>JABAHQ010060331.1_pt2 | contig 12514 bp, 12 predicted proteins | sample 7062091 | NCBI WGS metagenome assembly JABAHQ01 (sample SAMN14534359, study PRJNA622989) | marine sediment metagenome | biome: marine biome [ENVO:00000428]; feature: marine pelagic biome [ENVO:01000023]; material: deep marine sediment [ENVO:00002113] | place: India: Gulf of Kutch | collected...
TAAATTGATTAGTTAGATTTTCTTTAACTAATAATGTTTCAAACATTTTCAACACAACCCCTTAGCCTCCAGGTTGTTTTTCTAACTGATTAACTTTTAACCAGTTTTCTGGAGGAAGGGCTTTACTTTCAAAAATCGCCGGTTATTCTCTGTTCGTCATCGACCTGGATCCCCAAAGGAATCTTTCCGCCCTGATTTTTCGGACCCCACCCGAAGCAAAGGCGGGGGATCGAGGCTTGTGATTTTCTTCCGGTCCCTATATAACTAGAAAACTCCGTCCGGCCCGTCCGGGGCAAAGGGAGCCTGAATGGGGGGCGCGGAGGGAGGTTCCCCGGAGAAGCCCCCCACTCCGTCCCCCGGAGCCTCCGCCCCGGGAATGAAAATTGACAAGTTTTCCAAGTCGCTGATAAACTGTGCAAAAATTGAGGCTTTTTCTCGCGATCGAAATTCCAGCCTTTGCTCGGGAAAAAATCTCGGAACTTCAAAACGAGTTGAAATCCCTGAATCTGAAGATCACCTGGGTCAAACCGTCGAATCTTCATTTGACCTTGAAGTTTCTGGGCGATACCTCCCCGGACCGGATTCCGGAAATCAAAGAACGAATGCGATCTGCCACCGCGGGGCGGGCCCCGTTTTCCATCCCCCTGGGGCGGTTGGGCGCGTTTCCGAACGCTCACCGGCCGCGGGTTCTCTGGGTGGGGCTCGACGACCCGGAGGGTCACCTGTTGGCCCTCCAGCAGTCGGTCGAAGCGCAAATGGTGGAGATGGGGTTTCCCCCGGAAACGAAAAAATCCGTTCCCCATCTCACCCTGGGAAGGATAAAATCGCCCCAGGGGATGGGCCGCTTGAGAAAAGAACTGGAAAAAAACCGGTCCCTAGATGTGGACCCCGTTCACGTGACCGCCATGGAACTCATCCAAAGTGAATTGACGCCCGCGGGATCCATCTACACCGTATTGGAAGAATTTTCATTGCACCCCTCCCCGCAAGGGGATTGATCACAAGGAGGAATCATGGCGGCAGAGGATCGAGACAAGGCATTGGAACTGGCTTTCACTCAAATTGAAAAGCAGTTCGGCAAGGGGTCCATCATGAAGCTGGGCCAGGCCGAAGGCCAGAAAGGCATCCCCGTCATCTCCACCGGGTCGGTGGGGCTCGACAACGCCCTCGGGGTCGGCGGCGTTCCGCGGGGGCGCATCATCGAAATTTTCGGCCCCGAAGCGTCCGGCAAAACCAGCCTCACCCTGCACATCATCGCCGAAGCGCAAAAAGCCGGCGGCGTGGCCGCGTTCATCGACGCCGAGCACGCCCTCGACCCCAGTTACGCCCGGGCCCTGGGGGTCAACCTGGACGATCTCCTGTTGTCCCAACCCGACACCGGAGAACAGACCCTGGAAATCGCCGAGGTGCTCGTGCGCAGCGGCGCCGTGGACGTCATCGTCATCGACTCGGTCGCCGCCCTGGTGCCCAAGGCGGAGCTGGACGGCGACATGGGCGACTCCCACATGGGCCTGCAGGCCCGCCTGATGTCGCAGGCCATGCGCAAGCTCGCCGGGGTGGTCAACAAATCCAGAACCTCGCTGATCTTCATCAACCAGATCCGGATGAAGATCGGCGTCATGTTCGGCAACCCCGAGACCACCACCGGCGGCAACGCCCTCAAGTTCTATTCCTCCGTGCGGATGGACATCCGCCGGATCGCGGCGATCAAGGACGCCGACAGCGTGGTGGGCAACCGGACGCGGGTGAAGGTGGTCAAAAACAAGGTGGCGCCGCCGTTCAAGGAATGCGAATTCGACATCCGTTACGGCCGTGGCATCTGCCATTCCAGCGAACTCCTGGACCTGGGCGTCGCCCAGCAGATCATCTCCAAAAGCGGCACCTGGTTTTCCTACAAGGACCAACGGATCGGCCAGGGCCGGGAAAACGCTCGGAAAATGCTGGAAGAAAACCGGGACCTCACCGCAGAAATCGAGAAAGGGGTCCGGGAAAAACTCGGCCTGCCTGGCCCCGAGCCGGGCCCGGCTCCGGTGGAGGAGGCGGCCGCACCGGCCTCTGCGGCTAAGGGCAAAAAAGCCGCCCGCTCGGCCTCTTCCTGAGGCGCATGACGACTCCCGACGAATGCCGAAAAGCCCGGTCTCAGGCTTTGAAGGATCTGGCCCGGCGCGACCGCACTCGGTGGGAGCTGGAGCGCCGGTTGCGGGACAAGGGATATTCCGCCGCCGCCGTTCGGAAGACGCTCGACACCCTGGTCGAGCAGGGCTGCCTGGACGACCGGCGATTTGCCCTGAACTGGGGCCGCTCCCGCGTCGCGTCCAAAACCATCGGCCCCTACCGGCTGCGCCGGGAGCTCGCCGCCAAAGGATTGCCGGAATCCGTCGTCGACTCCACGGTCGAGACCCTGTACCAGGAACACGACGAACCGGGGCTCGCCCGAACCTGCGCGGCAAAGAAACTCGCCGGCCTCGAACGGCTGGACCGGGACAAGCAAAGACGGCGCCTGGCCCAGCATCTTCAGCGGAAAGGCTTTTCGGCCGAACTCGTGTATCAGACCGTTCAACAACTCGTTCCCGGAAGATCCCGGGGAAACCCGGCGGCCCCGACCGCGCTCGAATTCTGGGAAGAGCCCCCGTCTTCCAGGGACCCGGATTGAGGAAAAATGGAACCCTTCGCATCGCTTCCCGCCCCCGCCCTGGCGACCGTCGTGTTTCTGTTCGGGCTGCTCCTCGGCAGCTTCTGCAACGTCTGCATCCACCGGCTTCCGAGCCGCCAGTCGGTGGTGTTGCCCGCGTCGCACTGCCCTGCCTGCAACACGCCAATTCGGGCTATTGACAATATTCCCGTGATCAGCTATCTCGTCCTGGCGGGCAAATGCCGGAGCTGCGACACCCGGATATCGCTCTTGTATCCTGCGGTGGAGCTGGGAACGGCGCTTCTCCTGGTGCTGGGCTACCTGCACCTGGGGTTCAGCGGGGAATTCCTCATCTATGCCGTGGTCTGCCCCGCCCTGGTGGTGATCACCGTGATCGACCTGCAGCACAAAATCATCCCCGACCGCATCACCCTGCCGGGGATCGTGTTCGGCCTGGCGGCGGGCAGTTACCTGGTGGGTCCCTGGGATTCCGTGCTGGGGTTCCTGGTGGGGGGCGGCCTGTTCTATCTCATCGCCCTTGCCAGCCGGGGAGGCATGGGGGGCGGCGACATCAAATTCATCGCCGCCGCGGGCGCCCTGTTGGGCTGGAAAAAAGTCCTGCTCGTCATCCTCATCGGCGCCTTCCTCGGGTCCCTGGTCGGCCTGACCCTGATGGTCCTGCAGAAAAAGGGACGCAAAAGCCAGATCCCTTTCGGCCCGTTCCTGGCCGCCGGCACCTGGATCGCCATCCTGGCCGGCGATGAACTCATCCGCTTGTATCTGACGGCCGTGACCATTAAACTCTGAATTTCATACCGAAAAAATTGACCCTGAACGAGGTAGTGCCATGGTGGACGAAGAAAAAAACAAGGAAGACATCCCTGAAGACGAACCCGGGAACGAGGAACCGGTTTCCGAAGAAACCGCCCCCCGAAGCGAGGGCCCCGAGGCCGGTTCCCTGGAAAACCGGGTCACCCGGCTGGCCGACGCGTTGGAAGGTTTTTCCTCGGAACTGGAAACCATCCAGTTGAACCTTCAGAAACGCAAGCGGGAAACGACCACCCTGAAAATCCTTTTCTATACCGGGCTGATCGTTCTCCTGGTCGGGTTTCTCTACACCAATTTCACCCTCCAGCGGGCGCAACTCAAAAGCCTGGAGTCCAACCTCGCCTCCCTGCAAACGCAGATCAATCAAAGAATCCAGAGGGTGGAACAAAACCTCTTCAACGAGGTCAACCCCTTGCAGAACCAGGTCGCCCTCCAGAACAACAAGCTGGACGAGATGGAAAACCGGATGTCCAAGGAAGCCCGAATCCGGAACGGGAAGGAATTACCGGTCGTTCTCAAGCATATGAACGAGGTGCTCGGCCGAATCGAACCCCAAAACCAGACCCAAACGACCCTGATCCAACAAGTCCAAACCCAGTCGGAGGAGCTTCTCCAAGCTTACCGGGATCATCGAAAAGAGCTTTCGGAAGAGGCGACGAGCGATTCCAAGGAACCCCCCGCCCCTTAGGCCGTCTTCCGTGAGACCCTCCGGAGCCCCTCAAGCCGCGGACGTCGCGGGCGCGAAAATTTCCTCGATCTGTTCCTGGAATTCCGGTTCGGGTTCCCAGCCGGTCGCTTTCACGTTCTCTTCCATTTGCTTTTCGTTTTTGACTCCCACCAGCGCGGTGGCGATGCCCGGCTGGCGCAGCACCCAGTTGATCGCGGTCTGCCCGCAGGTTTTGTCCATCGCGGCGGCGATTTTTTTCAGCCGCTCCACTTTTTCGACGTTCTTCACGTAGCCCTCGCCCGTGAACGTGCCCAGGATGCCCTTGCTGCGCCAGTCGTCGAACTTGGTGTTCTTGTCGTACTTGCCCGTGAGCACCCCGGAGGCCAGCGGACTGTACGGGATGATGCCGATCTGCTTTTCCAGGCAAAAGGGAACGATCTCCTTCTCGATGGACCGCTGAAGCAGACTGTACTCCGGTTGCAGGGAAACGAGAGTGCCTTTCTTCAAGCAGGCCTTCATCTGCTCCACGTCGTAATTGCTCACGCCAACGAACCGAATCTTTCCCTGTTCCTGCAACTTCACCAGCGCTTCCATGGTTTCTTCCTGCGGCGTGTCCGGGTCTGGCCAGTGCACCTGGTAAAGGTCGATGCGGTCGGTCTCCAGCCGCTTGAGGCTTGCTTCCACCTCCTCCAGGATGGAGGATTTCTTGCCGTTCCGGCGCACCGAGCCGATCTCTTCCCGGGTCCAGCGCAGCCCGCACTTGGTCGCCAAGATCACGCGGTCGCGCACGGGTTTGAGGGTTTTTCCGATCAGGCGTTCGGAATGCCCAAACCCATACACCGGCGCCGTATCGAAAAAATTGATGCCCAGGTCGACCGATTTCAGGAGCGCCCGGGCGGAAGCGAAATCGCCCTCGTTGTTCCAGAACGGGGCGCCGCCGATGCCCCAGCCGCCGAACCCGATCCCCGATACTTTCAAATCACTTGCACCCAGCTGTCTGTATTCCATAAGAAATCGTCTCTCTCCAAAACCGTTGGCAATCGGTCCCGAACGGACCCTTCAAGTTGACATCTGCAAACCGGGAAAATACTATTATAAAGTCAGATGCGGTCCAGACCAAACCCGGATCCCCACCCATCCGCAAATCCGGTGCCGCGCCGGTTTTCCGGGTGGGTTTTTAATCGCGTACGACCATTCCGAACCAACCATGAAATCCCTGTTTCGCGTTCTCGGTTACCTGAAACCTTACAAGAAGTCCGTCGCCGTCACCCTGTCGCTGGCGATTCTGACGACGCTTTTGGACCTCGTTCCCCCGTGGTTGATCAAGGTCATCATCGACCAGCTGGTGGAAGACCAGGGCAGTTCTTTGGTGTACTGGGCCATCCTGGGCCTGGCGGCCGCCTACCTGGCGCGCAACCTGTCGAACCACCAGCGCATCATGGTCAACAACCGGGTCGAGCAGAAAGTGGTGTTCGACATGCGGTCCGAGGTGTACCGCGCCCTGCAGCGGCTGTCCGTCAATTATTTCGAAAACCGCTCCACCGGCGAGCTCATGTCCCGTGTGAACGACGACGTCACCTACGTGGAACGCATCTTCATCGACGGGGTGGAACAGGTGGTCACCGCGGGGTTGACCCTCATCGGCATCACCTTCATCCTGTTCGGTCTGCACTGGAAACTGGCGCTGATGGCCCTTTTGCCCATTCCGTTTCTCGTGTACGGGGCCTGGAAATACACCAACCGCGCGCACGACATGTACCACGTGGTGCGCGAACGCGCGGCGCGCATGAACGCCCTGCTGCAGGACACCCTTTCCGGCATCCGTGAAACCCTGTCCTTCAACCGGCAGGGCCACGAGATCGGCCGGTTTGAAAAACGCAGCCAGGATTACTGCGACGGCACGCTCTCGGTCATGCGGCTGTGGGCGGTTTACTCGCCCACCATGATGTTCCTCGGCTCGATGGGCACCGTGCTCATCCTGTTTTACGGCATCGGGCTGGTGCGCGCCGAGGAGATCACCGTCGGGTCGCTCGTCGCCTTCATCGGTTACCTGGCGCTGTTTTACACCCCCATCAACCAGCTCCATTCGGTGAACCACATGCTGCAGCACGCGCTGGCCTCGGGCGAACGGCTGTTCGAGATCATCGATGCGCGCCCGGAGGTGGAAGAGGCGCCCGACGCCGTGCTGCCCTCGACCAACGTGCGGGGGGCGATCACGTTCGACCGCGTTTCCTTCGCCTACATCCCGGGCAAACCGGCGATCCGGGACATCTCTTTCCACATCGAACCCGGCGAGGAGGTGGCCCTTGTCGGCCACACGGGAAGCGGCAAATCGACCCTCGTCAAACTGCTCATGCGGTTCTACGACCCCGATGCCGGAACCCTCCTGCTCGACAATTATCCCATTCGGGACCTCAAACTGTCCTACCTGCGCGAGCAGATCGGCCTGGTCTCGCAGGACCCGTTTCTCTTCAACGGCACGGTGGCCGAGAACATTCTCTACGGAAACATCGAGGCCGACCGCGACCGGGTGGTCCAGTCGGCGGGGGCGGCGCATGCCGACGAATTCATTCAGAACCTGCCGAACGGGTACGACACCCAGGTGGGCGAACGCGGGGTGAAACTCTCCGGCGGCGAGAAGCAGCGCATCGCCATCGCCCGCGCGTTCTTGAAGGATCCCCCGATCCTGGTGCTCGACGAAGCCACCGCCACCGTCGATACCGAGACCGAGGCGAAGATCAAGGACGCCCTGAAGAAGCTGATGGCCTGCCGGACGACACTGGTGATCGCCCACCGGTTATCGACGCTGGAAGGCGCCGACCGGATCCTGGTGATGAAAGAAGGCCGGCTGGTGGAATCCGGCACGCACCCGGAACTCCTCCGTCGCGGCGCCGAATACACCGCCCTCTTCAAAAACCAGATGCACTTGTAGGAAAGACCGATTCACCCGGCGCCGTTGGTGAAGACGCCCATGCGGCGGAACTTGTCGTAGCGGCGGTTGACGAGCTCGTCGGAGGAGTGGTTGAGGAGCGCGCCGAGGTTCGAACGGACGGCTTTCTTGAGCAGGATCGCGGCCCGCTTGTGATTGCGGTGCGCACCGCCCAGGGGTTCGCGAACGATTTCGTCGATCACCTTCTGGCGCAACAGGTCGGTCGCGGTGAGATTGAGGGCGTCGGCCGCCTGCTCGACCTTTTTCTTGTCGCCCCACAAAATGGACGCGCATCCCTCGGGCGAGATCACGGAATAGACGGAATGTTCGAGCATGAGGACCCGGTCGCCCACGCCGATGGCCAGCGCGCCCCCCGAACCGCCTTCGCCGATCACCACCACCAGGATGGGCACCTTGAGGCCGGCCATGACGTGCATGTTGGTGGCGATGGCTTCCGACTGGCCCCGTTCCTCCGCGTCGATCCCGGGATAGGCGCCGGGGGTGTCGATGAGGGTGATGATGGGGATGCGGAACTTCTCGGCCAGGTTCATCAGCCGCAGCGCCTTGCGGTAGCCGGAAGGTTGGGACATGCCGAAATTGCGGTGAATCTTCTCGTCCATCTGACGCCCTTTCTGGTGGCCCACGACCATCACCGTTTGGTCGCCGAACTTGGCCAGCCCACCGACGATGGACGGACCGTACCCGCCATGCCGGTCGCCGTGCAATTCGAAAAAGTCGGTGAAGATCTGTTCGATGTAATCCAGCGAGTGGGGCCGGTCGGGGTGCCGCGCCACCTGGGTCTTCTGCCACCCTTTGAGGTTCGAGAACACGTCGTGCTTCAGGTGGCGGAGCTTTTTCTTGAGCTTGGCGATTTCGTGCGAGATGTCGCCCACGCTGTCGTACATGTGGGTGAGGGAATACAGCTCGCGGATCTGGTTTTCGAGAGCGAAGATTTCTCTTTCGAAATCGAGAATCTGTACCATCGGGTTGCGGGTCCCTTTCCTCTAACTTGTTAATTTTTTGGGCGTTATTAATATCCTACCACAAACGGGCACACCTCTGCCAGGGACTTTAAAACGACGTCACGCCCGAACAGGAATGCCCGAGCCGGGCCGTCGCCGGGGAAGGCCTCAGTAGAAACCGAAGATCGGGTGCATCAATTGGGTCAGGGTTTTCGACTCCGCCAGCGCCATCGCGCCCTCGACGCCGATCCGGTTCTGTCCCAGCTTCAGCGACTCCAGATTGGCCAGTTGGGAGGAATGGGCGATGGCTTTGGCCCCGGCATCGCCGATGAGGTTGAAGTTCAGGTTCAGCTCTTTGAGGTTCTTCAGGGTTTTCGATTCCGCCAACGCGATCGCCCCCCGGTCGGAGATGTTGTTGTGCGACAGGTTCAGCCGCACCAGCCCGCTCAGTTGGGGAGACCGGGCCAGGGCGAGGACCGCCTGATCGCTCAACTGGTTGCCGTGCAGGTCCAGGGCTTTCAAATCGGAGGCGTAAGGCGTGTCCAGCAGCACGTACACCACGGTTTCGCCCAGCAGGCTTTCCCCCAGCTCGTTCAACCGCCCCTGGCGGTTGAGCTCTTCGATTTTTTGCCGGATCTTGAACCGGTGATACGCCTTTTGACCGTTTTTGCCCAGCGGGTTGTACGCCAGGCCGAGATTCCGGAGCTCTTTCAGTTGAGACGAGGCGGTCAGTCGCAGGGCCCCTTCGTCCCGAATCTGGTTGTAGTTCAGGTTGAGTTCCACGAGCCCGGAAAGCACGTCCGACTCGGCGAGGGCCACGGCGCCCCGGTCGGTGATCCGGTTGTGATAGAGGTTCAACACCTTGAGATGGGAGAACGCGGGCGACGTGGCGATGATTTCGGCTCCCCGGTCAGTGATGAAATTGTTTTCCAGGTACAACGCCGTCAGGTGTTTCGCGTGTTCCGATTCGGCGAGGGCTTTCACCCCCTCGTCGCTGACCCCGCATTTGTAAATCACCAGGGTGTCGACGTTTCCGATCAGGGGCGAGCGGACGATGACCTTGAACCCTTCGTCGCCGAAATTCTTTTCGTTGACCTTGAGAGTGGTATCGTTCCGGCGCAGTTTTCGGCCGATGTACTTCTCGATGGCCTCGGGGGTCCACTCCCAACCGCTCGAGGCCGCCGTCAGCAAAAAAAACAGAAAGATATAAAAAAAGGGCAGCCCTCGGGCCGTCCAGCGGAACAATCTCATAATAAGGATGGTCCACCCTCAAAAAATTCAAAACCTGGTTGAGGAACTGATTAAATTGTACCCATCCCCTTATTTATTTTCAATCGCGTTCAATCGGGCCTCCAGGTCCTTGACCTTGCGGGTGAGGTCGGGAAGTTTGGGCAGCACGGTCACGTATTTTTTCCAGGTGTTCAGCGGCACGCTCGGCGAGCCGCCGTAAACGCCTTTTTCTTCAATGTCCCGGAAGGTCCCCGACTGGGCGGCCAGGATCGCCTGGGGGCCGATGGTCACGTGGTCGGCCAGGCCCACCTGCCCCGCCAGGGTCACATGATGGCCCAGGGTGCAGCTTCCCGCCAGGCCCACTTGCGCCACCAGGATGGAATGGTCGCCGAGGGTGCAGTTGTGCGCCACCTGCACGAGGTTATCGATCTTGGTGCCTTCGCCGATGCGCGTGGCCCCTTGGGTGGCGCGGTCGATGCACGTGTTGGCGCCGACTTCGACGTGATCCTCGAGGATCACGCGTCCCACCTGCGGGATCTTGTAATGCCGGCCTTGTTCGTCCGGGGTGTAGCCGAACCCGTCGGCTCCCACCACGACCCCGGCGTGCAAAATGACGTGGTTCCCCACCACGGTTTCGGGGTACAGGGTGACTTGCGGGTGAAGCGTGGTGTGATGACCGATCTGGCTGTCGTCGCCCACCACCACGCCGGGATGCAGCACCGTATGGTCGCCGATCGTCACGTTGTTGCCGACCCACACGAAGGGCGAAAGGGTAACGTTTTGCCCCAGCATCACGTTTTCCCCGATCACCGCGCGGTCATCGATGCCCGGCCGGGAGGGTCGGGGGGGATGAAAGGTGTTCAACAACCGGGCGAAAGCCAGAGTGGGGTTGGCCGTGATGACCTGCGCCTTGCCGGTGTCGATCTCGCGAGCGACCAGGACCGCCGCCGCCTTGGACCGTTTCAAGGAGTCGACATATTTTTTCTGGGTGACGAAGGTGATGTCGTCTTCCCGGGCGTCCTCAATGCCGGCAACGCCCTGGATCTCCAGGGCCCCGTCTCCGCGAACCGTTCCCCCCACCAAATCGGCGATTTCTTCCAGTTTCATGGCATTCCTTCCTCAAGTGACCGGGTTATCCAACGGCGGGGGATTCGGGGGTTGGTGCTCCGGCGGCGGTGGCGCCGGACCCGGAACTCCCCGCGCGGTTCAGATGATCAAATTCTTGTCGATGGGAGCGACTTTCCCCGCCGCCAGTTGCAAGACGCGATCCATTTTGCTGGCGATTCTCTGGCTGTGAGTCACCAGCACAAAGGTTTGGTTGAATTCCCGGTTCAACCGGCGGATCAAGTCGATCAGCGAATCGCTGGCCCGGGTATCCAGGTTGCCGGTGGGTTCGTCGGCCAGGAGCAGGTCGGGCTGGTTCATCAATCCCCGGGCCAGGGCCACGCGCTGACTTTCGCCGCCGGACAGCTCGCTGGGCTTGTGGTGCATGCGGTCGCGGAGCCCCACCTGGTGCAGCAACCGTTCGGCCCGCTCCCGGGCGGTCCTTTTATCCTCGTCGCGGATGAGGGCGGGGAACATGGTGTTTTCCAGCGCGGTGAAATCGGGAAGCAGGTTGAAAAACTGAAAGACGAATCCCACCCGCTGGTTGCGGAATTTATTGATGTAATCGTTTCCCTGCCGGTAAATATCCTGCCCGCGAAAGAGAATGCGACCGGAATCCGGCCGGTCCAGTCCGCCCAGGACGTGCAGCAGAGTGCTTTTGCCCACCCCCGACGCCCCGACGATGCCGAGCACCTCTCCGGTATAGACTTTCAAATGAGTGCCCACCAGAACCTCGATGGTTTCCCGGGGGGTCTTGTAACTTTTATAAACGTCCACCCCTTCCAGAAGCCCGTCTTTTTGAAGCGCATCCAGGCCCAGGTCACTCATAACGCAATCCATCTACCAGGTTCAACCGGGCGGCTCTCCAGGCGGGGTACAGGGAAGCCAGGAAACAGATGCTGATCGAAAAAATCACGATGAGAAACGAATCCTTGTACTGGATTTCCGACGGCAGGCGGTCGAGGTAATACACGTCGCTGGGAAACGCGGTGATGCCGAAAAGGGTTTCGATGAATCCCACGATCTCGTTGAGATTGGGCACGATGGTGAACCCGCCCACGCAGCCCAGAACCGTTCCCGTGACGCCGATGATGAGTCCCTGGAAGCTGAAAATCTTCATGATGCTCCGCCCCGTGGCTCCCATGGATTTCAGGATGGCGATTTCCTTGGTCTTCTCCAACACCACCATGAACAAGGTGCTCACGATGTTGAAAGCCGCCACCAGGATGATGAGAATGAGAATAACGAACATCACGATCTTTTCCAGGCGCAGCGCAGAAAACAGGTTTTTGTTCATCCGCATCCAGTCCCGGGCGTAAAGAGGGAACCCGATCCGCTCCTGGATCTCCCGGGCCACGTGGTCGGCTTCCTCGATGTGTTCCACCCGGATCTCGATGCCGGTGATCTTGTCTTTCATGGAAAAGAATTTCTGTGCCGCCGCGAGGGAGATGAAGGCCAGGTTGGCGTCGTACTCGAACATGCCCGACTCAAATATTCCGGCCACCTGGAACATTTTCATCTTGGGAATCAGACCCACGGGGGTGATGCGCGAGGACGGGGACACCACGGAAACCACGTCGCCCAGGACGACGCCCAGGCGCCGGGCCAGCTCCTTGCCCAGGATGATGCCGTCCCGCTTCAAGGGCTTGCCGTCGGGAAGCGACTTCCCGGTTTCCTTGCTTTCCAGGGACTTCAGTTTCCCCTGAATCATGTTCTTTTCCAGGTCCGAGACGGCTCCTTCCCGCAACAGGTCAACGCCGCGAACGACGACCCCGTTCACGTTTTCCCCGAAGGTGATCATGACCTGGCTCATCACGAAAGGCGCGGCGGCCTGGACCCCCGGCACTTTCTTGATTTCATCGATCACCTGTTCGTAATTCTGCACGCCCATGCGGTTGATGTGCGTCACCACCACGTGGCTGGTGGTGCCGAGGATCTTGTCCCGCAGGTCCTTGCCGAACCCGGTCATGACCGCGATCACCACGATGAGCGCCATGACCCCCAGGGCGACCCCGCCAATGGAGATCCACGTGTTGAGGGAGATGAATTTCTGAGTCTTTTTGACCCGGAGGTGACGAAGGCTGACAAAAAGTTCGTAGGCCATGGTGGAAGATTCTGGAAGCGGGTCCGGCCCGCTTCCGGGCAAGTTGGCGCCGAAGGAA
>JABAHQ010008048.1_pt1 | contig 12503 bp, 11 predicted proteins | sample 7062091 | NCBI WGS metagenome assembly JABAHQ01 (sample SAMN14534359, study PRJNA622989) | marine sediment metagenome | biome: marine biome [ENVO:00000428]; feature: marine pelagic biome [ENVO:01000023]; material: deep marine sediment [ENVO:00002113] | place: India: Gulf of Kutch | collected...
ACCATTTAGGAGAACATCTTCCACTACCCCTTCATATTCTGTTGGAACAACATCAATACTCTGAATATCTTCATATTTAATTTCTGTTTTAGGGTAACAGTATGTAAATAATTTATCCCCTTTTTTAGGTCTCTCCCTTCCGATTGCAAGCCAGTCATTGTGTAGATATCTTTCAGTTTCCTTAAACACGACAAACTCTACATAGCCGACTGCAACATCTGCCTTCGGATTTAGTGTGAAAATGTCGATCTTCCTCACAACATATTTATTATCATCAGTGAAATGAATAATTACTAAATCTTCGACCTGATTTCCTTTTTCATCGATAACATCTTCTATGACATGCTTCGCAGTCACAAAAAGACCTTTATCTCCGATGTAGAATCCCGTTCCAACTAGAAAGTATCTATTGCCTGAGTCAATTTTAAATATAGGAAAAATTGTTTCCCGTGGATGTCTTCTTGCACCATCTAAGGTAATTGAGTTCATCCGTACCTCGAAGAAATATAACGCCGTGCACAACGGCGGCCGACGCAGGAGGCCGTCCGGCGAAGGCCGCAGGCCGTAGCGAATTGATGCACCTTGTTAGGTAATGCCACTGGCTACCTCCTTAGCGCGTTCGTAGGTAAACGGACCGTTGACTTCAGGATCGGTAAACTCCGCGACGGTATCGGCAACTACTTCTTCAGTAAAATCTACGGATTCGCAAAGTTGAAGAGCATCTGCAATATATCCAAGTTGCGAGCTATTAAGCTTATTAGCGACAAATAACTCGCACAGTTTCTTTACCTCTTTGGGACCAATCGTAAGCTTTCTATCTTCGACTACTTCGATCTCCACGGAAGAACCGACCGAATTTATCCCACGAGTGTATTCGTCCATAGGCAGACGGAAACTGTCAAGAAATATCTCCGGCTCCATTTCTCCTGCTAACAACTCGAATAGTTGGCTGAGCCTCATTGTTTTTACCTAACGCTTATTATATCTGTACTGNNACCACTAATGTTTTAGAGACTTCCATCTGCCCTCTCTAATGCGACATAACGCTTATTATATCTGTACTGCGGTATAAGACGAACTCTACCCGCAACGGTTGTTGAATAGCCCAATAGAGGGCAGAAAACAGCAGTTGTCGTTTAACACCCCCGAATGCTGCTCTGCAATTCGCTTATAAACCGGTGTCATGTCGATAATAATTGATTCGCTAAGCGCAGCGCCAGTGTTCAGCGACCGGGGTGTGTATAAGTCCCGAATTTGGGTGTTCAACGACTTCTGTGCTTTTAATGTTCTGCGTGCGTTGCGGGGGAGGCTGTTTAACTTTCTGATTATAAAGAAAAAGTTAATTTGCGAAATTCAATGGCAGGTTCAACGACCGAAAGTCGAAATTGACGAAATTCAGATATACGGCATGATCACCGGTTATCAAAGGCTCGCCTCGAAGCTTTTCATCAGCGGTCATCAAGGCGGCGGGCTACCGCCCATTCAATACCAAGCTGGAGGTTGTTGTCGCGGCCGGCGCACTGACTCTGGCGCCGCTGGAAAAAGCCGACCGACTGGCGTTAAACGAAACGGCGCCGGATGCTGGTCGATCAGGCGATCGGAAGCCGACGTATATCGGTGTTCTCCAGCGCGACCCGATGGTTTTGCGGCAGCCGGGCCACCGGGAAGGGCGCAGTACCAACCGGTGCGCGCTATCGCTGGATAGACCCGCTTAGCCGATCAGTTCGTCGTACAGGATCTTCAGCGCGGCATCCGCCACCGCGTGGGGTACGCCAATATGAAAGCAGATCTGCGACGGGCTCTGGTCGATCATCTCGATGGGGATATGCTCTTCGCCCAGGGCTTTCAGGGCGGCGACTATGGGGTAGGAGTTGCCTTTCAACCCCATACCCACCGGCGTGAGAATGGACAGGTTGTAGACCACGTCCATGAAGTCCGGCTTGAGTTGTGACTCGATGCGCCGGCGCAGGTCGTTGATGGTGCCGGTGAGATCACTCTGGTCCACCACGACGGAGATATCGTCCTTGTCCGTCGGGTAGTGGTAGGACTGGATACCGAATTCCTGGAAGATGCTGAGCAGTTTGGCGGTAAAGCCGATTTCCTCGCCCAGTTGGTACTTCTCGATATTGATGTAGGCGACGTTGGTCAGCTGGGCGATACCCACCACGCCTTCCTCCGGCACGCGTTCCGACAGAATCACAGTGCCGCGATCTCCCGGTTTGTTGGTGTTGCGGATGTGGATGGGAATCTTGCGTTCCCAGCAGGGCTTCATCGCATTGAGGTGGAAGACGTTGAACCCCTTGGACGACAGCAGGCGGATTTCCTTGAACGTCAGCCGGGGGATGGTGCGAGCTTCGGCAATCAAACGCGGATCGGCTTCGAACACACCGCTGACGTCGGTCCAGTTCTCGTAACAATCGGCATCCACGGCGTTGGCGATCACCCCGCCGGTCAGATCGGAGCCGCCCCGGGAAAAAACCGCCACATCGCCGGCCTCGGTAACACCGTAAAACCCGGGAATCACGCTGATGCTGTTTTTCTGCGCCAGGGCGGCGATATTGGGCACCGCCTCGTCCAGCACCTGCGTGTCCAGGTAGCGATTGGTCACCTTGAGCCCGAATTCCTCCGGCAGCTGCACTTCGGCATTCATCTCGCATTTGGCAAAGTAGGCCGCGATGATGCGCGCGTTGTAGTGCTCGCCGCGAGAGGCGAGAAAGGCGATGCGGCGCTGGCCGGTGAGGTCGGTCGCCAAGTCGCTTTCCAGTGACTTCAGCAGCGCTTTTTCCTCCAGCCCCAGGTCATCGATGATCTGGGAAAAACGGTCGATCACCGCCTTGCGGCTTTCATCGACGGTTATGGGAATACGCTGATCGTGGAAATGGTCGCCGTTGGTGGCGATATTGAACAGGTGGTCGGTCAGTTTCTCCTCGGTGGAGCTGGCCCGCCCGGGGGCGGAGACCACCACGATACGCCGCTGGCTGTCCTCGGCGACGATGCGCCGCACTTTCTCGATCTGGTTGGCATTGGCGACAGAGCTGCCGCCAAATTTGCTGACTAGAATGTCACTCATGGTACTGGTTGCTTCCGGTTGCGTTTATGGCTGGACGATGCGCAGGCCGTTTGCCCGGCTTATTCGGTATCCCCGGAACGCAATTTGCGGCGGCGCTCGACCAGGGTGCCCAGGGCTTCGTCCACTACCGTCAGCCCCTCGCGCAGCAGATCCTCCTCGATCAACAGCGAAGGCAGGAACTTCAATACATGGTCTTCGGCCCCGGCGGTTTCAATAATCAGACCGCGCTCGAAGCATTCCGCGGAGGCTTCTCCGGCCACGCCACTCTGCGGCAGCACCAGCCCCTGGACCATGCCGCGGCCGCGTACCGACGCTTCCAGCTCCGGATATTTACCGGCTATGGCTTCCAGCTCGGAGCGCAGGATATCGCCCTTGTATTTCACGGCTTCCGCCAGGTCTTCGTTGTCCCAGTAGCCCAGCACTTCCGTGGCGGCGACAAAGGCCAGGTTGTTACCGCGGAAGGTACCGGTGTGCTCGCCGGGCTGCCACTGATCCAGTTCCGGGCGCATCAGCAACAGCGCCATGGGCAGACCGCCGCCGATGGATTTGGACAGGGTCACCATATCCGGGTAAATGCCGGCGTGCTCGAAACTGAAAAACGTCCCGGTGCGGCCATTGCCCACCTGAATATCGTCGATAATCAGCAGAATGTCGAATTCGCGGCACAATTGCTCCAGGCGCTTGAGCCATTCCAGGCTGGCGACGTGGATGCCGCCCTCGCCCTGGACCGTCTCGACGATGATCGCCGCCGGCAGGTCCACGCCGCTGCTGCCGTCTTCCAGGAAGCGGCGCAGGTAATCGATGGTATCGACACCCTCGCCCAGGTAGCCGTCAAAGGGCATGAAGGCGACGTTGCTGCGCGAGCCGTAGGATTCATCCTTGTAGTCGTAGTTGCCGGTCACCGCCAGAGCGCCCAGCGTCAGGCCGTGGTAACCGTTGGTAAAGGAGATGATGTTGGAGCGCTGCTTGACCATGCGCGCCAGTTTCAGTGCCGTTTCCACCGCATTGGTGCCGGTGGGGCCGGTAAACTGGACTTTGTACTGCAGGTTGCGCGGTGCCAGGATGGTGTCGCGGAACTTGGTGAGAAAAGCGCGCTTGGCAACCGTCGCCTTGTCCAGGCCGTGCACGATGCCGCCCTCCTGCAGGTACTTGATCATCGCTTCCGTGATGGCGGGGTTGTTGTGCCCGTAGTTGAGCGTACCGGCACCGGCGAAAAAATCGATGTAGCGCTTGTCGAACTCGTCAAACATTTCCGAGCCGCGCGCTACATGAAAGATCGCGGGGAACGAACGCACATAGCCGCGCACTTCCGATTCCATTTCTTCAAAAATTCTCATGGTTTTCACCTGTGATTCTGCTAACTGGGATGGGTGGCTTTACTTACGCCGGACGGCGGCATAGCGATCAAGGCAGGGTTCACCCCTGAAACGCCGCCTTAACCGCCGCCTCGTCGAACGGGCCTATTCGCAACAGGGGCTCCGCCTCGTGATCGTCACCGGGGAACAGGGCCGTGGTAAACAACTCGCTTTCCTTTAATTCGGTGTCGAGACGGCGGGCGATACCCGCGAACAGAGCCCGGGAGGCCGTATTGGACTGGGTTACCGTGGTTTCCAGATAACGCACCCCGTGGGGGGCCTGGGTATTGAGTACAAAATGCGCCAGCCTGCCCGCCAGCCCCTGGCCGCGGGCGCTGGCGTCCACGCCGATCTGCCACAGAAACCAGACATCCGGGCGCTCGATGCTGCGCAGGCCGGTGGTGAAACCGACCAGTTTGCCGTCGCGCTCGGCCACCGCGCAGCTGCTGGNNTAGCTGGAGTTCTGGTCCAGCGTGCCGGCGTCAATAACAAGCTGCCAGATGGCGGCTCCGTCCTCTATGGTGGGGTGGCGAAATTGTATATCGCTCGCTGAAGCGTCTGTCACGTCATCCGTTCTCTATCAAGGGTGGAAACAACTACTTATCCTATAGTGTCAGCGACGCCGTTTCCAGCGACAGCGGCAAAATCCCCGCCCTGTCCCTGGCATACTATTTGCGAACGCCGTCCATACCCGGGGCCGGTGCCTAAGGGTATCGGGGAAAACGAACTTTTCCCCGATACCCTTGCCAGACCCATTATAACTTACTAACCACAAGTGCAAGCCCCGACGGGAATGCCGGGGCCGACACCGACCGCTGTTGTCGTCGGCCGCCCAAGGTAACAGGAGGCGGCTCTGTTATGCTAACCACCAACACTCCAAACCCAATGGCGTTTGTTTATGCTCAGCAAGATATTGCCCTGGAAACTTCTGTTGCAACGCACCGCCCGCTCCTACGGGTTTGTCGACCCCATCGGCTTTCTGGCCCGCATGCGGCAGTTCTCGCAGCCCTCGGAGGTCGCCGAGCCGATCGAGCTGCTGCGCGCCGGCGTGCACTTCCACGCCCGGGGTCTGCTCAACACCCGGGCGATACAGACCAACCTGGACTGGCTCTGGCCCTATTGGGTGGAGCGCCAGTTCAACCCCCGGGATCCGAGCTTCATGCCGCGGGCGTTTTCCTTCAGCCACGTCAACCTGACCCACCGCAACTGGACTGCGGTGGGACTGCCGGATGTGCCGCTCTACCCCATCGTCGACCCGCGCGGCCTGATCACGCCGCTGGCCGACGGCTGGTCGCTGGACGCCTGGCTGATCAGCGACGGCGAAACGCTACTGCCGTCCAAACTCGACAACGTGGAGCAGTACCTGGAATTCGCCCCCAACCTGGCGGTGGTCACCCGCGCCAGACGCAGCTCCCTGTCCCTGGAAAGCCGGGTCGAGATGCGGGGGAGTGACAAGGACNNGCCAACGGGCCGCCGTCCACACGACTGATTATCGCCCCGCGCCCCTATAACCCGGAAGGCATTCAGTTTATTGAACGGGTCAGCTACGACCGCAGCGCCAACGCCTTGCTGATCAATACCGACACACCGATCCGTTTCGACCGGCAGCCGGACAAGACCCACTTCTGCAACTACCGGCTGGGCGACGTCCTGCACCGTCTGCACCTGCCCTCCGAAGGCGCCCATCACATCGACTGCCCGGTGGGCATGTGCACCGCCGCCGCCGAGTTCCACCGCCGGGAAAGCGACGGCGCTGGCCCGGTGTCGCTCGCGCTCGATATACCGCTGCAGGCCGATATCAGCGAATCGAGCCGACCGCTGCCGTCGCGCCCGACGGACTGGGGCCGGCATATTCAACGCACCGCCAAACTGCAGGTGCCGGATGATCGCTACCAGTTTCTGTTCGATGCCGCGGTACGCACCCTGAGCCTGCTGTCGGCCCACGAAGTGGTACCGGGGCCCTACACCTACTTCCGCTTCTGGTTCCGCGATGCCTGCCTGATGATGAACGCGCTGCTGGCGATCAATCTGCCCGACCGGGTGCAGCGCTCACTGCCGGGGTTTCTGGATAAACAAAAACACTCCGGCTACTTCCAGTCCCAGGAAGGGGAGTGGGATTCCAATGGCCAGGTGCTGTGGATCCTGGATCGCTACGAAGCGGTGACCGGGGAAAAACTGGACGACGACCTGGTCAGTGCCGCCGCCAAAGCCGTACGCTGGCTCGACCGCAAACGCCTGAGCGCCCCGGAAACCGGCCACGACGGCCTGTTACCCCCGGGCTTCAGCGCCGAGCACTTCGGCCCCAACGACTATTACTACTGGGACGACTTCTGGGCCATCGGCGGCCTGTACGCCGCCGAGAGACTGTTCCGGCGCCACGGTCAGACCGAACGCGCCAGCGAATGCGCCCGGCTGGCGAACATCCTGCAGCAGGCGGTGTACACAAGCATTCAGTCGATCCCCCCCGAGCGCAGCCGGGGCGCCATACCCGCTTCGCCCTATCGGCGGATGGACTCCGGCGCCATCGGCTCCATGGTGGCGGACTACCCGCTGCAACTGGTGGCCCCCAACGACGCCGCCATCGCCGGTACCGCCGACTTCCTGCTGGAAAACTGCCTGGTGGAGGGCTGTTTTTTCCAGGACATGATCCACTCGGGCAAAAATATCTACCTGAACCTGGCCCTGGCGCAGACCCTGCTCCGCAACGGCGACCCGCGCTACCGCGACCTGGCGGACGCAGTAGCGGAGCTGGCCTCCCCCACCGGCCAGTGGCCCGAAGCCATTCACCCGCACACCGACGGAGGCTGCATGGGCGATGGCCAACACGGCTGGGCCGCCGCGGAGTGGATCAAATTCATCCAGCATCTGTTCGTGCGCGAGGAAGCCGACCATCTGGTGGTGGGCGCGGGTATCTATCCGCGCTGGCTGCACAGCCACGCCCCCATCGAATTCGGCCCCACCCTCACCCAGTGGGGCGCGATAACGGTTCGCATCAGCGGTGCGGTGGGCGAGCGCGCTATCGAGGTCGACGCCGACTGGCTCGGGGAACCGGTACCGCTACGGGTACAGGTGCCGGGCTGCCAGCCCTTTAACTATGACGTCGCGGACGGCCCCGTGCTGCTCGCCACCGGTGAGGAAAACCGTGTATGAAAATCGTTATGTTCACCAATACTTACACGCCCCATGTCGGCGGCGTGGCCAAATCCGTCACCGCACTGACCGAGGATCTGCGCGAACTGGGGCACTCGGTCATGGTGGTGGCGCCGACGTTCCCAGACACGGAGGTGGATTTCAACGCCACCGACAATATTATCCGCGTGCCCGCCTGGCAGAATTTCAATGGCAGCGACTTTTCCGTGCGCCTGCCCATTCCCTTCGCCCTGACCGCGGCGTTGGACGAATTCGCGCCGGATCTCGTGCACAGCCACCACCCGTTCCTACTCGGCGACACCGCGATCCGGATGGCGCGCCGGTACATGGTGCCACTGGTGTTCACCCACCACACCCGCTACGAGCGCTATACCCACTACGTCCCTGTGGACAGTGAACGCATGCGCGCCTTTGCCAGCCAGCTGGCGACCGAGTACGCCAACCTGTGTTCCGGGGTGATCGCCCCCAGCGAAAGCATGCGCACACTGCTCCAGGAGCGCGGGGTGTCCTCCGCGATCACCGTGGTACCCACCGGCGTTGACACCACCAGCTTCGCCCGAAACGACCCCCAGTACTGGCGGCGCAAACTGGGGCTGGCACCGGACACACCCCTGATCGGCCACGTGGGTCGCCTGGCCGAGGAGAAAAACCTCGATTATCTGGGCCGCGCCATAGCCTCGGTGCTCAAACGCTCCCCCGAGTGCCACGCCGCCATCGCCGGTGACGGACCCAGCCGGAAAACCCTGCAGCAGTACTTCGCCGCCAACAATCTGGACGATCGGGTCAGTTTCTGCGGCATGTTGCAGGGCCAGGAACTGGTGGATTTCTACGCCGGTCTGGACCGCTTCCTGTTCGCCTCCACCTCGGAGACCCAGGGCATGGTACTGGCAGAAGCCATGGCCGCCGGCACGCCGGTGGTGGCACTCGACGCCCCCGGCGCCCGGGAAGTGGTCAACAGCGACAACGGCCGCCTGCTGGAAACCGACTGCGGGGTCATCGACTTTGCCGATGCCGTCCTGGCGGAACTGGAAGACCGGGCGCACAACGACGCCAAACGCCGGGCGGCGAAAACCACCGCCGAGAGTTTTTCCCGGCGCGTATGCGCCGAAACCATGCTGGGTTTTTACCGCCAGCGTATCGAGCGGTTCCAGCACGAGCGCAACGATAGCCTGCCCGAGGTGCTGGAGCCGGTGGTCGGCGCCATCAAGACCGAGTGGGAACTGATCGGCGAGAAGACCGCCGCCCTGATCGGCAGCCTGCAAAACTGATGCACGGGCGACCGGCGGCGGGCCGAACCCGTGACTCCTGGCGACAGCGTCGCGACTTACACCGGGGCTGGCGCACCCACCGGCGTTGGCGCGCTGTCCGGGTCGCAGCCCCTTTCGCCGGACTGGCACTGTTGCTACTTTGCCCCTCGACCTGGGCCGCGGAAACCACGCTGGTGGACAGCCTGCGCGATTTCTTCCTCTCGGAGCAGAGCAATACACCGCTGTTTCTGGCACTGCTGATGTTTCTGCCGCTGATCGGTGCGCCCATCAGCGTGTTCTGCCTGATCGCCGGCAGCAAGCTCGGGGTAGGCTGGGGGACGCTGGCCATCGGCGTCGCTATGTTGTGGCACCTGACCCTGTGCTACTGGCTGATGCACTCGTACTTCAAGCGCCCCATCCTGATGTTTCTGCGCCGGCGCCGCCAGGGCATGCCGGCCATCAGCCGGCAACAGCAGCTGACCTACTGTGTCAGCCTGGTCGCGCTGCCGATACTGCCGTACATGCTGAAAAATATCGTGGTGGCGACCAGCGAGTTCGGCTACTTTCGCTACCTGTTGATCACCGGGCCCATCCAGTTCCTGTTCAGCCTGCCGTTCATTACCCTCACCGGCGCCGTGCACAGTGCCAACACCCACCTGCTCTGGGTCGCCGCCCTGGGCTTTATCGCGGTGTGGCTGACAGTGCGCTGGTTCCAGGCGCGCCAGCGCCGCCGTTACCCCGGGGAAAAGTAAACCAGGATATCCACCGCAATCAGAATAATGATGATCCACTCCAGAAAAGCGGAGTGTTTGTGGTGCTGTTCCGAGGCCAGCATATCCAGTATTTCGTGGATGGTGGCCAGTTTGTGGTTGAGGATATCGATGCGCGAATCCATGTCCAGGTACTTGGTCAGCGCCTGATAGTAGGGCTCCTGGCCGGGGTAATTCCAGAAAAACTCAGGCGTATCCAGCAGGTTGAAGTGCAGGCTGATATCGCTGCTGGTGGTGAACAGCACGCCGCGCAGCTTAGCCAGCTGTTTGCGATTGAGTGAAATCTTGCCGTGCCCGGCCAGCTCCGTGGCCAGATGGCGGTTGCGCTGGATCTCGGCCTGGGCGCGCTCCTCGAAAAAGCGCAGTTTGATGGACTGGGCAAAGGCATGGCTAAGCGCCAGGCGGCACAGGGGATCGTCCACGGGCAGTACCAGCCGGTCGTTGTGGATCTCCAGGTTCTGGTGCGGGTCGATGCAATAGGCGTAATGCTCCACGGTTTTCTGCGCCGCCGATTCTTCCATCAGCTCACCCAGCTCGTAGCACAGCCGCTGGCGCTCGTCTTCGGGCACACCCCAGCACACCAATACCCCATAGTCGAACAACCAAGCCTCGCCGGCAGTCAGTTTAAGACCGTAGGCATCGCGATAGCGCACACTGCCGCGGGCCTCGATCAGTTGCGGTTCAATCAGCGTCCGGTCGAGCCGGTCGCCCAGCAGGTTCACCGTCAGACTCAGATTTTCCATGTTACATCCTTCTTCAGGGCCAGCGCGGTGCGCGGGCAACGCATAATCTCGCTCTGTTCCACGTCAATGTATTCGATACTAACCCGTGTGCTCGCTTCACAGCGACCCGCAAACCGGCCGTGCACCACGCTGGACCCCCCGACCGTCGAGCATAACGATACACCCGTCGAACCCGGTGTAGAGATACGCCTGCACTAACACCACTTCCGTGCCGCGGTACAGTGCGTCCAACAGCGCTCGCCAACGCCGGCGCCGTATACTGTTTACACAACCGCGCGACCCAGCGCTTTCGGCCCGGTTGCCTGGTGGCACCGAAATAGATCAGGATGGTGCCGGAGAGACTGACGCCGGCGGCCCGGTCTGGCGTCCAGCCCGATCAATGGCTTGTGCACAAACGTTATCCGCTCGACGCTGCCCTCGCGAGGGCTCGCGCACTATAGGTCCAAGCGGCCAAAAAACAAGATAGTGTGGAAAATATTTTTCCGGCACGGCATAGTCGTACCGTAAGCGGTCATCTGGACGCAACGCCCGTCAGTAATTACGGGTATGATACCGGGGACGGCTCATAACTTTTTTTACTGGCCGCCCGGCCCATACGCAAAAGAAAAGCCCTTGTGTTATGTTGGCTTCATAAGGGGTTATCATGAACGTCCGCCACCGGCGGGTAACGGTTAATTATGTCGGAACTGTGGCAACACACCATCGCCGAGGCACAATCGCTGCGCCGGGAACTGCATCGCCATCCGGAGTTGAGCTGGCAGGAACAGGATACCGCCGAGCGAGTCCGCAACGCCCTCAACAATCTGGATATCCCCTGGCGCGCCTGCGCCGGCACCGGCACTGTCGCCTACCTGGCCGGTAACGCCAGTGACGGGCCCCGTATTGCCCTGCGCGGGGATATCGACGCTCTGCCCCTGAGCGAGGACAGCGGCGTGGCGTGGACCTCGCAGCACGAGGGCTGCATGCATGCCTGCGGTCACGACGGCCACACCGCCACCCTGGTAGCCACCGCACAGTGGCTGAAAAATCACGAAGATGCCCTCCCCGGGCCGGTCACCCTGCTGTTTCAACCCGCGGAAGAAGGCGGTCACGGCGCCCGGGAGATGATCAACGACGGTGCCCTGGATGGGGTGGAGCGGATCTATGGCTGGCACAACTGGCCGGCGCTGGGTCTGGGGCAGCTGATCTGCCCGGACGGGCTGGTGATGTGCGGCAACGGCACCTTCACCATTACCGTCAACGGCCGGGGTGGCCACGCCAGCCAGCCGGAGCTGTGCGGCGACCCGGTACTGGCCGGCAGCGCGATTACCCTCGCACTGCAGCAGATCGTCAGCCGCCGGCTGCCGCCCCAGCAGACGGCGGTGGTCAGCGTCGCCTCGTTTGAGGCCCCCAGTGCGCCCACTGTGATTCCGCAACAGGCGGTACTGGGCGGCAGTATCCGGGTGCCCGACCGCGTCACGCGCGACCGGGTCAACCAATTGATCAGCGAGATCAGCGAAACCACCGCCCGGGCCTACGGCGTCACCTGCGAGGTCGACATCCAGCCCCGCTACGATGCCACCATCAATCACCCGGAGGCCGCCACGGCGGTGCGCGCCGGCTGGTCACAACTGTTTGGCGAGGCGGCCCTGGACCGGGAACTGGCACAGCCGATCATGGCGTCGGAGGATTTCAGTTACTACCTGCGGGAAATCCCCGGAGCCTTTGCTCTGATCGGCTCGGACGACGGTGAACGCCGCCACCAGGTGCCGTGTCACAGTCCTCACTACGACTTCAACGACGATTTGATTCCTCGGGTCGTCGCGCTGTTTTCGCACCTAGTTGGTGCGCCAGTGCCACAAACGACCCCTTAAACCTGACGGGAGACAATGACCATGAGTATTTTCGAGCAAAGAGAATCGGCGATTCGCGCTTATTCCCGCACCTATCCCGTTGTATTCGACAAAGCGGAAAACGCGCGACAGACCGATGAAAACGGCAACGAGTATATCGACTTTTTCGCCGGCGCCGGCGTGCTCAACTTCGGCCACAACAATCCGCGCATGACCGAGGCGGTGGTCGAGTACCTGCAGGGCAACGGCGTCACCCACAGCCTGGATATGGAAACCCGGGCCAAACGCGAATTCATCGAGCGTTTCGTCGACGTCATCCTGCAACCCCGGGACATG
>JABAHQ010002785.1_pt4 | contig 12496 bp, 8 predicted proteins | sample 7062091 | NCBI WGS metagenome assembly JABAHQ01 (sample SAMN14534359, study PRJNA622989) | marine sediment metagenome | biome: marine biome [ENVO:00000428]; feature: marine pelagic biome [ENVO:01000023]; material: deep marine sediment [ENVO:00002113] | place: India: Gulf of Kutch | collected...
AATAGTTGCAGGAGGACGGGAAATTGATTTACTCTCTTAAAGGGGAAGGCAAAAATTTTCGCGGTAAAAAACTACTTTAAATCAACACCCAAGTCAAGGCTAAAATAGGGGTTTCGGGGGTCTCCCGCGGGCGGATGCAAGGTGTCCAGGCTCGAAAAACCCCCGCCGGCCCGGACTTGAGGTCTGCGTGCATGACCACTCATGAAACCACCATAAATAAACCCATCAAAACGCCCCCAAAGGGCTTGAAAAATAAATTGATCCGGGTGATGTTGCTGGTGGGGGCCCTGCCGCTCATGCTGGCCATGGTGCTGTCTTACATCCAAGGCACCAAGTCTCTGGAAAACGTGATCGGGTCCAGTTTCAAAGCCCTGGCTTATGAAACCGCGACCAAGATCGATTTCATCATGAAAGAGGAGATCAACCGCAACACCCGCCTGGCCAAACATCCGACCATCATCCTCGCCGCCAAAGGTCATAACCGGATCATCCAGGATCTGCCCCCCGAAGAGGCTGAAAAGCAACTTCTCAAAGAAGCGGAGCTCTGGGCCGCCCAGGATCCCGGCATGAATCCCTTGACGGAAAACGCCGGCAGCCGGGTCCTGAAAAGTTTTCTCAAAGTGGAAACCCCCTCCAACCAGGCCACTCGGGCCCTGTACATCACCGACGCCCAGGGGACGTTGTTGTCCAGCATCAACCATTACCCCGATTACCGGAATGCCGGCCAAGACCCCTGGGAAAAAACCATCCAGGGGGGAAAGGATTATGTCTATGTGGGCAAAATCCACCAAAGCCCGGTGGACGGCGAATACGTGTTCCAGGTCGCCATCCCGATCCGCAACCACCAGGGACGGACCTTCGGGGTGTTTCACCGGGTGTACGCCGCCAAAGCCTTTTTTGCCTCGTTCATCGAACCCATCATTTTCGGCGACACCGGTCACGTCATGCTCATCAACTCCGAGGGGGTGGTGATCGACTGTCCCATCTTGCCCACCGGGTTCAAACTCCAGGACCCGGACCTGGTGGCCGCGGTCACGGGTCCCCGGCCGAACTGGGTACAGACCCACGGCAACGGCCACGGCAGCCAGGAAGTCTCGATCATCGGTTATTCGCCTCTCCCTTACCTCAACGCCCTGACCCGGCAGTCGACCGGAGAAACCTGGTTCACGTTTGCCTGGCAGGCCTCGGAGGAAGTGTTCTCGCCGATGACCAATCTCTTTATGTGGATCTCCGCGGCGGGCATCGTTTCGGTGATTTTGATCGCCGTGATGGGGTCCATGGCTTCGGGAACCATCGTCCGCCCCATCCGGGAGCTGCAGCACGCCGCGGGGCGGATCGGCCGCGGGGAAAAGGTCGAACCTCTGAAAATCAAAACCGGGGACGAGATCGAATTGCTGTCGGAAGAAATCAACACGATGAACCGGTTGTTGCGCAAATCCTTCACCGGCCTGGAAGACCAGGTCCGCGAGAAAACCAAGGAGATCCGCTACCTGCAGGCCTACACCGAGAGCATCCTGAAAAGCGTGCCGGACGTGCTCATCATCTTTAACGAGGAGCTCAAAATCGAATACACCAATACCGCGTTCGAAACCCTGACCGGCATTTCCGCCTCCAAGGTTCTGGGCCAAGAGCTGCAGGAGATGGACATTCCCTCCAAAGACCGTTGGGAGTTTCTGGCCCATGAATTGAAGACCTTCGCCCAGGGGACGGCCTCCCCCATCCAGAAGCAACTGGATGGACGCGTGATCCAATGCTACCAGGCCCGGGATCCGCTGGCCCCGCAACAGGAGGAGCCGGCGGAAAACAAAATGACCCTGAGCCTCGGGGACCGGGTGTTCGCTTACAAATTCTTTAGCGTCGCCATTCAGGACGAGAAAAAAAACCGCTACGGACTTCTGCTGCGGGAAATCACCGAGGAAAAAGGGCTCCAGGATCAATTGGCCATGGCGGAGAAGCTCTCGGGTTTGGGAACCCTGGCCGCCGGCATCGCCCATGAAATGAACAATCCCCTTTATTCCATCATGGGCTTCACCGAAGCGATCATGGAGGAGAAGGAACTGCCCAAGATCCGGACTTTCGCCAAGAAAGTCCTGGACCGGTCCAAGCACATGGCCTCCATCATTTTGAATTTGTCCGGCTACACCCGGTCCAACACCAAAGACGAGACGAAGGCCGTCAACATCAACGAGCGCCTGGACGCCTCGATCGAGATCGCGACGCTGGCTTCTTATTCCGACGACATCGAGCTGAAAAAAGACTATTCCCAACTTCCGCTCTTCTACGCCAAGCCGGAAGAAATCCAGCAGATTTTTGGCAACATTATCCGAAACGCGGTTCAGGCCATGGAAGGGAAAGGCAAGCTCATCATTTCGTCCCACAAGGACAACGGCAACATCGTGACCAAAATTCAGGATACCGGCCCCGGCATTCCCCCCGAATACCTGTCCAAGGTGTTCGATCCCTTTTTCACCACCAAAGAACAGGGAAAAGGCACGGGGTTGGGTCTCAATATCGTTCACCGGCTGGTGGAAAAATACGGGGGCCGCATTGAGGTGGAATCCAAGGTCGGTGAGGGAACCATCTTCACCATCACCTTCCCCCTGAAAAATCAAGCCGCTCCCGCTCCCACCGACACGGCTTCCTCTTCGGGCAAAAAATAGGAGGCGCCTCAGTTGCTTGACTGGGCGATGGTGAAGTAGAAGGTGGTGCCTTTGCCCACTTCGGATTCGAAGTTGATCTGCCCCTGATGGTATTCCTCGATGATTTCCTTACAGGACATCAGCCCGAATCCGTTGCCGTCCGGCTTGGAGGTGTAGTTTTCCTTGAGCAGGATGGATTTGACATCCTCGGGAATGCCGCACCCGTAGTCGCGGACGCTGATTTGGATGGAATCGTTGAGATTTTTGATGAAGATGTCGATATTTCCTTCCTTCCGGGTCACGTACCCGGCATTGATCAGGAGATTCTGAAGCACCCGCTTGATGTCGAGGTAATTGAAGATCCCTTTCCGGGGTTTGCCTTCCACTTTGACGTTGATGCTTTTTCCCCGCAGCATCTTGTGGCAGGAGATTTCTTCCACGGTTTCATCGATCAGGGGAAGGACATCCGCCTCCGCCTTGACGTATTCGGTCTTCGTTTTTTTCACACAGGCGAGGCTCTGGTCGATCATGACGACCAGGTTGTTCCGCACCGCGAGCATGGTGTCGAACCCTTTCTGGACCTTGTCCTTGCCGTGGCGTTCTTTGTGAAACTGTTGGGTTCCTTTCAGGATATTCATGACATCGGTCAGCAACACCTCGGCAATGCCCAAAGGCACCAGGCAGTTGCGCATGTCGTGGGTGAAGTTGCTGAGGGTTTGCATGTCTTTGGCCATCGCGTCCAGATCCCGGCGAATGCGGAGGGAAGACACTTTCATCATCTCGAGCAGGGCCCGGGAGTCGGAAGCGAGGTGCTTGAGGAACAGATCTTCGGATATCTCTGTCAGGAGCGTATCCCCCGCGGCGACGGCGGACGCGGACCGGGGTTGGTGGTCGATCAAAGACATCTCGCCCACGTATTCCCCGGGCCCCAGAACGGTGACCCGTTTTTTCCGTTTGGTGCCCTTGGTGATCAGGATGGAACCGGTGAGGATGATAAACATTTTCCGCTCCTCCGATCCCTCTTCGAACAGCACGTCGTCCTTTTGGAGCATTTGATCGCGGCTTTCGGCGGCAATCTGCCTGAGCCTTTCCGAAGGCAGGGCCGAAAACAAGTCGATCTTTTTCAACAACTCAAATTTCAAAAGCTCCAATTCGATGTTGGTCAAATGCGGAACGTTTTCAGAACGTTTGCCCGTCCCGGTGGGGACGGATTGTTTTTCCAGTTTTTCGGTCGTCATAAACGTACCCTCCCGGGTAAATTCCAATCAGTTGGAATGAGGCAGGGTAAAATAAAACGTGGTGCCCTTGCCGACTTCTGATTCGAACCAGATTTTTCCATGTTGAAATTCCTCGATGATTTCCCGGCAGGAGGTCAATCCAAACCCGTTGCCTTCTACCTTGGTGGTAAAAGATTCCTTGAGTAGAATCGGTTTCACCTCGTCGGGGATGCCGGCCCCGTAATCCTGAACACTGACCTGGATCATATCGTTCAGGTCTTTCACGTGAACATCGATTCGGCCCTTTTTTTCCGTCACATACCCGGCATTGATCAACAGGTTCTGGAGCACCCGCTTCACGTCCAGCGCATTGAACCAGCCCTTCTTGACATCGCTGTCGATATGGAGACGGATGTCCTTGCCCTTGATATGTTTTTGACAGGAGATTTCTTCCACCGTTTCCCGGATCAACGGGCCGATATCCCCTTCCGCGCGAATGTATTGGTTCCGGGTTTTTTTGACGCAGGCCAGGCTCTGATCGATCATGACGAGCAGGTTGTTCTTGACCGCGAGGACGGTGTCGAAACTCCGTTTCACCTTGTCCCACCCCTGGCGGGGACGGTGGTTCTCCTCCGTTCCCCGGAGCAGGGCGATGGCTTCCGACAACAAGGCTTCGGCGATGCCCAGGGGAACGAGACAGTTCCGCATGTCGTGGGTGAAGTTGCTGACCCGCTGCATGTCGGAGGTCATGGAATCCAGATCCCGGCGGATCCGGGACGAAAACACCCGCATCATCTCCATCAGGGTTTCGGAATGCGACAGGATGTGGTCTTTAAACACCTGATCGTTCACTTCCATCAGCAGAACATTGCCCACCGCCCGGGCCGAGGCCGATCGGCACAGGTAATCCACCAGGGGCATCTCGCCGAGGTATTCCCCCTGCTTGAGCACGGCAATCCGCTTAATGCCCTTGGAAATCAGAACCTCCCCCGAAAGAATGACGTACATCTTTCGATTGTTTTCCAACAGCCCTTCCTCGAAAATCATCTCGCGGTCCTTGAAAAACAGGTCCCGGCTTTTTTGCACAATGTCTTCCAGTCGAGTATCGGGAAGCGGATTGAACAACTCGATTCGTTTCAGCAATTCGGTTTTCAAAAGAAGGAGTTTGGCGTCGGAGCCGGGAGAAGGGGGACAGGCGGGGGATTCAACAACATCCGGGGGGGATTCGGATTTGATTCCCGGTTCTAGTGTTGGCATCGATTAACCTCCCAATGGACTTTTGCGGGTACAAGTCTGCTACAAGACACACGGATCCTTGGCCGAGGATCCAAAATCCAGATTGGGGAAGGTTTTGATGAAATGTATTGAATTTGCTCTTTTACGAGCATCCGTCCCGTCGGGACTTTCCTAACCTACCACAAGCCTCGGAAATTTCCTACGCCCAAATCGGAATTGCGATATAGGTTCAATTTTTTCAAAAAGTTACAGAGTCTCTTTCGAAGGGGCCGGAAAGCCCGCCCCGGCCAGGGGTGCCCCGTGGTATAAAGCCCAAAATTCTGGTATGGTGAATTCAGGGAACGGGTTCTTTACGAGCCCCTCATTGCCCGAAAAAACGGTTGATTTTTTTGGAAAGGAACCGGATCCCTTGGAAGAACTTGACCTTTTCAGAAGCGACAAGCTGTCCAAAGCGGTGGATTCGCTCGCGGAAGCGGTGATCATCACCGACCCGGGAGGAACCATCACCTACGTCAACCCGGCCTTTGAGGCCATCACCGGCTGGAAAGCTGACGAAGCTTTGGGGCAGAACCCCCGCATTCTCAAAAGCGGGCAAAACCCGCCGGAAGTGTACAAGGAAATGTGGGACACCCTGCTCGCGGGGAACGTGTGGCGGGGCAGCACCATCAACAAGCGAAAAGACGGGTCCACCTATCACGCCGAGTTGACCATCTCGCCGGTCTGCAACGACCGCGGACGCATCCTCAGCTTCGTGGCGGTCCAGCACGAGGTCACCGATCAGCTCAAACTGGCCGAGCAGGCCCGCCTGGTGGGCGAGGAATACAAGGTCCTGCACGAAGTGGCCAAGGCCCTCCACAACCGGGAGACGCTCGAAGAAATGCTCCAAGCCTCGATGGAAGCCCTGGTCAAATTCGAGGAACTGGAGGTGGAGTACAAGGCCGGCATTTTTCTGGTCGACGAAAAAGAAAAAGTCCTCCGCCTGAAAACCACGATCGGATCCTTTTCCGACGAATTCCTGGAGAAGGATGAGGTCGTCCCTTTCGGCGACTGTCTGTGCGGCAGGGCCGCGGAGTCCGGGGAAATGCTGGTGAGCAAAAGTTGTTTCACCGACCAGCGGCACACCCGAACTTTCAGCGACATGACGGCGCACGGCCACTACATCGTTCCCCTGAAAAGCCGGGACAAGCTGGTCGGCATCCTGTTCCTATATACCCATGAAAACCCACCCTGGTACGAGCGCAGCCAGGAAATTCTTCTTTCCATCGGCGGACTGATCGCCGACGCGATCGAGCACCGCCGGGTCGAGGAACAAACCCTGCGGCAAAACCAGGAACTGGCGTCCGCCAATTCCAAGTTGCGGGATCTCAACGAACTCAAAAACAAATTTCTGGGCATGGCCGCTCACGACCTTCGGAACCCCCTGTACCTCATCCGCTCCTACAGCGAAGTGCTGAAAGAAAGTTCCATGGGACCGGTGAACGACAACCAGCGAAAAATGCTGGAAAAAATCTATAACTCCAGCGGCTTCATGAAAAACCTGCTCGACAACCTTCTGGACATCGCCAAGATCGAAAGCGGCAAGTGCGAACTGAACAAAGCGACGCACGACTTCAACGCCGTCCTGGCCAACCAGGTGGAACTGTACCAGCTCGTGGCGCACAAGAAAAACATCAAATTCCACCTGGAGCTGGGCGAGCTGCCGTCGGCGGTCTTCGACAAAAACGCGATCACGCAGGTGCTGGGCAACCTCATCAGCAACGCCATCAAGTACTCCCCGCCCGACAGCCATATCTATGTGAAATCGGAAAAACAGGAAGACGGGATCCGGTGCTCGGTCCGCGATGAGGGACCGGGGATTTCCAAGGAAGATCAGAAACTGCTGTTCGGCGAGTTCCAGAAACTGAGCCCCCGACCCACCGGCGGGGAAGAATCCACCGGCTTGGGCCTGGCGATCGCCAAAAAACTGGTGACCCTGCACCACGGGGAGGTGGGCGTTCAAAGCGAGCCGGGCCAAGGCAGCACGTTTTACTTCACCCTTCCCCTCTCGTAATACTTGCCGCCGGTGTTTCGGGGAATCAGCGTTTGTTTTTTTTCGCCGGCATCATCAATTTGCGCCAGTTTTCTTTTTCCCACAACCGGGCTTCCTGGTAAAAACGGTACTCCCGTTCCTTTTTCTTGAACTCCGGATGATGCCATCGACTCCGCCCGTTTTTCCGGATGGGGGGAAACCGCTGGTGGCACATTTCGTGATAGACGGTCAACTCCAAAACCGGGCGGGGAACGAAATCCTGGGTGAGCCGGGGATGGATGCGGATCAGTTTCCGCGAGTCGTCGTAGGTTCCGAAATGGAAGGAGTGCCGGTTCCGGGTGCCGTTGTCCCGTCCCCATTCCACTCGGGCCCGAATCCCGCCGTCGAAATACTCCCGGTTCAGGCGGTCGAAAATTTCCAGCAGATCGGGAGGACCCGCCGGATCCGCTTCCGGGTTCCCCTCCCGGCGCCGGGACGTTCCCGAGCGTTTCTCCAAAAGGTCCCGGACGCGGACCCGGGCGCCGTCCGAAAGCTGCCCGCTTTTCTCCAAAGCCTGCAACAGTCGGAACTCCAGCGCCGCCAGGATGCGGTCCCGGGGCTCCGTGAATTGGTCAAAATACGCGGCATTGAACATCTCGATTTGAAGAGGCGGATCGTCGTTCAAAAACGTCGCCTGCCCCAGAAAATCCAAACCGTTTTTCCGGCATCGAAACACCAGCCGCGAATCGGGGTTGCCTTCCCACCCGCGCCTCTCGATTCCCAGGGCAAGGGCTCCGGGATGAAGAGATCGGGGAAGATCGGAACGGTGTGCTTTGCTCATAGAAATCCTAGATCCTTTCAACAGAGACGAGCCGGGAGAAACCAATTCGGCCCCGATCGTACGGAAACCCGAAAACGTTGTCCACTTTTTTCCTGTTTTTTCCCCACCCGAACGGGAGAAAATCGATTTTACATTGACCCGGATTTCCTTTAAGGTTGAATCATGCGTCTGTTCATTTTTCTGGTGTTTTTGATCCTGACAGCGGGCTGCGCCATCGGCCCCCAAAAAATGCCGCTTTTGGAAACGACCGCGGCGGTCGACGTCCCCCGCGAGGTGGAACGGTTCCTGGCGACGGAGGATCCCAAGGTGGAAACCGAGGTTTTGAACCGGTTGAAGGCCGCCGGGGTCGCCAACGAAACGATCAAAGCGGTCCTTCGCGACCGGCCGCAGAAAACCTCCGGTCCCGCGGGACTGCACCAGGGACTGGAGACCCAACTCGAGGGACGAACCTACGGCTACGCCCGGTACATCCCGGAATCCCTGCCCGAGGGAAAATCCTTGCCTCTGGTCGTGGTCTTGCACGGGATGGGGAGCACCGGGGACCAGATCGTCCAACGCTGGGCGCAACGGCTGCAGCACCGCTTTGCCGTCGTTTGCCCCAGCTATCCGGCCGGCGCCTGGTGGGCCCAAAACGCTGAGAAGCTGGTGCTGCACCTGATCCGCGAAACGCGGGCCGGCTATCCGATCGATCCCAATCGCGTGTTCCTGGCGGGCCTTTCGAACGGCGCCATCGGGGCGTATTTGATCGGCATGTTTTATCCCGACCGGTTTGCGGGAATCGTCCCCATCGCGGGCGCCATCACGCCCCGATACATGCATTTTCTGGTGAACTTGAGGAACACTCCCATTTACCTGATCCAGGGCGTCTACGATCCCATCTTCCCCATTCCCCTGAGCCGCCGGGTCAACCAGATCCTGACGGACATGAATTATTCCATCACCTACCGGGAACACGAGGAAGCGGGCAAGGCCCACGGGGGACATTTTCTTCCCGAACAGGAAGTCCCCGCGCTGTACGAATGGATGAAAAAGCAACAACGGAATACTCTTCCCGAGGTGGTCCGGATGACCCGCGAGGCCAACCACCTCGGCCGCATCCATTGGGCGCGGCTGACCCAGGGAAATCAACTGGCGGCCCTGCAGCTTCCCGGACCCGAGAACGAACCGGTCCGCAACCGGGACGGAAAAATCGCCACCCTGTTCGCCGTCAATCGGGGCAACAACGAGATCGCGGTGATGGGGAAAAACCTGATGGAATATGAAATTTACCTGAACACCGAGATGGTGGATTTCGATGCGCCGGTCCGCATCACCACGCAGAGAATCATCGAAAAAGAAGACCAGCTCCGGGCGGGCGAGAAACAACTCGACTTTGAAGAAACCGTGGTAGAAGACCCGGCGGTGCTCCTGCACGGGTTCAAGCAAACCCGGGACCCGGAGATGCTGTTCGATGCCAAGATCACCATTTCCCTGGAAAGGATTCTCGCGCGAATCCCGGAGCGATGAGTTCTACGCCGGATCGTCCCTCAGACTCCCCTGCCTCCCTTCTGGATAAATCGGCCACCCTTTTAGGCTGGCCGCTCATTCAAAACGCGCTTTCGGGGAAAACGTGTTCCCCCGTCAGCGCCGCCCGGTGCCGGACTCTCCAACCCGAAACCGATTTTCGATCGGCCGAGGAAGCGCTGCAAGAAACCGGGGAAATGACCGCGCTCCTCGAGGCCGGAGACTCCCTCCCGCTCCGTTCGTTCGACGACCTGCACCCCATCCTCGACGATTGCCGGCAAAAACGCATCCTCGATCCCCATCAATGCCTGAGTGTTTTGAACCTCCTGCGGCTTGGCCGGGCGGTCAAACGGGTTTTGGAAAAACACCCGCAAGCCTCCCGGCTTCAAAATCGGGGGCGGCGGCTGGAGCCGCTGACTCCCTTGCTCCGGGACCTGGAACGATGCCTCGACGAGGAGGGAGAAATCCGCGATAACGCCAGCCCCGAACTCCGGCAGGCCCTCCGGGACGTCGGGACGGCGAAGGAGAAACTGGAAAGCCGGGTGAAAAAGCTGTTCGGGACCGCCGGCTTTAAAGACGCCTTGCAAGAGACCTACGCCACGGAACGGGAAGGCCGCCTCGTGCTGCCCATCCGGTCCGAATACCGGTCCCGAGTCGAAGGAATCATCCACGACAGTTCCGCCAGCGGCCAGACGGTGTTCCTGGAACCCACGACGATCATTCCCCTGAACAACCAATTGAAACTCAGCCGGCTGCAGGTCGAGCACGAAAAACAAAAAATCCTGCAATCCCTGGCCCGGCAAATCGGGGATCACGCGGAGCCGCTTCGGGCCAACTTGAATATCCTGGTGGAGCTGGACCTGGTGCATGCCCGGGCCCAGCTCGGCCGGGCCCTGAAGGCCACCCGCTGCCCCCTGAACCGCGAGGGACGGGTCAAGTTGCTCCAGGCCCGCAATCCGGAACTCATTCTCAACGGCGCCGAGGTGGTGCCCAACGACCTCGTCTGGGACGCCTCGGTGCGGGTGATTCTCATTTCGGGCCCCAACACGGGGGGCAAAACGGTGACCCTCAAAACCCTCGGGCTGATGTCCCTGATGGCGCGGGCCGGCCTGTTCCTGCCGGTGGCCGAAGGATCGGCAATCCCTTTTTTCCCCGGCGTGTACGCCGATATCGGCGACGAACAAAACATCCAGCTCAATCTCTCGACCTTCTCCGCGCACCTGCAAAAAATCATCCACATCCTGGACCACGCCCCGCCCGGGGCCCTGATTCTGCTCGATGAACTGGGCATCGCCACCGATCCCGGGGAAGGGGCCGCGCTGGCGGAAGCTGTGTTGAAGAACCTTCAATCCCGGGAGGTCACCACCCTCGTCTCCACCCATTACCCGTCTCTCAAAATCCTGGCGCAAACCGAACCCGGTTTTTTGAACGCCTGCACCGAGTTCGACGACCGGACCCTGAGACCCACCTACCGGCTGCTGTTCGGGGTGCCGGGTTTCAGCGCGGCCCTCGACACCGCCGAGCGGCTCGGGCTGCCGCCGTCGATCATCCAGCAAGCGCGCGACGTTTACAAAACCCGGGAAAACCCCTTGGAGAATTTACTCCAGGACCTGACACGCCAGAAACGGGAGCTCCAGGGGGAACACGACCTCCTGAAACAACAACGCCAGACCCTGGAGCAACTGAAAGCCGAACAGCGGCAACGCACGGAATCCCTGCGCCAGGAAGAACAGGAATTCAGAAAAAACAAAACCCGGCGGCTGCAAAGGACAGTGCGCGAGGCCCGTCACCAGATCCGGCGGATGATGAACGACCTCAAAGGCACGCGCGACCGGTCCAAAATCCGCCGAACCGAAAAACAGATTCAGGCTCTCGGCCGGGCGCCGCGGGTCGATCCCTCCCAGGATCTTTCCGAATGGGACGTTCCCTCCACCCACCTGAAGAAAGGCGACGACGTTTGGGTGGAAACGCTCGGCACCCCGGGCCTCCTCCTGGACGACCCGGCCGGCAAGAAACGGGTCCGGGTGAAACTGGGAAACGTGTTGAGCTGGGTCGAGGGCGCCAAACTGAAAGGACGCAGCCACAAGTCCCGGAGTCGGAAGCGCCCGTCTCCGCCACCCCCCCGGGTGACCGTTCAAACCGAGACGGCCGCCCGAGCCCAGACCACGTGCGACCTCCGAGGCCTGCCCGGGGATGAAGCCTTGACGGCGGTCGAGGCGTTCGTCAGCCAGGCCATCGCCCACCGGCTTCCCCACGCCCGGATCATTCACGGCCACGGCATGGGCACGATTAAAAAGCTGGTTCGGGAATATTTGGAAACGACCGGGGTGTGTAAATTTCGCCCGGGGCGCCGGGAAGAAGGCGGCGACGGGGTCACCGTTATCGAACTATAAACGCCCCCCATTCCTGCGGTTCTCCGGTTGGAATAGCCCCCGCGAGTGGAATACAATACGGGAAAGCCAAAATTTTTGGGAATTCGGGGATTCGGAAACCGAACCCCGCCTTCCAGGAATGATAACCCACCCTTTGTGAAAAGGAGTCCACCCATGGTCAAACGTGGTTATTGGATATGGGGCGTATGGCTCGGCGTATTAAGCCTCGGAGGATGGGCCGCCCAGGCGGCTCAAAACGTGCAGGTGACCCTGCAGGGGAACCCTTTGCACCTGATGGGAAAACCCTTGCAGGTGGGACAAACACTCCCCAAGGTTCAACTTCCCGACCGGTCGCTCAACATGGTCGACCTGGACACATTCAAGGGAAAAGTGACCGTGGTGAGTGTTGTTCCGTCCCTGGATACGCCCACCTGCGAAGAACAGACGCATATTTTGAGTGAAAAAAACCAGGGCCTCGATCAAAAAGCCCACTTGGTGACCATCAGCCGGGACCTGCCATTCGCACAGAAACGCTTCGCGAAAGAAGCCCGGATCGATAACATCATCTTTCTCTCCGATTACCGCGATGCCGGTTTCGGAAAAGCCAGCGGTCTGCTGATCCAGGAAAACCGGCTGCTGGCCCGGGCCGTCATGGTGCTCGACCGGCACGGCATCATCCG
>JABAHQ010016442.1_pt1 | contig 12493 bp, 6 predicted proteins | sample 7062091 | NCBI WGS metagenome assembly JABAHQ01 (sample SAMN14534359, study PRJNA622989) | marine sediment metagenome | biome: marine biome [ENVO:00000428]; feature: marine pelagic biome [ENVO:01000023]; material: deep marine sediment [ENVO:00002113] | place: India: Gulf of Kutch | collected...
GGCGAGCGCACGGCCGGCTCCTCGCCCGGCGGGCGTGACGGGGCGAGCGGCCTGGGCGGCATGGGCTCGGGCGGCGCGGCGGCCCGCGCCCAGGCGGGCGGCTCGGTCCGGGCCGCGGGCCGCCGGGCGGGCGCCGGCCCCTCGCGCTCGGTCTCGGCCTCGGCCGTCTGCGGGCAGGCGAGGCGCCAGCCCGGGCCGGCCCAGCCACCCTCGACCTCGGCGCTGAAGTCCACGTGGACGGGCTCGGCGACGCCGGCAAGCGCGGCCTCGACCAGGCGGTACCAGCAGTGCTCCGGCGCGGCCCGCTTGGTGTGCCAGCCGCAGACGTAGAGCCGGTCCTCGGCGCGGGTCAGCGCGACGTAGAGCAGGCGCCGGTACTCCTGGTCCTGCACCGCCTGCGCCTGCTCGCGCGCCCGGCTCGCCGGTTCGCCGTCGTAGGCCTTGCGCAAAGGCCAGAGCATGAGCTCGCCGTCGTCGCGCTCGAGCCACAACAGGCCGCCGCCTGCCTGCGGCGCCTGCAGGGTGTCGGGCAGGATGACGACCGGCGCCTGCAGGCCCTTGGCGCCGTGCACGGTCATCACGCGCACCTCGTCGCGGCCGTGCTCCATGTCGCGCTTGACCTCCTGCCTGCCGGCCTCGAGCCAGTGCAGGAAGCCCTCCAGCGACGGCGCGTGCTCGCGCTCGTAGGCGAGCGCGAGGGAGAGGAACTCCTCGATCGGGTCGTTGGCCTCGGGGCCGAGGCGGGCGAGCAGCGCCTCGCGGCCGCGGCCGTGTCCCCAGTCGCGGGTGAGCACCTCGGCGTAGAGCTCGTAGGGCGGCACGAAGTCGGCTCGCGCCATGAGCGCGGCCAGGTGTTCGCGCGCCGCGCGCGTGTCCGGGTCGCGCTCGGCGTGGCGCGCCAGCGAGCGCCACAGGCTGCCCGTGCGCCCGTAGGCCAGGGTGAACAGCCGCGCCTCGCTCAAGCCGACGAGCGGGCCCTTGAGCACCGTGGCCAGCGTCAGGTCGTCCTCGGGCAGGAGCAGCACGCGCCCCAGCGCCACCAGGTCCATGACCGCCAGCTGCTCGCGCAGCACCATGCGGTCGACGCCGGCCACCGGCACCTCGAGGCGCTTGAGCTCGCGCACCAGCTCCTCGACGAACTCGTTGCGCCGGCGCACCAGCACCAGAATGTCGCCCGGGGTGAGCCGTCTGCCCTGGGACTCGTGCCAGGCTTCGCTGCCGCGCAGGCCCGCCCCGGCGGGCGGCGGCGCGACGGTCCAGCGCCAGATCTTTTTCGCGATCAGCTTGGCCAGGCGGGTGCGCGCGGGCGGCTCGCCGCGCCGCTCCAGCGGCGGCTCCCAGGGCGCGGGCTCCTCGGCCTGCGTCGGCACCGCGGGCGGCCACAGCTCGACCACGCCCGCCTGCCCCCGGCGCACGGCGCTGTGTCGCAGGCTCGCCTCGCCGAACAGCACCCCGTCCTGCGCCGGCGCCCGCGCGAAGACCGCGTCGACCGCCGCGAGCACGGCCGCCGAGGAGCGGAAGGAGTAGGCCAGGTCCACCTTCTGGAAGCCCTGTTCGGCCCGCCGGGCGCACGCCGCGAAGTGCTCGCGCATGCGCGCGAAGGCGCCGGGATCGGCGCGCTGGAAGCTGTAGATCGACTGCTTGGCGTCGCCGACCGCGAACACGGTGCGCGGCCCCTCGCGCGCCCCGAGGCCGACGAAGAACTCGGCGGCAAGGGCCTGGATCACCTCCCACTGCTCCGGGTTGGTGTCCTGCGCCTCGTCGATCAGGACGTGGTCGAGGCCGCCGTCGAGCTTGAACAGCACCCAGGACGCCGCCCCCTGGCCGTCGAGCAGGTCGCGCGCGGTGAGGATCAGGTCGTCGTAGTCGAGCAGGGCGCGCGCCGTCTTGTGCCGCTCGTAGGCCTGCAGCACCTCGGCGCCGAGACGCAGCAACGCGGCCGTCGCCCGGGCCACCGTGACCGCCCGCAGCTTGGCCCGCACGGCCTCGAGCCGGGCCGCCTCGCCGGCGAGCACGGCGTCGATGCCGGGTGCCGCGGCGAGCGCCGTCTTGTGCACCAGGGTCTTGTACGCGTCCTTGTGACCGCCGCCGGTGAAGAACGCGCCGAGGTAGGCCTCGAACAGCGCCGGCCGCCGCGCGGCGGGCTCGGCCAGCCACGCGGCGATGCGCGCGCCGTGCTCGCGGTCGGTCTTGCTTCCCGCCGCCATGCTTTGGGCGGCCAGGCGCAGCCCCATGTGGTCGAAGGCCGGGTCGGCGCAGGCCGCCGCGATCACGCTCGCCGGGGTCTCCTCCGGCTCGACGTCGAGCGCGCGGAACACGGTCCGGCACAGGCCCTCGACGCCGCCATGGCGGCGCAACAGGCGGCGCAGGCGGGCGCGCTCGCCGATCAACGCGGACATGAGCTCGCCAAAGCCTTGCTCGTGCGCGTAGACCGAGACCTCGGCGACGGCCTCGGCGAGCCGCGCCCCGTGCGGCTCAGGGTCGTCCCGCGTGCCGTCGGGAAGCGAAGCCAGGACCTCCTCGCGCGCCTGCTGCAGCATCTCCGCCGCCGAGCGCTCGTCGAGCACCTGGAAGTGCGGCGCGATGCCGGCCTCCAGGGGGAAGCGGCCGAGCAGCGACTGGCAGAAGGCGTGGATGGTCTGGATCTTCATCCCGCCCGGCGCGTCGAGCACGCGGGCGAAGAGCCGCCGGGCCTCGGCCCGCATGTCCTCATCCGCCGCCTCGCCCAACAGGTCCTCGAGCTCGCGCGCCAGCTCCGCATCTCCCGCGGTGGCCCAGCGGCCCAGCCGCTGCGCCAGCCGGTTGGCCATTTCGGCCGCGGCCGCCTTGGTGAAGGTGAGGCAGAGGATCCGGCTCGGCGCGGTGCCGTGCAGCATCAGGCTCAGCACCCGGTCGGTCAGCACCTTGGTCTTGCCGGTGCCGGCCGAGGCCGCGACCCAGACCGAGTTGTCGGGATGCGCCGCCGGCCGCTGCGCCCGGGCCGCCTGCTCTCTGGGGTCGAGCGCGGCCTCGTTCATCGCTCGCCGTCCCCGGCCGCGCCCCATTCCTTGACCCGGGCGAGGTGCGGGTAGTCGCTGTAGGTGCGGGCGTACTCGGGCCTGGGCCGGGCCAGATACGGGGTCTGCTCGTCGTCGAAGCGGGCGATGAGGGCGGCGAGGCCGGCGAGCGCCCGCTCGGCCTGGTCCGCGGGATCGAGGTCGAGCGGCATCTCCTGGCCGGGCGGCTCGCCGCCTGAGACGCGCCAGTACTCGAGCCGCGCCACCTCGGCGCGGCGCAGGCCCTTGAAGCCGCCGGCGCGCGCGATCGCGGCCTCCAGCGGCAGCTGCGGCGCAAAGCCGAGTTCGACCTCCTTGTCCCGGGGCGGGCTGCCCGTCTTGTAGTCGAGGATGGCCAGCGCCCCCGCGTCCAGGCGGTCGATGCGGTCCGCCGTGGCGGTCAGCGTGAACGCGCCGCCCGGGCCGCCCAGCTCGAGCGCGCCCGTGACCTCGCCGTAGGAGCGGGCGAGCCCGCGGCGGCGCGCGCGCTCCTGCTCGGCGAACCAGCGAGCCAGGCGCCGGAAGCGCGGCCACCAGAAGGCGCGCACGCCGGGCTTCACCCGCTCCGGCGCGAAGACCCGCCGGCCGATGGCGAGCAGCGCGGCCTCCGGGTCGTCGGGCAGCGCCGTCGGATGCGCCTTGAGGAACGTCTCGAGCGCCTCGTGCACCAGCGTGCCGAGCTCGGCCGCGCCCGGGTCGGCGTCGATGGACGCGAGCGCCTCGAGCCCGAGGATCTGCTCGGCGTAGAGGTCGTACGGGTCGCGCATCCAGGTCTCGATGCGGGTCACCGAGAGCCGGCGCGGCCGCGCCGCGAGCGGCGGCGTGGGCGCGGGCGCGGCGGGCTCGATCTGGCGCGCCGGGCGCTCGATGGCGGCGGCCCAGGCGAGCCACTCGGCGGCCCCTTCGCTCATCGCCTCGGCCAGATCGAAGGCCTGCAACAGCGCATCCAGGCGCAGCAGCCAGCGCGAGGGCACGCTCGGCGTGCCCTCGACGCGGGTCGCGCGCGTCAGATACACGCGCGGCGCGCCCATCAGCTGGGCGAAGTCGTGCGCTGCCAGGCCCAGGCGGCGCTCCGCCGGCGGCAGGCCGAAGTCGGCGCGCATCTGGCGGCTGAGCCAGGGGCCGGGCTCCGTCTCCGCCGGCCAGGTGGCCTCGTTGAGGCCGCCCAGGACGACGACGTCGACGTGCTGCAGGCGCGCCTCCAGCGGCCCCCAGATGGCGAGCCGCGGGTGGCCGCCGTAGGGCGGCCGGACCACCCGGCCGGCGAGCAGGGAGGCGAGGAGCGCCGGATAGCTCTCGCCGCGCACCGCCGGCGCATCCGCTGCGGCCTCGCGCAGCTCGGCCACGACGTCCGCGGCGACGCTCCCCGCCTCGCCGGCCCACAGGCGCTGGGCCCCGTCCTCCTCGGTTGTGGCGGCGAGCGCCTCGGCGAAGGCGACGTGCGCGTCGAGGATCTCGCCGAGGCGCTTGGCGCGCCGCAGCGCGCGCAGGAACGCCGCGGCGGTTCTTTCCAGCCCGGCCAGCCAGTCGCCGAGCTCCTTGCCTCGGCCGGCCTCGCGCAGCTCCGGGTGGGTGCGCGCCGCGCGCAGCGTCCGTTTCAGGCCCGCGAAGCCCGGCCCCGGGCGCGGCCCGCGCAGAGCAACGCGCTCCAGGAGGCGCACGCGGGCGCGGAACTCGGCCGGGCTCTGGCCGCCGCCGGCCAGCGGGTGCTTGAGCGTCGAGAGTAGCGCGAGCGGCGCCAGCCCGCTCGCCGCCAGCTCGCCCGTCAGGCGCAGGAAGGTTCCCGGCGGGCTGTGCGAGAGCGGCGTGCCCGCGGAATCGTCGACCTCGAGGTCCCAGCGGGTGAGCTCGGCCGCCACCCGGCGGGCGAGGCCCCGGTCGGGCGTGACCAGCGCGGCGCGCCGGCCCGGCTGCTCGAGCGCCTGGCGCAGGACGAGGGCGATGACGGTCGCCTCCTCGCCGGGGCCGGGCGCGTCGATCCGGGTCACGCCGTCGAGGGCCCGGGCGACGTCATCCCTCGCCGTTTGGTCGGCGAAGGCGCGCCAGGCCGGCGTCGCCGCGGCCGGCCGCAGGGCCGCGTTGACCAGGCGGGCGCGCGCGTCCGGGGCCGCGCCGACCCCGGGCCAGAGCGCGACGTGCTCGCGCTCGACGCCCAGGCCGCGCAGCAGGTGCGCGAGCCCGTGCTGGGGATGGCTCGGCTCGTCCTCGATGGCCGCCCAGGTCGCGGCGTCCGCCTCGCGGTCCAGGCCGGGCAGGACCACCATGCCCTGCGGCAGCCCGGCGACCACCGAGATGAGCGCCGCGGTGGCCGGAATGCTGCCCGTCGAGCCGGCGACGATGACCGGCTCGCGCGGCGGCGCGCGGCGCCAGGCCTCGGCCTGCGCCTCGAGCAGGCGGCGGCGGCGCTCGGCCGGGCCGATGCAGCCCTCGGCGCTCTGGATGGCGGGCCACTGCTCGCTCAGGATGCGCAGGAACTTCAGGGTCACCTGCCAGTGCTCGGCGTACGCCTCGGGCACCAGCGTCTCCAGGCGCTCGAAGCCGAGGCCCTCGGTCTCGACCTGGTCGAGCAGGCGGGCCAGCTCGGCGGCCAGGCGCACGGCCTGGTCCTCGTGCGGCACGCCGCCGCGCGCCGTGCCGAGGCGCTGGATCAGGCGGCCGAGCAGGAGCTGGCGGCGCAGCGGCGCCATGGCCGGCGGCAGGTCCGCCGCCGGGCCGGCGCCCTCGGCCGCCTCGTCGCCGGCCAGCAGCAGCTCGTCCGAGTCCACGTCGCCGAGCGGCATGAGCCGGGGCAGGAGCAGCCCGCGGCCCGCCGAGGCGCGCAGGAACGCCTCGCGCAGGGCGCGGCAGGCGCGCCGGGTCGGCAGCAGAACCGTGCCGCGCGACAGCTCCAGCGGATCGCCGGCGCCCTGGAGCAGGCCGCGCGCCAGCGCGTCGACGAAGGAAACGCCCGGCGGAATGGTGAAGATCCGTGCTGGACCGCCGGCCATGGCCCCGGTTCCCTCCGTGCGGCGGCTCACCGATGGACCGAGGTCTCGGACAACGGGTGCAGCGCGTCCTCCACCTCGCGCAGACCCTCGGGCGTGCCAATGTGGAACCACTCGCCGTCGTGGCGCAGGCCCCACAGACGCCCCGCCGCGGCGGCCTTGTCGTAGACCAGGTTGAGCGAGAACGGGCCCTCGGGCGTGCCCTGGAGCAGGCGCGGATGGAGGACCTGCAGGCCGGTGAACACGAAGGGTACGACCTCCCGCTCGCGGCGCCGGCGCAGCCGCGCCTCCGGCGTCAGCACGAAATCCCCGACGCCGCTGTAGCCGACCGCGAAGGCGGTGGGGTGGACCAGCAGGAGGGCGTCCATCGCCGCCTCGTCCCAGGCGCGCGCCAAGCGCTCCAGCGCCGGCATGCGCCCGTCGAGCCAGCACACGTCGCCGTTGATCACGAAGAAGGGCGCCGGGCCCAGCAGCGGCAGCGCGTTGCGCACGCCGCCGCCGGTCTCCAGGCGCGCCGGCTCGCGCGAGAAGGTGATGTGCGGCCGCTTGCGCGGCGCCAGGTGCGCCTCGATCTGCTCGCCCAGGTGATGCAGGTTGATGACCGCCTCGGGCACGCCGGCCGTCTCCAGCCGGTCCAGGATGGCGCCGAGCAGGCTGCGCCCGTTCAGTTCGATCAGCGCCTTGGGCATCGTATCGGTGATCGGGCGCATGCGCTCGCCGAGGCCGGCGGCCAGGATCATGGCCCGCCGCGGCATGGGCCTGGCCGCGCTGGGCTCGGCGCTCACGTGCTCGCCTCCCGCGCCGCCGGCGGCGCGATCCGCTCGCCCGCCGCAACCTCGCGGTCGAACCAGGCCTTGACCGGGGCCAGCACTGGATGCGCCTGGTCTTGTTCCAGGATGCGCCACACCCGCGGGATGTGGTGCAGGTACTGGTCCTTCCCGTCGCGCCGGCTGAGGCGGGTGAAGATGCCGACGATCTTGGCCGCACGCTGGGCGCCGAGCACGGCGTAGGAGTCCATGAAGGCGTCGCGGTCGAGGTCGGGAAAGGCCTTGAGGTAGCGCGCCAGCATCTCACCCACGAGCCCGGACGCGATATCGCGCCGCCCGTCCTGCAGGAGCGAGACCACGTCGTAGGAGACGGGGCCGATGACCGCGTCCTGGAAGTCGAGCAGGCCGCAGGCGGCGACGCCTTCGCGGCCCTCGAGCAGCATCAGGTTGTCGACGTGGTAGTCGCGCAGGACCAGGCGCTCGGGCACCGCCCGCGCGCGCGGCAACACCGCGCGCCACGCCGCGCGGTAAGCCTCGCGCGCCGCCGCCGGCGTCGGACGGCCGCGCACCGCCGGCAGGAACCAGTCGGTGAGCAGCAGCGCCTCGTCGAGCAGGCGGGCATCGTCGTAGGGCGGCAGCGCCCGCCCGGCCTGCGGCCGCCAGCGCCGGTGCAGGGCGATCAGCGAGTCGATCGCCAGACGATAGAGCGAGGCCTCGTCGGCGCCCTCGGCGAGCGCCCGCGTGAAGGTCCGGTCGCCGAAATCCTCGATGAGCATGAGTCCGGCCGCCGCATCGAGCGCCACCGGGCGCGGCGCGCTCAGGCCGAGGTCGATGAGCGCCTCGGCCACCCGGCGGAACGCGTCGACGTTTTCCATGGGGGCCGGGGCGTCCATGAGGACGCGCGTCTCGCCGCAGCGGCTGAGGCGCAGGTAGCGCCGGAACGAGGCATCGGCGGCGATGAGGTGGCACTCGGCGTCGCCCCAGCCGGAGGCGGCCAGGAAGCCTTCGATGGCGCGCGCGCGCTCAGCCATGGCGGCCCAGCCTGTGCAGCCGCGCCGGCCAGCATCCGGTGCCGAGCAGCGTGACGCGCCGGGCCTCGGGCGAGGCGGTGAACTCGAGGTGCACCTCGAGCCGGTGGCGCGGCAGCAAGGGCCCGAGGCGCTCCGGCCATTCGACGAGCGTGATCGACTGGCCGAGCGCCTCCCCGAAGCCGAGCTCGTAGACCTCCTCGGGCCGCTTGATCCGGAACAGGTCGAAATGCCAGACCGGCGCGGGCGCGCGCTCGTAGATCTGCAGCAGGGTAAAGGTCGGGCTCGGCACCTCCTCCGCGCCGCTCGCCTGCGCCCGGCCGGTGCGCGGCAAGGCGTTGATGAAGGCGCGCGCGAAGGCGGTCTTGCCGCTGCCCAGCTCGCCGATGAGCGCGATCACGTCGCCGGCCTCGGCCACGCGCGCGATCTCGCGGGCCAGGGCCGCGGTCGCGGCCTCGTCGGGCAGCTCGAAGATCAAGCCGTGGGGACGCGGTTGGGGCGCGGCCATGATGGGTGGTTTTACCGGTCGCGCCGGGCGCCGGCAACCGGTGCGGCGGCGGCCATGGGCGCCCGCCCGCCGGCTTTCCGTGCGAGGCTTGCCAAGGCGCCCGGCGGCGGCCATGTTTAGCGCCGCGCCACGCCGTTTCTGCCCGAGGGTCGATGACAGCACAGAGCACAGAGGTGGCGATCGTCGGCGCCGGACCGGTGGGTCTGTTCGCCGTCTTCGAGTGCGGCATGCTGGGCATGCGCTGTCATCTGATCGACGCGCTCGACATGATCGGCGGGCAGTGCCGCGCGCTCTATCCGGAGAAGCCGATCTACGACATCCCCGGCTGCCCCGAGCTCATGGCCGGCGAGCTGATCGAGCGCCTGGCCGAGCAGGCCGCACCCTTCGAGCCGGTCTACCACCTGGGGCAGGAGGTCACCTCGCTCTCGGCGCGCGAGGGCGGGTGGCGGCTCGAGACCTCGGCCGCGACGCGGATCGAGGCCAAGGCCGTGATCGTCGCCGCCGGCTGCGGCGCCTTCGGCCCGAACCGGCCGCCGCTGGCCGGCATCGAGCGCTACGAGGGCAAGAGCGTCTTCTACATGGTGAAACGGCGCGAGGACTTCCGCGGCAAGCGCATCGTGATCGCCGGCGGCGGCGATACCGCGCTCGACTGGGTGCTCTCGCTGGCGGAGCTCGCCGAGAGGATCTACGTCGTCCACCGCCGGGCCAAGTTCCGCGGGGCGCCGGACAGCGTCGCGCGCATGCAGGCGCTGGCCGAGCGGGGCGGGGTGGTCGAAATGGTGGTGCCCTATCAGCTGCACGCGCTGGAGGGCCGCGACGGTGTGCTCGAGGCGGTCCTGGTGCGCACGCTGGCGGGCGAGACCCGGCGGCTCGAGGCCGATGTGCTGCTGCCGTTCTATGGCCTGTCCATGAACCTGGGCCCGATCGCCGAGTGGGGTCTGGCGCTCGAGCGCGACCTGGTCGTGGTCGATCCGGCGACCTGCGAGACCAGCCGGGCCGGCGTCTTCGCCATCGGCGACATCGCGAGCTATCCCGGCAAGCTCAAGCTGATCCTGTCCGGCTTCTCCGAGGCCGCGATGGCGGCGCACGCGATCTACAAGCTGGTGCACCCGGGCCGGGAGCTGCACTGGGAGTACTCGACCACCAAGGGCGTGCCGGGGCGCGGCTGAGCCGGCGCCCCGCCGCACGCGGCCGGCCTCAGGCGCTCAAGGGGTGCCGGTCCGCGGCGCTCTCCTCGCCCGCCCGCGCGATGGGGACGTGGCAGGTGACCCGCGTGCCGCTGTTCGGCACCGAGTCCAGCTCGACCCAGCCGCCGTGCAGCTCGATCAGGCTCTTGACCAGCGACAGCCCGAGCCCGGCGCCTGTCTGGCCGCTGTGGCCGGCGCCGCGCTCGAACTTGGCGAAGACCCGGTGGATGTCCTCCTGCCGGATGCCTATGCCGTTATCCGCGACGATGAGGCGCACCTCGGCCTCGTCGCGCTCGCCCGAGACGGTGACCGTGCCGCCCTCGGGGGTGAACTTGATCGCGTTGGACAGCAGGTTGAACAGCGCCTGCTTGAGGCGCCGCCCATCCGCCGCGATCGTGCCGATGTCCTCGGGGCACTCGACCTTCAGGTCGATGGCTTGATTGTGTGCGCGCTCGTGGCCCAGGGTCTGGATGCTGCCGAGCAGCGCGCGCAGGTCGACCGGGGCGACGTCGAGTTCCAGATAGCCCGCCTCGATAGTCGCCAGGTCCAGGATGTCGTTGATCAGCGCGATCAGCCGCCCCGAGGCCTTGACGATGTCGCGGCTGGCGCCGAGTTGGCGCTCGTTGAGCTCGCCGTATATGTGCTGCTCCAGGGCCTGGGCGAAGCCGACGATGGCGTTCAGGGGCGTGCGCAGCTCGTAGGAGATGTTGGCGATGAACTCGGACTTCAGGCGGTCGGCGGTCTCCAGCGCCTCGTTGCGTTCGCGCAGCGCCCGCTCGACGCGGATCGAATCGGTGACATCGAGGAAGGTGAACAGCGAGGCCCCGTCGGGCAGCGGAACCAGCGCCCAGTCGATGACCGAGCCGTCGGCGCGCTCGCGCCGGCCGCTGCGCGGCTCGGGCTCGGTGGTCCGCGCCACCCGGGCCTCCATGACCTGTTGCCAGCGCTCGTCGGCCATCTCGAAGAGCGCGCGCGTGCGCGCGACCAGCTCGCGCACGTGCGGCTCGCCGCGCAGGACGTCCGCCGGCAGGTTCCAGATCCGCGCGAAGGCCGGGTTGGACAGCTTGAGCCGGCCGTCGGCGCCGTACACCGCGACCCCCTCGTAGAGGTTGTCGAGGGTCTCGCGCTGGACCGCGATGAGGGTGTTGTAGGAGCGCTCGAGCGACAGCCGGTCTGTCACGTCCTCGTAGGTGAGCAGCACGCCGCCGAAGGGATGCGGGCTGGCCAGGCTGCGCAGCGTGCTGCCGTCGGGCAGGTGCAGGAGCTCCTCGACCGGGTCGATCAAGGTCTGCAGGCCGCGGATCCATTCCTGCTTGTACTCGGGAAAGTTGGCGTGCTCGGGCAGGCGGCGGGCCTCGCGCAGGACCTCCAGGATGTCGCCCAGCGCCGGCTCGGTGTGCAGGAAATCCTCGTCCAGGCGCCACAGCCGGGCGTACGAGGCGTTGAAGAACCTGAGCCTCAGGTCCGGGCCGAAGATCGCGATCGCGCTGCCCAGGTTCTCGAGCACGTCGGCGTGCGCACCCACGTGGCGCGTGAGCTCCGCCTGCAGCTCCTCGGCGTCGGTGCGGTCGATCGCCAGGCCGGCGAGCGTGCCGTCGCCGACCGGCCGCTCGCTGACCGCAAGCAGGCGGCGCGATCCGTCGACCACCACGTGGTGCGATTCCGACTGGGGCGCAGCCGACTCGAGCGCGCGCCGGGCGATGGCGCGGCCGGTCTCGGCCTTGGCCTTGCCGAGCAGCTCGACCGCCTTGCTCAGCGCCTCGGCCGGACCCTCGTCGACGGCATACCCGTAGGCCTCGTTGCAATAGACCAGGCCGAGCCCGCCGTCGCGCCGCCAGATCGGCAGCGGCAGGGTGTCGAGCAGGTTCTTGAACGAGTCGCGTTCGGCTTGGGCCGCCTGCACGGCGCGGGCCAGCCCGCTCACGTCGTGCAGCCAGATGAGGTCGGCCGTGGTGATGCCGTCCGGGACCCGGGCCCGCACGCCGTGGACCTGCAGCACCCGCGCGCCGTCCTTGCGCTCGAGCGTGAGCTCGAAGCCGGCGCCCTCGCGGCGCAGCTCCGCCAGGGCGCCGGACAGGCGCTTGGCGTCCGTGTCGCGGAAGGCATCGGGCAGCGCGCCGAGCGCGACCTCGCCCTGCGCGCCGAAGCCGAGCGCCTCCATGAGGCGCGGCGCCCCGTGCACCGTGGCGCCGCCGTGGGCGATGGCCAGGCAGCCGAGCGGCGCGGCACCCAGCTTCACCTGGGCCGTCTCGGCGTGGCGCCTGGACTCGGCCGCCGCCCGTTCGGCGGAGCGGCAACGGAGGCGGTAGCGGGCGGCCAGCGCGGCCAGCACGGCGGCGGCGAGGGCAAGGAGGATGGCCGCCACTTGCCAGCCAAGCATGGCGCTCATGGCGTCATCCTGGAAAGACGGGCCTCGGCGCGGGAACGATCGGGTCGCGGCCGCAGGGTTCCGTGCCAGAACACGGCTGCTCGGTCCCTTCTGTCCGAACCTGCGGCCCCCGAGTCTAGGGGTTTCGCGCGCGCCGAACAAGCGAGTGGCTCGGGCCGGCGCCGGCGGCGCCCCGGGCGAAGACGCCGCCAGGGCGCGCTAATACCGGTACTGCTCCGACTTGAAGGGGCCTTCGCGCGGCACCCCGATGTAGGCGGCCTGCGTCTCATTCAGCTGGCTCAGCTTGGCGCCCACCTTGGCCAGATGCAGCGCCGCGACCTTCTCGTCCAAGCGCTTGGGCAGGACGTGGACCTTCTTGTCGTAGTCGGCGCCGTTGGTCCACAGCTCGATCTGGGCCAGCACCTGGTTGGTGAAGGAGGCGCTCATGACGAAGCTGGGGTGGCCGGTGGCGCAGCCCAGGTTCACCAGCCGGCCCTCGGCCAGCAGGATGATCCGCTTGCCGTCCGGGAACTCGACCTCGTCGACCTGCGGCTTGATGTTGTTCCACTTGAAGTTCTTCAGCGCGGCGACCTGGATCTCGTTGTCGAAGTGGCCG
>JABAHQ010011375.1_pt2 | contig 12492 bp, 8 predicted proteins | sample 7062091 | NCBI WGS metagenome assembly JABAHQ01 (sample SAMN14534359, study PRJNA622989) | marine sediment metagenome | biome: marine biome [ENVO:00000428]; feature: marine pelagic biome [ENVO:01000023]; material: deep marine sediment [ENVO:00002113] | place: India: Gulf of Kutch | collected...
AGCTGGAGCGGATCACCGAGTTCACGAACAACACCTGGGGCCTGGGCTTCACGGAATCCTTCGACGTCTTCGGATCCACGGCCAACAACGAGCACAGCGTCTTCGTCGCGATCCCGAATCGCCACTACGAGGGGGTCCGGGGGCTCAGCGGAGACGGCCGCAAGAAGATCGACGGCCACTACGCCCTGCATCCGATCACCCCGAACATCCGCCAGGTGGACTCTCAGGGCGGGTTCACCGCCGCGGCCGGGCACAGCTTCTACACGGCCCGCAGCTTCCCCGAGGAGTACTGGAACCGAATCGCCCTGGTGAACGAGCCCACCGGCAATCTGCTCCATCGGGCGGTCCTGGAGAAGGACGGCTCGGGCTACGCGGAGAAGGACGGGTGGAACCTCATGGCCAGCGCGGACGAATGGGCCTCTCCCATCGCCGCCGAGGTCGGTCCGGACGGGGCGGTCTGGGTCCTGGACTGGTACAACTTCATCATTCAGCACAACCCGACGCCCGAGGGTTTCGAGCGGGGAGAGGGGAACGCCTACGAGACGCCCCTGCGGGACCGACGTCACGGCCGCATCTACCGGATCTCCTGGGAGGGGGCCGAGCCGTCGGCGCCGCGCTCCCTGGACCCCGACCGTCCGGGGCGGCTCCTGGACGCGCTGGAGAGCGACAACATGTTCTGGAGGATCACCGCCCAGCGTCTCCTGGTCGAGCGTGGTATGACCGATGTGCAGAGGCGGCTGTACGACCTGGTACGGGACCGGAGCGTGGATCGGATCGGCCTGAACGCGCCGGCGATCCACGCCCTCTGGACCCTTCACGGGCTGGGAGCCCTGGACGGATCCCACGGCGAGGCCGAGGAGGTGGTCCGGGGAGCTCTCCGGCACCCCTCTCCCGGGGTCCGGAAGAACGCCGCCCGCGTCCTGCCCCGGACCCCGGACAACCTGGAGGCGATTCTGTCCGCGGGCCTTCTCACGGACGACGATCCGAACGTCCGGCTCCACGCGTTCCTGGTCGTTTCGGAGATGGAGGCGTCGCAGGCCGTGGGCCGGCGGCTCTACGAGGTCGGCCAACGGGAAGAGGTGCTGGCCGACGAGTGGTTGCCCACCGCCCTCTTCATCGCGGCGGCACGGCATCGGGAGGGGTTTCTGAGCGCCTACGCCGAGGACCTGGGGGGCGTGGAGTTCGCGCGGACAGCCGCGGCCCTGGCGCGGGGAGAGCTGGACCGGTCCGTGGACTGGTCCGGGCCGGCCCTGGACGACAGTGACTGGGAGACGATCCCGGTTCCCTCCCTCTGGCGGGACACGCCGATGGGATCCTTCACCGGCGTGCTCTGGGTCCGGAGGGCGTTCGAGCTTCCACCGGAGGCGGAGGGGATGGGTGCCAGGCTGCGCCTGGCCCGGGTGAACGATACCGACGTCACCTACGTGAACGGGATCCGGATCGGCGCCACGGAGGACGCTCCCGACGACCGCCGCGAATACCGGGTCCCCCCGGGACTCCTGCGGAGGGGTCGCGACGTCCTCGCGGTGCGCTTGGGCAACCGGGTGGGTCGGGGAGGCATCTGGGGCGAGCCCGACAGCGTGGTTCTGGAGGGTGGGTCCTTCCGCGTTCCCCTCTCCGGGGAGTGGCGCTACCGGGTGGCGCAGGTCTGGGAAGGGGGGCGCCGTCCGGACATCGTGGCCGGGGCGCCCTTCGCCCGGCAGTTCCTCCGGCACTACAATCCGGTGACCGAGGGCACCGGCGCGGGGGAGGCCGGGGAGGGGGGGGCGCCCGGGGAGGGTGCGGGGGCCGTCGACGCGACGCTGACCCTCGGGGTCGTCCCGGGCGAGATCCGATACGATCGGACCGAGCTCGCGGTCGAGGCGGGTGCGCGGGTCCGGCTCACCTTCGGGAATGCGGGTGATCTGCCCCACAACGTGGTGATCCTCACCCGGGAAAGCGCCGTCGAGGAGCTGGGACCCGTCCTCGACGCCTACGTCGGCCGGGCCGATGCCGCGGCGAACGACTATCTGCCCGAGGAGATTCCGCTGGTGGCTCGGACGGAGATGGCCTCGGCGGGGCAGACCGTGACGGTGACCTTCACGGCGCCCGACGAACCCGGCGAATACCCCTTCGTCTGCACCTTCCCGGGGCACTGGCGGACGATGAGCGGGGTGCTGAGGGTGGAGGGGTGACGGAGATGCGCCCGGTGAAACCGTTCGGCGACGCCGGGGGATCGCACCGTCCCTGGAACCGGTCGCTGGGGAGACGATCATGACGGCCCTGGCCGGAACGGTCGGCCTCCTCCTGGCGGTCCTGGCCGGAGAACCCTTCACGCCGGACCCGTATCCGAAGAACCCCGCGATCGACGTTGTCCACTACGCCTTTCGGATCGAGCTCTCGGACGATTCGGACCGGATCGAGGCCACCGCCTCGGTCCAGGTCCGTTTCCGCGCCGAAGGCCTCCGGGAGCTCCGCCTCGACCTGGTCGGCGCGGCCCCGGAGCGGGACGGGCGGGGCATGACGGTGCGGGCGGTGGAGGGGGAAGGCGGGCCCGTGGAGTTCATCCACCGGGACGACGCGCTCCTGATCCCCTTGGCTGAACCCTCGAGGCGGAACGGGAGGGCACGCTTCCTGATCTCCTACGGCGGCGTCCCGGCGGACGGTCTGCGCATCGGCCCCAACCGTCACGGGCAGCGCAGCTTCTTCAGCAACAACTGGCCGAACCGTGCCCGCCACTGGCTGCCCACGGTGGACCATCCATACGACAAGGCGACCTCCGAGTTCGTGGTCACCGCCCCCGACCACTATCAGGTGGTGTCCAACGGACTTCTGGTGGAGGAGACCGATCTGCCCGGGGGCCTCCGCCGTACCCACTGGCGCCAGCGCGTTCCGATCGCCACCTGGCTCTTCGCTCTCGGGGTGACGCGCTTCGCGGTCGAGCACCGCGAGCCCTTCGGAAGCGTGCCGATCCAGACCTGGGTCTTCCAGGAGGACCGGGACGAGGGCTTCCGCGACTTCGCGGTGCCCACCCGGAGCGTCCTGGGGTTCTACGCGGAACGGGTCGGCCCCTTCGCCTACGAGAAGGTGGCGAACGTGCAATCCACGAGCGTCGGCGGCGGGATGGAGGCGGCCACGGCCATCTTCTACGCCGAGGAGTCGGTGACGGGAGAGCGAGCCGAGCGATGGCGACGGGTGATCATCCACGAGCTGGCACACCATTGGTTCGGGAACGCGGTGACCGAGTACGACTGGGACGACGTCTGGCTCTCCGAGGGCTTCGCCACCTACTTCACCCTCCTCTACATCGAGCACGCAGACGGGCGGGACGCCTTCGTGGACGCCTTACGGGACGCCCGGCGCGGGGTCGTCGAGTTCTACAGGGAGAACCCGGACTATCGCACGGTCCACGCCGACCTGGACGACATGAGCCGCGTCACCAGCTATCCCGGGATCTATCAGAAGGGAGCGTGGGTGCTCCACATGCTGCGCCGCAGGGTGGGGGATTCCGCGTTCTGGGAAGGGATCCGCCTCTATTACGCTCGACACATGAACGGAAACGCCACCACCGAAGACTTCCGTCTCGCCATGGAAGGAGCCTCGGGCGACGATCTGGAGGGTTTCTTCCGCCAGTGGCTTCTGGAGGGAGGAATCCCGACGCTTTCGGGGCGGTGGGCCCACGACGCCGAGCGAGGGGTCGTGAGGGTGGAGCTGAGGCAGGTCGGACCTCGGACCTTTCGCCTGCCCGTGGAGGTCGGCGTCCACCTTCCCGGGAGGGAGCGACCGCGGGTCGGGACCACCACCCTGACGGACCGACGGGGAAGCCTGGAGATTCCGGTGGAGCGCATTCCCCAGCAAGTCGTTCTCGACCCCGGCACCCGGCTGCTGGCCGATTTCGCTCTCCGCGAGGAGGAGGGGGGCGCGGGAGCACGGCCCGGATCCGGGCCGACGGCCCGGCCGGTCAGCGCCCGGTGAACACGGCGATGATCCCGCCCGCGTGGCCGGTGCCGTAGCGGGTGGTGGCGTCCGCGGCACTGATGCGGCGAACCTCCCGCACGTCGGAGACCGAGATCTGCCGCAGGAAGTCCATCTCGCCGTAGGGGCTCCCGTTGAGGTAGACGACGGGCTCGATCCGCTCCCGCATCGTCACCCCTCGGGCGACGAGCCAGTTCGGGCGAAGTCGCTCGATCGCCTGGTAGAGGTTTTCTCCGCGCTGGCGGGCTTCCTCGAGCTCCTCGTCGGAGATCAGATCCGAGCTCCGGCCGGGCGAGCCCGACGTCGTTCCGGCCGTGCACGACGTCGAGGGGAGCGTGACGGCGATCAAGAGGAGCACGAACAGGGTGCGCATGGCTCCGCTCCGGCGTGGGCTGCGGCACAACCGTGAAGTAGTGTCGGCCGTCGGCCGCCCCTGTCAAGGGAGACCGAAGGGGCGTGGTCTTCCGAGGAGTCGGATCGGGGTGGCAGGCAGGGTTCCGGGCCGCGGCGCACCGAAGGGCCCCGGTGGGCCGAAACCCGTGTCGCGAGAGGTGAAGTTGCTCTCGCGAGGTCGCCTGGTTAGACTGCCTTGGCCCCGTCACAAAATGCCGTCTCTCCATGAGGCGGAGCCGCCGATCCCGCCCGCGCTCCGGCCGTCGGACGGGGACGTTTCGCCAGCGCGCATCCACGACATCAGATCTTGCCCATATGGCCAATGTGAGACACGTGCCGTTCCCCGGGAACGAGCGGGTTCTGGAGTACGCGCTCGGAGATCCCGAGCGGGACGAGCTCAAGGAAGCGCTGGACGAGCTGGCGTCCGAGACGATCGAGATTCCCCTGATCATCGGTGGGGAGGAAGTCTGCACCGGAGACCTCCATGACGAGGTGATGCCCCACGCCCACGGCCACGTTCTGGCACGGTGGCACGGAGCCGGCCCGGAGGAGGTCGACCGCGCGGTGGAGGCCGCCCTGGAGGCCCGGAAGGAGTGGGCGTCCTGGCCCTGGGAGGAGCGGATCGGGATCTTCCTGCGGGCGGCCGATCTCCTCGCCGGTCCGTGGAGGGCCAGGGTGGCCGCGGCCACGATGCTGGGACAGAGCAAGACCGCGCACCAGGCGGAGATCGACGCCACGTGCGAGCTCATTGACTTCTACCGCTTCAACGCGTTCTTCGCCCGGCAGATCTACGAGGATCAGCCCTTCTCCGAGCCCGGGGTCTGGAACCAGATCGACTTCCGCCCCCTGGAGGGCTTCGTCTACGCCGTGACGCCCTTCAACTTCACCTCGATCGGCGGCAACCTCCCGGGAGCGCCGGCGATGATGGGCAACACCGCCGTCTGGAAGCCGGCCTCGAGCTCCGTGTACTCCAACTACTTCCTGGCTCGACTCTGGGAGGAAGCCGGGCTGCCTCCCGGGGTCATCAACTTCGTGCCGGGCGACGCCCGCACGGTCACCGAGGTCGTGTTCGACCGGCCCGAGTTCGCAGGTCTGCATTACACGGGATCCACCACCGTCTTCCGAGGTCTCTGGCAGCAGGTCGCAGACCGGATCGCCACCTACGACTCCTATCCCCGATTGGTGGGAGAGACCGGCGGAAAGGACTTCGTGGTGGCCCATCCTTCGGCCGATCCCGAGGCCCTGACCGTGGCGCTGGTCCGGGGCGCCTTCGAGTACCAGGGGCAGAAGTGCAGCGCGGCCTCCCGCGCCTACATCCCGGAGAGCCTCTGGGCGGAGATGGGGGACGAGCTCCTCGGGACGACCGAGGGGCTCTCCATGGGCGACCCCAGGGATTTCCGGAACTTCGTCTCGGCCGTGATCGATGCGAAGGCGTTCGAGAAGATCACCGGCTACATCGACCGGGCGAGGAGCTCCGACGACGCCGAGATCCTGGTCGGGGGAGACGCGGACGACTCGGAAGGCTGGTTCATCGAGCCCACGGTCATCCGTGCGTCCGAGCCCCGGTACGAGTCCATGTGCGAGGAGATCTTCGGTCCCATCCTCAGCGTCTACGTCTATCCGGACGACCGGTGGGAGGAGACCCTGGACCTCGTGGACGGCACCTCTCCATACGCGCTCACGGGAGCCGTCTTCGCCCAGGAACGGGCGGCCGTGCAGACAGCGTCCGAGAAGCTCAAGTACGCCGCGGGCAACTTCTACATCAACGACAAGCCCACCGGCGCGGTGGTCGGCCAGCAGCCCTTCGGGGGCGCCCGGGCGAGCGGGACGAACGACAAGGCGGGATCGAAGTTCAATCTCCTGCGGTGGCTCTCGCCCCAGACCATCAAGGAGAACATGAATCCTCCGAAGGATCACCGCTATCCGTTCATGGAGGAGAAGTGAGGAGCGCCCTGCTCGTCGCTCTCTCGCTCGGGGCGAACGGCTCTCGGTCCGCCTTGCTTCGCTCCTCCTCGTTTTTTTGCCGAGGTCGGGATACGAATTGGGATTCGACTATGGGGCCATACGGGGCCGGGGAGGTCGGCCCGGCATGGAGGGCTTCTGGGGCCCGGGGAGCCACGAGATGAGCACGGGACCTGATCGCAGAGGAGAGGTGGCGGATGCCCCCTAGGATGGAAGGTGTGTATTCGGTCGTGCCGACCCCCTTCGAGCCCGGTGAGCGATCCATCGATCATGGAGCGCTCGGGGAGATCGTGGATCTCTACGCGGGCGCGGGTGTGAGCGGGCTCACCTGTCTCGGGGTCACGAGCGAGGCATCTCGGCTGGAAGAGGCGGAACGGAACGCGGTGCTGGAGACCGTGATGGAGAGGGCCGGCGACCGGGTCTCCGTCGTGGTCGGGACCTCGGCTCCGGGAACGGAGATCTGCCTGAGGCGCACGAAGGAGGCGCAGGCGGCCGGGGCGGCCGCCGTCATGGTGAGTCCACCTCGCCTTCGAAGCCTCAACTCCGACGCTGTCTTCGGACATTTCGCCCGCCTGGCGGACGCCGTGGAGCTGCCGATCGTCGTCCAGGACTATCCACCCGTTTCCGGGATCACCATGGAGCCGTCTCTCCTGGCCCGCATCGCCCGGGAGATCCCCACGGCCCGGACGATCAAGCTCGAGGACCCGCCGACACCGCGGAAGACCGCTCGGATCCTGGAGAGCGCGGGGGAGACACCGGTGGACGTTCTCGGAGGACTGGGAGGCGTCTTCCTCCTCGAGGAGCTCGAAGCCGGCGCCTCGGGCACCATGACGGGCTTCGCCTTTCCCGAGATCCTGGTGGAGGTGACGCGGCGCTTCCGAGAGGGGGATGTGGAAGGCGCCGCGGACCTCTTCTATCGGTACGTTGCGCTCATGCGGTTCGAGTTCCAGCAGGGGATCGGGATTGCCCTCCGGAAGGAGGTCCTGCACAGGCGCGGAGTCCTCTCCGCGACTGGCGTTCGGGGACCGGCCCCGACCCTCGACCGGGCGACGCACGCCTCCCTCGATCGACTCTGGGACTGGCTCGCCAGACACCAGGAGGAGCCGTGGATCTCGGCTTGAGCCGAAAGGTCGCCCTCGTCGGTGGGGCGAGTCGCGGACTCGGATACGCGGTGGCCCGGTCGCTGGTGGCGGAGGGTGCCAGCGTATCCATGGCCTCCCGGGACGAGGAGGAGATCCGATCGGCGGCGGGGAAGATCGGATCCGACACCGGGGCCGAGGTCATCGGGGTGGCGGCTGATCTGACGTCGAAGAGGGAGATCGAGGAGTGGGTCTCGGCCACCATCGACCGCTTTGGAGGCATCGACCTCCTCTTCACGAACACCGGCGGGCCGCCGGCGGGCGGCTTCTACGACGTGGACGACGAAGCCTGGGAGGATGCTTTCCGGCTTCTCGTTCTGAGCGTCATCCGGCTGGTTCGCCTCGCCGCCCCCGAGATGAAGCGGAGGGGTGGGGGGAGCATCCTCATGTCGACATCGTCCTCGGTCAAGGAGCCGATTCCCAACCTCACCCTCTCCAACGTCTTGCGGCCCGGCGTGGCGGCGCTGGCCAAGCAGCTCTCGTCCGAGCTCGCGGACGACGGGATCCGGGTGAACCAGATCATTCCCGGTCGGATCGCGACGGATCGGGTGGCGAGCCTGGATGAGATCAACGCAGAGCGAGCCGGCATCTCCGTGGACGACCAGCGGGCGAAGTCTCTGGCCGGCATCCCGGCTCGCCGGTACGGGGAGCCTGGGGAGTTCGGCCGAGCGGCCGCGTTCCTTCTGTCGAGCGCGGCTTCCTACGTGACCGGGGCGACCCTCCAGGTCGACGGAGGAAGAATCAGGAGCGTGATGTAGGAGCCCCGGCCGAGGGGGGACGCTCCGTCGGACCGGTCAGTATGGGCTCCCCGCGGGGGTCGTCGCCGGCGGACGGGGGAGCGATCACAGGAGGGACGGACTCCAGCGCGGTGTCGAGAACAGGAAGATCATGTCGATCATGAGAAGGCTGCTGCTCTGGGCGTCCGAGAATCAGTGGATGCGGACACACGTCCCGGAGATGCGGATCGCGAAGAGGGCGGTCCAGCGCTTCATGCCCGGAGAGGATCTCGAATCGGCGTTGCGCGCCGCTCAGACGTTCGAGGAGCAGGGCATCCCCACGGTGCTCACCAACCTGGGGGAGAACGTCTCCGACCTCGGCAAAGCCACCGAGGTGACCGAGCACTACAGCCGCGCGCTGGACGAGGTCGCCGACGGAGGGTTCGACGCCGAGATCTCGGTCAAGCTGACCCACCTCGGGCTCGACGTGGAGGAGGACGCGGCCTACCGGAACACCGTGCGGCTGGCCGAGCGAGCCGCGAGGCGGGACAGCTTCCTCTGGGTCGACATGGAGGGTAGCGCCTACACGGACGTCACTCTCGACCTCGTCGAGCGAGCGCTGGATGTGCGGCCCAACGTGGGCGTGTGCGTCCAGGCCTACCTCTACCGGACGGAGGCGGACGTGGAGCGGATGCTCGAGGCCGGGGCCGGGATACGCCTCGTCAAGGGCGCCTACGACGAGCCCGCCGGCATCGCGTTCCCCCGGAAGAAGGACGTGGACGGGAACTTCTTCGAGCTCTCCCGCCAGCTTCTCGCATCCGTGGACGGTCGTCGCGCACCCCTGGCCTTCGCGACCCACGACGGGGAGCTGGTGGACCGGATCTGTGAAGAAGCCGAGTGTCGAGGCGTGGAGCGGGACCGGTTCGAGTTTCAGATGCTCTACGGGATCGGGCGCGACCTCCAGAGAAGGCTGGACGAGGACGGGTACGGCATCCGGGTGCTCATCAGCTACGGGAAGGGCTGGTTTCCGTGGTACATGCGGCGCCTCGCGGAGCGCCCGGCGAACGTGCTCTTCGCCCTCCGACAGGCGCTCTCTCCATGAGGGATTGGTGGGGCGGGCGGGTCGGCTTTCAGGGGCGTGCCGGCTCCCGCTCTCGATCATTCGGTCCCCTGACTTCATCCGGGCCCGGGCGACGGGCCGGTCTCCAATCTCCCGAATCCCCAACGGTGCTCATCCGACATCCCATGACGGCAGCACTGGCGCTCTGCGTGGCCGGAATCCTGTCTAGCCCTCCGGCGGGCTGGGCGCAGGTCACCACCCAGGACCTGATCCAGGACCTGGAGTGGAGGAACATCGGCCCGTCGAACATGATGGGGCGGATCTCGACGATCGACGCCCTGGAGTCGGACCACCGGACGGTCCTGATCGGCGCGGCTTCGGGAGGAGTCTGGCTCTCGAAGGACGCCGGCACGACGTTCGAGCCGATCTTCGACGACTACGGAAGCCAGTCGATCGGCGCGGTCGCCTTCTTTCAGGGAGATCCCGACGTCATCTGGGTCGGCACCGGCGAATCCGAGAACCGGAACTCCGTGGGCTGGGGAGACGGCGTCTACAGGAGCACCGACGGCGGGGCGAGCTTCGAGCGGATGGGCCTCGAAGACACCTATCAGATCTCCGAGATCCTCCCCCACCCGACCGATCGGGAGATCGTATACGTGGCGGCCGTCGGTCAGCTATGGGGCCGCAAGGGTCGAAGAGGACTCTTCAAGACCACCGACGGCGGCGAGAGCTGGCAGAAGCTGACGAACGGGCTGCCCGACAACGATCGGGTCGGCGCCACGGACGTCAACCTGGATCCCACGAACCCCCAGGTCGTCTACGTGGGGATGTACGATCGCCTGCGACGGCCGTGGACCATGACCAGCGGCGGACCCGGCGGAGGGATCTTCAAGTCCACCGACGGTGGTCGGAGCTTTCGCCAGCTGACTGATGGCCTGCCGTCGGGCCCGACGGGCCAGATCGACGTGGACGTCTTCCGCGACGATCCAAGGATCCTGGTGGCCTACGTGGAACGGGACGAGGACGTGCGCGCGGACATGTCGGTCCCCGGATCGGGGATCTACCGGTCCGAGGACGGGGGCGAGAGCTGGACCTATCAGCTTCGACATGCCCACCGGCCGTACTATCACGGTCAGGTCCGCATTAATCCCCAGGACCACCAGCTCGTCCAGGTCGTCTCCCGTGGACCCATGCATTCCGAGGACGGCGGTGAGAGCTGGGAGGAGGGGAAGTGGTATTCGAGCGGGGGCGGCGACGATCACGACGCATGGATCTGTCCACGACATCCCGACGTGGTCTACTCGGCCACCGACCAGGGCGCCCACCTCCAGCTCGGCGACTCCGCCCACATCTCCTTCACGAACATGGCCGTGGGCCAGTACTACGCTGTCGGCGTCGACATGCGTGATCCGTACTGGGTCTACGGCGGTCTTCAGGACAACGGCGGGTGGGCGATCCCCAGCCGGACCCGGCACCGCGTCGGGATCCGGATGGATCACGCCATCAAGGTGAACGGGGGTGACGGCTTTCACATGACCGCGGACCCCACGAACTGGCGAACCGTCTACACGACGGCCCACGTGGGCTACTTCGGGCGGATCGACATGCTGACCCGCGAGCACCGCTTCATCACGCCCACGCCCCAGACCACCGTCAACTTCGACGAGTACTACGACCCCGACTTCGCCGAGACCCCGACCGAGTACACGATCAACGGGGAGGAAGCTTGGCTGTGGAGGGACATTCCCAACCGCACGATCAACGGGAGCATCCTCCCGGCCCAGTTCCGCTGGAACTGGAACTCACCCCTGGTCATGTCCCCGACGAACCCCCGGACGATCTACGTGGGCTCGAGTCACCTCTTCAAGTCCAGCGACCGGGGCGAGACGTGGCGCGTCATCAGCCCCGACCTGACGCAGAACGATCCCGAGACGCGCAATTCGACCGGAAGCGGAGGGCTGGTCCGGGACGTCACGGGGGCGGAGAACTGGAACACGATCTACGCCATCGCCGAGGCGCCGCTCGATCCCGAGGTCGTCTGGGCCGGGACGGACGACGGACACGTACAGGTGACTCGGGACGGAGGGGATCGCTGGACCAACGTGACGCCCAACATTCCCGGATTTCCCGAGCGGGGGTGGGTGAGCCGGATCGCGGGCTCCCGGCACGATCGGGGCACGGCTTACGTGACCGTGGACAACCATCGCCTGGGAGACAACCGGGCCTACGCGTGGCGGACGACGAATTACGGGCGCACCTGGGAGGATCTCTCGGACGACCTCCCCGACGGGTCGGCCCGGGGCCTGACGGTCCACACGATCGCCGAAGATCCCGTGAACCCCGACCTCCTCTTCCTGGGGACCGAGTTCGGGACCTTCGTGTCCCTGGACGGGGGGGAGAGCTGGGATCCGTTCATGAACGGCCTCCCGCCCGTGGCGGTTCGGGACCTCGTCATCCATCCCCGGGACGCCGACCTGGTGGCGGGAACCCACGGCCGGTCGATCTGGATCGCCGACGACATCACGCCCCTGCGGCAGTTGACGGCCGAGATACGGTCCCGGGAGGCCCATATCTTCGAGAACCCTCCGGCGACGCGCTGGCTGAACCGCACGAACTATCAGATGCGGAGCGACCTGAAGTTCATCGGCCAGAACCCCCCCCAGGGCGGCTCGATCAACTTCTATCTCCGTAGGGATCCCGGAGACTCCGTCACGGTGACGGTCGGGGATCCCATCGACGGTCGCTCTCGCTCCTGGAAGGTGGAGGCGAGCGCGGGCATCAACCGGGCCCGGTGGGATCTCGAGTTCCTGCCGACCACGGAGGAGCTCGGGACCTACCGTCAAGCTCTGGAGGCGGTGCACGAGGAGACCGTCCGGGCCCTCGAGGGCAGTCGGAACGCGGCGGTGCTGCGACCCATGCACCTCGATCTCATTGCCGATGGCCGCTATCCCGGCCCCTTCGAGGACCACGAGTATTCGGATCTCTCCGATGCTCGCACCGCCCTTTCGGACCACCTCCGGGCGATCGGTGAGAAGGTGGACTCGGCGTCGTCGATGAAGGAGCTGAACGACCTCCGTGAACAGCTCCTCAACTACAGTCTGTTGATGGGAGATCGGGCGTTTCTGGCATTCTACCCGGACCAGCTCTCGCCCACCGAGGCCGCTCCGGGGAGATACGAGGTCGCCGTGAGCGTCGGAGGGGCCGATTACACGGGTCGTCTGACGCTTCGCGAGGACCCCCTGAAGACCCGGGCCGGGCCAGGGGATCG
>JABAHQ010005495.1_pt4 | contig 12487 bp, 16 predicted proteins | sample 7062091 | NCBI WGS metagenome assembly JABAHQ01 (sample SAMN14534359, study PRJNA622989) | marine sediment metagenome | biome: marine biome [ENVO:00000428]; feature: marine pelagic biome [ENVO:01000023]; material: deep marine sediment [ENVO:00002113] | place: India: Gulf of Kutch | collected...
ATGTTCAACATTACCACGATCACGATCATGAGCACGGCCATTCGCACTCTCATGACAACGATAAAGGGGAATAGGAGTATAACATGGTAAACATTGAGCTCGGAAAACTGGAGTTGCCATGGAAAGTGCTGATCAGCGGTTTTGTGATTACACTTGGTGCAGGGTATCTGGCGGCAGTGGCGAATGCAGTGCTGTCAGTCGGGATCAGTGCGGAAAAGATTGCAGATCATTACGGCGACAAGTCGATCAGCTCGAGCGAGATGGCCCGGTTTGAGGAGACCGGCTTCATAGAGGAGGAGTTTTCGCTGGATGATATGGAAATGGAGGGGCATGGAGCAATGGCGCATGAGAGCGGGGACGATACCCTGCCTCCGCAGGTGCTGGCACAGGTGTCACATGTCCATCTTTTATCGTTTTCATTGTTGTTGCTGGCATTGGGTGGGCTGACATGTCTGTCAACCTGGAGTGAGAATGTGAAGTTGCTTATGGTGGGCGCGTTGTTTGTCGGGTTTGTGGCAGATATCGGCGGGCTGGTTTTGACACGATTCGTTGCAGACGGTTTCGCCTGGATGACATTGATAGCAGGTACCGTGGTCGGGGTATGTATTGCAGTCATGTCATTGAAAATATTGCATGATACATGGATGTCCGGCAAGACCTGAAGACAACTGACTTGAAGAGAACGTAACAGGGAGACTGGATAATGAAAACAGGAATAATAACGGCTTTGCTTGCTATGGGGCTGATGTTTGTCGGACAGGGACATGCCCACAAGGGGCATGCCGGTGAAATGGTCTATATCATGAAAAGTAACCAGGCTCTGAAGGAGATGTTGCCGAGAGGTGCGAAGTTGTTCAAGCGTAAGGAGAGCCTTGATAAGGAAAGTATCAGTCATGCAATGAGTCGTCATGGGGTGGATGTGGATGATGATGTGAAAACCTATTACCTGGCCCGTGACAAGTCAACGAACAAGGTAATAGCGGGTGCGATAATCGTCAGTTTTTCCTATCGCCATGGTGATGTAACCATTGCTGTAGGAGTGGACAGTGCGATGAAAGTAACGCAGGCTGCGTTGCTTTCGGTAAACCAGAAGTATCTGAAAGATTTTGAAAGTTCAGTAGGAAAAGGCGTTCTGAAGGGTTTTTCTGGTTTGGCTGTCGAGGAGCTGGCACGTATGGCAAAGGAAAAGGCTGCGGGCGGGAGGGCAGTGNNATGCAGGCGGCAGGCGACTAGTTTCTGCTTGTTGACGGAAAACAGAGGCAGGTAGTAATGGAAAGGATCACGATATCGCTTGATACATCACTGGCTGAACAGTTTGATGAGTATATCAACGAGTATGGCTATACGAATCGATCGGAGGCCATGCGTGATCTGATTCGCAAACGGCTTGAGATGGAACGGCTGAAAAAGTCGGACAGTGGTTACTGTGTTGCCGCATTAAGCTATGTCTATAATCACCATGAGCTTGAGCTGGCCAGCCGCATCACCGGCCTGCATCACCATCACCACGAGCTTAACCTGTCAAGTATGCACGTGCATCTTGACCACGATAACTGCCTTGATGAGATTGCGGTAATCAGAGGTTCTATCGGCGAGGTCAGGGAATTTGCCAACAGTGTTATGGCAGAGCGTGGTGTCAGACATGGCAAGTTGCATATGGTGCCTGTCGACATGTCGGAAAGAACACATAATACACATGGTACACCTCATGTGCACAGCCATCCGTTGACATGAAAGTGGCTGACTGATGCGGGAAAAGGAAAAAAGCACCAGGGTGATTCTGGTCCGGCATGGCAAGCCGGATTTTCCTTCAGACCGCCTGTATTGCGATGATCGTGAAGACCCGCAGTTGACAGCGGAAGGCAGAAAGCAGGCATCGGCGGCGGCAGTCATGCTGTCAGGACTGGAGCCGAATGTCGATGCGGTCTATGTCAGTCCCCTGCAAAGGGCAAGATCAACGTCCGAGCCGATTATCGAGGCGCTGGGGAACCCGCCGGTGCACATTGATCACCGTCTGAAAGAGCGACCCTTTGGTGACTGGGATGGCCTGTACTTTGACGCTATTTCCCGTGATTATCCGGAGGATTTCAGAGCATGGAAGCGTGACCCGATTAATTTTGTACCAAAAAATGGCGAGCCGATGTCGGCGCACCGGGACAGAATTGTCGGGGCGGTGAGAAATATTGTGGAGAACCACGCGGGGGAGACGGTGGTGATCGTGGCGCATGTGGGGCCGATCCGGATGTGTCTGACCGATGCTCTGCAAATGCCGCTTGCGTCCTATCGGCGTCTGAATGTGGACTACGCTTCCCTGAGCTGTATCGATTATGGAAAGCGTCAGGACAACGTGATTTATATGAATCTTTATGACCGGGCGCGTTAGCCGCCCGGCTCGGCATAACACGCTGATTTATGGTAGAATCGCGCTTTGCCTGACAGGATGGATACTGCGGCAGTACTTAATATTTATTTATATCTCAAACGGTTACCGGTTATTCCTGATGGATGATGATCGTAAACAGGCTGCGCTGGACTATCATGCCAGACCGCAGCCTGGAAAAATCAGTATTGCTATTACAAAACCCTGTCGCAATCAGGAGGACCTGGGGCTTGCCTACTCGCCGGGGGTCGCGGAACCGGTTCGCGCGATTATGCAGGAACCTGAAGATGTCTATCGATATACGGCCAAGGGGAATCTGGTGGCTGTCATCACAGATGGCAGTGCTGTGCTGGGGCTGGGCAAGGCCGGCCCGGCAGCAAGCAAGCCGGTGATGGAAGGGAAGGGAATCCTGTTCAAGAAGTTTGCCGACATTGATGTTTTTGATATCGAGGTCGATTCGGCCAGTGTGAACGAATTCGTCGATACGGTGATCCGGATTGCGCCAACTTTTGGTGGTATCAATCTGGAAGATATCGCGGCACCCCACTGTTTCGAGATCGAGGCCATACTCAAGGCACGCCTGGGGATTCCCGTGTTCCATGATGATCAGCATGGAACGGCGGTCATTATCGCAGCCGGACTCATCAATGCACTGGAAATCCAGGGCAAGCGACTGGATGACAGCAAGATAGTGTGTCTTGGTGCCGGTGCGGCAGGTATCGCATCCATGCGCTTGCTGCTGGCGATGGGGGCAAGGAAGGAAAATATCAGGTTGCTGGATCGCGGCGGTGTAATTCACAGTGATAGAGAAGGGTTGAATTCCTACAAGCAGGAATTTGCAGTCAAAACACGTGNNTAAGGCCGGAAGTGGCCAATCAGGTACGTGATGACCTGATTATGGCGACCGGGCGTACGGATTATCCGAACCAGGTGAATAATGTGCTTGGTTTCCCCTTTATCTTTCGTGGTGCACTGGATGTGCGGGCCTCTGTCATCAATGAACAGATGCTGGTGGCAACGGTTCGCGCCCTGGCTAACCTGGCCCATGAAGCGGTGCCACAGGAAGTCTTACGCGCCTACAAAATTCCCCATCTTGAGTTTGGTCAAAATTACATCATTCCGACGCCGCTTGATCCGAGATTGATTGACCGTGTACCACCGGCCGTGGCGCAGGCAGCTGCGGAGTCCGGCGTTGCCCGTTTGCCCTATCCTGATTACTATCCTTCCCCGGGGGCCTGACAAAACTCAAAAAGTTTTGCAGGCGCGGCGTAAATACTCAATAATTCCCGAAACTTGCCGATGCATGGAAAGGCCTTAAAGCTTTCCCGGCAGTATTTTATTTGTCAGGGAAAACCGAAAGATTCAAGGAGATATTATGAAGAAAATCACCATTGTGGGTGCTGGCAGAGTCGGAGAGTCAACGGCACAGATTATGGCCAATGGCGAATATGCTCATGAGGTGGTGCTGACAGATATCCGCGAGGGCGTGGCTGCCGGCGTTGCGCTCGATATTCAGGAATCAGCGATTCTTTTTGGTTTCGACAGTCAGGTATACGGCGGGGACTCGGGGCAGTTTATGGAGGGTTCCGACATTGTGGTGATTACTGCCGGCCTGCCGCGCAAGCCTGGAATGTCACGCTCGGATGTGCTGGATGCCAATTATCAGGTTATCAAGGGTGTTGCAGAAGATGTTATGAAGTATGCACCGGATGCCATTGTAATGCTGGTAACCAATCCGGTTGATGTGATGACCTATGCCTTTCAGAAAATCACCGGATGGGGCCGTAACCGGGTCTTCGGCCTCTCCGGCGTGCTGGATGCTGCGCGTATGGCCAGTTTTATTGCTATGGAAAGCGGTTTTTCAATAAAGGATATTTCACCAATGGTGCTGGGTGGTCATGGAGATTCCATGGTACCAATGACACGCTTTACAACGATCAGTGGCATCCCGATAGACAACTTCCTTGATAAAAAGACCATAAACAGGATTGTCGACAGGACTCGAAATGGCGGCGCTGAAATTCTGGCACTGAAGAAAACCAGCAGCGCCAACGATTCACCGGCGGCGGCTGTTTCATCCATGGTAGATGCTGTATGTAACAACAGAAAGCGTATTATGCCCTGTGTCGCATTGCTGGACGGTGAATACGGCTATGCAGATATTGCCATTGGTGTGCCGGTTATTGTGGGGGCTGACGGGATGGAAAAGGTGATCGAACTGGAGTTTCTCGAAGAAGAGAAGGCCATGTTTCAGGCCTCTGCCGAACAGGTACAGGCAGATATTGCGCTATTGAAGTGAGCAGGGGGAGGAAATGAAAAAGGATACAGTNNCAGTGACTGTAACAGACAACAGAACAGGCAAGAGCTTTGAGTTGCCTGTGCTTGAAGGTTCAATCGGAGCACCGGCGATAGATATCAGTCGCCTGTATCGTGATCATGATTTTCTGACCTTTGATCCCGGCTTTCAGTCCACGGCAAGCTGTAACAGCCAGATAACCTATATTGATGGTGAGCAGGGTGTACTGATGTATCGGGGCTACCCGATTGAACAGCTTGCCGGGAAGAGTAACTTTGTCGAGGTTGCCTATCTGATGATGTATGGCGAATTGCCAGACGCGGAACAAATGGCCGGCTTCGAGGCAAGTCTGCGCAGCCACACACTGATCAAGGAAAGTCTGAAAAGCTTTTTTCAGGGGTTTTATCATGATGCGCATCCGATGGCGACGATGGTTGCTGTAGCCGGCTCCCTGTCAGCGTTCTATCATGATTCACTGGATATCCATGATCCGGGTCACCGTGAACTTGCCGCTCACCGCATGATTGCAAAAATGCCGACCATCGCGGCGGCGAGTTACAAGCATTCAATCGGTGAACCCCTGATTTATCCCAAGAACAGTCTCAGCTACTGCGGTAATTTTCTGCATATGATGTTTTCTGTTCCATCAGAAGATTACCGGCTTGATCCGGTTGCAGAAAAGGCACTGGATATGATTTTTATCCTGCATGCAGATCACGAGCAAAATGCCAGTACTGCAACCGTCAGGTTATCCGGGAGTTCAGGTGCCAACCCCTTTGCCTGCCTTTCTTCCGGCATTACAGCTCTGTGGGGACCGGCACACGGTGGTGCAAACGAAGCGGTGCTGAAAATGCTCAATGAAGTGGGAACAGTGAAAAATATTCCTGCCTACATTGAAAAAGCCAAGGACAAGGATGATCCGTTCAGGCTGATGGGATTCGGGCATCGGGTCTACAAGAACTATGATCCGCGCGCCAAGCTGATCAGGGATATGTGTCACGAAGTGCTGGAGAAGATCGGGGATCCGAATGATCCCATGCTGGAGCTGGCCATGAGGCTGGAAGAAATTGCACTGGAAGATGACTATTTTATCGAACGCAAGCTTTATCCCAATGTAGATTTTTATTCAGGGATTATCTACAAGGCACTGGGTATCCCGGTGAATATGTTTACGGTCATGTTTGCGATTGCCCGTACCGTAGGCTGGGTCGCACAATGGATGGAAATGATTTCCGAACCTGACCAGAGAATCGGCCGCCCACGCCAGCTTTATACCGGTTCGGTTGCGCGGGATTATGTTCCGCTTAATAAGAGATAAACCGGTTTCTTTATTTATTCTGTCTCATAAAAAAGCACCCGTTACGGGTGCTTTTTTATTCATGTGGGCATGGCGTTATGCAGGAGGCAGGTGATGTTATTGCCCGGATAAAGCTGCGGAATTTTATGCTCAGGGACTGTGGTTGACACAGCCGGGGATGAAAGGCAACTGGAATGCAGTCGTTCATGGAGCGTATCAAATCTGAAGAACCGGTGGTTTCAGAACAGTTGTTCAACAGGCGGGCTGTCCTGGTTATTGTTGTCAGAGGTGGCGGTGCTGTTTTGCCTTCTGGGCAGGTTGCCCTTGCGGAAAGTTTCGAAGATCGAGTTTCCGGTTGACGGGCCGGCAAGTAAACCTGTTTCAGGGTCGATACGGACACTGACCAGACCTTCAGGTCTGATAAGCGGTCGTGAGGGAATGCCGCGCAGTGCTTCTCTCATATAATCGATCCACATGGGCAATGCTGCACGGCCACCTGTTTCATAGTTGCCCAGTGGCCGTGCCTTGTCAAAACCGACCCAGGCAATTGTTACATAATCGGGATTGAAACCGGCAAACCAGGCGTCACGTTGATCATTGGTTGTGCCGGTCTTGCCTGCAAGATCATTACGTTTGAGCACACGTGCACGCCGCCCGGTTCCAAAACGAATCACATCCTGCATCATGCTGGTGAGCAGATAGGTGGAGTCGGCAGGGACGACACGCTGTGCTTCAGGCGGACGGGCAGGCAACATCGGGTCCTGAACGGGCATATCATCTCCAGCGAGGCTGCCCTCGCCGGGTATATCCTGTTCATCCTGCGGTGTATCAAGCAGGGAAGAGGCCAGTTCTGTCAGTACCGTCTCTGTCTCGTTATCTTCCGGCTTTTCCTCAGGGCAGTCACGACATACGGTATCGGGCGAGATTTCAAGAATGCGTTCACCATGCATATTATCGATATGGGTTATCAGGTTGGGTTTGACGGCATAGCCACCATTGGCGATGACGGCATAGCCCTGGGCAAGTTCCAGTGGTGTCAATGAGGGGCTGCCAAGCGCCAGGGAAAGGTTGGCGGGAAGTTTGCCGGGATCAAAGCCGAACTTTGAAATATGCTCAATGGCATAGTGAATACCGATCGAACGTAGCAGGCGTATGGATACCAGGTTGCGTGATTTGATCAGGGCGACTCTTAACCGGGTCGGCCCGTAGACCTTGCCACTGTAGTTCTCCGGGCGCCAGGCGTCTTCGAGTTCCGGATCATCAAAGACAACCGGTGCATCGTTTATAATGCTGGCAGTTGAATAGCCCTTGTTAAGCGCTGCAGAGTAGATGAAGGGCTTGAAGCTGGAGCCGGGCTGCCTGTCTGCCTGGGCTACACGATTGAATTTGCTGCGATAAAAGTCGAATCCACCTGCAAGCGCCACGATCGAACCGTTATCAGGGGATAGCGATACCAGGGCGCCTTCAACCTCCGGCAACTGTGCCAGCTGCCACTGGCCTTTTTCGTTGGGCCTGATATATACAATGTCACCCGATTTCAGTATATCTGCCGGTTTGCCGAGTTCAGGGCCAATGATGTTGTCGTCTATATACTTTCTTGCCCATTTGATGTTGTTCCAGGCAATCTCGACAGCCTGGTCATATGCAGTCATCATCCATGCCGATTTTTCATCAACACGTATGACCAGGGCCGGAACAAGGTCGGCATAGGACGGGATGTCGCGAAGAACAANNGATCGTGATGGCTGATGACGCCACGGTAGCCATGACGGGTATCATAATCATAAAGAGCCTTGCGCAGCGCACGGTTGGCGGCTTCCTGAAGTCGACTGTCAATCGTGGTATAGACCTGATACCCCATGGTATAGGCCTTGTCATCATAGAGAGAGGTCAGTGTTGAGCGTACCATTTCGGCCACATAATGTGCCTCGGTTTCAATGTCGAGTTGATGAAGGGAGGCCGTATCAGGTTGCAGAACAGCAAGATCGTGACGGGTCTGATCGATATAGCCCAGCTGCAGCATGCGACCGAGTATCCAGTTTCTGCGTGTCATGGCTCTTTCAGGCCCCGCTATCGGGTTGTAGCGGGAGGGAGCCTTGGGAAGCCCGGCAATCATGGCCATTTGTGGCAGGGTCAACTCGTTGATAGNNTGATAGGCACGCCATAGTAAATCTGTGCTGCGGCACCGACACCATAGGCGCGATTTCCCAGATAAATCTTGTTCAGGTAAAGCTCAAGAATTTCTTCCTTGCTGAGTTCACCCTCGATTTTAAGCGCCAGATAGATTTCACTGAGTTTTCTTAAATAGGTTTTTTCGCGCGACAGGAAGAAGTTTCTTGCGACCTGCATGGTAATGGTGCTTCCGCCCTGGGAGCGTACGCCGGTGCGAACAAGGTTGACCACAGCACGCAGTATGCCGTGATAGTCGACCCCCGGGTGTTCGAAGAAACGATCATCTTCTGCGGACAGAAACGCGGCGATCATTTCCTCAGGGATATCCTCATACTGAACAGGGATACGTTTTTTGCTGCCGAACTCGGCGATCAGCTTTTTATCGCGGGAATAGATGCGAAGTGGTACCTGGAGTTCGAAATCCTGCAGGGATTTGACGGATGGCAGGCCCGGTGCAATGTAGAGATAACTGCCGATGATGGCGAGTAATCCCAGTGCAAAGCCGGCACCAAGACCGTACAAAATGAATTCTTTTGCGTTTCTGGGTGGTCTCATGATTTTGATTGTGATGACGCTTGTCTTAACTGCCTAGATTATTGAGAAGTATAAAACTTTTTTTAAAACCGGACGATAAATCCTTGAGTGCTGTAATGGTCTGAATCGACCGATGGGCAAAACACTTTAAAGTGAAATGATGCAGAAACTAATGCTCGAAAACATGATGATAATTTAAGCAGGTATGAGGGTGTCACTAAGCAGCTTAACAACATTCTTCGACAAGGGGCCGGCGCCGCTGCTGGGCCTGGATATCAGTGCGGCATCTGTCAAGCTGATTGAATTAAGCGAGACCGCAGGCAGATACAGNNCCAGGGCTCGGTTGATGAAAACAGCATTACCGATCTGGAGGCGGTAGGTAACGCGATTGAGCGGGCCGTGAAAAAGTCCGGCACACGGGCAAAAAATGCCGCCGTGGCAGTGGCCGGTTCATCGGTGATTACCAAGGTGATCATGATGCCTGCTGATCTGTCGGAGGATGATATGGAAGTACAGATCCAGCTGGAGGCGGATCAGTATATCCCCTATCCGCTGGATGAAGTGAATATGGATTTTCAGATTATCGGCCCCAATGAGCAAAATGAGGAAATGGCAGATGTATTACTTGCCGCCTGCCGGAGTGAGAATGTTGATGAACTCGTTGCCGCGCAGAATATAGCCGGCCTGACACCGAAAGTCGTCGATATCGAGGCATTTGCCATGGAGACGGCATATTCGCTGCTTGGCCAGGCCTTGCCGGACAATGGAGTGGGAAAAACTGTAGCGATTGTTGATGTCGGAGCGACAATGACGACATTGAGTATAGCGCATGATTTCAAGGTGATTTTTACCCGTGATCAGGTGTTCGGAGGAAAGCAGCTGACCGATGAAATCATGCGTCGTTATGATATGTCCTATGAAGAGGCCGGGCTGGCCAAGAAGCAGGGTAGCCTGCCTGAGGATTATGATTCAGAAGTTCTTGAGCCGTTCAAGGATGCAATGGCGCAGCAGGTGAGCCGTACCCTGCAGTTTTTCTTTTCATCGAGCCAGTTTAACAGTGTTGATCATATTTTGCTGGCAGGCGGCTGTTCGGCACTGCCGGGTATTGACTCTGTAATTGAGAAAAAGCTGGGGATTCCGTCCGTCGTTGCCAATCCGTTTGTCAATATGTCACTGGCATCAAAAATCAATCCTGATGCACTAGCATCAGATGCACCATCACTGGTGATTGCATGTGGTCTTGCAATGCGGAGGTTTGATCCGAAATGACGCGCATCAATCTTTTGCCATGGAGAGAGGAGCGGCGAAAAGAGCTGCAAAGACAGTTCATCTCGATTCTTGTCGGTGCAGTCATTTTGATGGCGGTCGTAATTCTTTATGTGCATTTACATATAGGTTCACAGATTTCGGACCAGAGTGAGCGTAATACATTTTTGAAACAGCAGATATCAGAGGTTGACAAGAAGATCAAGGAAATCAGTGAGCTTGAGACTGAAAAAAAGAATCTGTTGGCAAGGATGAATATTATTCAGGAGTTGCAAACCCGTCGACCCGGTATTGTAAAGCTGTTTGATGAGCTGCCAAGAAGGGTGCCTGCCGGTATCTTTCTGACAGAGGTAACNNTAACACAGAAGGGGGATGCCTTTGTTATCAAGGGTGTGGCGAGGGAGAATGCCAGGGTTTCAGAGTTCATGAGAAATCTGGACAGCGCAACATGGTTTCGCGATCCGAGACTGGAAGTCATCGAAATTGATAAAAAAAGCAGGTCAAGAACCAGCCAGTTTACGTTGCATGTGATGCAGGTCAGGGATGCAGGGGAAGAGGAAGCACTGTAATGGATCTGAATTTTGACCTTTCACAGCTGAATGAACTTGACCCGAAGGACATCGGGCGCTGGCCATTGCCGGTCAAGGCTGCAGCTATTGTTGCTGTCTGTGCGGCAGTACTGTTTGCCGGTTACTGGTTTGATACCAGGAGCCAGCTGGACAAACTCGAAAGGGCTGAAAAACAGGAGCAGAAACTCAAGAAGGAATTTAAAAACAAGCAGCACAAGGCGGTAAACCTGGAGGCCTACAAGGCTCAGATGGCCGAAATGCAGGCATCGTTCGGAACCATGTTGCGTCGCCTTCCGAGCCAGACAGAGGTGGCCGAGCTGCTGTCAGNNACCGGTCTTTCAAACGGACTGCAGTTTGAACTGTTCCGCCCCAGGAAAGAACTTCCTGCAGAGTTTTATGCCGAATTGCCGATTGATATCAAGGTAATCGGTACCTATCACGAGTTCGGAAACTTTGTCAGTGATGTTGCGGCACTGTCACGCATTGTCACATTGCATGATTTTTCCATTGTGACACAGGGCAAGAAGAAACGCGGGCTGATGCTGTCTGCAACGGCAAAGACCTATCGATATCTTGAAGAGGAAAAACCGTGAGTTATTCCCTGTTCAGGATAACGTCTTCAGGACCGGCCGCAAGGGCCGGCTGGCCGTTAATGTTGATGGTTCTGGTGATGCTGGGCGGTTGCGCGCAGGGGAGTAATATTGCCGACCTTCAGGAATATGTCAGTGATCTCAAGAGTAAAAAAGGAAGGATAGAGGAGTTGCCGTCCTTCGATGATGTAGAAGGCTTTGTTTATGCGGCCAACAGTTTTAAGGATCCGTTTATCACCTGGGAAACAGAAATCATACCCCTGAACAGGCAATCTGCCGATCAGAAAGGGCCGCGTCCGGACAGCGGGAGAAAGAAAGAGCCGCTTGAACAGTTTTCCCTTGCCAGTCTGAGAATGGTTGNNGACAAAAAATGGGCGCTGGTCAAAGCGTCTGACGGCGTGGTCTACAAGGTACGGGCCGGTAATTATATCGGGCAAAACCATGGTCGTGTGATAAGGGTCGAGGACAGCCAGGTTGTGCTGGTTGAAATTATTTCCAATGGACTGGGTGGCTGGGAAGAACGTGAAACGGTACTGGAACTTCCGGACAGCGAGTGATCTGAAATATGGAGACTAGCAAGATGATGCGACACTATTTCTGGTTTGAAAACCCGGGCAAGGGTTCGCGAATGCGGACTTTACTGCTGTGGCTGCTTTTGCCGGTGCTGTTGGTGTCAGCTGCGGTTCAGGCACGCGAAGAAGTGGAAACAGATCGCATTCTTGAAGAGGTGACCTATTCCTCGTTGCCGGATGAAAGGGTGGAAATCAGGTTTCAGATGGACGGGCTTGCCCTGCAGGACCGTCCGGCAAGTTTTACGACGGCAAGGCCTGCCCGTATTGCGATTGATCTGGATCGTACCCGCAGCAAGGTTGCGAAACGCAAACAGGTTTCAGTCGGCGCTGTGCAGAGTATCAATGCAATTGAGGCCAGGGGACGAACCCGTATAGTTATCAATCTTTCAAAACAGGTCGCCTATGATTTTCGTATAGAACAGAATGCGTTCTATGTTGTCCTGGAAAACGATATGACACCGGCAGCGAAACCGGATGTCGCCACTGATGACAGAAAAAAACGTCGCTCCAGAAAACAGGAAGTAACAGAACAATCGATGATGCGCATCGATAATATTGATTTTCGTCGTGGCCTCAAGGGCGAGGGCCGGATTACCATCAAGCTGAGTGATCCGCAGATTCCGGTGAATCTTACCCGGGAAAACCGCAAGCTTGTTCTGAGGTTTGACGAAACCAGTTTGCCGGACTCGCTGAAGCAGAGGCTGGACGTTATTGATTTTGCAACGCCGGTCAGTTTTATTGATTCATTTGCAGATGGTGATGATGCCAGGCTGGTCGTGACGGCCAACGGAATCTATGAGCATATGGCATT
>JABAHQ010018242.1_pt4 | contig 12487 bp, 14 predicted proteins | sample 7062091 | NCBI WGS metagenome assembly JABAHQ01 (sample SAMN14534359, study PRJNA622989) | marine sediment metagenome | biome: marine biome [ENVO:00000428]; feature: marine pelagic biome [ENVO:01000023]; material: deep marine sediment [ENVO:00002113] | place: India: Gulf of Kutch | collected...
GGCGTCCACTCGCCGTCCGACTCGGCGTACAGCACGCGCTCGGTGGTGTAGCCCGCGCGCTCGCCGGGCTCGCCGTCGTACGGGCTGGCGGTCCCGGCGTAGATGGCGCGACCCAGCTCGTGGCCGCGGTCGGTCTCGATCACGGCGTCGACCGGGACCGCCCCGCCGTCGGCGGCCTCCGCGACCCGGGGCTCCGGGGCGTCCCCCTCAGCCTCCGCGGTCGCCTCGAAGCCGGGCCCGAGGCCGATCACGACGGGCGCCTGGCCGATCCGGGTCCCGGTGTCGCGCTTGCCCTTCGCCATCGTCGCGTCGACGAGCACCCGCGGCTCGAGCGCCTCCACCGCCGCGGCCTCGGGGTCGACCAGCACCGGCACCTCGCCCGCGTCGAGCGCCGCGACCGCCTCGTCGACGTCCCCGACCCGCCGGCCGACCACGCCCTCGATCTCGACCTCGCCCTCGTAGACCGCCTCGGCGAAGGCGACCTTCCGGCGGACCGCCGTGGGCCGCTCGACCTCGAGGACGGCGACCGGGAAGCCGGCCCGGTGGAGCCGGAGGACCACGCCGCTGGCGAGGTCGCCCCCGCCCCGGACCACGACGAGCTCGTCGAGGTCGAGCCGCGCCAGCCGGTCGCCCGACGCGCCGTGGCGGTCGGCGTGCAGCTCCGCGAGCACCGAGAGCGCGACGTCCTCGGGCCCGCCGCCGCCGAGGTCGAGGCCCACCGGCGCCCGGACCCGGGCCAGCCGCTCCCTCGAGTAGCCCGCCTCGGCGAGGTTCTCGAGGACGCGCCCGGCCTTGGTGTCGCTGGCCACGAGGCCGACGTAGCCCGCGCCGCCGTCGAGCGCGGCCCCGACGGCCTCCGCGTCGAACGTCCCCGAGCGCGTGGCGACGACGACGGCCGACTCCGACGTGATCGGGAGCTCGCCGAGCGCCTCGCCGTAGTCGCCGTGGATCACCCGGGCGGCCTCCGGGAACCGGTCGGGGTCGGCGTACGCCTCGCGGTCGTCGACCACGGTGACCGCGTAGCCCAGCCGGCCAGCGAGCGGCGCGAGCTCGGCGGCGATGTGGCCGCCGCCGGCGATGTGGACGTGGCGCTTCCCGCGCAGCCGGTCGATGAAGACGTCCATCGAGCCGCCACAGACCATGCCCGTGTTCCCGCCCGGGCGGAGCTCGTAGGTGCGGATGCCCGGCTCGGCGGTCCCGTCGAGGACCTCCCGGGCCTCCTCGATCGCCAGCCCCTCGACGGTGCCGCCGCCGATGGTGCCGTACTCGGCGTCGTCGGTGACGAGCATCCGCGCCCCGACCTCGCGGGGCGCGCTGCCGTCCTTGCCGACGACCGTGAGCATCGCCGCGGGCTCGCCGCGCTCGACGAGCGCCTCGGCCCGCTCGAAGAGGCTCATACGAACGACTTCACCTCCTGGTCGAACACGAGGTCGAGCAGCCCGTCGTAGTCGACGGCCTCGACGCCGTCGGGCAGGTCGACGCCCCGGACCGCGGCGTCGTCGGCCACGGCGTAGGTCGGCGCGTCCAGCTCGGGCTCGAGCAGCACGCCGTCCTGGAGCAGCACCACGGTCGCGTCGGGGTCGTCACGGGCCGCCCTCAAGCCCGCGTCGGCCAGCGGTTTGTCGACGAGGTAGAGCATGGTCAGAAGTCCAGGGTGTGGTCCGCCGCGCGCACCAGCGCGGTCGTCTCGGCGCCGTCGAGCACCTCGACGTCGTCGGCGATCTCTCTCGCGTCGATGCCCCTCGCGTCCAGCGCGGCCCCGTCGGCGACCATCCGGCCGCCGTCGGCCTGGAGGTCCGCGACGTGGTCGGGCAGGTTGAGCGCCTCGCGGTCGGCCGCGGCCCGGGCCGCGTAGACCGCGTCCTCGGTGAACAGCACGGTGACGTCGTGCTCGTCGAAGCCCGCGGCGACCCCGCGGGCCGCCCGCAGCCCCTCGGCGACGTGGACCCGCCCGGGCGCCCGCGTGAGCATGACGAGGACGTCGCGCCTCACAGCGACACCACCCGCTCGGCCTCGCCGAGCATGTCCGCGAGGTCGGGCAGCAGGCCGACCTCGACGCCCTCGGGGTAGTCCGTCTCGGGGTCGATGCCCCGGGCGTCGACGCAGAGCCCGCAGCAGACGACCTCGGCGCCGTCGGCGAGCAGCGCCTGGTACTTCTCGGTCGGCATCTCGTCGTAGAGGCTCGCGTCCGAGCAGTCCGGGAGCCGCTGATTGGCCACCGGCACGAGCACGCCGTCGAGGTAGTGGAAGTAGCTGACCGCCTTCCCGCGGTCCAGCGCCGCGCGGCCCAGCTCGTAGCCGGTCCGCCAGCGCTGGCTGTCGAAGGGGCCTCCCGTCAGGAGGACGCCCAGGTCCGTCATCGCCCGACCGCTGGCGGCGGACCGCCAAAAGCGGTTCGGGCGGCCGGCCGCGCCGCTCCGTAGTTCGCGAAAAAGGTCCGCCCGGCGGCCTCAGACCGCGGCCTGGAGGACGCCGCCCGTGCGGACGATGAAGTAGATGACGAACGCGAAGGCCAGGCCCCACTGGCCCAGCGAGACCTCGCTGGCGCGGCCCTTGCCGGCCATCACGATCGGGTAGGTGATGATGCCCGCCGCGATGCCCCACGCGATGGAGAACGTCAGCGGCATGATGAGGATGGTCATGCCGGCCGGGAGCGCGTACTCGGCCTGGTCCCACTTGATGTCGGTGACGTTCCGGAGCATGATGAGGCCGACCATCACCAGCGCGATGTGCGACGCGTAGAGCGGCACCGCGGCCGCCAGCGGGACGATCGCGAGGGACGCCAGGAATAGCACCCCGACGGTGAACGCCGTCATGCCGGTCCGGCCGCCCTCCTCGACGCCGGTCGCGCTCTCGATGTAGGTCGTGACCGTCGAGGTGCCGAGCATGCCGCCGACGGTGGTGCCGACCGCGTCGGCCATGAGCGGCTTCTCGATCTCGGGGAGGTTGCCGTCCTCGTCGAGGAAGCCGGCGACCTGCGAGACGCCGGTCAGCGTGCCGGCGGTGTCGAAGAAGTCGACGAAGAAGAACGTGAAGACGACGAGCGCGAAGCTGAACGCCTCGACGTTCGCGAACCCGCGGAGGAACGCGCCCACGAGCGGCGTGATGTCGTACTGGGCCGCGGGGAGCTGGGCGGGCGCGAGGACGCCCTGGTCCACGGTGCCCGCGACGGTGAGCGCCCAGCCGAGGACGGTGGTGGCGATGATGCCGAGGATGATCGACCCGCGCACGCCGCGCACGTAGAGCACGAACGTGAGGAACAGGCCGAGCACCGAGAGGATCGCCACCGGGTCGGAGGCGATCTGGCCCATCGTCACGAGCGTGGCCGGGTCGTCGACCACGACGTTCATCGCCTCGAGGCCGATGATCGTCAGGAACAGCCCGATACCGGTCCCCACCGCGAACTTGACCGGTTCGGGGAACAGTTCGATGATGTACCGCCTCGCCCCGCCGACGGTGAGGAGGATGAAGATCACCCCCTCGACGACGACGGCGGCGAGCGCCGTCTGCCACGGGATGCCCAACGCGCCCACGACGGTGAACGCGAAGAAGGCGTTCAGCCCGAGCCCGGGCGCCTGGGCGAACGGGCGGTTGGCGTAGAACGCCATGACCATGATCGCCACGAACGCCGAGAGGATCGTGACGACGGCCAGCATCTGCTGGACCTCGCCCGGGCTGTAGCCCGAGATGGCCACCCCGTCGGTGAACCCCCCGTCGCCGGGCTGGTCGGTCATGATGGCCGGGTTGACCACCACGATGTACGACATCGACAGGAACGTCGTCAGGCCGGCCAGGACCTCGGTCCGCAGGTCCGTGCCGTGGGCGTCGAAGTCGAAGTACCGGGCGAACCACGAGTCCCCTCCCCCGGTGGCGGTCCCCCCGTCGGTTGCCAGCTCCTGTTCACCGGTCGCCGACCCCTGCTTGTCGGCCGACATACATGTGCGGGTCTCTGCCATGGCAATTATAGTTTGTGAATCCCGTAAGGCGCGACCCCGCCCGCGGGTATCGGTTTCCCGCGGGCCGGCGGCGTGGCCATAGTTATTTATGGGTCACCTCCGGAGTTCGACGGCAAGTACGTCGCCCGCGGGCGACGACCAGCCAGCCATGGAACTCCAGTTCGAACTCAACGGCGAGCCGGAGTCGTTCCAGGTCGAGAAGACGGACCTCCTCCTGGACGTCCTCCGGCGGAACGGCTACACCGGCGCGAAGCGCGGCTGCGACACCGGGGCCTGCGGGATGTGCATGGTCCAGGTCGACGGCGAGGCGCGCCAGTCCTGCGTGCTGCCGGCGAGCCGCGTCGACGGCGCGTCGGTCGAGACGATCGAGGGCCTGGGCACCCAGGACGACCTCCACCCCATCCAGGAGGCCTACCTCGACAACACCGCGCTGCAGTGTGGCTTCTGCACCCCGGGGTTCATCATGAGCACGAAGGCGCTGCTCGAGGAGAACCCGGACCCCTCCGACGCCGAGGTCCGCGAGGCCCTCGAGGACAACCTCTGCCGGTGCACCGGCTACAAGAAGATCATCGAGGCGGTCCACGACGCCGCCGACCGCCTGGGGGCCGACGCGATGGCCGCCGACGGCGGCCTGCCGCTCGACGACCTCAAGCGGGGTGAGGGCGCGTGAGCCAGCCCGAGGACACCCCGGCCGACGTCGACCTCCAGCCGGGCCAGGACGAGGCGCTCGAGGAGTTCCCGCTCGAGTGGGACGAGCCGGAGGGCAACCGCAAGGCCGCGAGCGAGCGCCGGGAGATCACGAAGGACGTCGAGAAGTACGACGGCCGGAAGATCGTCACCGGCGAGGCGCGCTACACCGCGGACTTCCGCGTCCACTTCCCGGACCTGCTCGAGGGGAAGGTCATCCGCTCGGACATCGCCCACGGCTACGTGAAGTCCATCGACGCCAGCGAGGCCGAGGCGATGGACGGCGTCCACGCGGTCATCACGCCGTGGTCCGACGAGGTGCCCGACACGCTGTACACCTCCGCCGGCCAGTCCTACCCCGAGCCGAGCCCGTGGGACATGAAGACGCTGCGGGAGCACGTCCGGTTCGTCGGCGACCCGATCGCGGCGGTCGCCGCCGAGAGCAAGGCCATCGCCGACAAGGCCGCCCGCAAGATCGAGGTCGAGTACGAGGAGCTCGAGCCGGTGCTCGACTACCACGAGGCGATGGACCCGGACAAGCCCCGGCTGTTCGAGGACGAGGACGTCGAGAACAAGCAGTCGGGCGCGGACTACTCGCGGAACCTCGAGTCCCACTTCGAGGGCGAGCTCGGCGACGTCGACGCGACGATCGACGCCGCGGACGACGACCTCGTGCTCGAGACGGAGTGGGAGACGCCGTGGCAGAACCACTGCATCCCCGAGCCCCACACGACCATCGCCTACACCGACGAGGACAACCGCCACACGTTCATCACCTCGACGCAGGTGCCGAACCACACCCGGCGGCAGCTCTCGCACCTCTTCGACGTCCCGGTGCGGGACATCCGGGTGACCAAGCCCCGCATCGGCGCGGGCTTCGGCGGCAAGCAGGCGATGGTCATCGAGCCCATCGCGTTCGCGCTGCACCTCGCCGCCGGCAAGCCGGTGAAGCTCGAGGTCAGCCGGCGCGAGGAGTTCCACGCGATGCGGAACCGCCACCCGATGTCGCTGAAGATGCGGACCGCGGTCACCCCGGAGGGCGACATCGAGGCGATGGACCTCTACACGCTCTCGAACACCGGCGCGTACGGCCCCCACGGCATGACGGTCGCCGGCAACGTCGGCACGAAGCCGCTGCCGATCTACCCGCGGGTCGACAACGTCCGGTTCGTCGCCGACGTCGTCCACACCAACCTCCCGATCGCGGCCGCGATGCGCGGCTACGGCGCGCCCCAGGGCCACTTCGCGGTCGAGTGCCACATGGACGAGGTGGCCCGGCGGCTCGGGCTGGACCCGATCGAGTTCCGGAAGCGGAACCACGTGCGCGTCGGCGACCTCGACCGCATCTCCGACATCCTCGGCGAGGGCGACGGCGCCCGGCGCATCCGCTCGTGTGGCATGCGCGAGTGCATCGAGCAGGGCGCCGAGGCCATCGGCTACGGCGAGGTCGAGCAGCCCGAGGAGGACCACCTCCACCGGGGCATCGGCGTGGCGCTGACCGCCCAGGGCTCGGGCGTCCAGGGCGACGAGCTCGGCGCGGCCCACATCAAGATGAACGAGGACGGCTCGTTCATCCTCCACGTCGGCGGCGTCGACACCGGCTCGGGCAACGACACGATGTTCAGCCAGATCGCCTCGGAGGTGCTCGGCTGCGAGCCGGCGGACATCGTCGTGAAGTCCTCGGACACCGACGACACGCCGTTCGACTACGGCGCCTACGCGTCGTCGACCACGTACATCTCCGGGCGGGCGGTCAAGGAGACCGCGCTCGACGCGAAGGAGCGGCTCCTCTACTGGGGCGCGAAGCTGCTCGACGAGCCCGCCGAGGACCTCGAGACGGGCGACGGCGTCGTCTACAGCGAGGTGACCGGCGAGGAGGTGAGCCTCGAGGAGATCGGCATGAAGTCGATCTACGGCGGCGACGAGCGCGAGCAGGTCATGGGGGCGAACCACCACTCGACCGACGAGAGCCCGCCGCCGTTCGGCGCGCAGTTCGTCGACGTCACGGTGGACTCGGAGACCGGCGAGTACGAGATCAACAAGCTCGTCTTCGCCGCGGACTGCGGCGTGGCGATCAACCCGCCGCTCGTCGAGGGCCAGATCGAGGGCGGCGAGCACATGAGCCTCGAGTACGCCACCAGCGGCACGCTGAGCTTCGACGACGAGGGGAACCCCGAGGTGCTCGGCTTCCGGCAGTACGGCATGCCGACGACCGCCGACACCCCGGAGATGGAGACGATCATCGTCGAGACCCACGAGCCGACCGGGCCGTTCGGCGCGAAGTCGATCGCCGAGCTCCCCACCAACGCCGTCGCCCCGGCGCTGAGCAACGCCGTCCGGGACGCGGTCGGCGTCCGGGTCAACTCGCTCCCCGTCACGCCCGAGAAGATCATGGCCGGCCTCGACGCGGCGTAGCGGGCCGGACCTCACAGTTCGCCAATAACAACGGCTATAGGCCAGCGCGAAGACCCCGATACTGATGGCGACGGGCCACCCCACACTCGTGGCGAAGGACGCGCCCGGCTGTCCCTACTGCGGCGAGACCCACCAGGTCTACGTGACCGAGACGGACGAGGTCGTCGCCGCGCTGCCCTCCGAGGGGGACATCGACTGGGCCAAGGAGTACCCCTTCAGCGAGGGGTACCGCTACTACCACAAGAAGTGCGGGAGCGGCAACCAGCAGGAGCTCCGGGTCGTCGTCAAGGCCTGAGCCGGCCGCCCGGAACCGTCCCGCCCGTCCAGAGGACCGCCGCCACCATCCACCCATGTACGTCGTCCTGATCGGCCCCGACCGGGGCCTGGCTACCGCGCTCGCCGACAGCGGCGTCGAGATCGAACGGGTCAACGGCGTCGGCTCCGGCGACGCGCTCCGCGAGGCCGGCGTCGAGGCCGCCGACCTGCTCGTCCTGACCGACGTCGGCGAGGCGACCGCGGTGCCCGTCGCCCGCGAGCTGAACCCGTCGCTCCGGGTGGTCGTCTACGCGCCGGACACGCTCCCGGAGTTCGTCCGCGGCCAGGTCGACCTCGCCGTCTCGCCGGCGGTCCTCGAGGCCGCCGTGGTCGCCGAGGAGCTCGCCGGCGGCTAGAGCAGGATCGTCAGCCCGATGATGACGAGCACGATCAGCAGCACGACCGCGAAGGCCGCGAGGCTGAACCGCACCATCTGTTCGACGAACTCCTCGTCCACGGTCGGGCCTCGGCGGGCGGGGGCATAAAGCCCGCCCGCGGCCGTCCCACGGGGGTTATATCGGGCCGGGGCCGACCGCCCGGCATGACCGAGCCGACCCGCGTCCTGCTCGTCGACGACGAGCGCGAGGTCGGCGAGCTCGGCGCGGAGCTCCTCGAGGCCGCCGACGCCGCCCTCGAGGTCACCACCGCGACCAGCGTCGACGACGGCCTGTCGGCGCTGGACGACGGGGCGTTCGACTGCGTGGTCTCCGACTACGACATGCCGGGCCGGGACGGCATCGCGTTCCTGGAGGCCGTCCGCGAGCGCCACGGCGACCTGCCGTTTGTGCTCTTCACCGCGAAGGGATCCGAGGAGGTGGCGAGCGACGCCCTCTCGGCGGGCGCCACGGACTACCTCCAGAAGGAGCGGGGCCGCGACCAGTACGAGCTCCTCGCGAACCGCGTGGCGAACGCCGTCGAGCAGCGACGCGCCCGCCGGCGGGTCCGCGAGACGCGACGGCAGCTCGAGTCGCTGGCGCGGAACACCAACGAGATCCTCTGGATGTTCGCCGCGGACTGGTCGGAGCTACGGTTCATCAACGACGCCTACGAGGCGATCTGGGGCCGGCCCGTCGAGGAGCTCCGGGCCGAGCCCACCTCGTTCCTCGAGGGCGTCCATCCCGAGGACCGCGACCGCGTCCGGGAGGCCATGGCCGCGCTCTCCGACGGCGAGGCCGTCGATCTCGAGTTGCGGGTCAACGACGCCGAGGGCTACGGCCGCTGGGTCTGGGTCCAGGGCCAGCCGGTCGCCGACGGGGACGGGGAGGTCGAGGCGGTGGCCGGCTTCGCCCGGGACGTCACGGAGCGCCGCGAGCGCGAGGCGGAGCTCGAGCGCGAGCGCGACCGGCTGTCGACGCTGTTCGAGAACTTCCCCGAGCCGGCGGTCGAGTACGAGTTCGTCGACGGCGAGCCGGCCCTCCGGGCCGTCAACGAGGCGTTCGTCTCGACGTTCCGGTACGGCCGGGAGGAGGCCGTCGGGAGCAAGCTGAACGACCTGGTGGTGCCGCCCGGCCGACGCGGGGAGGCCGAGGCGCTCGACGAGCAGGTCCGGGCCGGCGAGCGCCTCGACGCCGAGGTGCGCCGCGAGACCGGCACGGGGGTCCGGGACTTCCGCATCCGGAACATCGCGACGCCCGCCGCCCGCTCGGACGGCTTCGCCATCTACTCCGACGTGACCGAGCGGGCCGAGCGCGAGCGGCGGCTCGACCAGCTGCGGGACCGGATCCAGGACCTGCTGTACGCCCGGACCCGCGACGACGCGGCCGCCGTCGCGGCGGAGGCGGCCCACGAGGTCATCGGCGCCCCGCTGACGGGCTTTCACCTCCTCGACGACGCGGGCGAGGCCCTCGAGCCGGCCGGGATGATCGAGGCCGTCGAGGCGACCGACTACGAGCCGCCGACGTACCGCCGGGACGCCGCCGAGGGGACCCGGTCGGCCACCGTCTGGGACGTCTACGAGGCGGGCGAGACCGTGCGGATCGACGACACCGGGGCCTACGAGCCCCTCGACGAGCCGGCGCTGAACCGGAGCGTGATCCTCTCGGCCATCGCGGGCCACGGGGTGTGCATCCTCGCCGCGCCCGAGCCGGGCGCCTTCGACGAGACCCAGGAGTCGATGACGGAGATCCTGACCTCGTTCGCGCGGACGGCGTTCGACCGGCTCGAGCGCGAGGGGGCGCTCCGGGAGCGCGAGCGCCAGCTCGCCCACCAGAACGAGCGCCTCGAGGAGTTCGCGGGCGTCATCTCCCACGACCTCCGGAACCCGCTGAACGTGCTCTCGGGGTCGCTCGAGCAGGCCGAGGAGTCCGGCGACGAGGCGGCGTTCGAGCGGGCCCGGCGGGCGGTCGACCGGATGGACGAGCTCATCGACGACATGCTCACCCTCGCCCGGGCCGGTCGGGCGGTGTCGGCGGTCGAGCCGGTCGACCTCGGGGGCGTCGTCGACGGGGCCTGGGGGACGGTCGACACCGCCGAGGCCGAGCTGCACAACCGGGCGGCCGGCCAGCTCGCGGCCGACCGCGGCCGGCTCCGCCAGCTGCTCGAGAACCTGCTCGCGAACGCCGTCGAGCACGGCGGCGACGCGGTGACGGTCACCGTCGGCGACCTCGAGGACGGCTTCTTCGTCGAGGACGACGGCCCGGGGGTCCCGCCGGAGGTCCGCGACGAGGTGTTCGACAGCGGCGTCACGACCGCGCCCGACGGGACGGGCTTCGGGCTCGCCATCGTCGACCAGATCGCGTCCGCGCACGGCTGGTCCGTGGACATCGGGACGGGGATGGCCGGCGGCGCCCGGATCGAGGTCCGGGGCGTCGACGCCGCGGCCTGAGCGGGCTCAGCCGCCCCGCAGCCGCCGGAGGACCGGGATCTCCTCGAGCCGCTCGTCGTCGAGCAGCGACCAGTCGACGCCGTCGGGCCGGTCGTAGGGGGTGTCCGTCCGGACCGTCCGCTCCGGCGTGACCACGAGATCGAGCGGGACGTCGTGGGGCGCGGGCTCGGGGGCGTCGTCGATCACCTGCCGCTCGTGGACCGTCGTGGCGACGGCGGTGTTCTCGCCTACCCGCCCGAGGCCCACGAGCACCGCCCACTCGAGGTCGCTGTAGCCCTCGCCCTTGCCGACGCGGGCGCCGGCCTCCGTCACGGCGACGCTGCCCGCTAGCACGAGGTCGATGTCGGGGACGGCCTCCGGCGACACCGGCTCCCCGTGCTCGTCCATTCCCGATACGGTGGCGGCCGCGTCCGGATCTTCGAGTTCGGCCGGGTCGAGCTCGAGGAACGGCCGCTCGTCGGCGAGCCGGGGCACGGCCATGTAGACGGTCTTGCCCTCGGCCAACGCCCGGCGGCGGGCGGGCAGCTGGGGGGCGTCCGGGTTGGCCTTGATCGCGTCCGCCGCGGCCCACTCGGGCGTCTCCGCGAGGCGGTCGGCGGCCGCCTCGGCGCCCGCGAAGTTCGGGATGCGGCCGTGGGGCGGGAACGGGAACCGCGCGACGCCGGCCTCCTCGAGGTCGTCCCACACCCGCTCGCGGAGGGCCTGCTTCTCCACCGGCCTACTCGGGTCCCTCGCGGGTCGCGAGCCCCGCCAGGTGACCCGCCTCGGGGACGATGATCTCCTCCGCGCCCAGCCGGGCGGCCGCCTCGCTGCCCGGGAGGCAGAAGACCGGCACGCCGTCGGCGATGCCGGCGGCGGCCCGGGTCCCCACCACCCGCGTGCCGATGTCGGCCTCCGACCGGCGGCGGAACAGCTCGCCGAAGCCGGGCAGCCGCTTCTCGAACAGCGGCCGGACGGCCTCGATCGTGACGTCGTCGGGGGTCACGCCCGTGCCGCCCGTCGTGACGACGACGTCGACGTCCTCGCGGCCGACGAGCGCGTCGACCCGCCCTTGAACGCCGTCGAGGTCGTCGGCCACCAGCTCCCGGGTGACGACCTCGTGGCCGGCGGCCTCGAACGCGGCGACGATCGCGTCGCCCGCGGGGTCGTCCTCGAGGGTCCGCGTCGAGGTGACCGTCACGACCGCCGCGCCGAGCGTCTCGACGTCGTGGGCGTGGTGGTCGTGGCCGTGGTCGTGTTCCTCGTCGTCCTCGCCCCCGTCCGTCGCCGCGTCGAGCGACCCGTGGCCCGCGCGGGTCTCCCGCTCGTGGAAGTCGACCATGGGCGCGCCATCGGCGCCGCCCGGCAAAACCCTCCCGGCGGCCGGCTACGCGAAGTCCCGCCGCATCGCGATGGTGAACCAGGGGCAGAAGTCGAGCTGGCGGTAGAACTCGGGGTGGTCGTGGAGGTGGTCGTAGTCGACCCAGAGGATCCCGCCGATCTCCTCGGGGTTCGGCGCGAGCGAGGTGTCGGTCAGCGTGGCCTTCAGCACGGCGCAGACCTCCCACTCGACGCCCTCGTTCTCGAAGAAGCGCTTGTACTCGAACCGGTCGGTCACCTCGAGGTCGTCGTACTGGTCGGGCGTGATCCCGAGCTCCTCCTCGAGGCGCTCGCGGGTGGCCTCGAGCTGGCTCTGGTCCGGCGCGGGATGCGAGGCGACCGTCCCGTCCCAGTAGGTGTCCCAGAGCCGCTTGGCGGGCGCGCGCTGGGCGAGCAGCAGCCGGCCGGCCTCGTCGAACAGCAGGCAGGTGAACGCCCGGTGGCGGATGCCGTCGCCGGTGTGGGCCTCGAGCCGGTCGACGACCTCGAGCTCGTTGTCGTCGGCGTCGACGGCCACCACGGGCTCGCCCCCGACGGCGTCCGGCGCCGAGCTCGACGCCGCCGCGTCCTCGGTTGACATGGTGTGCCCATCACCGGGGCCGGTCTTACGCGCTTCGGAACCGCGGGCCGCTCAGCCGAGCCGCTCGTCGAGGATGAGCCGCGTCTTCGTGCGCTTGACCTCGTCCATGGTGCGGGCCTTCGTGATGAGCTCGTTCACCCGCTCGGTGTCCTTCGCGTCGACGACGACCACCACGTCCTCCTCGCCGGAGACCTGCCAGACGAAGTCGACCTCGTCCCACTCGGCGAACCGCTCGGCGACCGTCGCGGTGTCGACGTCGACCTCCACCGAGACCTCGATCATCGCCTGGACGTTCCCGGTGTGGGTCGAGATGGTGAACCGCTCGATCACGCCGTCCTCGACGAGGCGGTC
>JABAHQ010010555.1_pt1 | contig 12470 bp, 12 predicted proteins | sample 7062091 | NCBI WGS metagenome assembly JABAHQ01 (sample SAMN14534359, study PRJNA622989) | marine sediment metagenome | biome: marine biome [ENVO:00000428]; feature: marine pelagic biome [ENVO:01000023]; material: deep marine sediment [ENVO:00002113] | place: India: Gulf of Kutch | collected...
GGGGAGAGGGATTTTGGTTTTTCGCCGAACTGGGAAACACCGGGTTATGCAAAGCTCTCCTTTGGAAGGAGGGGAGGCACCCCCCAAAACTTCAAATGCGATTTATGGAAATGTCTTTTTAAAAGGGCGGACTAGGGCTTGGGATTGAGGCGGTGCTCCAGCTCCTTCACGTTGTTGCGGAGCTGGGCGACAATGCGCTGGGCCTTTGATTTCAGGGTGGCTTCGGTCAGGCCTTGGGTGTCGCCGAGGCCGGCAACCAGCTTGCGAATCTCATCCATGGCCTGCTCCAGCTTCAGGCTGCGTTTTTCGCTGAAACTTTTGGCGATGGCCCCTTTCAAACCCTCCCCGCTGTAGTGGGTGTTGATGGCGATCAGCATGGTTTTGGTGGGCTTGTATTTCTTGCCGGCTTTCCAGTCCGCGATCGCCTCGTACATTTTCTTTTCGATTTGGTCGACCACTGCGTTGTAATCGGTCGCGTCCACCAGATCGTGGACTTCGCCGGGTTTGGAGGCGGAGGTGATTTTAAAGTCGAAATTCTGATCCACCCCGGTGAGCTTGACGCTTTTGACGGTTTTCTCCACTTCTTCGGGATACATCCGGGGGTGCCAGAATTCGAGAATGTATTCCTGGCTTTTGACCTTGTCGAGGTGATATTCCCCGTTGCCGTCGGTCCGGGCGAAGTATCCGTTCGGCACCACAAACAGGGTTCCCATCATATCCTTGTGCAGGTTGCACCGCAGGATGACCGGGCCCGGGGTTTCCAGTCTGATTTCCTTGGAGGAGCCGGCGGCCATGGCTCCCAGGTTGAACTGGTTGCCCAGCGATTTGGAATAGATGTTGTGAACCTCCCGGTCCTCGTTGGCGAAGGTGATCTTGGATCCCACCATGACCACCGAATGGCCGGGATGAAATTGCAAATCCCTCTGAGAAATGCGGACCGCCTGCGCCGCCTGATTGGGAACCTTCAGCTTGCTCTTGGTCTCAAGCACGACCACCCCGCGGCCGTCCACCGGTTGCCCGTTGATGGTGACTTTGCCCTTGATGTTGGTGACCGGCTTGACGATTTTGGAGTCGGACCCCTCCATACTATGGTCCGAGCCTTCGGATTTTTTAGCCGTTGCTTCGCCCTTTTTCGTTTCATCCTGTTTCTTGTCGCCTTTTTTGGGCGAGGGCTTCAGTTTGGCTTCCTGCGGTCCGGTGCCTTTCTTCTTCAAACCCATGGCGGTGAGAAACTGAATCACGAACGGTTTTTCGAATTGCTTGTCGAGTTCGATGGCCCGCTGAAAATGCGGCGCCGCCGGCTCGAATTTCTTTTGCAGGCTGAGCACGATTCCCAGATTGAAATGCCCCTCCGCGAAATCTTCCTTGATCGCCAGCGCTTTTCTGTAACTCGCCTCTTCGTTGCCGTAATCTTTTTTCAGGCCGTAGCTTTTGCCCAGATAGTTGTAGGCCAGGTGGTTGTTCGGATTGAGTTTGAGGGTTTTTTTGAAGAGGTCGATGGCGCCTTCGGCGTGCTTTTCGAACAGGCGGGTCATGCCCCAATTGAACACGATTTCCTCGTCCTCCGGGGCCAGCTCATAGGCGCGGGCGAAACGCTTGTTCGCCCCCTTGAATTTTTTTTGCAACCGCAGGGCCGTGCCCCAAATGGAAAAAACCTCCGGGGAGTTGGGACTCAAATCCGCGGCTTTCTCGAATTCCATTTCCGCGGCGTTGAATTTGCCTTTTTCCACCAGATCCATCCCTTTGGAAAGGTATTCCAGCGTCTCCCGGGGCAGGTTAATCGCCGGGGAAGGCGGCGGTTGGGCGGGATCGCTGATTTTCCGCATCTCTCCCAACGCGCTTTCTGAATCCATGTCCCTCTCCTGATCCGGGGAAGGGGGAGATGCCGCGCCGGCCGTTGGTTTCGCAGGGGATTCCGCCGGTTTTTCGGCGACCTCAGCCTTTTGGTATTCTTTGTAGGGGACCAAGTGGCTGTCCGGCTGAAACAGGGAAAGCAGACCCCAAACCAGGCCACCCAAAACAACCCCGCCGAAAACGAGTTTCCAGCGGGAGGGTGAGGATTGGATCGATTGGGTTTTACGGTCTTTTTTAGAATTCATCAATTACTTCAAATTAAGCCTTATATAACAATCATTCGGCGCAGGCCGCCGGTTCAATTCTGATATTCCGAGACGTGCCGGGGTTTGGGCAGGTCGAAAATCTTCGTGTTGGGTAAATCCTTGGCGGTGACCGGGCTGGCGGTTTTACTGGTCATTCCGGTGACTTTGGAGGAAAAAGTAGACATTTTAGGCCTCACTTTGGAGGAGCCGCATTCGGAACACCGGCTTTCCTCTTTATTGGCAGAAACCGATTGCAGGAGGGTGAAATCCTGCTGGCAATCTTCACAATGATATTCATATAACGGCATGGGAAATCCCTCAAAATCCTCAAATCCGGACTTGCAAAGTTAAGAATATTAGGATTTAATCATACCTCCAAACGGCCTGTCAATTGGATTTTAAAGCCCTTCCAAACTCTGGCCCCGTTTCAGTTAAATTCTGGAGGACCTGATTATAGACCGGGTCGAGTCCAAAATATTCATGAAAAAATTAACGGCGAAATCGCTGGTCAAAAAAACACTGCAAAGCCGCCTCAAGGGAAAGTCGGGTTACCTGTCCGACCACTGGATTGAGCTGGCCTGTCACCAGGGGGTGATCCAGACCGCCAGTACCCTGTGGGATTCCCAGATTCAGCCGGTCAGCCTGGATTTGCGGCTGGGAGAAAAGGCGTACCGGATCCAGAGCAGTTTTCTGCCGGAAAAGGAAACGGTGGAAACCAAATTGAAGGACCTCCAATTGTATGAGGTGGACCTGCGCGACGGCGGCATTCTGGAAAAAGGCGCCATTTACCTGATTCCGCTTCTGGAGGAGCTGGATCTGCCGGCTTCGGTTCACGGATGCACCAATCCCAAAAGCTCCACCGGACGTCTCGATATGTTCACCCGGGTGATCATCGATTACGGCCATCGATTCGACGAGATCACCCCCGGCTACAAGGGTAAGCTGTATCTGGAGGTCATCTCCCGGTCGTTTCCGGTGCGGGTGAAGGAGGGCATCACCCTCAACCAGTTGCGGCTGGTCCATGGCCAGCCGGCAATCCCCGACAACAAACTCAAAACCCTGTGCAAAAAGAAACCGATTCTTTATGATGTCAAGGGGCCGCCCGTTCCGCCGGACCAGGTCAAGGTGGATGGCGGTTTGTTCATCAGCGTGGACCTGGCGGGCCGCGGCAGGAAATCCACCGTCGCCTACAAGGCCAAAACCAACAGCAGTGTGATCGACTTATCCAAAAAGCGGCATTACCGGCCTCAGGATTTCTGGGAACCGGTGTATCTGACCGGTTCCAAAAACCGGCTGGTGCTGGAACCGGAGAGTTTCTACATCATGATGTCCAAGGAGAAAATCTGCATCTGGCCGGATCTGGTGGGGGAGATGATCGCTTACGAACCGAACAGCGGCGAGCTGCGCACCCATTACGCCGGATTTTTCGATCCCGGTTTCGGCTGGCAGGGGACTTCGTCCGTCCGCGGCCAGGGAACCCGCGCGGTCATGGAGGTGCGCCCGCATGACGTTCCCTTCATGATAGAGGACGGGCAAACTTTTTGCCGCCTGAAATTCGAGAAAATCATTGATAAACCCACTCGTGTGTACGGAAAAAAAATCGCCTCCCATTATCATTCCCAGGAATTGGCGTTGAGTAAATACTTCAAAAATTAAAGGATCATTTTAATTTTGCGGTGGCTTTCCAGAGACGATAGAATAAACCGGATAACCGGGGGATAACCGTGGACCGCAGTGAACTGAAAATCATCATCGAAAATCTTTTACTGGCTTCCGACCAGCCGGTCAGTGCCGACCAGCTTCACCAGACGTTCGCCCAGGACGCCGGCAAGGAGGAATTGCAATCCCTGCTGGCTGAATTGCAGGAGGACTACCGGTCCAAAAACCTGCAAATCACCGAAATGGCGGGCGGCTATCAGTTGTGCACCCGGCCGGAATACGCGGAATGGGTTCGCAAGTTTCTGAAACTGGATAAAAGCTTCAAACTTTCCCGTGCCGCGCTGGATACCCTGGCCATCATAGCCTACAAGCAACCGTTGACCCGCAACGAAGTGGACGAAATTCGCGGCGTGGATTCCAGCGGCGTGGTCCGGACTCTGCTGGAAAAGAAAATCATCAGCCCCGCCGGCCGCAAAGACGTTCCGGGAAAACCCATGATGTTCCGCACCACCCAGAAATTTCTGGAATACTTCGGTCTTCGGGACCTCAACGAACTGCCGACCCTGGAGGATTTTCAGGAAGAGATTCAGGGTGAAGCAGAGCCCGAGCAGGGCGAGTTGTCCTTCGACCTCGGCGGGGAATTGCCGCCGCCGGACACGGAACCGGCCCCGGAACGGACCAGCGAGGAAAATTTAGCTGGAGCCCGCGACTCGGAATAGAGCCGCTCATGATTTCAATACCTGCCCGGTCGGATCTTTATGGCCCTACGTTTGCAGAAAATTATCGCCAACGCCGGTGTGGCTTCCCGGCGCGAGGCCGAACGCCTGATCGCCGAAGGGCGCGTGACCGTTAACGGTACGGTTGTCCGCAAGTTGGGAACCCTGGCGGACCCGGAGGGGGACCGCATCAAGGTCAACGGCCGTGTCCTGCCCCAGCCGCAGGAGAAAGTTTACATCATGTTCAACAAACCCCGCGGATGCCTGACCACCGTGAAAGATGACCTGAGCCGGCCCACCGTGATGGATTATCTGCAACCGTTGCCGTCCCGGGTGTTTCCCGTGGGCCGTTTGGATTACAATACCGAGGGGTTATTGCTGTTGACCAATGACGGGGAGTTGTCGAAAAAACTGCTGGACCCGCAATACAAAGTTCCGCGGACTTATATCGTCAAGGTCCGGGGTATTCCCGGTGAAAAAACCATCCGCCGGCTGGAAAAAGGCGTTCCCCTGGACCGCCGGCCCACCGGGCCCATGAAAGTCCGCATCGAGAGAACCACCGGCAAAAACAGCGTTCTCTCCATCAAACTGGCGGAGGGCAAGTACCGGCACCTCAAGCGGGTCTGCGAAAAGGTCGGCCACCCTGTGGTCAAAATCAACCGAACCCATTTCGGGAAACTCAACCTGACCGGACTGCCGCTGGGCGCCTACCGTTTTTTGACTCCCAGGGAAATTCGATCTTTAAACGCACTGGTGAAGGAAAGCCGCGAACTTTGAAGCGCACCTCGAATAATATTCATGATGCAAGGGCCCGATGGGGAACCCTGGCCGCCTTGGCGGTGGTCATCGCCCTGATTTTTCCCGGAAACCACGCCCGCGCCAAAGCTGAACCGCAATTGATTTTTGAAGCGGAAGGCCAGTCGCATGTGAAGAACAATAACTTCATGCGGGGGCGGGCGCTGGCGGTCGATTATGCTTTCAAGAACGCTCTGGAGATGGCGCTGAAGGATATTCTGGGACGGTCTACCTTTCGTTCCCAAAGAAAAACTCTGAAGAAAATGCTCAGGCATCCCAAAAAGTTCATCAAACAATACCGTTATCTGGAAATGTACGACAGCCCCGTGGAACAGCTGAGCCGGGTCAAACTGGAGGTCGTGTTTTTTCCCGAAGCGATCAACCGCGAACTCAGCACCCAGGGTATTCTTTCCTCTCTGGTCCGGCCGCGAACCGCCCTCGTGCTCATTCTTGAAAAAAGCCTGTCGGTGGATGCCCAGCCGGAATTCTGGGAGTATGTCCCGATCTCTGAAGTGGCCATGCTGCAGAAATTTCTCGCCGCCGGAGTGAAAGTGACCCCCCGTGAAAAAATCAGCGAACTGGTGGATGAGCAGGTGGTGCTCGATGCCATTCAGGGAGATTTGGACGCGGCGGTGGACATTGGCTTGAAAGCGCGTACGGATATTGTTATTGTAGGTACCGCGGTTACCACTCAGGTGGGCAACCGCACCGCGGAAGGGCTGACCACCATTCAGGCCAATCTGACCTTGCGGGCTGTCTCCACCACTCAATCCACCATCATTGCCGCAAGGAGCGATTTCGCCTCCGTCAATTCCCAAGAGGAATTCAAAGGAGAACTGCAGGCCTTCGAAGTGGTTGGAAAAAAAATGGCCGCTTTTTTTCTGGGGACCATGACACGGTTCTGGGAATCCAAAACGGAAACCGCCGGCGCGGACACCGCACCCCCTCCCTCTCCGGGTGAGATCGTCCCGCAAACCCCGGAGGCTCCCGGACCTTCTTCACCCCCGCCGGCGGACTCGACACCCGGGTTCCTGGAAGACCTTTAACCATGGAAGCTCAAGACAAAAAACTGCTCACCACCACCCTGGTCGCCACCGGGGTGGGGCTGATTCTTCTCTATTTCGTCCGGCGGGTGATGACGCCTTTTTTTATCGCCTTTGCCCTGGCTTATCTTTTGGACCCGCTGGTCGACCGACTGGAAAAATGGAAACTCTCCCGCACCATGGGGGTGATTCTTCTGCTGATCCTGTTTTTTCTGATCACCCTGGCCGGAACCGCCATTCTGGTTCCGTTGTTCCGGGTGCAGGCGGAACACCTGGCGCATAACCTGCCCCATTACCTCACCACGCTTCAGGATTGGGCGCGGCCGTTGCTGCAAAACATCGAATGGCTGGAGCCGGGCAAGATCCAGGAAGCGATGAACGAGGTCATGAAGAAGCTGGGGCAACTGCCCGTGCAATTGCTGGGCAATCTGACGGAATTTCTGTGGTCTTCGCTGTCCAGTTTGTTCAATGCCGTCCTGGTGGCGGTGAACCTGTTCATTATTCCAGTCGCGATGTTTTATTTGTTGCGCGATTTCGACCACATCAACCAAAAAATCGCCAACCTGGTTCCACCCCGCCTGCGGGAATCGTTCGTCGATATGTTCAGGGAAATCGACCGCGTTCTTTCCAAATTTGTGCGCGGGCAGTTGATGGTGGCCACCCTGATGGCCGCCCTGTACTCCATCGGCCTGTTCCTGTGCGGCACTCCGATGAGCCTGTTGCTCGGGGTTCTCGCCGGTTATGCCAATCTGGTTCCGTACCTCGGGCTGGTGTTCGGATTTATTCCCGCGGCGCTGCTGACGTTTCTGCACTTTCAGGAGTTCGGTCCGATCCTGGGAGTGGTGGCGGTGTTTGGTGTGGTTCAGATGCTGGAGGGCATGGTGATTACGCCGCGCGTGGTGGGCGACCAGGTGGGTCTGCATCCGGTGGCGATCATGCTGGCGGTGCTCATCGGTGCGGAGCTGTTCGGATTGATGGGTGTATTCCTGGCGGTGCCGGTGGCGGCGGTGATCAACGTGCTCATGCGCCGCGGCGTCGGCTGGTATAAAAAATCCCCCGCTTATACCTGACTTATACCCACTCGTAACGCATGTTCCGCATTTGCGGGGTATGCCCGCTGTCGCTGATCAGCCGGCAGATTTCCTTTTCATCCATGTAATAAACCGTACCCGCCGCGGACACCACATTTTCTTCCATCAGCACGCTTCCCATATCGTTGGCCCCGTAATACAACGCCATCTGCCCGATCTTCGGTCCCTGCGTGACCCATGAGGACTGGATGTTGTCGATGTTATCCAGCACGATCCGGGAGATCGCCAGCGTTCGCAGATAATCCATACCGGTATTGGGCTGCCCCTGAATCCGGGAAGCCAGCTCCGTTTCTCCCGGCTGAAACGGCCACGGAATGAAAGCGGTGAACCCTCCCGTTTTGTCCTGCTGGTCGCGCAGGCGCAGAAGATGCTGCACCCGTTCCTCCGGCGTTTCGACGTGGCCGTACATCATGGTCGCGGTGGTTTTCAATCCCAGACGGTGCGCCTGGTCCATCACCTCCAGCCACTGGTCGGCGGAGCATTTGTTGGGGCTGATGATTTTGCGGACCCGGTCGACCAGGATTTCCGCCCCGCCGCCCGGGATGGAATCGAGGCCGGCGGCGATCAGCCGTTCCAGCGTTTCCTGTAACGGGATTTTGGAAATTTTGGTAATGTGCACAATCTCCGGCGGCGACAGGGCGTGCAGGTGAACCTCATACCGCTGTTTGATCCGGCGGAACAAATCCTCGAAATAATCGATCCGCAAGTCCTTGTGATGCCCGCCCTGCATCAGAATCTGGCGTCCCCCAACGGCGATCATCTCCTCGATTTTCTGCGCGATGGTTTCGAACGGCAGGACGTAGGCGTCGGCATGGTTTTCATGCCGGTAAAAGGCGCAGAACGTGCAGTCCGTCACGCAAACGTTCGTGTAGTTGATGTTGCGGTCGATGATGTAGGTGACGACATTGTCGTCCGTCTGGCGCCGCCGGCGGGACAGGCGGGTGGCCGCGTTGCCGAGTAAGGTCATGTCGGTGGTGTCGAACAAGGCGCGCGCCTCGTCGCCATTGATGCGCCGCCCGTCGAGGGCTTTTTTTAATATCTCTTCAATCATAAAGGGTTTCTTAAAGGAAAGGGTTTCTTAAAGGAAATGAGGCAATCGGAAAGAGTCAGCGGAGACTGCCGACGTTGATGCCATCGATACCCCTGTCCCCCATCTCCTCTTCTTCCGTGACCAGGAAGACATGGTAGCCGAATTTGCTTTTCACCGGTCCGCCAATCTGACCCATCGGGGTTTCCATGGCGGCTTCTTCCAGTTCCCTGGCGTTGGTATTGAATTCCATGAATCCGAGGTCGCCACCCTTGCTGCGGGTGCCGCAGGCGCTGTATTTTTTTGCCAGCCTCTCGAAGGTTTTATACAGCAGGTCCTGATTGTCGATTTCCCGCAACATACTGTGGATCGTCTGGGCCAGATCTTCCGTGGTCAAAAGAATATGGCTGACGCGGATGGATCGCATGGTCATGAAACAAACCTCTCGGTAAATAGATTTGATGAAAGAAATTGTACCTTTTTTCAGGAATATAACAAGATTTTACGGGGTAAAGGGTGGGAGAGACCTGAAGGCGGTTCGATCCCCGCGCGGCAGTTGGGCGATAACCCGCTTGTTTATAAGGGGTTATGTTGCGGTGCGCTATCGGCGGAAGTGGCTTTCCAGCGCGGTGATCAGGCCCTCCACGGTGTACTCTTCGGCCATCACATCCACTTTCAATCCGGCCTTCTCCGCCGTCTTGGCGGTGACCGGACCGATGCAGGCGATGGCCACGTCCTTGAGCTTCCCTTGCAGTTCTTCTCCCGCCAGGGCCATGAAATGCGTCACCGTCGAGGAGGAGGTGAAGGTGACGGCGTCGATGCGTCCCTCCTGCAGGCGGCGTTTCAGTTCGGCGGAATCGGTGTCCGGGCGGACCGTCCGGTAGGCGGGCGCGACATCGATCACCGCGCCCCGTTGGCGTAATTCGTCCGGCAGGGTTTCCCGGGCGACCGTGGCCCGCGGCAACAAAAACGTTTTCCCCTGGATGTCTTCCCTGCCCAGGCTCTCGATCAGCGATTCGGCGACATACGACTCCGGAACGACATCGACCCGGATCCCCAGCGCGTTGACTTCTTTTTCCGTTTTGGAACCGATGGCGTACAGCCTGAGACCTTTCAGTTCGCGGATGTCTTTTCCCAGCTCGTGAAGGCGGCGCATGAAAAACCGCACCCCGTTGACGCTGGTAAAAATCAACCCGTCGTAACTTTCCAGTTTGCCGACGGCGGCATCCAGCGGACTCCAGTCCTCCGGCGGCACCGTTTCGATCACCGGAAACAGGAAAGGTTCCGCTCCGCGTTCCAGCAATCCGTGCATGAAGGCCTCCGACTGCTCCTGCGGCCGGGTGATGACGATGGTTTTGCCGAACAGCGGCAGGGTTTCATACCAGTCGGTATGCGGTTTCAAATTGACCACTTCCCCGACAATGGTGAGCGCCGGGGGTTTGATATTTTCCCGGGCGGCGATATCGACGATGGTGCTCAGCGTTCCGGTCCAGGTTCTCTGCCGGAAGGTGCTGCCCCACTGGATGACGGCGATCGGGGTTTCGGGGTCTTTGCCGTATTTCATCAGGTTTTCCGAGATGCGCTGGAGTTTGCGCGCGCCCATGAGAAACACCAGTGTTCCGCTTCGGCTGGCGATTTTTTCCCAGTCGATATGGATATCCTCCTTGCCCTTTTCGTTACTGCCGGTGATGATGGAGACCGTCGATGAATAGTCGCGGTGGGTCAGCGGAATCCCGGCGTAGGCGGAAACCCCGATGGGCGAAGAGACTCCCGGCACCACGATAAAGGGTATGTCCGCCGCGGTGCAGGCCTCGGTTTCTTCTCCGCCCCGTCCGAAGATGAACGGGTCGCCGCCTTTCAGCCGCGCCACCGTTTGACCGCGGCGGGCGCGCTCGATGAGCAGGGCGTTGATTTCTTTTTGGGAGAGGGTGGCGTGTCCTTCTTTTTTACCGGCATATACGATTTCCGCCCCTTCCCGGGCAAAGCGCAGTAAATCGGCGTTGGCGAGGTAATCGTAAACGATGACATCCGCGCGCTCCAGCCATTCCCTGCCGCGCAGGGTCAGCAGACCGGGGTCTCCCGGCCCGGCGCCGATCAGGATCACTTTCCCGGACTTTGCGGATCGGTCAGTCATTGCGGGTCTCGATCAAATTGGCCAGTGTGGCGAATTCCTGCAGGGACAGCGTTTCTCCCCGGCGGTCCAGCCGGATGCCCGCCGCCTCGATTTTCTGGATGTCCATGTGATACGGTTTGTTCAAACCCTTCAAATTGTTTCTCAGCATTTTTCGCTTGTGAAAAAAAGCCGTGTTCACCACGTGATGAAACGTTTTCAGATCATCCACCGCCACCGGCGGTTGGGCCAGAGGAGTCAGCCGGATGACCGATGAATCCACCTTGGGCGGAGGCGAAAACGACTGCTTGCCCACCTCCAGCAATCGCTCCACCCGGCAATTGAACTGGGTAAAAACCGACAGCGACCCATAGGCCCGGGTTCCCGGCCGGGCGGCCAGCCGGTCGGCCACTTCCTTCTGCAGCATCAACGTCATATCCACCACGTGCTGTTTGTAATGAATCAGACGTTTGACGATGGCCATGGCCGCGTAATACGGCAGGTTGGACACCACCTGAAACCGCGGTCCGGCCGCACTGTAATCATAAGTCATGGCATCCGCCTGCACCAACTCGAATTTGGGATTGCCCTGGAATTGACGATTCAGCGGGCCGATCAATTTGGGATCGATTTCCAGGGCCAGCAGAAAACCCGCCCGCTCCAGCAGTTCCCGGGTCAGGATGCCTTTGCCGGGTCCGACCTCGATCACGCGGCTGTCGGGAGATATTCCGGCCTGTTCGGCGATTTCGCGGGCGATGGATGGATCGATCAGAAAATTCTGGCCGAGCGGTTGTTTCTTTCTCATCGAGTCACTAAAGAAGATTTCGCCAATGCGGCGGCCACCCGCAACGCTTCCTTCATGCTGTCCGGCCGGGCGAGGCCCTGTCCGGCGATGTCGAAGGCCGTGCCATGATCCACCGAGGTGCGGATAATGGGCAGGCCGAGGGTGATGTTCACCGCCCGGTCCATCGCCGCCATTTTAATGGGGATCATCCCCTGGTCGTGATACATGGTGATGATCGCGTCGTACCCGCCCTCATGAATTCTGCCGAACAGGGCATCGGCGGAAAACGGTCCGGCGGCTTTCAGGTTTTCCTGTTGAGCGGCTTCAATGGCGGGAGCGATGAACTTTTCCTCCTCACGCCCGAAAATGCCGCCGTCCCCGCTGTGCGGGTTGAGTCCGGTAACGGCGATCCGGGGCTGATCGATACCCACCCGCGTCAGCCATTGATGCGTCAGCCGGATGACTTTCAGAATGCGGTCCACGGACAGCAGTTGAGGCACCTCGGTTAACGGCACGTGGGTGGTGGCCAGCACCACCCGCAGGTTTCCGCCGGCCAGCATCAGGGCCACCTCCGGCGTGCGGGTAAAGTCCGCCAGCATTTCCGTATGACCGGGGTAGCGGTGCCCGGCCAGATGCAGGGCTTCTTTATTGATCGGCGCGGTGGTGATGGCATGCACCTCCTGCTTCATCGCCAGATCGACGGCTTTGCGGATACATTCCATCGCCGCTTCTCCGCCTGCGGCCGAGGCCCGGCCGAGGGCCAGGTTTTCGGGGACATTATGAAGGTCCAGGACATCCAGGGTTCCGGGTTGGTGAACGGCTTCCCGCGCCGTTTTGACGGGGCGAATCGTAAGTTGGGGAGCCCATTGCGCCGCGTGCTGCTGAAGCCAGGCGGCGTCGCCGACGGCCATAACGCGGCCCGATTCGAACGGAGTGGTGAGAGCCTTTACGATCACTTCCGGTCCGATCCCGGAAGGATCGCCCATGGTGACAGCGATGAGCGGATGATTTTCCATTCGTATTTTACCCTTCGCCCGGGAGAGCGGCTTACCGCCGGTAAACGGAACAGCTTCAGAAAGAGGAAGGAGTCATCAACCCCCGGCCAACTGCCGCTGGGCCCAGCTTGTTGACCTTTGATGTCGAACG
>JABAHQ010006031.1_pt3 | contig 12469 bp, 13 predicted proteins | sample 7062091 | NCBI WGS metagenome assembly JABAHQ01 (sample SAMN14534359, study PRJNA622989) | marine sediment metagenome | biome: marine biome [ENVO:00000428]; feature: marine pelagic biome [ENVO:01000023]; material: deep marine sediment [ENVO:00002113] | place: India: Gulf of Kutch | collected...
CCAGACCGTTGTAGGCATAGTAAGCCAGGTCTGCGGTGGAGAAGCCCACGCCGGCCCGCCGAGCATAGACCAGGCGGCAGTTTTCCATCGACCCGTTGGTGGTCAGGGGAGTGACGCGGGTATTGCCATGTTTGCGCATGATGTCGGCCATGGCCCCGCCGATGATGTAGTAGGTCCCGCCGGTCCCGGCCGTGGCGAGCATAAAAGGCTTGCCTGGCGGCGAAGTGTCTGCTGCCAGGGTGTTGGTGCTGGTGGTGAAGACCAGAGCCAGGATTGCCAGAGTTGTTCCGAATGTCGAAAATACCGATTTAGCCATGATNNTGTGGTTGCCCGTCAAGTCTAGATCAAACAAACGATATTTGTGAGCTGTTACGCCTGCAGGCGCTGGTTCTGGATTAGATAAGGAGCAACAGGTGTGCCAAGGGGAATGGGGGTGGTAAACGCTGTTTTATTGGCGTGTTGCGCCGTCGTGGGGGCGACGTGGTGAGCGGATTCTTGCCGAAAGGCCCTGGAGGTGTGAGCGGATTATGGCCGAAAGAAGGGGGGGCGGGATATGGGGGTGACCAGCACCTTAAGGCGAGGGGAGGAAGTCTTTGCGGGTGAGGTTGTGTTTGCGCATCTTCTCGTTGAGGGTTCTACGCGGCAGATCCAGGGTTTCCATTGTCGCCTTGATGTCGCCGTGATGCCGGGTCAACTCCTGTCTCAGGATGATCTTTTCAAAGGCGTCCACCTGCTTCGTCAGGGAGTGTTCAGTCTGTAGGGAGTTCTGGCGCAGGGCTTCCACCAGCGAACGGTTTCTGCCGCCAGCGCCGATGACGTAGCGCTCTGCGATGTTCTTCAATTCGCGGACATTGCCGGGCCAGTTGTGGGATATCAGGGCCTGCAGGTCTTCTCGCCGCGGTTCCGGGGGGTGGCGCTCGTAGGCGAGAGCGGCGGCATGGCAAAAGTGCTCGAAGAGCAGAGGGATGTCCTCGCGGCGCTCGCGCAGGGCGGGGAGGTGTATCTCGGCGACATTCAGCCGATAATAGAGGTCTTCGCGAAAACCGCCTTGGTGGCTCTTTTCCAGCAAATCGCACTTGGTCGCTGCCACTACCCGGAGATCGACCGGAATCAACTCGTTGGAGCCGAGTCGCTCGATCTGGCGTTCCTGCAGCACCCGCAGCATCTTGACCTGGAGGTTTATCGGCATATCCTCGATCTCATCGAGAAAAAGGGTGCCTTTGTTGGCGTGTTCGAGTTTGCCAATGCGGCGTTTCTCCGCTCCGGTGAAGGCCCCCCTCTCATGGCCGAAAAGCTCGCTCTCGAAGATGCTCTCGGGCATCGCAGCGCAATTGACTGCAACTAGGCGGTGGCGACTGCGTCTGCCGCCAGCGTGGAGGCTGCTGGCCACGAGTTCCTTGCCGGTGCCCGTTTCGCCATGTATCAGCACGTTAACCGGTGTGTCGGCTAGGTCGGAGATGGTCCGGCGCAACTGAACCATCGGCTCCGATTGGCCGAGAAGTAGGGCGTCGATCCCGGTTTTCTGACGCAGTTCCGCCCGCAAGATTCGATTCTCTCGCACTAGGGTGCGCTTTTCCAGGGCCCGTTTGACGATGTCGACGAGGGTTTCAGGGGGGAAGGGCTTTTCTATGAAATCGTNNTCAGGACCACCGGCAGGTCTTTGTCGATCTCTAGGGTCCGCTCCATCAGCGCCAGTCCATCCATCCCCGGCATCCGTACATCCGTGACCAAGATTCCGGGGAACTCCTCACCTAGATGTCTTAATGCCTCGTCTGCCGAGGTGCATGTTTTTGCCACGAAACCCGCAAGGCCCAACCATTGCTGAGCTGAGGCCCGCATGGCCTCCTCGTCATCGACTATCAGAATCAGCCCTTTGCTCTTAGCCACGAGCTTGCCCCTTCGCTGTTGTTGGTAGTTCGATCACAAATTGAGCTCCCCCTTCAGGTCGGTTCTCACCCCTGATCGTCCCTCCCAGGTCCTTGATGATGCCGTAGCTAATAGACAGCCCTAAGCCTAGCCCTGCTCCGACCTCCTTGGTTGTGAAGAAGGGCTCAAAAAGGTGCGCTAGATGCTCTTCGGCGATCCCTGGGCCATTGTCGCAGATGCTCAGGGATAGACCCTCCGGACCGGAGGTTGCCTCAATTTCAAGTTGTGGATCTTTGATTTTGTCCATGGCATCCATGGCGTTGCCGACAAGATTGATCAGTACCTGCTCCAGGCGCAGATGGTCCCCTCCTATTGGCAGTAGGCCAGTCGGCAGGTTGAGCCGCACCCGCACTTGGTCTCGGCAAATTCTCTCCTCGAACAGAGCCAGGGCCTGGTCGAGGGCGGCCTTTAAGGAGATGTTTTTTTTCTCTCCTCCGCTCTTGCGGGCGAAGATCTTTAATTGGCTTGTCATTTTCGCCATGCGTTCAGTCAGCTGGATGGTTCTTGTGAGGTTCTCCTCGACCTGGCCGAGCTCGTTTCGCTCCAGCAGCAGCCTGCTGCTCGCAGTGAATGTGCGAATGGCAGTGAGGGGCTGGTTGAGCTCGTGGACGACGCCTGCGGACATCTGACCCAGGGCTGCCAGTTTGCTAGCCTGAATCAGGTCCTCCTGGGTCTCTTTCAGAACCTTTTCAGCCTGTTTGCGTTCAGCGACTTCGTTGAGCAACTGTTGATTGCTGCTGCGCAGTTCGGCCGTGCGCTCACTGATCCGCTGCTCCTGCTCTTCAAGGGCGCACCGTAGCATCTGCTCTGCGGCCTTGAGGCGACTGATTTCATGAATGGTTATGATAAAACGAAGGCCTCGAGGCAGTTGGATTTCGCTGGCGATAAGGTCAATCGGGAAGAGGGACCCATCCCTGCGTCGGCCTTGGGTTTCTATCTGGTACTCTCCCCTGGGTCCTCTGCCGGGTGGCCAGAGACCTTTCTCAAGCCCCTTCCGTCCGGCAGGGGGCAGTAGCTGTGACAGATTCTGGCCCTTGAGTTCGCCTTCTGTGTAGCCGAAATAGTGTTCGGCAGTGGGGTTGAACGATTCGATCTCTCCCAGGGGGGTCACGATGACCAGGGCCGCTCGTGTGTGACTGATGATGGTGCGCCGCTCTGCCGCACTGATCTTGAGCTTCTTTCTGGCCATGAGCTGGTAGCGCTTCTTCTCGAAAAGGTGCTGGCGATGGTTGACGATATGTATGAACAACATGACCAGAATCATGGCGGTCGGAAAGGAGGTGGCCATTGAGTTGGTAATCGCCTCCTCAGTGAGGGAGAGGTCCGAATAGATGTGAATGGTCCAAGGGGTTGTGGCCAGGGGGGCCTGTTGCGCGAGGTAGTTGTCTTTGAACATTCGGAACGCCGGAGGGTGGTTCGTGCGGAAGAGCGTNNAGAGGGGCCGGCTCCAGATCGAGATACTTGCGGGAGGAGCTTAGCTGCCGGCGCGCTTCGGGAGAGAGGGGAGTGAGGGTGTGAAATTTCCAGGCCGGTTCACTGCTGGTAAAGATGACGCCGTCTCTATCGGTGAGGAAAATCTTCTCCGGGCCTTGGCGAGCCCAGGCCTGTTCAAGGGGGTTCATGCTGATCTTAACTGCCACGACCCCCAGAACCTGCCTCTGCATAGTGACCGGATAGGAAAAGAAGAGGCCGGCGGTCCCGGTCGTGGCGCCGATGGCGAAATGGTGTCCGGGGTGGCCCTTGCGGGACTTCTGGAAGTAGGGGCGAAAACTGTAGTTGTGCCCGACGTAACTCTTTGGTGAGCGCCAGTTGCTTGAGGCCAAAGTCAGCCCTTCTGTGTTCATCAGGTAGATCGCCTCTGCGTCCGTCTGTTGACTGAATTCTTCTAAATAATGGTTGAGTTGCTCCTGTCGCTCCCCATTCGACTGGTCGAGGAGGAAATCTATGATGTCCGTGTTCTTGGCCATGGCCAGCGGCAGTAGCTGGTATCGGTTCAGCTCGTTTTCGAGAACCTTGCTGTAGAGCCTGAGCTTGTGATGGCCGTTGTTGCTCAGCTTGCCGAGCTCCCGGTGGGTGCTCCAGGAGGCAGTCATGACAAGGATGAGGAGGTAAAGGGCTGCTCCTATAAAGGCAAGGGATATTTGGGTTTTTGTCGATAGTTTAAGGGCTGCAGTCAAAGTTCTCATTCTCTTTCTGCCGGCGGCCACCTGGTGCCAGGCGGTCGGTGCCGTTGAGGGCGGAGGGCAACAGGCTCCAGTCCGTTATCAGGATTCCACAACTAGTTCCACTTGGCAAGGAGATACGAGGCGGTAGTCGAAGCAAGCCACCAGCGTTCCGCAGTGCAGAACCTAAACCCCACGAAAAGACATAAAAATACAAAAAAAACCACCATGCGAAAAATAATCCCGAAAAAGCATTGACACACAGATGCTAGTAGGGTATTTAACGATGAAGTTAAACAGCGTTATAAAAGTGACATTGGGAAAAAAGACGCTGATTCGGAGGGGTGCAGACTTTAACCCCGGAGCAGCAAGGCGGAGCGGACGCCAAAGGCGGCAAGCCACATAGCCTTTTTGACTAGGAGGTCAAGATGCAATTCGCATTGACAGACGAACAAAAGATGATGCAGGAGATGGCCGGAGACTTTGCGCAAAAGGAAATCCTTCCGACCCTCAAGGAGGACGAGGCGAACCACAAGTTCCGCCCCGAGCTTGTGAAGAAGATGGCCGAGCTCGGATTCTTTGGTTGCGCGCTGCCCGAGGAGTACGGCGGTAACGGCTTCGGCTTCCTCGAGTCGGTCATAATTGCCGAACAGATCGCCAAGGTCAGCGGCTCCTGGCGCCTGCCGTTCAACATGCAGAACGTCGGGCCCGCCTGCACCGTCAACAAGTTCGGCACCGAGGAGCAGAAGCAGCGTTTCATCCCCGACTGGGTTTCCGCGGACTCCTTCGGCTTCTTCGCCATCACCGAGCCCAACTCCGGGTCCGACGTCGCCAGCATGGGGACCACCGCTGTCGATCAGGGCGACCACTGGGAGCTCAACGGCCAGAAAATGTGGATCTCCAATGCCCATATCGGCGATTGGGGGCTGGTCTATGCCTTCACCGACAGGAGCAAAAAATACAAGGGGATGACGTGCTTCGTTGTCAACTTCAAGGATAACGAGGGGATCATTACCGCCCCCATCGAGACGAAGCTGGGTCTGCACTGCGCTCCAACCGGAGAGGTCTCCTTCAACCAAGCAAGGATTCCCAAGGACTCTGTTCTTGGCGAGGTCGGTCAGGGGTTCCAGATCTGCATGTGGCAGCTCAACAACACCCGCATTAGTTGCTCGGCCGGGGCCCTTGGCATCGCGGGTGGGGCTATCGATGCCGCTATCGAGTACGCCAACGAGCGCACCCAGTTCGACAGGAAGATCGGCTCCTACCAGATGATCCAGGCCCAGATCGCCGAGATGGTTGCCGAGCACGAGGCGGCCCAGCTTCTCGTCTATCGCGCTGCATGGCTCAAGGATCAGGGACTTCCCAATCAGCACCAAACCTCCATGGCCAAGCTCTTTGCCTCCGAGGCTGCAGTGCATGCCGCCAACGAGACGATGAAGATTTTCGGCAGCTACGGCTACAGCACCGAGTATCCGGCCGAGCGCTTCCTTCGCGATGCCCATTCCCTGCGGGTCGTTGAAGGCACCAGCAACATTCAGAAGACGATCATCGCCGGAATTTCCATGGGGGATGTTGCTAACCGGTAGCCTCGTGTTTGCCCTGAAATTCCAAAAAAAAACAATACAGCTAAATGCAATGGGAGTAAGAAATGGAGACTGACTGGTCCAAGGTTTTCGAAGTCTTCGGCAGCGGCATCATTGGCGTCTTTCTGGTCATGTTTCTTCTCCAGATCCTGACCCAACTCAGCACCAAGGTGATCGATGCTGTCGAAAGCTGGAATAAGGACGAGGAGACGGAGTCGAAGCCGAAGCCGAAAATGCAAGCTGTTCCAGTGAAAGACTGAGGGGATACGTCATGTTCGACATACTCAACGATTTGATTTTTTCAAGCGGAGCAGTCAGCCTGACCGGAGGGAATCTGGTCATGTGGCTGGTGGCTTTCGTGCTGCTGCTCTATCTGGCGATAAAGAAGCAATATGAGCCGCTGCTGTTGCTGCCCATAGCCTTCGGGATTCTGGTTGTCAACCTTCCTCTTACCTATCTCATGGAGCCGGAACACGGTCTGATCTGGTTCTTTTACCGCTACGGGATAGAGCTCGATATCATTCCGCCCCTGATCTTCTTGGGGCTGGGGGCGATGATCGACTTCGGTCCCTTGATCGCCAATCCCAAGACCCTTCTTCTCGGTGCCGGAGCTCAGGCGGGCCTTTACGTCACATTCTTCGCCGCCATCCTGTTTGGTTTCGACCTGCAGGAGGCCGGCTCCATCGCCATCATCGGGGGGGCCGACGGGCCGACCACCATCTTCCTGACCTCAAAGTTGGCTCCGCAGTTGCTCGGCGCCACGGCGGTTTCGGCCTACGCCTATATGGCCCTGGTCCCCATCATCCAGCCGCCAATGATGAAGATGCTGACCACCGAAGATGAGCGCAAGATCGTGATGAGCAAGCTGCGTCCCGTCAGCAAGCTGCAAAGGGTCTGCTTCCCTGTGGTCACGGCAATGACCATTATGCTGGTTGTCCCCTCTGCGGCGCCGCTTATCTCCATGCTGATGCTCGGCAACCTCTTCAAGGAGTCGGGCGTTGTAGAGCGACTGACCAACGCCTCTTCCAACGAGTTGATGAACATCGTCACCATCTTCCTTGGATTGTCCGTTGGTGCCACCATGACCGCCACGACCTTTTTGAATCCCAAGGTGCTGTTCATTTTTGTTCTGGGCCTTTTCGCCTTCATCATCAGCACCGGCGCGGGACTGGCCATGGCCAAAGTCATGAATCTGTTCCTCAAGGATAAGATCAACCCACTGATCGGTGCTGCCGGCGTATCTGCGGTACCCATGGCGGCTCGTTGCGTTCATAAGGTCGGCTCCGAAGCCAACCGGCGCAATTACCTGCTCATGTATGCCATGGGCCCGAATGTTGCCGGCGTTATCGGAACGGTGGTGGCTGCGGCCATCCTGCTGAAAAACCTCGGATAAAGTCTTTTTAGTGCGCTTGTTCGCGCCCATTAATTGCAAAGGAGAAAACGATGCCAGAATTGATTGCACCTATCGCCGGAAATATCTGGAAACTTCATATCGCTGAGGGCGATAAAGTCGAGATGGACGATGAGGTTTGTATCCTCGAAGCCCTGAAAATGGAAACCCCCATATTCTGTGATGACAGCGGCACCGTCACCGAGCTCAAGGTCAAAGAGGGCGATGCGGTGAATGAAGGGGATGTCCTGGCTATCATCGATTGAAGCCCATCCGCTGGGCTTGGCTGATCCACCGACTGTCGGTTGTGGACTGCAGGGTCGGCTTTCTTTCGCCATGTTGCACCCCGTTATTACTATTTAGAGCTGCATCAACACCGTGAAAGGGATATTTCATGTCACGCAAGCAAACGCCACTGCGCCCCTATTTTGAGAAGATGCCCGAGATCGGCAAGGGGCTCAGGGAGGGGGAGGTGCGTCGCTCCCAGGCCAATGCCGATCTCGTCAAGGAACAGGAAGAAATCCTCGCCAAGGAAGTCCAGCGGGTGAAGCAGGCCGGGATTCCAGCCGAGAAGGTTCATCAGCGAGGAGGGATGACGATATACGACCGTCTCGAGTATCTCGTTGACGAAGGCACCTGGTCGCCCCTGCACACCCTCTACAACCCGACCGACAATGAGGAGGGGTGTACCGGTGTTGTGAATGGCATCGGCCAGATTGAAGGGAAATGGGCGGTCATCATCGGGTTTGACAACAAGGTCATGGCCGGTGCCTGGATAGCAGGCCAGGCGGAAAACATCCTCATGGTCACGGATATGGCCAAGAGGCTCAATGTGCCCCTTGTGTGGTTGACCAACTGCAGCGGCGTCAAGCTCATGGATCAGGAGACGGTCTATGCCGGTCGCCGCTCCAGCGGGACCCCTTTCTACCGTCACGCCGACCTCAACCACCTGGGCATTCCCATCATTAACGGCATCTACGGCACGAACCCCGCCGGTGGGGGGTATCAGGGGATCAGTCCCACTGTTCTGCTGGCCCACGAGGGGGCCAACATCGCCGTCGGCGGCGCCGGCATTGTCGGTGGCATGAACCCCAAGGGGCACATCGACGCCGCGGCGGCCCAGCAGCTCATTGAGGGGACCAAGGGCTTCAAGGGCAAGGCTCCCGGGCGGGTGGAGACCCATTTCGACCAGACGGCCTACTTTCGCGAGGTCCACGACGAGGAGCAGGGAGTGCTCGACGGCATCAAGGACTATATGCGAAAGGTGCCGGCCTACGACCCGACCATGTTCCGGGTTGCCGAGCCAGCTGAGCCCAAATTCCCGGTCGAGGATCTCGATCTGATCATCCCGGCGAACCAGAAGCGCCCCTACGACTCCATTCAGGTTCTGGCGCGCCTTACTGACAACAGCGAATTCATGGAGTACCGCCCCGACTACGGTCGCGAGGTCTTTGCCGGCATCGCCAAGGTCGATGGTTTTCCTGTTGCCTTCATCGGCAACCGTCAGGGCGTATTTCCCGATTATCCCGCGTACGCGAAGGGCGCCTATCCGGGAGTCGGTGGCAAGCACTACCGCGAGGGGCTCATCAAACAGGCCGAATTCGTGACCCTGTGTGGTCGTGACAACCTGCCCGTCGTCTGGCTGCAGGATACCACTGGGATCGACGTCGGTGATGCTGCCGAGGAGGCCGAGCTCTTGGCCCTTGGCCAGTCTCTGGTCTACTCCATTGAGCAGACTGAGCTGTCCATGATGTGCGTCGTGCTGAGGAAAGGCTCCGCTGCGGCCCACTACATCATGGCCGGCCCCCAGGCCAACAACAACAACGCCTTCACCCTGGGGACCCCGCTNNCCTTCACGATCGGCACCCCGCTGACCGAAATCTACGTCATGCACGGAGAGACTGCCGCTGCCGCCTCCTACGCCCGCCGTTTGGTTAAGGAAGACGAAGCCGGTCGCGACCTCGAGCCGACACTGGATAAGATGAACCAGATGATCCGGGACTATCAAGACAAGTCGCGCCCGGCTTACTGTGCCAAGTCGGGCTTTGTCGACGAAATTGTCTTCCTGCCCAAGCTGCGGAAATACATCCAGGCCTTCACGGGGGCCAACTACCAGAACCCCAAGTCAATTACCCCGGTGCACCAGATGCTTCTGCCTCGCACGATCAAGGGTTAAGAGAAAGGGCCCCGGACATCTCCGGGGCCCTTTCTTGGCTTGTCTGGGTTGCGCCCGATGAACTGTTGCGGAGGAAGGATCAATCATGCAGCAATTCGGTTTCGATCCGAACAGTGTCCGGAACCACNNTCTTTGGGACGCGATTCTGGCCGCTCTGGTCGGGTCAGGCAAAGATCTTGATCATCTCAAGCCGGAAGACCTTGCCCCCATCGATGAATTTCATATCCGAGGCCGCCTTGCAACGCTCGAGCTTGCTCGGAAAGTCAGCATTGACGAGGGGATGCAGGTTCTCGATGTCGGCAGCGGACTCGGTGGCGCCGCTCGGCACCTTGCCCTGGAGTTCGGTTGCCGTGTCACCGGGCTGGATCTGAGCGAGGAGTATTGCAGTATCGCCAATATGTTGGCCCGACGCCTCGGTCTCGCCTCTTGCGTTTCCTATCGTCAAGGCAATGCCCTCGACATGCCCTTCGGAGACGCCACCTTTGATGTTCTGTGGACTCAGCACACGGCGATGAATATCCCTGACAAGGCCAGGTTTTTTCGGGAAATGTGGAGAGTGCTGAAGCCCGGTGGGTTGTTGGCTGTCCACGACATTCTTGCGGGCCAGGGGGGGGCTTCATATTTTCCCGTCCCCTGGGCTCGAGACCCTTCCATCAGCTTTCTGGTCAGCCCGCAACAGATGCGGGACACTCTCGAGGAGGTAGGGTTCGAGATCCGTCGTTGGAGCGATGTCACCGATGAGAGCCGTTCGTGGTTTCGGCGCATCAATGAAAAAACCGGCAAGGAAGAGCCCCCGCCGCTCGGACTTCACTTGCTGCTGGGCCCGGAATTCAAAAGGATGGCGAAAAACCAGCTTCGGAATCTCGAAGAGGGACGTATTGCCGTTGTCGAATCGATTGCACGTCGTCCCTTGAACCCCGATCGCGTGTAGCTAGTTTCCCAAAGGAGCAATTACTGTGTCTGATAATGTTGTCAGCAAGACCTCAGAGACTGCCCGACTCTATTTTCAAGGGGCCTCGGCTGAGAAGCCATATGAGCTGTGGAAATCCTTCGACCGCGGGCTGGCCAAGGATCTCTCTTTGTTTATCACCGGTCAGATGTATTCCCGGGAGGTTCTGCCACACCCAGAGCGCCAGATGGTCGCCGTGGCGGCCTTGACTGTGCTTGAGAAGAGCGAAGAGCTTGAATTGCATCTCCACGCGGCTCTTAACGTAGGATGCACGCCAGGGCAACTTGCCGAGGTGATTTTTCAGACGGCTGTATATGGTGGAGTCCCGGCCATGAACCAGGGCCTCAAGGTGCTTCGAGCGGTTCTTCAGGCGCAAGGGTTGTGGCCGATCCCAGAAGAGGGCGAGGCGGCTTTAAAATCACGGAAAGAATGATGGTTGCCGCCGATTGTCCCGCAATGCGGAACTGTTGAACCGATAAAAGAAAAAAAATAAAAAAATATACCGCATGGCAGGTAATGTGGCTCAAAAATATTGACATTGCTCTTGGTGTGGGCTATTAATAGAACAAGTAAACAGCGTTATAAAAAATAGGTTGCCGCCCGTGCTGTGGGTGGAAGCCGAGGGGAGCCAGAGATGGGTTTTGAAAGCAAAGCAGGTGACCTTAAGCATAAAGAACGCAAGTTTGTTACCGCCCTGGCGCGAGGTCTTGAGGTGTTGAGTTGCTTTCACGCGGGCGATCGCTTCCTGGGGACCAACCAGATTGCCGAGCGAACGGGTTTGCCCAAATCGACGGTCACGAGGATTACCTTCACACTGACCGAAATGGGATATTTGTTGTATTCACCGAGTCTCAACAAGTATCGCCTCGGTACCGCGGTGCTTAGCCTCAGCTATTCACTGCTTGGCCAGATGGATGTTCGTCGGATTGCCCGTCCGCTTATGCAGGCGCTTGCCGAGCACACGCAGGCGGCGGTCAATCTCGGGGTCCGGGACCGGTTGAATATGGTTTATATCGACACCTATCGAAACGCCTCGACTTATGCTGTGCAGTTGGATGTCGGATCGCAGATTTCGCTCGCTACCACATCTATGGGGAGGGCTTACCTGGCGGCTCTGCCTGAAGGGAAAAGGCTGGAGCTTATGGAGGAGATCCGTGCGGCAAACGAGAAGGACTGGCCGCGGATCAAGGAAGGTATCGAGCAATCCTTGGTCGACTACCGTGAGAAGGGGTACTGCCTCTCTCTTGGGGATTGGCGCAAGGAGGTGCATGCTATTGCCGTTCCTCTCGTCCCCGAAGATGGTTTGGAAATAATGGTCTTCAGTTGCAGTGGGGCCTCTTTTCAATTGCGTCCCTCCGTCATAGATGAGGATGTCGGTCCGCGTCTTCTGAACTTGGTCGGCAACCTGAGGACCGCTCTTAGTTGCGTATAGGACGCCCTTCGGGCCGAACCACATAGGTAACCGATTCAAGCCCCATCTGCAGGCGGGTGTCTTGAGACTTTAATAGGCATGAGGGGGCATTGAGCCCCCCCAAGGGAATAAAGCTTTCGCGTTATGGAGATGAAGACTATGAAAGAGGTTTATGTCGTTGAATCATTGCGGACTCCGCAAGGGTCTTTCGGGGGCGTGCTTGCAGATGTCGAGGCCCCGCGCCTAGCCGCCACCGTCATCAAGGGCCTTCTTGAAAAGACCGGCCTGGTAGCCGAGGCGGTAGAGGAGGTCATTGTCGGCGTTCTCTCCGGCGGGACCGGGCAGGCTCCGGCAAGGCAGGCCATGCGTTTTGCCGGATTGTCCGATTCTGTTCATGCGATGACCATCAACAAGGTATGTGGCAGCGGACTCAAGGCGATTATGCTCGGCGCCGGTTCCATCCGACTTGGCGATGCCGAGGTCGTGATCGCCGGGGGAATGGAAAGCATGTCTCAGGCTCCGTATTTCCTCAAACAGGCGCGTTACGGCTACCGGATGGGACCCGGGGAAATAACGGATCTGATGATTCATGACGGTTTGCAAGACCCTTACAGCAACCAGCACNNCAGGGGTTGTCTCGTGAGGAGCAGGATCAATTCGCTCTGAGTTCCTACCAGCGCTCTCAGGCGGCCCTCAAGGAAGGGGTCTTTGCTGATGAGGTTGTCCCGGTTGTGAAGAAAAACAGAAAGGGCGAGGTGACGGTCGCTGAGGACGAGGAGCCCTTCAAGGTTGACTTTGACAAGCTCCCCGGACTTCGTACCGTTTTCAAGAAAGATGGCACCATCACCGCCGGCAACGCCTCGACCATCAAC
>JABAHQ010001792.1_pt4 | contig 12458 bp, 8 predicted proteins | sample 7062091 | NCBI WGS metagenome assembly JABAHQ01 (sample SAMN14534359, study PRJNA622989) | marine sediment metagenome | biome: marine biome [ENVO:00000428]; feature: marine pelagic biome [ENVO:01000023]; material: deep marine sediment [ENVO:00002113] | place: India: Gulf of Kutch | collected...
GAACGTGTGGAATCGTGAAAAACCCAGTCTAAATGCCTTCTTTTTAAAATTGAACTCCGGGTCCAGGCTAAGCTCTACGATTAGGCTGTCTGCTCCGAGACCCGAACCAACAGAGTTCCCGATTGAGTCGACCCAATCCCACGTTACCGTAACACTGTCGCGAAAACAAACCGGATTGAGTTTCTGAATCTGAGGCGTGAATTGCCAGGGTGGATCGAAACTGACAGGTGTAAAATTCTCAGCAGATCGTCGACCTAGATCGTCCAGTGCAAGAATGGCAAACTCGTACGGCAGTGACGGGTCCAAGTCCGTGACGAGCGCCGTGTCCACATTGCTTACCGGTATCGAATCAGAGACGGCTGAAGATCGCCACGTCACCAGGAAATCGTTCACGGACTTGTCCGGATAGCCTTTCCACGACAAAAATAAGCGGCCGGTGGACGAATCCGGAGGCACAGGCAAAGGTTGTGCATCAAAATTGACCGTCTGCAACGGGTTTTGAAACGGAACGATCAACGGTTCCGACCATTCACTGATAAACGACGTGGAACATGACTGACCGAGATCATCTGATATAATCTCTCTGACCTGAAAAATGTAATTATGCATGGGGTCCGGTTGAAAACTCACAGATGTCTTGTTGAAAACAGTCAGTATCGTATCAGGAGTTGTCTTCATCGAATCCTGAAAGATGGCAATCTGTGCGTTGAACGAATCGTTTTCCTTGAATCTTGGGGAGGGCCGCTGCCAAAACACTGTGATCTCGGTAGCGGTGCTATCCGTCATCTTAGCTTTGAACGTTGGCGCCGGATTGGGGTACTGAGAAACGATCGCATTTTCTTCCGAAATAAGCCCTAAACAGTCTACCACTTTGACGAGGTAATTCGTGCACTGATAGGCTACCGAAGAACCTGTATCAAATCGCTGAACCCATTGCAAGCTATCGCCCGGAAGAAGCACGTTTGGATGAGCAGGCTGCGATTGATTGTCCGGCCAGGCGAATATTTGAAACTCCGAAATTTCTTCCCCATCCGGATGGGTCCAGGATAAAATGATATCTCCTGTGGGTTGACTGTCTTGAACCGCCGTGAGATTTTGCACACCTTGCAGACGTAATTTTTTTCTCACCGAAATGGTGTTCGAATACGCCGTCGTATCTTGATTGGCATAAAACGCCCTGACACGTATCTGATACACGCCATCTTTACCAATGAGCGGGGAGTTTAAACTGCCACCAACCAAGTCCGGCTCGATTCTGATGTTTCTACTTTCGCCTGGTCCAAGAATGTCAATTTCATAACCCAGTACATCGGTAGCGTCAAAATTGGTCAGATTGACGGAAACGGTATCGTGCTTCACACCTAACAAACCAGAGGGACAAACCACGGTTGCGGCGGAATCCACCGCGATGGTTGGCCCAACCAAAGCCCTCAACGAGGCTTCCCAGGCTGATTCTTCAATGGGTCGCAAATTTCCGACGCCATCTCGCACAGCTACCTTGTAATGAACGACCCTGTTCTGTCCTATGTTGGAGAGCGTGTCACAATATGAATTCGTTTCGGCGGAAACGGTTTCGATGGGCGCGAATTGCTCACCTGCGTTATCGCTGCGATGGATGATATAGGACGCCACGCCACTCACCGGATCCGTCGCGGGTCGCCAACTCAGGTCAATGCAGCCGTTCTCACGGTTTGCGAATATGCGATTGCTGGCTCGCAGATCGCTGATGTCTGAAGGGGGAAAGACATCCTGGATCGCGGATACGGTGTCTGACCAGACGCTCAAATTGCCGTAAATGTCTTTGGAACGCACTCGATAAGAATACTCCTGGTCATTTACGAAATCCGGCTCCTTCTCAGGAGGAAGCAAATCAACTTCGTAGCAAAAGCCCTGGCTCAGCTCTGTTACACTAAACCAACCACTATCAAAAAACAACGTCCCCGTGTCGCTGCTACGATGATTCGCAAACAGACCCACTTCCTCACGCACTGCTTGAAATCGCAACGAGTCGGTATTTCGGAAACCAACACACTCCTGCACAGAAAGCGGATCTTCGATACAAATCTCATTTGTCAAACCTTTCGCAAACAGCTGCCCCGATTCATTTTCAAAATCAAACCAGACCTTGATGAGGGGTTTGCAATGGCCTTTCAAATCCAAAATTATCGGCGGTGAAATACTCCCGTGGCCCACATTGCCTGCTGCGTCCACAGCGTCAATTCGATACTGAAACGTCTGCAAATCTCTTTTGACACCCAGCGCATCGGTATAGCTTATAATCTCTCCTGAATCATACGGGAAGATTTGGTCGACGGGCTTAATTAGTACTATGTACATTCTCGGTGTAGTATCGAAATGCTTAGCTCCTTTTGCAAAGTTGCCCCCGAGTGTCACCGATCCGGCCGGATAAATATGTCGGCTTCTGAGCAGCAGCAAACCCCGCGATGCCTTATCCGTGAGAATGCCTTGCCTTGTCGTCACGAAGTCGCGTTCCAGCCAATCGGGTATTAGTTTACCGTCTTTTTCATATGCAATGTAGATATAAGAGGGGGCTTGTAAATCAAAACTCAAAAAATTCTCACGTTCATCGAAACGGTCTGCTGATGCCGTTTTGATCAAGGCAGAGCCATCAACCTCAATGGGAAAATCAATAATCCTCTCTGGCTTATCCACATACATTGTGACGCCTTTGTCCAGACGAACGGGAAAATAATTCGCCGGAGATAGATTCAAGACCGGGAAAAACGGCAGAGTATCGGTTACGGCAAACGTTGCTTCGCCAACATCCGTTCTTCGCCGTGAGACAGTATATCGGTCGACATAACCTATCTGGTCTTGCTCATGCGCCCACCGGAGTGTGACGTCCCCTCTGAAACTGACAGCAAAATCCTGAATTTCTACTGCGGGTGGTGGCGTATTATCTTGTGTGGAAAACACCGTGTCCGACTTTAGCACCAGAAACTCGTCCTGATCTTGTAGCGTGGCTGTCAGGTAATATCCGTACCTGACTCCTTCTGAAAGTCCTTCGACTGTCTTGCACGCCAAATTCGTGCTTGATTGCTCGGCAGCAAATTTAAACATCTGTCCATTCTGTGTCGTCGTTACGGGAAATGAAATCAACTCCTCGCTGATTCCCTCACAGGAAGTCCAACAAAGTTCATTGGATAAACCGGGTGTGTAAGGAGGTTCGGCTTCTATTCGGGGCACGACATCAAATTTCACAGGCACGTCAAGTTTGAGGAAATCATTGGCTCGCACCAGTTGGGCCGAAATTATGAACGAATAACTTCCGCAGTCCTTGAGCGTGGGTGTAAGGGTTAGCGTATCGATGAGTGTGCAACTTGAATTGCAAGTCTTTTCTTTGAAATCCCAGTTCGACGCAAAAGATGGTCTATCCGGTTTAATCCTGAGTTTGAGCTTTCCGGCTTCAGTGGCTTCGGCCTTTGCAACAATATTGAATGTTTCATTGGGGGAGATTGTTGTCCTTTGAGTGCCGGTGACAACAAGTTTGATGGGGCCTTCGTCCTGGCCATAAAGATGAGAGCAAAGTATGAGGAGATATGCTAAGTTTGCAGCAATTTTCATGAAGTAATCTACGCACATAGTGGCTACCTGATGAAGCTCGTAGAACTAAAGCTGACATTGCACCCTATTTAATAATAAGATCTTCGCCTAAGTACATCATTTTTCCTCCTCCCGAGAGCAGCAGTTCTACGGTGCGAACGCTAAATTATGACGATTATATTGGGGGGTCGATTAATATATAACAACTACGCAAGATTGTCAAGTAATTTCTTAAAATGTTGCGGTTATTTTAACTTTATGAAGAAATGAAAAGTGAGAAAGGATAGGGAAAAAAGAACTGGACGTGCTGGAAAGCTCGTTTTAACTGCGCATAAATATTACAAATATACACTTTAGAATTACAGGATGGCAATATTTATTTGTGTTCTGTGATTTTTTTTACCTCACTTTGATTTTCTACGTTCCTTCAACATGAATTGCGTTATTCACAAACTGTCTGACTTTGACTGAGGTTCTCCAAAGTGAGAAACAGTTTCGTAAACTCATGGGTTTTGTCAAAAAAGAAGTCAGCGCCATATTCGATGCACTTCTTCCGAAATTGTGGGAAGGGATGGTTGGTATACATGATGACAATTGGCGCTGACTTATCACCTTTGATACTCCGAAGAACGTCCAGGCCGGCTCCTGGCGCCATACACACATCCAAAATCACGACCTCCGGTTTTAACTCGCGAATCCGTCTAATGGCTTCGGTTCCATTTTCAGCTTCACCTACGACATGAATTTTTTCAAGATCCGAAAGCACATTTATCAATCGTTTTTGAATCAGATGCGAATCATCAGCGATGAAAACCGTTGCCATTGCTCCTGTGGGAGATTCAGCAGAGTTGCTTTGGCATCAGTGGAACATATCCTCAAATCCCCTCGAAGCAGACTGAGAAGGAATTCGTACTACAAACCTGCAACATTGTGTTTTTTTGGCAAAGTTTTTTAGCCACGGATTGACACGGATTTGGTTTCCAGCTTTTTGAAAGGACTGTTTTGCAACTGCTTGAAGGCGTCTTGCAAATTGTCTTCACAACAACCAATTCAAAAATCCGTGTGCATCCGCGGCTCAGACTTCAAGGGCCTTTGGTTGCGGCTTTGCCGCCTGTGCCTAGCTATGTTTTAGAGAAATAGAATGCGGGGGCAGTTTAGTGCACAAGTGGTTCGTCTTTAGTCGTCCCCAAAATCCAAATCCGCAGTCAGCTCAACCATCCTATCGAAATGAGGCCCGGTCGTTTCCGTTCTCTGAGTCTAATCCCGTCACCGAATGGAGAACTACCCCCGGCATTCGTCATTTTATGTATGAAAAAAGTTATGAATAAAAAGTAATAAATAAAATAGGCAAATATAGTTTTTTTTCGTAAGAAATCGCCTTATTATTGTGTAGGAAAAATCTGACAAGGGATTGGGGTGGGCTTAAAATTCAGTCAACCAATCCTTCTCTGAGAGCATAATGTACTAACTGCGCATTATTTTCCATCTTCATTTTTTCCAAGATTCTGGCCCGATAGGTGCTGATAGTCTTTGCACTCAATGTGAGATGTTCAGCTATTTCTTTGAGCGATTTGCCGAGAGCAATTAAACGCAACACCTGATATTCCCGGTCTGAGAGAGTTTCGTGGGGTAACTTTCCACGGTCCCCTTCCAGCAAAAACGCTAAACGTTCCGCCAGCGAAGGCGTGATATATTTGCCAGAATTATGCACTTTTCGAATAGCCTTCACCAGTTGTTCGGGGGCACTTTCTTTTGTAAGATAACCCGCCGCACCCGCCTTGAGAACGCGAATCGCATACTGCTCTTCCGAGTGCATGCTCAAGATAAGAATGGGAAGTTTGATGCCCTCGCTTTTCACCATTTTCAGGATTTCCACCCCGCTTATGCCTGGTAAGGTTATGTCAAGCACGACGACATCGAGATTCCGTTTTCGAATGATATTCATGGTCTCCTGACCGTGACTCGCCTCCTGAATGACCACCATATCCGAGTTTGCCTCTATGATTCTCTTGAGGCCTTCACGGACGACAGCATGGTCGTCCGCAATAAGTATTCTTATTTTAGAATGCTTCTTCTTTGGCATTAGCTATCCGGCGCAATTTCTCTACCTGACTTTCGTTGCCCATGACGATCAAGACATCTCCGACATTGATTACGGTTTCTGCCGGTGGATTGATTTGAATAGACTGACCTTCGTGTTGAAATCCAATCACCAACGTTCCGGTTCGACCGCGAATATGTAGATCACGAATGGATTTCCCTACGAACGCACTTTTTTCATCGATGTCAATCTCTTCCAGTCGCAGCGCAAGCTCGTCGTCGCTCATGATGATATCCAGAAAGTTGACCACTTTCGGACGAAGTAACACCGACGCCATTCGCCTCCCTCCAATCTCTGCGGAACTGATGACTTTGTCGGCACCGGCACGAATCAGTTTTGCCATGGTCGCCTCAGCCGCGGCTCGAGCCACAATCGTTAGATTCGAGTTGAATCCCCGGGCCGTCAACGTCACGAACACGTTTTCAGAATCCTCCGTGACAGCTGTGATCAGTCCCTTTGCCCGCTCCACCCCTGCGCCAAGAAGGATTTCGTCTTGCGTTGCGTCTCCCTGAGCGACCAGCACGCCTTCTTCACGTAGCTTTTCGGCGAGCTCGATATCTTTTTCAATGATCAAGAAAGGCACTTTACTTCTTTCAAGCTCTTCGGAGGCATGCCGCCCTTCGTCGCCGTACCCGCAAATGATAATGTGGTTCTTTAATTTTTCAATGTCTCGTTCCATTTTTCGTTTGATAAATAATTCGCGTAATTCCCCTTCAATGATAAACGCAGCAAGATTTCCAATGCCATACCCAACCGTCCCAATCCCTGATATAATCAAGCAGACCGTAAACACCTTCCCCTCAGCAGAGAGGGTACCCACTTCTCGAAAACCCACCGTCGATAAAGTGATAACGGTCATGTAGAGTGCATCGGTGAATGCCCAACCTTCAATAAGAATGTACCCAATGGTGCCTGCAAAAAAAACAAAGAGCAAAACTATCGCCGAGAGCCAAACTCTTCTTAGAGGCGTTAACTGTGTTAGCTGTAATGAACCACCAAACATGCTCTCGACTTTGGGACAAAACCTCCTAGTATTTTAATACTAAACTATAAAAAGACTATTGTAAATATTGTAAATTAATTCTCAGGTTTCAAGGCTGTCCAAACAGTCCGCTCCCGTCTCTTCGCTTCCGGTTGAGCGGAATCGAAACATCTGATGTTTGAATACTCTTAGAGTCTACCTTCGCCCTCGCTCAAAATGAAGAGAAATCAACTTTTTGGACAGCCTATCAATTTTCGAAAGTGAAATCGTTGCTCATTAAGAAACAAAATGGACAAAACAATTTTAGTCAACATGTTTGCTTATTTCCTCTCTCTTTAGTCATTTTGCTTTTGGTTACAGCTTGTCCGGGTCAGGTTTTAGAGGGCTGACTCAGTTTCATGGTTTTGTTGGCCAACCAGTAGTAGAAAGGCAAAGGTAAAAGGCGGATCATGTGAAACAAGAGGTTCATTCTGAGCGGATAAATAAGTTGGCGCTTTCGTTTGGCTACTGCCTTGATCATGATTCGAGCGGCCTTCTCTGGTGTGAGAAGCCAGAAGCGGTTCGGATTGCTCTCATTGATTGGCGTATCCACAAATCCGGGGTGGATCACCGTAAATTGAATTTGCGGTAATTCTGCCGCCTTGCTTTGCAAGAAATAATCCAGCCCCACTTTGGTTAAGCTGTAAACCCCCCTTGTCGGTAAGCCACGCATGGAAGCCGCCGAACCAATTCCAACGATGGCACCTGATCCTTGCGGCACCATAATCTCCAGACAGGCCCGAATGGTGTAAATGGCCCCCTTCAGATTTGTGTCAATGGATGATTCAAACGCCTCCCAATCCCACTTTCGGAACGACGAGTCCAAACTGATGCCGCTGTTTATCCAGGCCACATCCAATGAGCCAGCCTTCTGATGAAACTCCTTAACAGACGACAGGACTTCATCGCGGTTGCGAACATCGCAGCTTTTTATCCAAAACGAACTGCCTGTCTCCTGCAGCTTATCCGCCAATTCCTGCATCCTTTCCTGGCGCCGACTCAATAGGCCGAACTTAATTTTGTAAGACGCCAGGGCTTCTGTCACTGCATAGCCCAAGCCAGAAGAAGCACCCGTGATCAAGACCGATTTCCCCGTCCAATAAGAGTGTAAGTCCTGGTTCACTTTTTACTATCCTGCAATTGCTGAATTTCTTCGAAATCCAAACCCGAAAGCACGTGTCTAAGCATCATGGGAAAATTCCCAGCTGCATGTACGAGACGGCAATTTTGTTAATTGCGCACACAAAGGCTGCCGTGCGAAGATCGTCCACCTCTTTGGTTCTGCGCCAGGTCTCGCGAATGGCTTCATAAGCGTTGATCATGGTTTCTTCGAGGCCCGAATTCACCAGATCGATCTCATCGGCACCCTGGGCGATTGACCTCTTTTCTTGTGGTGAAAGTGTTTTACCAGTGAGTCGTTCGACCGTATTCAACAAAGCCATGTTTGACGCCTCCTCAAAGCGCTTACTCATTCGTCCGAATCGCACGTGACTTAGATTCTTCAGCCATTCGAAATAAGAGACTGTGACGCCTCCGGCATTCAAATACATATCTGGAATGATGAACACGCCCTTTTCCTTGAGAATCTCTTCGGCTTTCACTGTCACCGGTCCGTTGGCCGCCTCTGCGATGATCTTCGCTTGAATGCGCGGTGCATTCTCGGCCGTTATCTGTCTTTCCAAAGCCGCGGGAACGAGGAGATCACATTCGTATTCCAAAGCACCGTTACTGTTTTGCAGATTTTTTCCGTCCGGAAAATTCAAAAGTGAACCCGTTTCCTGGCGATGATTTTGCACAGCCGACACATCCAAGCCATCTGGATTGTGAATGGCGCCATCGTACTCGGCGATGGCGACAATCAATGCGCCCGCCTCCTGAAGGAACTTAGCTGCATGATAGCCGACATTTCCGAGTCCCTGAACAACCACACGTTTGCCCTCAAGCCCTGGATCAAGTCCGAGTGGCTTCAAATCTTCCGCAAAGCTGACGGCATGCCGCATTCCATAAAATACCCCTCGTCCGGTGGCTTCGATTCGGCCACGAATACCTCCTTGTTCGACAGGCTTACCCGTGACACAGGCAAGTGCATCGAGCTGCCCCGGATGGAATGCATTGTACGTATCCACGATCCAGGCCATTTCACGAGGTCCGGTTCCGTAATCCGGGGCTGGAACATCAACGCCGGGACCAATAAAGTTCTTTTTTACCATCTCGGCCGTATACCGGCGCGTGATACGCTCAAGCTGGCTCTTCGTGTAATTGCGAGGTTCGATTTTAACACCGCCTTTGGCACCGCCAAACGGGGCATCCACGATGGAACATTTGTACGTCATTAACGATGCTAATGCCTTTACTTCATCTTCGTCTGTCATTTCGCTAAACCGGATCCCACCTTTTACAGGCAATTTATGGTGACTGTGTTCAACCCGGAAACCTTGAACGATCTCATAGGTGCCATCATCGTGTTTTAAAGGAAATTTAAACTGGTAAATGCTGTTGTTGTATTTGATTTGATCTAATAAACCTTTGGGATGCGAGGTGCAAACAGCCGCTTTATCAAAAAAAACTAAAACCGATTCAAAAAACGAGGGCTCTTTTTGTGCCATCTAACCACCTGTCACGTTATTGAGCGATGAGAAAAGCGGATTGACGTCGACTGAAGTGCACAAAAAGTAGTCCATTTGCTGCAAAAAATCAAGCAATTTTTCTCTTGCCAGGTAAACCTCGGTTACGGTGAGGTCTCCCACTATATCCGTTACAAAGCCCGAAAATAAATTTTCGGGCTGATGGCTGAAGTCGGATTAAGTCGACAGATTCTGGTCTTCGAAAAAAAGATGGGGCTGTCCAAAAAGTCCAACGATGTCATTGCAAGGAGCGTTCGCAACGTGGTAATCCCCAACTTCGAAGCACATTCGAGGTGATTACTTCGTCACTTCGTTCCTTCTTCTAAGGAAAGGTGCTTTTGTCAGGGAACTGGTTCGGCAAAAAGCGCCTCGCAGTGTCGGCCCAACGCTGTCATTGCGAGTCCCGCTGTTTTCTTAGCGGACGAAGCAATCTCCTATTCTTGGCATTAAACTTTCCTTACTAATAAATTTAATAAATGAAAATAGTCATTAAAGCTCGTAATGACGGATCAAAGACTCTTTGGACATCCCGCCTTGGAGATAAATATCCTCCTGATCATAACTGAGGTTTTGCCTTGCTTGGGCCTTTTCTCTGGGAGCCGCCCCGACGGTTACTTGACATTCTGAAGCATTTTGATTATACTTTCATCGCCAATTTTAACCACATATTCCATGTTCGCTTTCATTTTGACAATGTTTGCCCTGCCGGCTGCGATTATTGCTTTCGCAGTTGTCCTTGCCTACATGACGCGGGAGAAAAAAATCTGATGCAGGAAGGAACGGTCGCTCAGATCGTGGTCGACAAGTATGCCGTCTTTGCGTTTATCGGGTATCTTCTGCTGGTGATTGGAATCGGCATTTATTCAGCGCGATTTTCCTCGGCAGGCGTGAGTGAGTTTTTTATTGGCGGCCGTAAGATGCATCGCTTCGTGGTGGCTTTGTCCGCGGTGGTTTCCGGCCGCAGCGCCTGGCTGCTGCTTGGGGTGACCGGAATGGCCTACAAAATGGGCGCCTCGGCAGTCTGGGCTGTCGTGGGTTACATTGTCGTAGAGCTTCTGCTGTTTATCTATTATGCGAGACGCTTGCGGCGTTTCAGTGAAACCTACGATTGCATCACTTTGCCCGATTTTTTTGCCGCACGTTTCAGCGACCAAAGCGGATGGCTACGAATCGCGCTGGTCTTTATCATTCTTATCTTCATGGTCAGCTATGTCGCCGCTCAATTTGTGGGCGGCGGAAAGGCGTTTTCGGCAAGTTTCCACTTGGAGCAAACCACAGGCATTTTGATTACCGCCGGCATTGTTTTGGTTTACACAATCTTAGGCGGGTTCTTGGCCGTCAGCCTGACGGATATGTTCCAGGCTATTTTCATGATCCTGGCCCTGGTCATTCTGCCGATTATTGCAATCGCCGACAAAGGCAGTCTGAGCATCGTATTAAGTGAGTTGCAAACCCTTGACGGGAGTTTAATCGACCCGGTCGCACTCACGGCAGGAGGCTTAATTGGCTTTCTGGGAATCGGTCTCGGTTCGCCGGGCAACCCTCACATTTTAGCCCGCTACATGTCCATTCAGGACGCCGAGCAGCTGCGCACCTCCGCCGTGGTTGGGACGGTTTGGAATGTTGTGATGGCCTGGGGTGCTTTGTTCATCGGTCTGGTGGGACGGGCCTATTTTCCGGATGTCTCCGTGCTCCCGGCAGGTGACACGGAGAATCTTTATCCGGTCATGGCGCAGCAGCATCTGCATCCGTTGTTGTTTGGTTTGGTCGTGGCCTCAATTTTTGCGGCCATTATGTCCACAGCCGACTCNNAGGCGAAACGCTATCCCAGCACCGATTAGTCCTGTACAGCCGTATTATCGTGTTTGTATTGGTGGGATTGGCCCTGGCGTTTGGTCTGGTTGCGCAGAAGCTGGTTTTTTGGCTGGTGCTGTTTGCATGGGCCGGACTGGGGGCCGCCTTAGGTCCGACTTCTATTTTAGCGCTCTACTGGCGACGCACCACACGTGCCGGAGTTCTGGCCGGTCTGATTGCCGGCACGCTCACCACAATCATCTGGTATTACACTCCCTTTCTAAAGTCCTTTCTCTATGAATTGATCCCGGCGTTTGCTCTGGGTGCGTTAGCCACCGTTCTTGTGAGCCAACTCACTCGACCGCCCGATGGTGTTGACGAAATGTTCGTGAATATGGAATCCAGCAAAAAGTTGTGAAGAAGCACTTCCGAATTACATTTCCTTAAGCAAGTCCATCCATCGCTTCCAGGCTTCCTGCCGTGCTTCCTTGTTTGCTTCCGATGCGTCCGGTGCTTCACCGGAACGCATGAACCCATGTCCTGCGCCTTCGTAGATCATCGGTTCAAAGGTCTTGCCACTCTCCTGCATATGTTCCTCAGTTTGCGGAATGGTCGAATTGACACGGCTATCTCTGCCACCGTAAAACCCGTACACCGGGCATTCGATTCTGGAAATGGCATCTTTGCCAGGACTTCGGCCATAGAAGACAAACGCGGCCTCCAAATCCGCCTGGTTCGTGGCAAAACGAAAGGTTTGGGATCCTCCCCAGCAAAATCCTGCTGCAGCGACTTTGCCATTGCAAGCGGACAATGCGGTTGCATAATCGAATGCTGTATTCAAATCTGCCGTCACCTGATCGGTTGAGAGTTTGTAAATGCCCTCACGGGCAGCATCACTACTTGGAAAGTCGCTGGTCTTGCCGCCGTCGGGTCCCATGCCCGAAAGCAAATCCGGCGCGACGGCAATATACCCGGCCGCGGCCACTTGATCCGCCAGACTTCTTACCCAATCGGTCAGTCCTCGATTTTCATGAATAACGAGTATCGCCGGGACTTTGTTTTCAACCTCAGGATAGACAACAAAGGCATGTACCACCCGGTTGTCATGCTTGATCGTGACCCACTCTTGGTGCCGAGGCGATTTCTCCAGATCTTCTCGTGCCCAATCCTGGGCAAACGTTATCGTGGTAGACAACAAAACCGTCAAAAGCACTAAACATGCTTTTCTCATGAGTTCCTCCTTTCCCGTGAGTTGGCTTGAGTTTGGATTTCGATTGAAACGGAATTGGCCTTTCTATACGGCAACTTACGGCACCCATCGCAACGACGTAACCGCAATATACGTTGGCGATAC
>JABAHQ010006225.1_pt2 | contig 12456 bp, 15 predicted proteins | sample 7062091 | NCBI WGS metagenome assembly JABAHQ01 (sample SAMN14534359, study PRJNA622989) | marine sediment metagenome | biome: marine biome [ENVO:00000428]; feature: marine pelagic biome [ENVO:01000023]; material: deep marine sediment [ENVO:00002113] | place: India: Gulf of Kutch | collected...
TATAGTAATCACAGTAAATTATGATTATACTTGCTTCAACTTTTGACATAAGGATGATTTTTTTATTGGTTTTCAGCGGTCCACAAATTCATTGAACTTACAATGGCACTTGAGCAGGAAAATGAAAAATGAAAGATATCTAATAAATCATAAAACAGTAGCATGTCAAAAAAAATAGGCTCTAACCATTGCATGCACCTGAACGCCTACTNNGTTTGATTGTTTTTCTGTTCTTTGCTCATAGCTTTCTCATTCTGTTTTGAACGGCGTCAGGTGATGCAAACGTTATGCTAGTAGGAAAGAAAACCCAAAGCATGGCACTACTGATTTCTCGAAAGGCGTTTTTGACTGTAAGCATGGAGTGATATTCTTTGATTGACAATTTATCTTTTAATATAACATAGGTGTTGCCAAAATGCACACAATGTCGTAAATTTGTTTCATGAAACTAATCAATTGGAACAAAGAGAAGAACATTTCACTCAAAGAAAAGCGAGGAATCTCGTTTGAAGATATTTTGTTCTATTTGGATGATGACAAACTTATAGACGACATAGAACATCCAAATCAAAGCAAATATGGAGGTCAGAGAATAATGGTTATCGATATTAAGGGTTACGTGTATTTGGTGCCCTATGTCGAGACTGAAGATGAGATATTCCTGAAAACCATAATTCCAAGTCGAAAAGCGACAAAAAAATATTTAGGAGAATTAAAATGACAGATAAACTTGATAAAAAAGAACGCGATATTTTAGAATCATTTGAGAGAGGAGAATGGAAGTCTGTACCCAACTTAGAAGAACGAAAAGCTGATATCAAGAATTATGCTCGTGCTACAATGCGAAAAGACAAAAGAGTTAACATACGTATTTCCGAACGAGACCTAAAAGAGTTGCAACGCCAAGCGGTTCATGAGGGATTACCTTATCAAACATTTATTTCCAGTATCCTCCATAAATTTGTTAATGGGAAAATTAGTGAAAATTCATCTGGCTAAGTCTTTCTTAAGCTGTGTCAATGCATAACAAAAGGCTGTACGCGGAATTTTGCGTGCACCGGTGAATCGGCAACCGGAAGTTTGTTCAACGTAAAATCCGGTAAGCATTGTTCCGTTGCTCCGCTCGTCCCTGGAATACCTTCACACCGGAGCACCCGAACACTCATCCCCACTACGAGCCCTGATCAAATTCATTCAACCGCTTCTGACTTTCCTCTGCCTCCTCACGTAATCGATCACAAACTAAATTGCAGAGGGTATAAATACTGGGATCTTTAATGTCGTAATAGACATGCAACCCATCTTTTCTCCGTTTAAGTAATCCCTCCCGGGCCAGAAAATTCAAATGTTTACTGACGTTGGCCTGGCGATGCCCGGTGGCTTCCACCAATTGCATCACCGTCATTTCACCGTTTGCAACTAATTGATTGAGCAATTGCAGGCGAATTGGTTCACTTAAAATCTTAAACCGCTGCGCCACTTGCTCGATTAAAAATTCCGGTAAAAGTTGCTGTGCCATGGTAATGACTCTTTCGTAATGGTTTATCGTTTTATTTCAATATATTACGCGAAAGGAATGTATGCAATTCGTTTTATGGGAAAGGCTCTTGCGGGATACAGTTTGATTGGCGAACGAGCAGTAAAGAAGTCCAAAAAACGTCTCCACCGGGCCTGTCCCGGTGGAACGATGATTGTTAGCCAAAAATGACACTGTCTCTACGCCCCCTCCTCCCACTCATCCAATTTTTTATTAACTGTAATGCCAGCTAACTCGACAGACTGTTGCTTTTGCATCATTCAATCTCCATATTTGTCTCTTTTTTAATGATCACTTTTAATAGAGATGAAACCGCTGTCAAAAGAAGTCAACTGAAAAGCTGATTAATCCTGACCTCGAATCAATAAGGAAGCCTGGGAAGTTCCCGGATATGAACAAATTGATACCCATTTTGAACTGGTTACCGAGCTATCGCAGGCAGGATTTTAAAGGNNAGGAGACCGGGATAATTCTCGGATATGATTAAATTGATACCCATTTTAAACTGGTTACCACGCTATCGTAAACCGGATTTTAAAGGCGATCTGAGCGCGGGAATCACGGTAGCGGTGATGTTAATTCCCCAGGGAATGGCCTATGGGCTATTGGCCGGGGTGCCTCCCATTTACGGATTATACGCCGCCCTGATACCCGCTCTCATCTATCCCATATTCGGAAGTTCACGGCAACTGGCGGTAGGACCGGCGGCGCTTATCTCCATCATGGTGGCCTCAGGGCTGCAAAAATTTGCCGTGCCGGAAAGTGCGGAGTATATCAGGTTAGCAGCGATATTGGCAGCCCTGGTGGGACTTATTCTATTGAGCCTGGGAATCGCGAGGCTCGGATTTGTGGCCAATTTTTTACCGTATCCGGTGATCAGCGGATTTACATCCGCCGCCGCGCTGATTATCGGTTTCAGCCAATTAAAACATCTGCTGGGCATTTCATTGCCAAGAAGCGCCAATTTTTACACAATTTTGTGGAACACTCTTCTGCATATCCGGGAAACCCATGTCCAAACTTTGCTGATTGGGATCGCCTGTATAATTCTATTAATCGCAATAAAGCGATGGAAGCCGTTGTTTCCGGGAGAATTATTGGTGGTTGTTTTTAGCGCCGCTTTGGTATGGGGATTTCGACTGGATTTGAACGGCGTCAATATCGTCGGTGAAGTGCCACGGGGATTACCCTCGCCAAGCATGCCTTCTCTAAACTGGGATAAGATTGAACTTCTCCTGCCAACTGCTCTGGCAATCAGTTTGGTGGGATTTACCCAGTCCATTGCCGTGGCCAAGGCATTTGCCATGAGAAATGGATACACGGTGGATGCCAACCAGGAGTTGATAAGTTTGGGTATTTCCAACTGCGGTGCCGGATTGTTTGGCGCCTTTCCGGTGGCCGGTGGATTTGCGCGTACTGCGGTAAATGCTCAAGCAGGCGCGCGAACCGGCATCGCGTCCGTAATTACCGCAGCAGTGATCGCATTAACCCTGTTCTTGCTCACCCGCTTCTTTTTTTATCTACCCACTGCCATGCTGGCGGCAATCATCATGGTCGCTGTATTTGGGCTGGTGGATCTGAAAGAAGCCCGTCGCTTGTGGAAAGTTAAGCGAACGGATTTCGGGTTGTTACTCTTTGCCTTTTTGGCAACCCTGATTCTTGGTATAGAGTTGGGAATTATGCTGAGCGTGGCGGCATCGTTATTGGTGATGATCCGGCGAACCGCCCGTCCCAATACTGCCATCCTGGGCCGCCTTCCCGGAACCGAAGTCTATCGCAATATAGAACGGTATCCGGAGGCAGTGACCTTTGAAAACCTGGTCATTTTTCGCATTGACGCTGCCCTTTATTTCGGTAATGCTGAATTTTTAAAAGAACGCCTTCAGGAGATTTGCACTGAAAAACGGGACACGCTGCAAGCCATTATATTGGATTTCCAGAGCGTAAATGATGTGGATGCCACTGCCGACCGGGTATTGAAAGAGATTATGGGGAATCTCAGATCGATGAGCATTGAACTCTACATTTCCAATCTGAAAGGCTTTGTGCGGGATGTCTTGGAACGATCCGGTTTTTATGAAGAATTGGGCAGGGATCATTTTTTCATCAATACTCACGATGCAGTGAATTATTTTCTAAAGCAGTCTCATTAGTGAATCGTTAATTTGAGCCTATAAAATCATTTTTTATTTTTCGGTGCTCGTTCAAAGCTCCAGCTTTGAACGCATTTGCTACAGAAGCTCTCCAAAGGAGTCCTATGGACCGGCTTCGTCTTTGTTTTGCACAAGATTTTGCACATAATCAATTTGAACCTGCAAAATCATTTTTGTTTTTTTTATAAAAATGTTTACTTTATTGGCACACAATTAAAAATTGGGAGTAACTTTTATATGAGCAATGAAGAATTGAAAGAAATGATTAAACAGAGTGTAAGGGAAGTGTTAAAAGAAGAAAGACTCGCACTTTATGAAATCTTAGTTCCTGACGTTTCAAAAAAAGAATTAGAGGAAATCCGGGATAAATTTGGCATGCCTGACAGGTATTCTGAAGAAGATTTTGTAGATATGACAGACTGGATAAAAAATGAGAATTAAGTTTAGTCGAAGTGCGGTTAAATTTGTTGAAAAACTTAAAGGAAAAGATCAAGAAAGAATTCGACGTAAAATAAGCACATTAACCTCTGCAATTGAAAATCAAGGCATTATCCCATTCAAGGAATTGGATATAAAGAAATTATCCGGTGATTGGACTGGCTACTTTAGAATGAGAATTGGTAAATTGCGAATTATATTCAGAATAGATAAGGAAAATGAACAATTATTAGTTTATGAGATAGATTTTAGAGGAGATATTTACAAAACGTCATAGTTACGAATGTCATGATGAGCAGAAAGTAAATTAACAATTTGGGGAAGTTAGTATCACCTTTTACCACTAGTTTTAATAGCTGACCTTACGTGCAGTATTTTTATAATTGATAATGCTAATTAATGCAGAGGTAGCACTTCTTGATCATAAATAACCTTATAGAGATTTTAGATTGTAGAAATTGAGTCCTCGTAGTTCGGGGCTATTACTTTAGGAAATGTAAAAAGCCACATGATTGGCGAATAATTATAGTGCGGGACACGGAATGCTCCAAAGGAGTGCCTGTGGCAGATTCCCGACTTCCAAGGCAAGAACCAGATGTCCTGCCATTAAGCGATGCCGCAGTTCGAATTCTAAACAATTGTAAAATAGATTTGCAGCAGCTACAAGAGGTTTGAGATGGGCGAAGACTTTCTTTGTTCCCCCTCGGCAATACTGGTATTCCCGTGCACCGGGTAGGGTTATCCGCCACCTATCGTCCCGGCAAGCAGACCATTTATCGCGCCCTGGATGAAGGTGTCAATTTTTTCTTTGCCTTCGGTATCGACAGACAGATGATCCGAGGATTGCGGGAAGCCATGCACCATCAGCGGGACAGGATTGTATTGGCTACCGGAGCTTATAATTTATTGATCGGCTATCCCAACCTGCGCCGCACCCTGGGAAAACGTTCGCGGCAATTTCACACCGATTATATCGATGTCTTCCTGTTTCTCGGCGTCACCAAACCGGAGCACTTTCCACCGAGGGCGCTTGAGGAGATGGTGCGTTTTCGCGAGGAGGGGAAGGTGCGCGCCATCGGAATATCCACCCACGATCGTAATTTTGCCGGGAAATTGGCCTCCGAAGGTGCTGTGGATGTACTGATGATTCGCTACAACGCCGCTCACCGCGGGGCAGAACAGGATATTTTCCCCTATCTTCAATCACATCATCCCGGAGTGGTAGGATATACCGCTACCCGCTGGTCTTATTTGTTGCGTCGTCCCGCCAGTTGGCCCGAGCAGGGCCGCATACCGACCGCCGGTGAGTGTTACCGTTTTGTTTTGTCAAATCCCAATGTGGATATTTGCCTGACCGGGCCACGCAATCTCCGCGAGTTCGAGGAGAACCTGGCCGCGGTGCGAGAAGGTCCGCTCAATGAAGATGACATGCAGTTCCTCCGGCAATTCGGGGATACAGTGCATCATAGCAAAAAATGGTTTAGGGGGTGGGAATGAATTAATATTCCAGTGAATATAAACGTATCCCGTTCTCAGAAGACACAAAGACTTTTGAGGGGCAACTTAATCTTTCCCACCCCCCTTATGTAATTGTAACATGTCATAACTTCAACAAAGGAGGATTACCATGCTTAGCAACAAGAGAGTTATTGTAGCTACCTTATGTGGGCTTATTTTCGGATTGGTTTGTATGACCCTGGCCAGTTCCAATCCGAGCCCGGTCGAGCCAGTTACCGCCTCTACCATGTGGCTTATTCTCCTGAGCCGGACCATGATGGGATTCATGATCGGTATCAGTGCCTTGCGGATGTCCTGGTGGCTGCACGGAATCGTGATCGGGTTAATCGCCAGTATTCCCATGGCCATTCCGGTGCTTTCCATGGCCTATATTGCAATCGGAACGGTAGTGATGGGGATGGTTTACGGATTTTTGACCGAGTTGATCACCTCCAAACTGTTTAAGGCGCAGTCGGTGGGTCTATTAAAAGCTGCCTGATTTGGTGCGCGTTATACTCACTGAGAAATCATTTATGCTTTTCTCAAACCGCAAAGAGCGCAGAGAAACGCAGAGTTAATTGTATTTAAAATAAAATCCTCCTGCCTGCGTCAGGGTGGCTGTGACTCTCAGCGTGGTCTCACATGGTGAGCAAAGTGTGGCGCAGTTAAATCAATTTTTGAGTCTTAAAAAGTATAGCGCCCATTGGCAAATTGTGATTCAAAATGCTATGAAGCTAAATGAAGGAGAATCGGCAAGTCATCGATTGGCTGCTTCAGGATGATCCCGCCATTCGCTGGCAGGTCATGCGTGACCTGATTGATGCGGACGATACCGCAGTAAAGAATGAGCGTAAAAATGTTGCGTTAAAAGGCTGGGGCCGGCGACTACTGGGATATCAGGATGCCGCCGGCAGCTGGGGCGGCGGTCTTTATACCCCCAAGTGGATTTCCACCACCTATACTCTGTTACTTCTCCGGCGGCTGGGACTGGAGCCGTATCATCCCCGGGCGCTCGCAGGCTGCCGGTTACTGCTGGATGGCGGGTTTTACCGGGACGGCGGCATCAACTATTTTGCTTCCCTCAAGCACAGCGAGACCTGTGTGACCGGAATGGTCTTGTCAATCCTGGGCTACTTCGGTTATGAAGATGCCCGGGTGGAAACACTGGCGGAGCATCTTCTCCACCAGCAAATGGCCGACGGCGCGTGGAACTGCCAATCTTATAAAGGTGCAACTCATGGTTCCTTTCATACCACTATCAGTGTGTTAGAGGGCTTGCGGGAATTTGAAAAGCGCTATCCGGACAAGGCGAAGCCAGTCATTCAATGCCGCCAAAAAGCTCAGGAGTTTTTGTTGGCACACAAGCTGTTCCGCTCCCACCGCACCGGAAAAATCATTGATTCCAAAATGACCCGCTTCTCCTTCCCACCCCGCTGGCGCTACGATATTATGCGCGCCCTGGATTATTTCCGCGAGTGCAGCGCTCCTTACGATCCACGCCTGGAAGATGCGGTGGCTATCATCAAAAAGAAACGCGGCGCGGATGACCGTTGGAAATTGCAGCAGCGACATGCCGGTAAAACCTTTTTCGAAATGGAAGCAGCAGGGCAGCCCAGCCGCTGGAACACCCTGCGGGCCTTGCGGATTATGAAGTGGTATGAAACATCATCATTTCATTGTTGACATACAGTTTCCTTTAAGTTAACTTCCAAAGTGGTTGCAAAATAGAACTTAATAGGAGGAGATGTAATGCCGTCTATCACCATAAAAAATATTCCTGACGATCTTTACTTAAAATTAAAAGAAAATGCCAACCTCCACCGAAGGAGTCTGAATGGCGAAATACTCTACTGCCTGGAAAAAGCTTTGAAGGTTCGCCGCATTGATCCTGACGCATTTCTTGCCAGACTTGAAGAAATTCAGTACAGCATTTCGCTGCCGCCTCTAACAGATGAATTCCTGAAGCAAGCAAAAGAAGAAGGCCGATTGTGAAGGTTGTCGATACGTATGTAATTGCTTATCTCCATATCCAGGGGGATTATACTTCCAACGCCCGAAATTTGCTCAAAGAAGATCCCGATTGGCATGCGCCATTACTTTGGCGCAGTGAATTCAGGAATGTGCTTTCAGTATATATTAAAACCGGCCACTTATCCTTCGCAGACTCATTGCGTTTGATTGAAGAAGCCGAACACTTAATGCGTGGAAAAGAGTATCACATAAACTCTCCCCAAATACTTAGCCTTGCTGCCGATTCAGAATGCTCCGCATACGATTGCGAATTTATTGCTTTAGCCAATGAGCTTAATGAAAGGTTAGTAACCACTGATCAAAAGATATTAAGACAATTTCCCGATTTGACTATTTCTTTGAAGGACAATTATTAAATGGTATTACGCATGGAATCTTTAACTTCAGCAGCTTTTGTTTATTTATGGACATAAGTTTCTGAGCATTGGCAACCTCATAGAGGCTTAATTTTATTGTAATAGCTGTCATTTTTTTCCAATCGGATGAGTCGCAAGGTGACACGGAGATGAATATTTTAAAAGTAATGCCTCTGCGACCCTCCGCGCACTCTGTGTTAAAACAATTTAGTATATAAACACTTGGCCGCTTAAAGGAGACCAAACGATGCCCAACTACCAGATCGTTACCGTCAATGCCAGTAATATCGATGAACTTGGACTCTTCTGTGTCAAAAATAAAAAGCATCCCGGTTACATTGCCAAACGGTCCTGGTTGAACCAGCGATTCCGGGAAGGCCTGCGCATCAAACTGATTGTGACAGTCGATGGCCAGCATGCCGGTTTTCTGGAATATACTCCGGGAGAATATACCTGGCGGGCCGTCAATGCACCAGGGTATCTGGTAATCCATTGCATCTGGGTGGCTTCCCATAAATTCCCTTGCAAAGGCATGGCCTCGGACTTGTTGAATGACTGTGTACAAGATGCCGAATCGAACGGCAAAGAGGGGGTGGCGGTTGTCAGCAGCGATGGGCCCTGGATGGCGAGTAAAAACGTGTTTGTCAAATACGGTTTTGAGCAAGTGGATGAAGCTGACCCCTACTTTCAATTGTTAATCAAGCGGATTGGAAAAGGCCCTTTACCCGCTTTCCCGCAAAATTGGGAGGAGCGATTAAAACCATACCGGGGTTTGCAATTGCTCTATACCAATCAATGTCCCTTTATCGGCAAAGCGGTTGAAGAACTACCTCCCGTCGCAGAAAAACATGGTATCTATCTCAAATTGGTTGAATTTGAAAATGCCGCAGAAGCCCGTAAAAAAATGCCCTCTCCTTATGGAATGATCAATTTGGTCTACAATGGACAACTGCTGGCCGATCACCCGATTAGTGCCACCCGGTTCAAGAATATCTTACAAAAAGAGTTAAGGCTCGAAATGAAAAGCTGATTGGAGGCAAGTTGATTAAACGCAAAGCTAAACTACCCAAGGTTGCTGGTAGGTGGTATTCATTATTGTTTATGGTGTTCCTGACCGTGTTTTTCGGTGGCTCTGCCCGCGCAGAGGTTCAATGGGTCGAACGCCCCGATGACATGTTTGTCTTCTTTCTGCAGGACTTCGATGTTATCGGTGATCGGGTGCGCGTTCTCTACAAAACCGTCCCCACACCTGGTCAAAGCCAGTCCGATCCGGACGGCTGGACCATCAACGTTTATGTGGCAGAGGCATATCCCGACGGCACCATTGAACAATACCACCTGGTCGCCCGGCAGGAGCATTATTCGGCGCTTGCTTTGCGACGCGGGCACGATCAGGTACTGGTTGTGCGCAGGCCGGAAAAGCAGGGAGGACCGCAGCGCCTGGAAGTGTGGTCCTCCCGGGACGGTAACGTTATTTCCTCGGCCCTGTCTCCGGCTTTACCCGGCGCGGGAGGAGACCGTGCAGCTGATCTGACCTACCTGACTCCCACCAGCGACGGCAACCTGTTCGTGACGGCACAGCGGATGGAACGTTCTTCTCGCGGTGGCAAGCCGGTCGGGCTGGCCTGGTACAAACTTTCACCACAGGGGGAAATCCTCGGACAGGGCGAGTATCGCCACGGTAACGCAGAACTGATCCCCCGGGGCAGTTTTCCCGCCCGCGACGGCGGCATCGGGTTGACCTTTCAGATCGAGATGGACCGCGATAGCGAGGGGATCGAGACCGATATCGCGGTTCCGATCGAGCGAACTATCGGCGGACGAACGCTTAAAGCCACCGTCTTTTCCGAAATCCGCCTGCTGGTCACCAATGGCAACGCCTCCCAACGCTGGCTTTCGCCGGCGCTGGAACGCCATTTTCTCTGGGGCGGTGAGATGTCGGTACCGGATGACCTACCATATCAGCAGAAAATGAGCCAGATGCAGGAGCAAATGCGTATGACTGAACGGGTTGAATTTGAATACGGCGCCCGCCGCACCCTGGCGCACATCGCCACGGCTAACCGCGATCTGATCAAACCGACGCCGGGCGGCTACGGCACCCTGGCAACCGTTATCGCTAATCGCCGGCTGGAGCCGCCCGTTCATGGGTTCTATTTTCTGGAAATCGGGCGAGACGATGGAACGTTATTTCGTGAGATTTACCTGGAGCCGCTTGCTGAAAAGCTGGAGGCCAAGTTCAGCGATTTTCTTCCCGACGCTGACGGCGGGTTATGGCTGGTCGGAACACGCCGCCCGGATGGGTCACGAAAATCGCACGGCCACGTCACTTGCGTCAATGCCAAGGGCCAGCTACAGTGGACCACGCTCCTCTCCGCCCCGCCGGGAGAAATTGTTGGCATTTCCGGTGCTGCCAACAACGCCTGGGTGATGGGCCACGCCATGANNCTTCCAGGTTTCCAAAACCTGGAAGGTCTGTCGATCTTGCAAACCTCCCCATTAAAGACTCCTTTTGTATGGCAACATACATTTCTCCCATTCATTTTAGATTATAGTTTATGAATCTAAATGTTCAATATGTTCAACTCCTAAGTGTAGGAGATATTATGAGATCTGCTATACAACTATATGCAACCCTCCTGATTGGTTTATTTTTGCTCGGCAGCCTGGCAGAGACTGTTGCTCAAACAGTCAACTTTGATTTGTTTGTCAGTAGCCGCAATACGCATTCGGTAAAGCGGTTTAACGGACAAAACGGGAATTTTATCGGGGATTTTGTGCAGCCAAATTCGGGCGGGTTAAATTCCACTCAAGAGGTGGCGTTCGGCCCGGATGGGAATTTGTATGTCAGCGGACGTGGCAATGCGCATATATTACATTATGACGGACAAACCGGCACCTTTTTAGGTAATTTTACTTCCGGTCACAGCCTGGATAATCCCACCAAGATGACCTTCGGGCCGGACGGGCTGATTTATGTCAGTCAGTGGGGGCAGCAGCAAAATAAGGTGGCCAGGTTTGATGCCAGCACCGGCGCATTTATAGATGAGTTTACCGAAATCGGGTTAAACCAGGGCTGTGGTCATGCCTGGGATGATGAAGGCAATTTATATGTGGCCAGCTTTGGGTCTGCCGACGTGCGCCAGTTCGATACCACCGGCGCTTTTCTGGGCATGTTTACTGAAGCCGGCCATCTCCAGGGGGCGGTTAATCTGTGGTTCGGGCAGGATGGGGATTTGTTTGTGGTGGACTGGCCCCAGGGTGCAGTGATCCGTTTTGACGGGGAGACCGGTCTCTATATCGAGGATTTTATTACCGGAATGCAAAATTCGGAAGGGGTAACAATCGGACCGGATAGCCTCATCTATATTTGTGACTGGCAGCTCAACCGGGTTAACCGCTACGATCAATCCGGTAACTTTGTCGATACCTTTATAAGCGGTAGCGGATTACAGCAGCCCAATAGTCTGGTCTTTGGTCCACCCGGCGGCGTCACCGGCATTGCAGATCGGACTTCCGGCGTTTCGACAGCATTTAATTTGAACCAAAATTATCCCAATCCATTCAATCCTTCCACCACGATTTCTTTTGAAATTCCCAAATCCGCCAAGGTAAGTTTGCAGATTTACAATACCCTTGGACAGCAGGTGACTACTTTGCTGAATCAAAATTTAGCGGCAGGAGCTTATCAGGTGGAGTGGCAGGCAGCTGATATCCCCGGCGGTATCTATTTCTATCGCCTGACAGCCGGTGACTATGAGGCATCCAGGCGACTGGTTTTATTGAAGTAATGCATTGGCTTCTTGAATAACTTAAAAATTGGAAAAGATCCCGGAGATCGGTGAAGCTTAAATTCACCGTTCTCCGGCTCATCAGGATTAGATGGTTGAATTGTGCCCCTCATAGCTTGCACTTATAAAATAACTTCTGATTGACAAATTCATTCGGTTTACGTAAACTATAAGTAGTAATTATATTTAATTGTCGGTAAATGTGAGTGGGGGAGTCATGACATTGATTCCGGCCGTCTTTCTAATTCCATTAAATGCGAATCTGCCAAACTCATCATTGGAAACGATTGTAAATTCACCGGTCAAAAGGAGTTTGCAATGAAGCGCGTATTTTGCTTATTCGGGATTTTAATTTTGCTTGGTTTAACCGCCTGTCAAAAGGAAATCACCCAACCTGATGAGCAATTTCTGAAACTCCATTTTCGCTATGGGTTTGGGAATGAACTGAATACCTTTGATCAGACCTACACCAAAGATCTGGTTTTGGACGGTTATATTACGGTGGATTTCTGGCTAACTACTGGGGAACAACAAAAAATCATCGCCAGGATGGATGAAATTGATTTCGCAAATTTGCCCGATACAATCACCATTCACTCTCAAAATGACAGCATAATCGGTTATACGACTCCAAATCCCGGTCGCCAATTTAT
>JABAHQ010005168.1_pt1 | contig 12452 bp, 13 predicted proteins | sample 7062091 | NCBI WGS metagenome assembly JABAHQ01 (sample SAMN14534359, study PRJNA622989) | marine sediment metagenome | biome: marine biome [ENVO:00000428]; feature: marine pelagic biome [ENVO:01000023]; material: deep marine sediment [ENVO:00002113] | place: India: Gulf of Kutch | collected...
AACCCGTCGAGCCCGGCGCTCTGCGATCCATTCTGGAGCGGTGACGCTCAGGCCAGCAGCGACGCGACCCGCTCACGCAGTCCCTCGGGCGTGGCGCCCTCGGCGCCCACCGGCGCGCCCACGTTCAGGCCCACGCGGTTGAACAGGCCGCGGCGGAACGGCCGCACCATGGCCACCCGCTCGCCGCGGCGTTCCTCGATGCGGCTGAAGAACGAACCCCACAGGTTGGTCAGGCCCATCGGAATCACCGGCACCGCCAGGCCATCGGCGCGGGCCCGCTCGAGGATCTTGATCACCCCGCCCTTGAAGGCCTGCAAGCGGCCGTCGCGCGTGATGCCGCCTTCGGGAAAGATCGCCAGCAGCTCGCCTTCGCGCAGCGCCTGCGCGGCGCGCTCGAACGCGGCCTCGTAAGCCTCGGGGTCCTCGCCCTGCGGCGCGATCGGGATCGCCTTGGCCAGGCGGAACAGCCCGCCCAACAGCGGCTGGCGGAAGATGCGGTGGTCCATCAGGAAACGGATCGGGCGCGGGCTCGCGGCCATGATCAGCACGGCGTCCACGAAGCTCACGTGGTTGCACACCAGCACCGCCGCGCCCTCGGTGGGGATGTGCTCGTCGCCACGCACCTTGAAGCGGTACACCAGGCGCGAGGCCACCCAGGCCACGAAGCGCAGCAGGTACTCGGGCACCAGCATGAAGATGTAGAACGCCACCACCGCGTTCGCCAGGCCCACCGCCAGAAACATCTGCGGGATGGTGAAGCCCAGTTGCAGCAAGGCACCGGCCACCACCGCGCTGGCGATCATGAACAGCGCGTTGAGGATGTTGTTGGCCGCGATGATGCGCGCGCGGTGCGTGGGCTGGCTGCGCATCTGGATCAGCGCGTACATGGGCACGCTGTACAGGCCGGCGAACAGGCTCAGCAGCGCCAGATCGATCAGCACGCGCGCGTGTGCAGGAGCCGCCAGGAAGCTGCCCAGCGCCATCACCTCGGCCGGCGGCAGGCCGCGCGTGGCGAAGTACAGGTCGATCGCGAACACGCTCATGCCGATGGCACCCAGCGGCACCAGGCCGATCTCCACGTGCCGGCGCGACAGCACCTCGCACAGCAGCGAACCGACGCCGATGCCCACCGAGAACACCACCAGCAGCAGCGAGGCCACCTGCTCGTTGCCGTGCAGCACGTCGCGCGCGAAGGCCGGGAACAGGCTCAGGAACACCGCGCCGAAGAACCACATCCAGCTGATGCCCAGCACCGAGCGGAACACCACGGTGTTGCCATGGGCGAGCTTCAGGTTGCGCCAGGTTTCGGTGACCGGGTTCCAGTTGATGACCAGGTCCGGGTCGGTGGCCGGCGTGGGCGGCACGTAATGCGAGGCGAAGCGGCCCAGCAGGGCCAGCCCCACGCAGGCGAAGCCCACGTGGTGCGCGCCGATCTCGGGCACCGCGATGATCAGGCCGCCCGCCACGTTGCCCAGCAGGATGGCCACGAAGGTGCCCATCTCCACCATGCCGTTGCCGCCTGTGAGCTCGCGCTCGCCCAGATGCTGCGGCAGGTAGGCGAACTTCACCGGGCCGAACAGCGTGGAGTGAAGCCCCATGAGGAAGGTGCAGGCCAGCAGCACGGCGATGTGCTGGCCGAAAAAGCCCCACGCGGCCAGCGCCATGATGCCGATCTCCAATCGCTTCACGAAGACCATGAGCGAGCGCTTTTCCAGCTTGTCCGCCAACTGGCCGCTGGTGGCCGAAAACAGCAGGAAGGGCAGGATGAAGAGCGCCCCGATCACCAGGCCGGCCAGGCTGGCGGGCAGCCAGGCGATCTGCAACTGGTAGGTGACGAGCACGGTGAAGGCGAACTTGAACAGGTTGTCGTTCGCGGCGCCGAGGAACTGCGTCCAGAAGAAGGGCGCGAAGCGGCGCTGTTTGAGCAGGGCGAACTGGCCGTGGCCGGGGGTCTGCGCCGCGGCGCCGGTGTCGGACGGCAAGGTGGCGGTGGTCATGTCTTCTCCTCCTCGGGTGGGCACCGGAGCGGCGCGCGGCGGATTCTGCCTCGCGCCACGAGCCGGCGGGCGGATTTCGATACGGAATCGGATGGCATCATGCGAGGTATCGGATCTCGATACTCTGCGACGCCCTGGCCATGAGCACCACCGCCGACCTCATCACCGCCATCAAGCGCGAGCTCAAGTCCGCGCACATGACCTACGCCGACCTGGCGAGCGCCATGGGCATGGCCGAGTCCAGCGTCAAGCGCATGCTCGCCAAAGGCGACATGTCGCTGTCGCGCATCGACGCCATCTGCCGCGCGCTCAAGCTCGACTTCGCCGAACTCTCGCGCCGCGTGGCCGACGCGCAGCCGCTGGTGACCGAGCTCACGCCCGCGCAGGAGCGCGCGGTGGTGGCCGACAAGAAGCTGCTGCTGGTGGCCATCTGCGTCCTGAGTCAGTGGACGGTGGAGCAGATAAGCGCCACCTACCGGCTCAACGAAGCGGAGTGCGTGNNGACGTTCCGCTGGCGCCCGCACGGCCCGGTGATGAATTTCTTTCGCGAGCACGCGCTGCTGGACTACTTCGCGGGCGGCTTCGACGGCCCCGGCGAGGGCCTGATGCTGGTGCACGGCTCGGTGAGCCGCACGCTGGCGCCGCTGTTCCTGGAGCGGCTGCAGCGCGTCGCGCAGGACTTCGCCCAGCAGCACCAGACCGACCAGAAACTGGCCGAGAAAGACCGGGAGGGCTACACCCTGGTGCTGGCCATGCGCAGTTGGGAGTTCGAGGCCTTCACGCACCTGAGGCGCTAGCGGTACCGCCGCATGGCTGGCGTCGCAGTGCACGGATCGCTGGCATGATCGCGGGCTTGCCCGTCGAACCCACCCCTGCATGAACGACACCCGACCCCAGCCCCGGCGCCCCCGCCAGGGCCCCAAGGCGCCCAAGGCCCCCTCTGCACCGCGCCACCCGCTGCTGGCCCAACTGGCCGAGTGGCACCCCGTCCTGTTCGGCGACGAGCCGCGCCCGCTCAAACGCGGCATCTACGAAGACCTGCTGGCCGCGCACGGCGAACTGGAAGGCGAGGCGCTGAAGGCCGCGCTGGGCATCCACACGCGCAGCACGCGCTACCTGAACGCCGTGGCCTCGGGCCAACCGCGCCGCAACCTGGAAGGTGAGGCGGTGGAGGTGGTGGCCCCAGAGCAGCGCCACCACGCCATCGTCGAAGTGTTTCGCCGCCGCCAGGCACGCAGCCCCGAGGACATGGGCCCGCAATTGCGCCAGCGCATCGCGCGCGCCTTCGAGGCCAGCGGCCTGGGCCGCGAGGCCTACGCCACCCTGGTGCGCGGTCGCGACGAAGCGATCAACGCGGCCACCGAGGCCGCGCTCGATGAAGCCAGCGCGCGCATCGCGCGCGAAGCCGCGCTGCTGCGCGCCTTCGAAGCCAGTGGCCTGAGCGTGGCCGCTTTCGCCGACGGGTACGGCATGACGCCGGATGACGCGCAACGCGCGCTCGAGCGCGCGCGGCAGCGCCGCTGAACGCCGCCCCCTCAGGCTTCGCGCACGAACACCGTGAGCACGCCGGTGTAGCCATAGAGCCGGTGGTGCGCGATCTCGCCGCCGGCGAAAAAGCCCACCAGCGGCACGTCGCCCAGCGCGTGGCGCACGATCTGCAACTCCGCGCTCGGCCCGCCGAAGTGCGGCCCACCCCGCCCCGCGCAGCTCACGTACACCGCGCCCGCGATATCGCGCGCCGGCTTCGGCGCCGTGTCCACGTCGCCCGAGCCCTCGCCGCCGAACAGCAGTTCCTCCGGTTCCAGTTCCTCACGCACCTCGGCGCACACGCGCATGAGGTCGGCGCGTGCGGCCTGCGCATGGCGCTCGCAGAAGGCCAGGCGCGAGCCGACCGGGGCCAGCTCGGCGATGGCCACGCCACGGCGCACCGGGTCCAGGCCGATGAGGTGGCGCACGATCACCTCGTGCCCGAAGGCGCCGCGCCGGTGCGCGCTGTCGCTCCACGCGGTGGCGCCATCCGGGCCCGGGCGCGTCAGACCCACCAGCGTCTGCCGCAGGCGCGACATCGCGTGCTCGGGGTGGTCGAGCGAGATCTCCAGTTCGCGCAGCAGCACGTCGAGCGCCGGCTCGCCATCCAGACGAAGCACGAGGTGCCCCTCGGATTCGGTCACCACGTGGGTCGCGGCGATGGGCTGCGCGCCCTGCGTGACGCGCGAGACGATGCCCACCTCGCGCCCGAAGGCCACGCCGCTGAGTCCGCCGTGGAACACGCCGCTGGCGGCGCCGTGGCCGCTGATGTTGCCGGCGCTGCCCAACGCGAACTGCACCGTGGGGCCGCGACTGCCGGCCAGCCCGCCGAACAGGTAGCCGCTGCCGGTGCGATCGGCCATCTCGGCGATGAGCTCACCCACTTCAGGCGTGCCGGCGTCGGCGTGCACCAGCGCGGTGTGCGCGACAAAACCCTCACCACCCTCGGCGCGTCCGCTGGCCGACAGCGGCGCCACGCCGCTGAACACGCGGTACTGGTCGGGGCTCAGGTCACACAGCATCACCGACAGCGCGGGCTCGTCGAAGTACTCGACGTTGCTGGCGGAGACCCCCACGCCCACGGTGCCGGCCCAGTCGGTCACCTCGGGCAGCTCGGCGCTCACGCACTCCAGCACGGCCTGCGCGTCGTCGGCGTAGTGGTCGGTGATGTAGAGCAGGCCCAGCGAGGGCTGGTGCGCGTGGTCGGGCAGGGCCATCTGCGCGCGCAGTTGGGCCACGACCATGGCCGCGGCCATGCGCCATTGCGGGTGGGTGGCGTGCGCCTGGGGAAAACGTTTCATGCGGTCTTCGAGCCGCGCGGGCCCGCGGGGTTCAAGCGCGTTTGTCGCGTGGCTTGCGGGGCGCTGTCTTCTTGGCCGGCGCCTTGGCAGCGGGGGCCACCGCGCGCGCCGCCGCACGGCCCATGCCGGCTGCCGCACCCACGCCACGGCCCACGGTGCCGGCGGCCGAGCGCGCGGCCTGGCCGGCCAGTCCGGTGGCGGTCTTCACGGCGGCGTCTGTCAGGCCCGTGGCCACCTGGCGCGTGGTGTCCAACGCGCCCTGCTTCGCCGCGTCCTTCAGCGCGTTCGTGGCGATCTGTTGAAACTGCTGCGACAAGGCACCCCACCACTGCAGCGGGTCGACCACGCCACCCGCCGGGGCGGTTGCGGAGGCCTTGTCCGCCTTGGCGGCGGGGGCCTTTTTTGCGGCGGGCTTGCGCCGGGCGGGCTTGGGCGCTTCGGTGGCGCCGTAGGTGCGCGGCGGCACCTCCAGACCCGGGAACTGGTTGGCCTTGGCGGCGACCTCGGCTGTCTTGAGCTTGAGCGCGTTGGCCANNTGGCCACGTCGCCCATGCTGAAGTTCATCGTCTTCAGCGTGGACAGGGTCATCTTCTGCACCTCCAGGGCCTGGATGGTGGCGCCCAGGGCCTTGGCGTTCTGGTCCAGCCAGAAGTGCACGGCCTTGAGCTCCTCGATGCGTTTCTCGAGTTCCTCGACATTGAAGGTGGGCGCCACCCAGTGGCTGAGGTTGGGCAGTTGCGGGATGTTCTGCCCGATGCCCTGGGCGATGCCGCCGGCCGCCTGCGTGGCCAGGCCCTGCAGAAAGTCGAACCCCGGCACGAATTTGCCAAAGCCGCTGGCGGACGGGTCGCTCATTGCCTGCTCCTCGAAGGGTTGCCGGGGTCAGCCGTCGACGCCGTAGCGCGGCGCGCGGCGCTCGCGCAAGGATGCCACACCTTCGCGCACGTCGGGCCCGGCGAAACCCATGAATTCCAGCGCGAGCGAGGTGTCGAAGCTCGGGCCCGCCTGGCGCAGCCAGTTGTTGAGCGAGTACTTGGTCCAGCGGATCGCGCTCGCGCTGCCGCTGGCGAGCCGGTCGGCCACCTCGTAGGCCTTGTCGAGCAGTTGCTCGTCGTCCACCACCAGCGACACGAGGCCGATGCGCTCGGCCTCCTCGCCGCTCACGGCGTCGCACAGCATCAGGTAGTACTTGGCCTTGGCCATGCCGCACAGCAGCGGCCAGACGATGGCCGCGTGGTCGCCCGCCGCCACGCCCAGGCGCGTGTGGCCGTCCACGATCTTCGCGCTGCGCGCGGCGATGGAAATGTCGGCCAGCAGGCCGGCCACCAGGCCTGCGCCCACGGCCGGACCGTGCATGGCGCTGACGATGGGCTTGTCGCAGTTGATGACGTTGTAGACCAGGTCGCGCGCTTCCTTCCACACGCGCGAGCGCACCTCGAAGTCGGTGGCCATGTCCTGCACCAGGGCCAGGTCGCCACCGCCCGAGAAGCCCATGCCGCTGCCGCGCAGCACGGCCGCGCGCACGCTGTCGTCGCGGCCCACGTCGCGCCAGATCTCGCTCAGCTCCCAGTGGCCGTCGTGGCCGGCGGTGGGCAGCTTGCCGTTGCCGCCGGGGCCGTCGGCGCGCATGCGGATGTCGAGCACGCTGGGCGTGCCGTTCACCGGCGGGCCGCGGCGGGTGATCTCCAGGGTCTGGTAGCGGCTGTAGTCGATCGTCTGGCTCATGCGGGTCTCCTCGTTGTCGTGTCGCCATGAAGCGATCGATTGTGCTTGACCTGGGTCAAGCGCCGCGAGGCGCCGCGGCACCAAGATGCCCACATCGCAGGAGGCCCCATGAGCACACCGATTTCCGACACCTTCGAGTTGCAGTTGCGCGCCCGGCAGCGCGAACTGCAGGCGCGCCTGCAGGCCCAGCGCGGCGGTGCGCGCAGCCGTGCCGATGTGGCAGCCGACAAGCGCGAACGCTCGGACGACGACGGAATGAGGCGCGACGAGGCCTTCGACCTCGGCACGGTGCTCGGCGAGCGCGAAGCCGCCGAACTGCAGGCCATCGACTACGCGCTGCGGCGCATCGCCGACGGCAGCTATGGCTTGTGCCTGATATGCGGCACGCGCATCCCTGCGGCCCGCCTGCACGCCCAGCCCACGGCCGAGCGCTGCGTGGACTGCCAGGCGCGCGCCGAGTGAACGGCTGCGCGGCCGTTCACCCGGCGGCTCAGGCCTTGTTCAAGGGCGCGATCTTCTGGTCGATCGCGCCGAAGACGCTCTGCCCGTCCTTGCCCTTCATCTCGATGCGGATGGTGTCACCGAACTTCATGAAGGCGGTGGAGGGCTTGCCGTCGAGGATGGTCTCGATCGCGCGCTTTTCCGCGATGCAGCTGTAGCCTTTGGGCCATTCCTGGCGGCCGTCCACCGAGACCGACTTGTTGCTCACCGTGCCGCTGCCCACGATGGAGCCGGCGCGCACGTTGCGCGTCTTGCCGATGTGCGCGATGAGCTGGCCGAAGTGGAAGGTCATCTCGGGGCCGGCCTCGCACATGCCGACCTTTCGGCCGTTCCAGGTGCTCTGCAGCGTCAGGTGCACGCGGCCGCCCTGCCAGGCGTCGCCCAGCTCATCGGGGGTCACGGCCACGGGGGAGAAGGCGGTGGCGGGCTTGCTCTGGAAAAAGCCGAAGCCCTTGGCCAGTTCGGCCGGGATCAGGTTGCGCAATGAAACGTCGTTGGCCAGCATGACGAGGCGGATGCCTTCCAGCGCCTGCTCGGGCGTCACGCACATGGGCACATCGCCGGTGATCACCGCGATCTCGGCCTCGAAGTCGATGCCGTAGTCCTCGCTGGGCACCACCACGTCATCCTGGGGGCCGATGAAGTCATCGCTGCCGCCCTGGTACATCAGCGGGTCTTCGTAGAAGCTCTGCGGCACCTCGGAACTGCGCGCGGCGCGCACCAGCTCCACGTGGTTGACGTAGGCGGAGCCATCGGCCCACTGGTAGGCGCGCGGCAGCGGCGCCATGCACATCGCGGCATCGAAGGGGAAGGCGTGGCGCGCCTTGCCCTGGTTCAGGGTGACGTACAGGTCCTGCAGCTGGGGACTGATGAAGTTCCAGTCGTCCAGGGCCTGCTGCAGGGTGTTCGCGATGCCGGTCGCATAATGGGCCGTGCTCAGGTCGCGCGAGACCACCACCAGTTGTCCGTCGCGCGAGCCGTCCTTGTAGGTGGCGAGTTTCATGCGTATCTCCTGCTGCCTCTTGAGTGGATGGGTGCCCCGGGGGCTTTGGGGCGATAATTACGGATAGTGAAATCCATTAACCTATGCGTAAGAGCGAGATTCTAGACCAAAGCCCCGCCGATGCGAGCGACGACAACGAACCCCAGCGCGCGGGCATCCAGTCCGTCGAGGTCGGCTTCGAACTCCTCAACGCCTTGTCGCGGGCCAGCGGCGCGCTGATGCTGCGCGACCTGGCCGCCAACGCCGGCATGAGCGCGGCCAAGGCGCACCGCTACCTGGTGAGCTTCCAGCGCCTGGGCCTGGTCACGCAGGACAGCGCCACCACCCGCTACGACCTGGGGCCGGCCGCGCTGCGCCTGGGCCTGGCCAGCCTCTCTCGCATCGACGCGGTGCGCCTGGCGCGCGAACGCATCGACGCGCTCCTGCCGCTCACCGGCCACACCCTGGCCATCGCCGTGTGGGGCAATCAGGGGCCTACCATGGTCCATTGGACCGAAGCGCCACAAGCCGTGCCCGTGGCCCTGCGCCTCGGCGACGTGATGCCGCTGCTGTCCTCGGCCACTGGCCGTTGCTTCGCTGCCTTCATGGGCGAGGAAGGCCACGACGCCCAGCGCATCGGCCCCATGATCCGCGAGGAACTCGCGCGCCTGAAGAAGCTGCCGCGCAACGGCCCCCTGCCGCTGGACCTGCCCACCTCCATGGCCGAGGTGAACGAGATGCTCGACGAGGTGCGCCGACGCGGCCTGGCGCGCGTGGTGCACAGCCTGCAGGCCAGCGTCGGTGGATTCAGTGCCCCGGTGTTCGACGTGCAAGGCCGCGTGGTGCTGGCCATGGTGGTGCTGGGCTCGGTGGCCACGCTGGACACCGATTGGGACGGCGCCCCGGCCACCGCCTTGCGGGACGCCGCCCGTCGGCTCAGCGCGGATCTGGGGCACCCCGAACCGGCCGTCCGGTCCCACGGCGGATGACGCGCAAGGAACACCTGGGGCCGGCCCCCCGCACGTGCTTGTGTCTGGGTACGGGGGTGCTGCTGGCACACCTGGCCGTGCTCGTCCCCGTGGGCGCATCTCCCCTGCCGGCCGCGCCCGCTGCCGCCACTGCAGCGGTGCCAGAAGCGGTGGTCACCACGGCCGACCGGGTCGAGCCGCTGGACGTGACCCAGGTGCAATGGGCGGCGGCCGAACGCCCGCCCGCGCCACCAGCAGCGCGGCGTCCCACGACGATGGCGCCTTCCCCGATCGAAGCACCGGTGCTGACCGCCCAGGCCGCCCAGGCGCCCTCGCCCAAGTCCGCTGCGGCCACCGCCACCCCGGCGGCCGCCGCGCCCCCCAGCGACCCGCCCCCCGCCACCGAACTGAGCTACGAGGTGTTCGGCCAGGCCAAGGGCTTCGACTACCGCGCCACCGGCACCTTGTCATGGCGCCGCGAAGGCGCGAACTACCAGGCCCGCATGGAACTGGCCATGCCCCTGCTGGGCAAGCGCGTGCAGACCAGCGAAGGCAGCGTGGGCCCCGATGGCCTGCGCCCCGTGCGCTTCGCCGACAAGCGCAGCAGCGAACGCGCCGCGCATTTCGAGCGCGAGGCCAGACGCATCCGTTTCAGCAACAACGCGCCCGAAGCCGAGTGGCTGCCGGGCGCCCAGGACCGGCTGAGCCTGTTCATGCAGCTCGCGGGCCTGCTGCGCGCGCAACCGCGCCAGGCCGGCGACGTGCTCAGCTTCCAGGTGGCGGGCGTGGGCGACGCCGAGGTCTGGCAATTCGAGGTGGGCGCGCTGGAAACCTTGCGCCTGCCCGCCGGCAACATCGAGGCTCGTCTGCTCAAGCGCGCGCCGCGCAAGCCCCATGACAGCACGGTCGAGGTCTGGCTGGCACCTTCCCTGGGCCATTTGCCGGTGCGCCTGCGCATCGCCCAGCCGGGGGGCGACGTGGCCGACCAGCGGCTGGCCCGTTTGCCCTGATCACCGGGCACCCCGGAACCCGCTGGGGGTCAAACGCCACAAGCCTGCTTGAAAAATGCCCCCGGGTCACCAACTGGGGCATACCCGGCTCCAGTGGGAGCGCGATTTGCCGATATAACGGCACCAGCGCCGACGTTTTTGGCGGAAAGGAACTCAAGTCCATGCACATGCTGTACGACTCGGAAGCCTTCGCGGTGGTCCACATCCTGGCCAACGCGCCGGCCGAAGGTGAGGCGCCCGTTGACGACAGGCCGCAGATTCCGCGCCATGGCTTCGAAATCGTGGACAAGCGCTCCGGCAAGGAGGTTTACCTCGATGGCTCCTGGGCCGAGATGTTCCAGGCGCAGATCGTGGAGTGGCAGCGCAACAGCCCCTCGCAGGAAGAGGTGGAGAACACGCTGGAGGGTTACGCCTCCCTCGCCCAGAACCCCGTCGTGATGCACTGAGCGCACCACCTCCCCAACCCCGAAAAGCCCGGTCATGCCGGGCTTTTTTGTGCCTGCGCGAAGCGCCAGCGGTACACCGGCTCAGCCAGCACCAGCACCGCCACCAGCCGGCAGACCTGGAAGGCCGTGACCACGGGCGCGCCCAGTTGCAGCACCTTGGCGGTGATGGCCATCTCGGCGATGCCGCCGGGCGAGGTGCCCAGCAGCATGGTCACGGGGTGCAGGCCGGTGAGCCGCGCCATCACCCAGCCGAAGCCCGCGCACAGGGCCATCATGGCGAAGGTGGCCAAGGCCACCGAACCCAGCCAGCGCGGCGCGGTGTGGGCGAAGGCGGGCGTGAAGCGCACGCCCAGGCTGATGCCGATGAAGAGCTGCGCCAGGTTGGTGAAAGCCACGGGCAGCGCGGAGAGCTGCACGTCCGCCAGGGTGATCACCACCGTGGCCACCAGCGCGCCCATGAACCAGGGGTTGGCGCGGCCCAGGCGCTGCATGGCGAGCGCGCCCAGCAGGGTGAGCAGGCCGAGCAGCGCCAGGCCGCTCCCGTGCACCTCACGCACGGCGGGGGGCAGCTGGTCCAGCCCGTGCACACCTGCGGCCTGCAGGGCGAAGGGGATCGTCACGGTGACCAGCAGCACGCGCAGCGTGTGCGCGGCGGCCACCAGGTCGGTGCGCGCGTGCTGGCGCTCGGCGAGCAGGGTCATCTCGGAGGCGCCACCGATGGCGCCCGCGAAATACGTGGTGGCCATGAGCTGCGCGGGCGGCAGGTTCAGCCGCGCCGCGTGCAGGCGCCGCAGCCAGGCCGAGAAACCCAGGCCCAGCAGCAAGGCCCAGGCCACACCCAGCGCGATGGCCCACCACAGGCTTGCGACCAGCGCCCCGACCTCGGGCGTGAAGTACAGGCCCAGCGCCGCGCCGATCACCCATTGCCCCACATTGCGCAGCGGCGTCCAGCTCTCGGTGGGTGCGCCCAGCACCGACACCAGGGCCGTGGCCAGCAGCGGGCCGATCATCCAGGGAATGGGCGTGCCCAGCCAGACGCACAGGCGGGCGGCGGCGCAGGCGAGCAAGAGGGTCAGGGCCGTGCGTGTCCAGGACGCCGGCCCGATGCGCGACAGGAAGGCGGGCACTCGGGGCAATCGAAGGCAGCGCCTGGGCGGCGCCGATGCGGGCCGTAGTATCGACGCATGAAGCTTTCCCTTGCCGCCATCGGATTTGCCGCGCTGCTCGCGGCCTGCGCGCAGACCCCGCCAAGAGACCTGCCTGCCCTGCTCGCGCGCACCCAGCCCACGCCGCTGCTGCTGGTGGGCGAGCAGCACGACGCGCCCGAACACCAGCAACTCCAGCGCGAGCTGGTGCAAGCCCTGGCCGCACGCGGCGAACTGGCCGCCGTGGTGATGGAAATGGCCGAGGCCGGCCGCGACACCCGGGCGCTGCCACGCGATGCGAGCGAAGACGCCGTGCGCGAGGCGCTGGCCTGGAACCAGGGCGCGAACTGGCCTTGGCCCATCTATGGGCCGGTGGTGATGGCCGCCGTTCGGGCGGGCGTGCCGGTGTTCGGCGGCAACCTGCCGCGCGCCCGAATGCGCGAGGCCATGGGCGAAGCCTCGCTCGACCGGTCCGTCAGCGCCCTTGCCCTGGAACGCCAGCGCGCCGCCGTGCGCGAAGGCCATTGCGATCTGCTGCCCGAAGGCCAGATCGCGCCCATGACGCGCATTCAGCTCGCGCGCGACCGCTCCCTCGCCGACACCGCCTTGAAGGCCCTGGCGCCGGGCCGCACGGNNCGGGCAACGGCCACGTGCGCAGCGACCTCGGCGTGCCGCTGCACCTGCCGGCCGGCCAGGCCCACCGCGTGGTGGTGGCGCGCGCCGGCGGGGCCGGCGCCGACGTGCCGGGCGACGTGGTGTGGCCGACGCCCGCCGTGCCCGCGCGCGACCACTTCGCCGAACTGCGCGAGCGCCGCAAGCGCGGATCAGGCCGAGAGCGGCTTGATCGCGT
>JABAHQ010007510.1_pt2 | contig 12449 bp, 12 predicted proteins | sample 7062091 | NCBI WGS metagenome assembly JABAHQ01 (sample SAMN14534359, study PRJNA622989) | marine sediment metagenome | biome: marine biome [ENVO:00000428]; feature: marine pelagic biome [ENVO:01000023]; material: deep marine sediment [ENVO:00002113] | place: India: Gulf of Kutch | collected...
GAGGATCCGGACAAGGGGCCCATGATCGCCGGATTCGCGCCCGTGGGCGGCAGCGACTGGGTCGTGGTGGTGGGCGAATCCGCCGCCAGGTTCGCCGCCCCGCTGCGCGCGCTGTTCGACAATGTCCTGGTCAGCGTCTTGATGGTAGCCGCGTTGTCCATGGCTTTGGCGTTGCTCTTTTCCCGTACCATCGTGCGCCCGCTGCGCACCCTGACCAGCCATGTGCGGGGGCTGTCGGACGACGGGTTTGCGGCGGCATCCGGGGAGGGGCTGCGCGAGCTGGGTCGCTCCCGGGACGACGAAGTGGGCCGCTTGGCGCAGGAGTTTCTGCGGATGCAATCGAATCTGGTCCGCTATCTGGACCACCTTCGGGAAACCACCGCCGCCAAGGAGCGCATCGAGAGTGAACTGGGGATTGCCCACGATATCCAGATGGATATCCTGCCCAAGATTTTCCCGCCCTTCCCGGATCGCCACGATATCCATTGCGATATCTTCGCCGCCATCACGCCGGCCCGCGAGGTGGGCGGGGATCTGTACGACTTTGCCCAGCGCGAGGACGGGCGTATCTACTTTGTCATCGGGGATGTCTCCGGCAAGGGGGTTCCCGCCTCGTTGTTCATGGCCGTGACCAAGACGTTGCTGAAGGCCACCGCAGCCACGGCGGACACCCCGGAAGAGGTGCTGCGCACGGTCAACGATCAGCTGGCCGCGGATAACGAGGCGGCCATGTTCGTCACCGTCTTCTGCGGTTTCCTCGATACCCACACCGGTGAGCTGCACTACGCCAATGGCGGTCACAACATTCCCTGGGTTCTGCGTCGCAACGGCGACGTGGAGTCCCTCCCGGTNNTTCTGCGGTTTTCTCGACACCCGCACCGGCGATCTGCACTACGCCAATGGCGGTCACAATGTTCCCTGGATTCTGCGCCGCAACGGTGACATGGACTCCCTGCCGGTGGGCAGCGGCACGGTCATCGGTGCGTTGGAAGGGGTACCCGTCGCCGCCGGCCAGATCCGGCTGGCGCCGGGGGACGGCCTGTTTCTCTACACCGACGGCGTGACCGAAGCAGCCGACCATCACAACGCCCTGTACGGGGACCGGCGGTTGCAGGAAAAACTGCGCAGCCTGGCGGGCACCGGTGCCGATATCCGGGAGGTGATCGGCGCCGTTCAGGCCGATGTGGAGGTTTTCATCGACGGGGCGCCCCAGGCGGACGATATCACCATGATGCTGGTGCTGCTGGAGGGGGACGATAACAAGGAGAATACGGATCATGTATGAATTACTGGAGATCGTCGGCAGCCTGACCGCCGGTCTCGGCTTGTTCTTCGTGGGGATGCAGGGGTTGCGGGACAACCTCCAGAAAATGACGGGGCGGCGGTTTCGCCAGTGGATCGGGCGCTGGACCGGCAACCGTCTGCTGGGGCTGACCTGGGGGGCGCTCAGCGGGGCGATCACCCAGAGCACCTCGGCGGTCACCTTTATCGTGGTGAGCATCCTCTCCGTGGGGGCGATTTCCCTGCAGGGGGCGCTGCCCATCGTCGCGGGTTCCAATCTGGGCGCCTCGGTGATGATCTTCCTCGCCACCCTGGATATCCACACCGCGGTGCTGTTCGTGGTGGGACTGGCGGGTATTCTCTACACCAGCGACCGGATGGCAGGCGTCAAACCCCTGCTGGGGGCGATGCTGGGTGGCGGCCTGCTGTTTCTCGGTCTGTACATGCTGCGCACCGGCGCCGCTCCGCTGACCGATATGCCCTGGTTCCAGGAGTTGCTCCAGAAAACCGCCGATCACTATGTGCTGGTTTTCCTGGTGGGGGCGATGCTCACCGTGCTCGCCCAGTCGTCGGTCGCCATCACGCTGCTGGGGATCCAGATGACCAGCGTGGGCCTGCTCACTCCGCCCCAGTGCGTGCTGTTGATCTACTCGGCCAACTTGGGTGCCGGCGTCACCGCCTATGTCCTGGGCGGGCGGCTTACCGGTCAGCCGCGGCAGCTGGCCCTGTTCCAATCCCTGTTCAACGTGCTGGGCTGTCTGCTGCTGTTGCCGCTGTTCTACCTGGAGGTGGCCCACGGTGTGGAACTGGTCATGGCCCTGCTGGAGCGGTTGTCCGGCAATCTGGAGCGGCAGATGTCCTGGGCCTACCTGGTATTCAACGGCTCCGTCGCCGTTGTGACCATGCTGCTCCAGGGCCCGATCATCAAGGTGCTGGCGCGACTCGCGCCGCCCTCGAAAGCCGACGACGAGGCCAGGGTGCACTTTCTGCACGACCAGGCCATGGAGGATGTGGAAACCGCCCTGGATCTGGTGGATCGCGAGCAACACCGGCTGGTGGCACGCCTGCCGCGCTATCTGGACTGTGCCCGGCGCGGCAGCGAGGAAGCGGCGACGGAACTGGCGGGGCTGCATCACAGTTTCACCGCCGTGTCGGAAGTTGTCGACAGCTTCCTGGATGAGCTGAGCCGCCGAGACCCCGGCCGCCACGCTTTCGAACGTCTCAGTACCTGTGTACACCGCCAGCGTCTGATGACCTCACTGGAAGCCACGTTGCGGGAACTCAGTGGCTTCGTGCTCAACGGCGAGCGGGGTCAGGCACGCCTGGACCAGTTGCTCGATAACGTGGTGGAGGCGGTGGACGTGGTGTTGCTGACACTGAACGATGCCTGGCGCGACCGGGACGAACACGACTGTCTGATGCTGTCGCGACTCACCGGCGACCGCAGTTCCCTGATGCAGCGTATCCGCCAGAGCTACCTGGATAGCGAGGAGGGCCTGAGCGGCGATCAACGCCTGACGCTGCTGCATGTCACCAGCCTCTGCGAGCGACTGTTCTGGTTGCTGGGCGGATTGAGCGAGGGTCTGCAGCCGGCCGGGGCGGAGGAAGCGGCAACCGTTGCGGAACCGGAGACCGTCATGGATTCCGGGGGCTGAGCGGCCGGCTCACGGGGCGGGACCTGCGGGAACCGGAAGCCGGCGACGCCGCCGTTGGCCGAGAGGGATGAACGACGATCCGGGGCCGCTAGGGGTGGGCCGGATGCAACGCGTCATCAATCTTGTGCCGCCAGCTCTGGTTGCCGTTGACCAGTTCAGAGCTGGATACCACCAGGGGTTTCTGAACAGTGCGACCGTTCTGGTCGATGATATTGAACGTCAGGGTTCCCGAGCCGTCCCGAATATCGAAATCAAGAATGCCGGCATTGGGACCGCCGGTATAGGGCGGTCTGATGCGCAGCTCGGGTTCCTCGCCGGGGGTGGGCATGCTCGCGTCCTGCCCCAGGGGAGAACTGCACAGGTCGTACAGGTCGTAACCGCCCCGGTCCGATCGGGGAATGGCGTTGACTTCGGCGCGATGGATGTTGCCGGAAAGCAGGACCACTCCCGAAATCCCTTGATCGCGAATGAAGTCGAAAATCTCGTCGCGCTCGTGGAGGAAACCGGCCCAGGAATCGCCGTGTTCACCCTTGGATGCGTTCCATTCCCCACCGCTTACCAGGACCTTGAACGGGGCCTGACTGCGCTTCAATCCTTCCTTGAGCCAGCGCTTTTGCCCGGCACCCAGTTGTGTCTTCTCCGGCCCGTCCGGACGCGAGTTGGGGTCGCGATGGTACCGGTCATCGAGGAAGAAAAAATCCACACCCCCGTACTGATACCTGAAGAATACCCCCGGCGTGTCGTCCGTGCCCGCCGCCGGATTCGCCCAGTAGCGGTTGAAAACGGTCAGGGCCTCGTCCTTGATCGGGCTGGTACGATCGTGATTGTTAAGCCCGTAGTCATGGTCGTCCCAGGTGGCCAGCTGGGGAACGTTGCCCCCGAAGCCTTGAAACTCGGGAACCGCTCTTTGCTGTTGATAGGTCTCGGCGATCAACGCTGTTTCCAGCGTATCCGCATACACGTTATCGCCCAGCCAGAAAAACAGATCCGGGCGCCAGGCTTTGAGGGCATCCCAGATCGGCTGGCGGGGAAATTCCTGGACCCGCGCGCAGGATCCGAACGCGATCCTGAACCGGGCGGGCTTGCCGGGGGACGGTGCCGTGCGGAAAGAAAACGGCGGCAAACCGGCGTGATAGCGAGGTGCCTGCTGGTTGACCACAGGTTCATACCAGTAGGTTCGATCGGGTTGCAGGCCCTCGAGCGCGATCCTGGCAATGTAGTCGTTCTCCGGCGACGCTGTCACGGGAGGTGTGAGTACGGCACGTTTCAGGGCCGGATTGTCGGCATAGCGCACAGCAACCGGGAACCGGCCGCTGGCGCGAAGCCATAGCAGAGCGCTGTCCTGTTGGACGCTTCCCACCATCGGGCCCTGCATGAGCCGCGGGTAACCGAACCGGCTCCGCGCAAGCGCGGCCCATGGAAGGCCCAGGGCCGAGAGTGTGCCTCCCAGCCCCAGGTACTTGAGCAGTGTCCGCTTGTTCGCATCCACTGGCGTTACCACTTCATCGTGATGCCGGCATTGATCGTGTAGTCGTAAAGCTCGTAGCCGGTGACCCAGTCGGAGTTGCCGCCCTGGAACTCGTGGCTGGGTTCATCGTTGATGTTCTCGAATTCCAGAAAGATGCCCAGCGCCTCGCTCAGCTGGAAGCTCGCCCGGGCGTCGAGCCTGCCGTAACTGTTGTAGTAGATATCCGCCAGCGGTTCGCCTTCCAGTGAATCCAGGTAGTCGTCGGCGTAGTCGTAGGAGATAACGCCCTGGAACCGGCCTTTCTGATAAAAGAGCATCAGGCTGTAGAGCTTGTCCGCCTGGCCGACGAAAGGAAGGTCTTCATCCTCTCGACCCGGGACCGTCAGTTCCGAGTCCACCAGCGTCAGCGAGGCACCGACGCCGAGTCCGTCCATGGGGGAAGGCAGGAAGTCGAGCGTTTTCTGATAGTTCATCTCGATGCCGGTGATTTCGCCGCTGTCGGCGTTGGCCGGCTGGCTCAGGGTCAGCTCCTCGTAGAAGCGGCCGTCGAACGTCACGTCCCGCTCGGTGGTGCTCCTGCCGAAAATGGGGTTGTCGATATCCTTGTAAAAGAGCGCGGCGGAGGCCAGGCCACCACTCGGGAAATAATATTCCACCGACAGATCGAAGTTCATCGACTCGTAGGGATCGAGGTCGGGGTTGCCCTCGGAATACTCACCATTGAAAACGCCGGGCTCCACCTCGTCGAACTCGAGTTCCCGGGTCGGTGAAATCTGTCCGTACCCCGGGCGGCCGATGGTGTTCGTCCAGGCAAAGCGGAAGAGGAGGTTTTCACGAGGGGTAAACCGGACGTGAAGGTTGGGCAGGACATTGGTGTAGCTGCCGGAATTCTGCGTTTCGCTGACGGTCTGTGCGTTGGCCAGTTGGTAACCCTCGGCGTCGGTTTCGGTGCGTTCCGATCGCACGCCGCCGAGGACCGTCCAGGGACCGAAATCCGCTTCCGCCATAATGTAACCGGCAAAGACTTCCTCGGTCAGGTCGTAATCGTCCAGGAATCCGTCCTCGAGGGTGGATTGGGCATCGAAGGAAAACAGTGCCGGGTTGTCGATATTGGCCGCGGTAAAATCGCGAATGGCGTCCATGTCCATGATGGGCCCGAGACTGTAGGTGGTCCCGTCCACTTCGTTGTCGATCGAGGGGCCCTGGAGATTGTGGTCGGCGAGAGTGAAGGGGTTCGATCCGTCCACCCAGCGTGGGGTTTCCGCGTCCTGGGTCTTGTCCGTAGTTCGGTACTTGACGCCGAATTTCACCGAGCCGGGTATGGATTGGAAGATGTTCTCCCGCTCGAAATTCAGCCCGGCGATGAAGCTGTCTTCCTCGATCAGCTCAAGCTGTTCACGGTAACGGGCAAACGCGTAGCTGGCCGGATCGGCCGCGTCGGCGCCGGGTGTCACCCGGGGCTGGAACCCCGTCGCGTCGAAACCAAAGTCCAGATCGTCGCCGCGGAATTCCCAGTTTTCGTTGGGCTCTTCCGTTTCCGTGGCGGCGTAGGTGAGGCTGTAATCGGCGATCCAGTCGCGGATGCGGTTTTCTCCGCCGAGCGAGACGTTGAGAAAGCTCTTGTCCTTTTCCTCGTATCTGAGTTCGGATTCGCCCTCACCAGACGCGGTGGAACCGGTTCGGGGAGACGTGAAGGCGGGATCTCGCAGGTAGTCGTATTGAATCCGCTGCCGGTATTCGTCTTCCTGAAAGTCGCTGTACAGGGTGCGAAGGAAATACCGGGTCCCTTCCGCGGGCCGGTGTTCCAGCGTGCCGGTGAAGCCGATGCGCGTGCGTTCGATCTCGTATTGGTTGGTCTTGAAGGCTTCGGGGACCGCACCGCCGGTATCGTTGACCACCCAGTCGTCCGGGAATATGCCGCGGGATTCGAAGTCCCGGTAGGAGTAGCTTCCGCCCAGCAGATACCCCCATTCCCCGTCCGGCCCGAAGCGATCCCCCAGCATACCGTTGACGGCGTAGGGAGAGTTGCCGCTCATTTCCTCGTACCCGATCTGAGCGGAAGAGCGTCCGAAGAAGCCGTCGTAATCGAACGGGCTCGGGGGTTTGACATTGATGGTGCCGCCGACGGCCTGGGCATCCATATCCGGTGTCACCGCCTTGATGACTTCGATGGACGAGAGCAACTCGCCCCCGATCACGTCCAGCGGCACCGTCCTACCGTCGCCCTCCGGGGTTCCCGCTGATATACCGTTGATCGTCACGTTGTTGAGGCTGGGGCTGGCACCGCGAATACTGACGAACCGCCCCTCGCCCTGATCGTAAAGAAGCGAAACACCCGGCAGGGATTCGATGGCTTCCGCCGAATTGCGGTTCGGAAGACGACCGATCTCGTCCGAGGATACGGCGTCGAGAATGGCATCCGAGTTGCGCTTGATGGCCTGAGCACGCTGCAAGGCGAGGCTGCGGCCAACCACCAGCACCTCCTCGATCTGCTCGCTGTCCGTCGCCGCGGCCAACTGAGGCACGCTCGACACCATGGCGGCGCTGATGGCGATCACCAGCGAACGCCGGATCCCCACGCCATTGTTACCGACTCCCGATCGGGAGTCCGGTGCGCCAGAACCAGCCTGTCGTGTCGCTTCTTTCATTGTGCTTCCCCTATTGATTGTGTGATTGGTGGCAGTGAGGCCCGGCTTTCCTGGTTGTGTCAGTTTCCGGGCGTTGATGGAGGTAACCGTGATGATACGACGACCTCATGGGTGGATCGGTCGATGGAATACAGCAGGGAGGCGTCGGCGGGATCGAAATCGATGGCCTGTCCCCCTGTGGGAATCGCGATCGTTTCCAGATGCCGCAAAGTGGAACCGGCGCCGGGTAGCGCCAGAACGTAGATCTCCTGGCGGTGGTGGCCGGTGATGAACAGCGAGCCATCCCGGCCCCAGGTGCCGCCCGACGTTGAATAGGGCGCCAGGCGGTCGAGCAGCCCGCCCGGGAGAATCCACCCTTCCTCGCGCTGGAAGTCACTGTCGAAGCGCACGACGGTGGTCCATCGCCAGTCCCTGGCGGGATTGCCCCTGCCGCCGCCGTAGTTGGCAAAAGCCAGCCACCAGGCATCGTCGTGCCACTCGGCCCATGTCAGCGATCCCTGCCGGATACCGAAACTTCGGGTTCGCGAGTGCTCCATGGAGCGGGTGTCGAAGAACTCCAGCGAGCTGGTCATGGGAAGTGCGGGGTAGTTGGAATGGGCGCAAATCAACTGGTGCGATTTGACGATGCAGCTGTTGAGGTGCTGGATGGGGCCGTCCGGAGCGCCCTCCCATCCACCGACCCGTTTGCCGGTGTCTTTTTCGTATTTTCCGATACGGGCGTTATCGATGGCGTAAAAGTGAGCGGGGCCTACGGCGACACCCTGATGCGCTTCCCTGGCGGGAAAGCGAGTGAGCTCCCTGGCCTTTTGAGCGTCGGCCGCCATGCACGCGGGTTCGAAAATGACGGCAACGGCCAAAAGCAGTGCGATCGTGGGAACGGTTCCTTCTTTTCGCACCTTTCCCGAGCGGGGCAAGAACATCTGACAATCCAGTGGGTGTGGAGTGACGCCATCATCGACTGCACACGTGACAGGCTGAAAACAGAAAGATGTCGGTTCGGTGAAGGTTTCGTTGAAACTATTTGACAGATAGCCCGCGCCTGCCGTCGCGAGGCTTGTCCAGGGTGCGGATCGCCACTGTCAGCGGACGCGGTTGGAATAAGCCGGGTTCCGAGGGCAGATCCGGGTTTCCGGCCGGCTGCTGGTCGAGCGGCCCATAGGGGGATGTGCTATGTTGAAAAGCTCTGGACCGCAGGGAACCGACCATGCGCGAATCAATACGGATGATGTGCCTGCTGCTGTTTCTTTCACTGGTTTCCCCGCTCGCCGGTGCAGGAGAGAGCCCCGATTACCGCATCGAACACATGAAGGGCAACGTCTACCGGTTCACGGCCGGACACTATCGCGCCGTGTTCATGGTGACAGACGAGGGGCTTTTCCTGACCGATCCCATCGACCGGGCGGCAGCCTCCTGGCTGCGGAAGGCATTGCGGGACCGGTTCGATGTGCCCATTCGTTATCTGGCCTACAGCCACAACCACGTCGACCATATTCTCGGCGGTGACGTGCTGGCCGATAGAAGCGTGTCGGTGATCGCCCACGAATACGCGGCCGAGGACATCGAATGGACGCGCGTGCCGACGGCGGCACCGAATCTCACCTTCGAGGACAACCTGACCGTCCAGCTGGGCGACAATCGGGTCGAGCTGCGCTACCACGGTCCCAACAACGGGCGCGGCTCCGTCAGCATGCGGTTTCTACCCGCCAATGTGCTCTACGTGGTGGACTGGATCGTGGTCGGTCGTATGCCCTACAAGGATCTGCCCGGGTACGATATCCACGGTATGATCCGCTCCACGCGGGAGGTGCTGGCCGAGGTGCCCTTCGACCTGTTTATCGGGGGCCACGCCGAGACGGGAACGCGCGAGGATGTGGAACGCTACCTGCGGTACCTCGAAGCGCTATACGCCAGGGTCCGCGACGGCATGCTGGCCGGCAAGGACCTGGAGACCCTGCAGAACCAGGTCCGGCTTCCCGAATACGCGGACCTGCGGATGTACGAAGACTGGTTGCCGCTCAATGTGGCGGGTGTCTACAGAACCCTGATGGACGCCTCGTATTTCGATTTGCGTGGAGACCTGGACGCCGATAATTGATCGTTCGAAGCGCTCGAACTGAGGACCGAAATTCAGGATGCGAAGGGAAGGGTATCGAAGTAATCGCGCCATTCGGTAATCTTGCCCTGTTCGACCCGCAGAACACCGGCGACGCGCACACTCAGGGAAATCTTACCCTCTTTGTCGATCACGTGATCGACGCGCTCCGTCATGACGAGATCTCCGGTCTCCGCGACCGCGATGTATTCGACGTCCATGCGCTGGCAATCCTGCACGGGGCCGAACGCCCTGAAAGCAGCTTCCGCTTCATCCGGACCCACGGTTCGGGATAGCCCCACATTTTCCCAGACCGCGTCGGGGGACAGGTAATCGTGCAAGGATCCGAACATGCGTTCCCGGCCCTGGGACCAGCAGTGGAAGAAGGCTTTGACGGTTTCGGTTGGCGACATTTCGTTTCCTCCTGGTTAGCGCCGATCACACCCGGGTGTTCTCGGCGTCGTAATCGACGGGGGCTTCGTAATAGGGCCCTTTGAGGATTTCGGCGAAATCCGGCGCCACTGCATCCAGCCCGAGCCGGCGGGCACGTCCCACCGCGGGGCGCTCCGCCATGGCGAAAAACCAGCGCTTCACATTGGGAAAACTGTCAAGCTCGATCCCGTGCATGCGGTGAAACCAGACCCACCCCCAGCTGGCCATGTCCGCAATGCCGTACTCCCCCGCGATCCAGTCGCGACCGGCGAGCTGGCCGTCCAGAACGCGGTACAGCCTTGCGACCTCGCCGGTATAGCGTTCCACGGCGTAGCTGTTGCCTTCCGGGGCATAGCGGCAGAAGTGGTGCGCCTGCCCGGCCATCGGCCCGACATTGGCCATCTGCCAGAACAGCCATTCCAGCGCGCTGACCCGGCCGGGTCCTTCGGAGGGAAGAAACTTTCCGGTCTTCTCGGCGAGGTACACCAGAATGGCTCCCGACTCGAACACCGGCTGCGAACCGCCGGGCCCGTCGCGGTCGACGATGGCGGGCATCCGGTTGTTCGGGCTGATCGCCAGGAAAGCGGGGTCGAACTGCTCGTTTTCGGTGATGTCGACAATGTTGACCTCGTACGGCAGCTCGCATTCCTCGAGCATGATGGACACCTTCCAGGTGTTGGGGGTGGGGAAATAATAAAGTTCAATCATCAGTAATCCAGCGGCAGGCCGATGTGTTTTTCCAGAATGAAATCCCGATGTTCGATGAGTGCGGGATCCAGGGCGTCGGTGACTGTATCCGGAACGTCCGCGTAGAGCGCTCGCAGAAAATCGGGCATCGGATTGGCGTCGTGGGCCAGCGGGTCGAGCATGATGGAGAAAAAGGCCCAGTGCACATCGCAGGCAGACAGCGACGTGCCCACCAGGTAATCGGAGCCCGCATCGCGCTGGCGTCGCAGTTGCGAGGCGAGTCCGTCGAGAATGGCGGCCATTCGCACGGGTGCGGCCTCGGCATCGGCAAGGGTATAGCCGTAGGATCGCATCAGGTTGCGCTCGTGATCGCTGGCCGCGGCGATGGCCTGCTCGTCGCCCCAGCTTTTGGCGAAGATGAGATGGCGGCGGACCCAGCCGAGCCCCTCGCGTCCGCAGATCTCCGCGGAAAGCCCCAGGCACAGCGCCCGCTCCAGCTCCGCCGACGGTAACAGGGAGGGGCCGGAGCCGAGGCGTTCAGCCAGCATGACAAAATCCAGCCAATTGGTGACCGGCGGCCCGTCGGCGGGCACGGCCACCGGCGCGTTGCGCACGCCGGTCCACTCCAGCAACGCTTCGTTGGGCTGCATGGGTTGTTGTTCAACCGGCTTGTAATCCACGCCGCGCAGTTTGAAAAGCGCCTTGGCTGACTCGCCCCAGGGGCCGGGGACATGGGCCGATAAGACGAGCCGCAACCCCGGCAGGTTTCGAGCTTCTTCGACTGTATAGTATTCCATCTGGTTACTCCGCTCTGAGAATGGTCAGCGGTTATAAGCGGGGGCGCGCATTTCCTGATGAAGCTCGGGTGCCGAGATCGCCAGCAGCTGCGCGCACAGCGCCGATCGGGATTGCTGCTCGTAATCGGCGACCGTGAAATGCTGTTTGAACAGCAGAAACAGCATGCCCCACTCGTGCCCGAGGACCTGGTTGGAAAGTGTCTTCCTGTCCTCGCTGGACATCAGCTGGCCCTGCTGCGCGGCTATGTCGAAGTGGTCCTGGTAAAAGTCGTAGGCGTCCTCGATCAGTACGTTCACCAGTTCGCTATCCGGATCCGAATTGAGCATGGATTGAATAATGGCGTCGGCGTACAGGGGCATGTTCTTGACTGCAGCGACGATCCCGTCGTGCCGGGCCATGATCGACGGCAACCCCGGCCTGACCGCTTTCACGAAATCCTCGGCGATCTCGGAAAACGAGGACGAGACGATTCTCGCCATCAGCTGATCCTTGCTGCCGAAGATGTTGTACAACGTCATCTTGGTAACGCCGGCCTCCTGTGCCAGGCGCTCCATGTTGGCGCCGTCGTAGCCGTGCGCGGACAGGTGCTTGCGGGCGACACGGATGATGCGCTCTTCCCGCGCGACCTGTCTGGGCGATCGATATTTCCTTTTGCCTGCCACCATGTGCGCCTTATTCGGTGTTTATCCACGGTGAGATCCAAGATTACAGGTCGCTATCAGCTCCCCGCAATCGGATTCGCGCCTATCGCCGGGAGTTAAACTAACAGCAATTTTAATTGACTTCAATTTTATACTTTAGTAAATTTTTTAAACGCCTTGCGGATGGGCTTTCTCCGGCGCCGTCACCGCCGTGACGGCGCCGGACTCACTCACCAACCCAGAAGGTGATCATAATGGATAAGCTGGCAACCCCGTCCCATGTCCCCGCCGACCGGGTGGTGGATTTCGATATGTATGCACCCCCGGGTGTCGAGGAGGATTTCTTCGAAGCCTGGAGCACGCTCCAGAAGCCGGGTGTTCCCGATATCGTCTGGACGCCGCAAAACGGCGGGCACTGGATTCCCACACGGGCCGAGATCATCAAGGAGGTCATGAGCGACTACGAGCGTTTCTCCAGCCGGAACATCATCCTGCCCAGGAGCGACAGCGACGACCACGATCTCGTCCCCACCACCATCGATCCCCCCGAACACTATTTTTATCGGCGAACCCTGGACGCCAGCCTCGCGCCGGCGGCGGTCCGGCAAATGGACGAGCGCATTCGCGCGATCGTGACGGAGCTGATCGATCAATTCGAAGACCGGGGGGAGTGCAACTTCACCAAGGAATTTGCCGAGATACTGCCCATCCGCATGTTTCTGTCGATGATGGACCTGCCGGAAGAGG
>JABAHQ010008517.1_pt1 | contig 12447 bp, 12 predicted proteins | sample 7062091 | NCBI WGS metagenome assembly JABAHQ01 (sample SAMN14534359, study PRJNA622989) | marine sediment metagenome | biome: marine biome [ENVO:00000428]; feature: marine pelagic biome [ENVO:01000023]; material: deep marine sediment [ENVO:00002113] | place: India: Gulf of Kutch | collected...
CCCAGCCTTCCCCCGTCAAGGGGGAAGGAGCATGCTGGGGTCGAATTACCTGCGACGGAGGACTAAGGGGCAGTCTGTCTCCTTCTGATCCAGAGGGAAGCGGCAAGGCCCCCTACTAGAATGAGATAGATGAGGAGCACGATGACGATGTTCTCAAACTTCAGGTAGGAGAGGGGGAAGCTCGCCAAAAGATCGGTCAGCCGCTCCAAGGCCCCAAGGAGCCAATCCTCGGCGNNTAGGGCAGATGGAGGAGGCTGGCCAGCAGGAAGGCGATCCCGCGCCACAAGACAAGGGTCACCAGGGGGATCACGATCAGGTTGGCCAAAATCACTAGAAGATAGACGCGCTGAAAGTGCCAGGCGATGAAGGGAATCACACCCAGTTGTGCCGCCAGGGAGACGACGATCAGCCCGCGGGGCCAGCGGGGGCGGATCAGCTTGAACGGTCTGAGACCCTCGAATCGGCGGGCGAAGAGGATGATCCCCAGCGTGGCGGAGAAGCTCAGTTGAAAGCTGACGTCGAACAGCGCCCCGGGATTCCAACCGAGGATTACCAAGGCCGCACCGCTCAGGCTCTGGTAGGGGTCGGCCCACCTTCGCAAGATCAAACCCCGCTCGCTCAGAACCAGCCCTAGCGCCAGAAAGCCAAAAAGAATCGCCGCGCGGATCAGGCTTACCCGGCCGCCGACCAACAGCAAATAGAATCCGACGATTGGCATGAGCGCTAGATAAATCCGGCTCACTGAGAGGTGAAACCTTNNTTCGCAGGACAAGCCAGAAGAGGCCGATGATGATTCCCAGGTGCAACCCGGAGACGGCCAGGACGTGGGCGACACCGGCGTCGCGGAATTGCTCCTCGATGCTTTCCTTCAGATACCCCCGCTCCCCGAAGAGAAGAGCTTTAAACAGGCCCGCAGAGTGGAGCAGGTGCCGGTCGGCGAACCTGAAGATCCTCTCCCGGACACGATAGCCGAATGCCATGATCGGATTCCCCTGCCCTTGCTTCACGAGCTTGATCTCCCGCTGCGACCAGACCGCCACCGTCCCCCAGATCCGCCGCTGCAGCAGATATTCTCGATAGTCAAATCCATTCAGCTTCTCCGGTCGCCGGACTTTGGCATAGAGCCGGAGCTCATCGCCGTAGGCGATCTCCAGCGGTTTAGCCTCGGGATGGAAGTAGAAAACCTGTAGATAGCCCGGGCCTTCGCCGGGACGTAACAAGAAGGAAGTTTGCTCCTGCCCGGCGGCGGGGTAGCTGGCCACCACCCCTTGGACATAGTTCCAGCTCCGGCTTTGCAGGTAGAGCGCCTCCGCGGGCAGTTGGGAAACGGAGTAGAGTAGCGCTCCCAGGGCAACGAGTGCCGCGATCAGGGTCGCTTGGCTTGCGGCAGGGCTGATCCGATGGAGGGCCAAGGCGGCGGTGAGGAAGAGAGCGGCGAGCGCGAAAAGGGCGAAGAAGCTAGGGTCGCAGTAGCGGCCCACCAGGATCCCGGCGATGAAGGCCAGGCCGACGATGGCCAGAGGCCGGCGGCGCATTCCCTCTCCCTCCCCTTGGTGAAGTCGTTCTACCCATATAAGCCTTTTACCTTAACATAGCATACGCGAGTCCCTTTAAGGGCTGCAATGCTTGGGGCTTCCTCGGCCCATGGAATATTTCCTTCTTCTGTTATTCCCCGGGCCGAGACTGCCCCAAAGAATCGGAATGGATTTTGGCCTGGGGAATCTCGGCGGCCTCATGGAAGATAATCAAAGGACAAAGGTGCCCTTGATGGGGTGACGCAGGTCCTTAACTTCTCCTGGTTATTGGAGGATGATGGGCTCGCAGAGAGGGTTAATCACCTCTCTCCCTGTCACCGGCCTTGGCTGACGGTTAACGCCTCGCCAGCGCAAGGGGTGACCCCACTGGGCCGGCAGGGGAAGGCGGCCTGATCTGGTCTAGGGAAAGGGGGCCTTCCAGGGAGACTGAGCCGCTTCCCTCCCTGGGAAGGCGCACCGAAGAGAGGCGGCGCGGGTGATCTTTGAGAATCTCAACGCGCCGAAGGTAACCTAGCCTGAATGCCAGCAGGCTTTACCTCGCGTAAACTCTGCCTGCTACGTTAGGGGATCTGCCGAACCTTCGATGGTAGGTCAGTAATTGCCGAAGATCGCCCAAGGGCCCCTCCTCGATGACGAGGAGGGGCCCTTTTCTTACCGCGTTGTTGAAAACTGCTTGATAAAAGGGCCAACCCACGCTAGAATCGCACTAGTCAACGGAGGCGGGATGGCTCTCCACGTCACTACCAAGAGGGTGACCAGGAAGCTCAAAGACGGCTCGACCAAGCAGCACAAATATTATCAGCTCGTAAGGACCTATCGCAAGGAAGGAAAGGTCAAAACAGAGTTCGTCGCCTATCTGGGCAAGTCCCCTTGCATCGACCAACGACGGGCGGTCCGGGCCGGGATAAGCCCCGATGAGCTCCACAAGGTCAAGGGGTTGAAGATATCAACCTCTGAGGGGATCGACTGGGAGGAAGTCGCCCGCCGGGTAACAGCAGTCGGGATGCCGATGCATCCGAAGAACCTTAAGCTCATCCGCACGGGGAGGAAGCGGACTACTCTGCGCAGTCTGAAATATGACTATCCCTTCGTCCGGACGCTGGTGAAGGTCCCCGATGAGCTGACCCCGGAGATAGCCGATGGAGAAGGCTACGACAGCGTAGAGGGATTGCTCGAGGAGCTGAATCGCTTGGGGCACAAGCTGCCCAAGAAGATGTGGGTTTATGATTTAACTAGACCTGTCTCATCTGACTATGGGGAGGGACGATAACGTTGGTACTCCTCGATCTGCTCATCACTGAGCCCGAAATCCGCTTTGAGCCACCCAGGGGGGACGGCAATTTGAAAAAAGCGCTCCCCGAATCCGAGGCCGTAGGATTCGACCCACTTGGCGATGAACTCCGAGCCGGTTCCAGCGCAGCAGGGACCAAGCGCGCCGTTCCGGGCCCCGATTTTTTCCATTCCCGCCATCAAGCGATACTGGAAGAGGTAGGCCGGGAGTTCGAACCGGTTCCCCAGCCCGAACTCCAATCCGCTTAGTAGGAACTCCACGCTGTATCCAGCCAGAAATCCCAACGGGTAATTCCAGCCCTGGCGGACGTGATAGAGCTCGTGGCCCAGGATGGCAACACCAGAGGGGCTGCAGAGGTCGAAGTAGCGCCTGGAGACGTAGATATCGCGCCCTATGGTCACAGCGACGAAACCGATCCGCTCCAGATACCAAGGGAGCCCGGCGAAGAGCTTCACCTGTTGGAGGTCAACCTCCGGGAAGAAGGGCTGCAGAAACGCTCTAAGGCAGGGGGGGAAATCGGCTTCTGACGGCACTCCTGCCGTCTGCGAAGCGGCCAGGATAATCCCCAGGATTACCACGGCCAACGGGACTAGGTTGCTCAAACCTCCTCAGCAGTCTTGGAGGGAGTCCCTCACATCTTGTAGACTTCCCACTCTCCCATCTTCGTCCCCGGAGCAGCGGTCAGGTTCTCCCAGTATCCGGCCATCCGGTTACCTTGGACGACCCCTCGGAGAACCAGGGTGTTGGCGTTCCGCCAGTAGGTAAAGTTCATCACTACCTGTCCGGTGGTCTCGTTGACCGAGCCGCTGGAGATCGTATGGGAGCGATTTTCCAACCAGAGGGTCCCAATGAGGCTTGAACCGCTGTGCTGTATGCTTAGTCTCAGCTCGAATCTTACATTGCTTGCATCAATCAGATCGCCCTGCCAGCTTCCGGTAAGGTTGAGCGAGGGACTGGGCGGGGGACAGCCGCCATATTGAGCCAGTCCGGACTGGGTGGGACACTGGTCCCACTTGTCCGGTATCCCGTCCTTGTCGGTATCCTTCGNNAAAGAGGCCGGGGATACAACCAGTCAGGGACAGGGTCAGTGACAAAAGTAACAGGCCAAACAGTACTGGTCGCACTTTGCGCTTCATTTTCTCTCCCTCCTTTAAGGCCTACCTTTCTGCGAAGCTTCTAACTGAATTTCGCGCCCAGAATTATACAGGGACCTCTGCCGCTTGTCAACCATGCTTTGCCATCCTCTTCGCTTGCCACCTCAAGCTTGCCGAATTTTAAAGCAAACCCTGCTGCTAACCTTTTGGGCTCGTCATTTTTTTGCTGAACCGGGTCGAACGGGGCTTCTGGCGATCGCAAGGGGGAAGATATGGCCAGTAGTCCCGATTGAGGAACCTTCAACCCATATTCCGACTAATTGGAGAATCTTGGCATCATCGATCACCTGGCCGCCCGTGTTAGGTACAGGTTGGCCGCTGATCCAATACTGAACGGCGATCAGTATCTCCGGATCATCAATTAGGTTGTTACCATTCTGGTCGATGGCCTCTTCAATCGGCGAGGCAGCCTGGGGCAGCACTTCCACTTGGCCCAGTTCGAGCGGCCCTCCCTCCCCCAGCCGTGCTGAAAAAGTATAGGTGCCCAATTGAGTGGGTGCCCAGGTGTGGGCATGCTCTTTGGTCTCCCCGGCTGCTAAGGTGATCTTCGCCTCGGCTATTAGCCGGCCATTGGCATAGAGCCTGACCGGCAACGTCCCTGATCCGCCCGCATTTCTTATCCCTAACCGGATAATTACCGTCTCACCCACTTCCACTCTGCCTGGGCTGATCAGGGCATCCTCCAGCACAAACAGGGGCGGATTTGCTGATTGGATGATCTGAACGATACCGATCAGCTTCTTATCTTCTCCCCAAAGGAGGGTCAGGCGATGCTCTCCCATCCTCTCCATCCGCAATTTGTAGTTGAGCCTCTTCCTCTCCCCTGGGGTGAACGGCGGTTGATCCTCCAGTATCAGGCTGCCATTGTCCCAGATTTCGATCGGCAGATTGCCGAGGCCGCCGAGGTTCTCCACGTCCAGATAGACGGTTACCCTGTCTCCGACCTCCGCCTCCGTCGGCTCAAGCCAGGCATCGTGAAGGATGAACTGCGGCCCTGAGGGCTCAACCGTGACTACACCAATGAGGTGAGCCTCACCGGCAGCTTCTACGGCGATCTCGTAGGTCCCAGGTTCGGAAAAGCCAAGCGTATAAGTAAAAGTCGTTCGACTGGCGGCTTCGATCCATTCAGTGGCCTCGATCATCGTCTCGCCGTTGGCCCTGATGGTGACAGACGTTGAGCCGCCTGNNGATAGTGACGGACGTTGAGCCGCCTGCGCTTCCTCGATTCTCCAGGGTGATGTAGACGGAGAGGCTCTCTCCGACCTTGATCTCTGCGGGCATCAGCCGAGCTCCCTGCAAGGCTATCTCAGCTCGGGCTCCTCGCGCGGTAAGCACAGCGGTAAAGGCATCCACGCGGGGAAACTCAGCGGGATGGTAGCCCGCGTCTTGGCGATAGTCATTTACGACCTGCTTCCCCGTTTGAATGAGGATGGAGCGAACCTCTTCCAGGCGGAGGGCGGGATTGGCTTCCAGCATTAGCGCCGTCGTTCCCGCGACGTGGGGGGCGGCGAACGATGTCCCTTCCCAGGTCAGATCAGGACGGGAGATGAGCGTTATGAACGAGCCGGGAGCCAGAAGATCCAAGCTGGCTCCGCCATTTGAATAACAGGTCGCTTTGTCCGGCCAGGCTTCGTCCAGCCATTCGTCGCCGGAGAATCCCACCGATCGATCGGGGTTACACCAACTCTCTCCGTAGTCATCGTAGACCGCCCCCACGGAGATGACCTGGGGCAGGCAAGCGGGCCAAGAGATTCCGTTTACCTGGTAGTCATTCCCGGAAGCGGCTATGAAGATCGCTCTTGCGGCTAATTGCTGGACGATTTGATCGAAGTCGGATGTCGCAGGGCAAGCTGAGCTGAAGTGCTGGTCAACGGAGCCGAAGCTCATGTTCACCACGCGGATATGGGACAGGTCGATGCTGAGCCTCCGTTCCAGTTCCTCTAAACACCGCCTGGCTTTGGATAGATCGACCGACCGGGCAATCCCGGGAATGCCGACATGACATTGCCAAAGATCAGCGCCCGGTGCGACCCAATGAGCAACTTCGGCGACGAATTCCCCGTGAGCGATCCCCTGGGTAAGCTCTTCGGGCGTGTCGATAGCCATATCGTCGATGATGAGGATGCCGACGCCTTCTCCCGTTATTCCAAGAGCGTGGACCGCGTCTGCCCCGATCAAGGGGATAGATTGTCGCAGCTCCGGGAGGGTGGGAAAGAGCGGCATTTCCAGGGGAGCCCGGGCAGTTCCAGTCGGCAGCATAAATAGTAGTAGCGTCAGGGGGATATAGAAGAGTGCTTTTGGCAGATTTTTCCATCTACGGGCCGACTTGCCCATGATTCACCTTCCTCCTGGGCATTATCGCCCCGTTGCCCCCGGAGGAACAGGCACAGAAACGGGATATCGCTGCGCCGAAGCTTTTAGAAGGGCTGATTTTATTACCCCACCACCAGGTTGACCAGCTTCCCCGGGACGACGATTACCTTTTTTACTTGGCGGCCGTTGAGCTGCCGCTTGATCGGCTCGAGCTCCTTGGCCCGCCTCTCCAGCTCCTCCCGGTCTGAGGCCAGCTCGGCCGGGACGGTCAGCCGCCCGCGAACTTTTCCATTCACTTGGACCACGATCTCCCGCTCTTCGACTACCAGGGCCCGCTGATCGAACTTCGGCCAGCGGTTCTCCAACACTGCCTCGCTGTGGCCACACCTCTGCCACAGCTCCTCGCAGATGAACGGGGTGAAGGGGGAGAGCATCAGGATTAGGTCTTCCAGGGCCGCTTTGAACAGCGGTCGATTGATCTGCCCTTCAGCGTAGGCATAAAGCTCGTTGACCAGCTCCATGAGGAAGCTGACCGCGGTGTTGAAATGGAAGGAATAAATATCCTCGGTGACATCGCGGATCGTTTGGTGGAGCTTTCCCCAGAGCCGCCGGTCGGGTTGCCCCAGCTCCTCCGGGTTCAAGGTGCGGCGATCCGTCTCAGCGAGGAGCTCCCGGCGCTCATTGATGAGGTGCCAGACTCTCTTCAAGAATCGGTGGGAGCCGATGATGTCCTCCCCGCTCCAATCGACGTCCTTATCTGGGGGGCCCATGAACAGGGTGTAGACCCTCTGGGTGTCGGCCCCATATTCGTCGATGATCTCAGCGGGGGAGACGAGGTTCCCCTTGGAGGAGGACATCGCCTGGCCGTCCAGGCAGACCATCCCCTGGGTGAACAGCCTGGCAAATGGCTCCTCAAAATCGACGTGGCCCATATCCTTGAGGGCCTTGGTGATGAACCGGGAATACAGCAAGTGCAGGATGGCATGCTCCACCCCGCCCACATATTGATCGACGGGGAGCCAGGAGTTGACCAGGCGCGAATCGAACGGCCGCTCATCGTCGTGGGGGGAGATGTAGCGCAGATAGTACCAACTGGAATCGACGAACGTATCCATGGTATCAGTCTCCCGGCGCGCCGGAGCCCCGCACCGGGGGCAGTGAGTCTGCACGAATTCAGGGATCCCCGCCAGCCCCTCCTGGGGAACGGCCTCGACCTCGGGCAGGAGGACGGGGAGGTCTTCCTCGGGAACGGGGACGATCCCGCACTCATCACAATGGACAATCGGGATCGGCGCGCCCCAGTAGCGCTGGCGGCTGATCAGCCAGTCGCGGAGGCGGTAGTTGACGGCCCCAGTCCCCTTTCCTTCCTCTTCCAACCATTCAGTCACCCGGTTTACCGCCACGTCGCCCGGCGTGCCGCTGAACGGCCCGGAGCTGATCATTGGGCCGTACTCGACGTGAAACAATAGGTCGCGGTAGAACCCAACGCCCCACAGCATCTCCATGACCGTGCGCTTGCCCTGAAGTTCTGGTTCCAAAGCCTTGCAGCGGGCCAGGATTCTCTGTTCGGCCTCGATGCCGTCGAAAGGCATGACCGCATCATCGAAGATGAATACCCACTGAGCCCCGACCACTTCCGTCCAGCAGCCCGGTCTTAGGTGGGCCTGGGCCAACTCGACGTAGCGATCAACCTGCCCCGCGTCTAGCGCAACCTGTAGTGAGCCATCCCGTGTCTCGAAGGCCATCCCGGCCTCGGCCAGCGCCTCGGCGAAGCCCTTCCTCATTGTGCCCGCTGCTACGCAGGATCGGGCAGCCCCATCGGGTCGATCGATGACCGGAATGATCGGAAGGCCATATTCTAAGGCGAACTCGAAGTCGCGCTCGTCGTGGGCGGGGACGGCCATGATCGCCCCGGTGCCGTAGGTCATCAGCACGTAGTCGGCGACCCAGATGGGGATGCGTTCGCCGTTAACCGGGTTGATCGCATAGGCACCGGTGAAGGCCCCGGTCTTCTCCTTCTCGGTGGAGAGCCGTTCGATCTCGGTCTGGCGAGCGGCCTGTAGTTTGTATTCCTCTACCTCCTCTTGATGTTCCGGCGTGGTCAGCTCATCCACCAGCGGATGTTCCGGGGCCAGGGCCATAAAGGTGGCCCCCCACAGGGTATCCGGCCTGGTGGTAAACACCTGTAAGCTCCCCCGGCCGTCAACCAGGGGAAACTCCACCTCGGCCCCGAGGCTTTTCCCGATCCAGTTGCGCTGCATTAATCTCACCCGCTCGGGCCACTCCTGGAGAAGCTGTAAATCATCCAGGAGGCGCTCGGCGTAGTCGGTGATCTTGAAGAACCACTGGGTGAGCCTCTTCTTCTCTACCTCCGTCCCGCACCGCTCGCACCGGGTGCCGATCACCTGCTCATTGGCCAGGACGGTCTTACATGAGGGGCACCAATTGACGAAGGCCTCGCCGCGGTAGGCCAGACCTCGATGATAAAGCTGGAGGAACAACCACTGGGTCCACCGGTAGTATTGCGGTTCGCAGGTCGTTATTTCCCTGGCCCAGTCGAACTGGACCCCCATGGAATGAAACTGCTCCGTGTAGCGGTCGATCGCCCCGTAGGTCCAGTTCCGGGGGTGGGACCTGTTCTTGATGGCGGCGTTCTCCGCCGGCAGGCCGAAGGCGTCCCAGCCCATCGGATTTAAGACGTTGTAGCCGCTCATCAGATAGAACCGGGTGAGGCAGTCGCCGATGATGTAGTTCCGCCCGTGGCCGACGTGCATCTCCCCCGAGGGATAGGGATACATGTTCAGGTAATAGAATTTTCTTTTTACATCCTTGATGTCGGCGTTGAAGAATCCCCGCTCCTTCCAGAAGTCCCGCCAGCGCTCCTCGATCCTCTTGAAGTCGTACCGCTCTACCATAGCTTCAAGTCACCTCTCGCGTAGTGCTCCGCCTCGCCCAGCACTTCCTGGACGTCCTCCGGCGTTTGCATCTCGCAGTAGAGCCGGAGCAGCGGCTCAGTTCCCGAGGGGCGGAGCAGCAGCCAGCCGTCGGGAAACCTCAATTTTACCCCATCGAGGGTCTCCACTGCCACCACCCGGCGCCCCGCAAACTCCTCCGTCGGGCGCTCCTTGAGCTGTTCCACCAGCTCGATCCGCTCCTCCAGATGGAGGTCCCGCCGGTCGTAATAGTGGTAGCCGAGCTCCTCCATCATCCCCTCGATGATCCCGCTCATCGGCCGCCGCTCCCCGGCGGCGACCTCCAAGAGCAGCAAGGAATTGAGGACGCCGTCGCGCTCGGGAATATGTCCTTTAATTCCGATCCCTCCGCTCTCCTCCCCGCCGATGAGCACGTCTTCACGGATCATTAGCTCCCCGATATATTTAAAACCGACTGGCGTCTCCTCCAGCTCGACCGCGTTCCGCTCGGCGATCCGGTCGGCCATATCGGTGAGGGAGAACGACTTGACCGCCTTTCCCCGGAGCCCTTTCCCCAGGAGATGGCGGAAGATCAGGGCGTAAGCGCGGTGGGAATCTATCAGGTTCCCCCGCTCATCCATCCCCGCCACCCGGTCGCCGTCCCCGTCGGTGGCCACCCCGATGATGAACCTGTCAGATCTGGCCCGCGCTTGCTCCGCGCCGATCACCGCCTTCAAGGGGACCAGATTCCGCCGGATCGGCTCCGGATTCTTCCCCCCGAAATAAGGGTCGCTCCCGGCGCGGATGGCCACATAATCGATTCCCAGCTCCTCCAGGATGGCGGTAATATAGCCCCGGGCCGACCCGTACATCGAATCGACGATGGCCCGCAATGGCGCCTCTCTCAGCAAGTCCAGATTGAGCAACTCTTTGAGCCGCTGAAGGTGGGGTTCCTTCAGGTCGGCCTCCTGGAGGTCCTCCTCGTCCGCCTGGAGCTGGAACTCATAGGAGAGGAACTGCTCCACCACCGCGGTGAACTGGGGCGGCGCGGAGCCGCCGAACTCCGGTTTGAGCTTGATCCCGCTGTATTGGTAGGGGTTATGGGAGGAGGTGATCATTACCCCGCAGGCCGCCCCCCGCTCGACTACGGCATAGGAGAGCGCCGGGGTAGGAACGGGCTCATCGGCGATCCAGACGGGGATATCGTTGGAGCGGATCACCCGGCCCAAAAATGTGGCGAACTCCCGCGACATAAACCGCGTATCATATCCCACGATTACGCCGTGCTCCGGTGGGCGATACTCCACTCCCCACTCGCGGTATATCTCAAGATCTCGCCGCTGGGGAGAGCGCAGAAAATCAGCCAAAGCCTGGGCCACCCGACCGACGTTCTCAAAAGTAAAATCATCGCCGAAGACCCCCCGCCATCCGTCGGTGCCAAAGCGAATCTCCCGGGGCATCTTTCCTCCCCTTCAGCTTTTTCGCTTCTCAACTGTGATCTGCTCCACGTTCAGCGGCAGCGCCAGCCCTCCCTCCTTGACGATCTCGATGATCAGGTCCCGGGGAAGGGATGTCTCGACCCAGATGGAATCAATGGTGATGGTCCCATTTTCCACCGGGAGCTCCGGGAGGACCCGCTCGATCGCCTCCCGATACCGCTGGCGATAGGCCTCAAGCCCTTCCACTTTCTCCATGGACTAAAGCTGATACTCCACCGTATAGGTGACCTGGGCTTGGCCGCCCGCGGGCACCGGGGCCTCGAACTCGACGGTGCTGGCCTCCACCTTCCGATAGCTCGGACTGGACTGGAGGATCGTCCAGTCGCCCCGGAGGTGTTCGACTACCTTGATCGTTACCGGCTCCTCCTTGTGATTCCCCAAGGTGATGCGGATGGAGTCGCGATATCTCCGCTCGGCAAGTTTTCTATGTTCTACCTCGGTCCGCTCGCCGACGAGGTCGAAGGCCTTCCCCACCGTAAGCGAGACCCGCTCGTCCACGGGGGTGTGGGAGATCCGGTCTTCCCCGACGAAGAGGTCATTCTGATAGAAGCGAACCGTCCCGGCGGGGAGGGGTTGGCCGAGCCCGTTGCTGGTAGCATTTAAAAACTCGACCTTGGTCAAGACGCCATCCCGGACCTGGCCCTCGTAGATGTAGTTTCGTTCCACTTGGACGCCCGAGGCGGAGATGAAGGCGAGCTGCTTCGACTGCCCGTCGGCGATCGTCGCCGGCCGCGGCAGGGTGTAGAGATGGTACTCGAAAGCCGCCTCTTCCACGAACCCCGGCGGGGCCGCCTCGGCCATCATCGCCTTGGCATAGCCCGCCTCCCGCGTCGCAAGCCGGTGGGGCTCGCCGGCGACGAGTCGGAGAGCCGCATCTTCATAGGATAGACCGGAGCTATTGGCGATGGTGACCCAGCTCCGCAGGGCCATCTCCTCCTCATCCAGGACCGCGGTGTAGCTCGTCTCCCAGGAGAGGCCGTGGGTGAGGTAGCTGAGGCTGACCCGCTGCTCCCCGGGGAACTCGCCCGAGATCAGCCAGAGGAGCGTCGGTTCGGTGGCAAACTCCGGGAGTGCAGGAAGGGTATAGCCATCGGGGTCCTTGATGATCTGGACATAGCCGGCCCGGTCCTCGAGGATCGCCCCGCCGTCCAGGCCGAGGAGAGTCCCCCGGTAGAGGCTGCCCCCATCGCGGACCTCGATCTCCTTTCCGATGAACCTCTCCAGAAGAGCCGATTTGCTCAACGGTTCATAGGAAAATTCCTGCTCCAAAATCTCCAGCTCGCCCTCCAGGCCTTCCAAGCGGACCGAGCTGGGGATGAGCTGGGAGGGAAGCTCCCCCAGGGCGAGTCTTCCCATCGGGGAATCCAGACCGATGGTTCGGGTCTCGCTCACCAAGGCCAGGTCGTGGCTATAGACGGTCAAGCTCAGTTCCCGCTCGGTGCCCAGGGAGATCGCCCCCAGGCCCAGGAGCAGCAGGCCTAGAGGGATGACGAGAAGTAGCTTGCGCATCACTGGCCTCCTTTGATCTTTTCCAGTTGAATTTCGACCAGCCTCATTAAATCGACCTCCGGGGAGGCGAGGAAGATGGAGATGATCCGGCCCTGGCGGAAGGAGAGCGCCTGGTCACCGCCTCCGGACTGGAAGATGATCAACTCCTCGGCCAGCCCCTCTTCTGTGACCTCCTCGATGTTCGGTCCGGCGTCCACCTTGAGCGCGAAGAAGTATTCCATGGCCCCGTACAGA
>JABAHQ010010504.1_pt2 | contig 12440 bp, 12 predicted proteins | sample 7062091 | NCBI WGS metagenome assembly JABAHQ01 (sample SAMN14534359, study PRJNA622989) | marine sediment metagenome | biome: marine biome [ENVO:00000428]; feature: marine pelagic biome [ENVO:01000023]; material: deep marine sediment [ENVO:00002113] | place: India: Gulf of Kutch | collected...
TTCTCCGCTTCAAAAACCAGAAGCTTTACTAATTTCTGGTATTTTTTGGCCCTCTGTCAAACGTCAGACTACCACAAACAAAGTTACTTCTTATACACTCTACGTCCAGCCATGCAATTGGAAAAATCCGGCGCGGTTGAGCACGTCCTTGGAATAATCACGACCGGTAGTATAAAAATCCACATCCCGTCCGTCACGAACCGCACGCAACACATTTCCCGGACCGCAATTGTATCCGGCAAGCGCCCCTCGCAGGAGATCATGCCCACTTNNCTTAAATTTGTCTTTCTTTCCAGAAAACTATGGCTCCCGGCCAGAACTTTAGCGCCATATAAAATATTCGATCGGGCATCTTTCCAGTTTCCGGTCTGGGCAAACTCGTGAAAACCATAATCAATCTGCATTAAGCCACGTCCGTAACCACCGCCGTCCGGTGGAAGCTTGCCGCCCCGTTTATGAAAATCTCCTGTTCCTCCCGGATTGGGCGGGGTCAGTGCCAATCCCCAATGCGATTCCCTGGAACCGATGCCGGCAATAATGGATTGTTGAAATCCGTATTTTTGAGCGGCCTCATCAATAAACGCTTTATATTTGTTCGCTTCATTGAGTTGCTTGAGCATGGTGGAATTGTTTTTCGAATAGGTGGTCGAAAACCCGGTAGTAGGGGGCGGGGCAGCCGGGCCGCCAACAGTTTCTTCTTCTCCTAACAATGCATTCCAGGTTTTTTCACCAACAATACCGTCATCATCCAATCCATGATCCATCTGAAACAGCTTAACCGCGCGCTCGGTATTCCACCCAAATTCGCCATCAGCTTGCACAGAGTAATTGTGATTTCTCAATAAATTCTGCAGCTCCTTCACCTCATCTTTTAAATGCGGTGTGGTATGATCGAATCCGTCAAAAAGACGGAGTGTGGGACGGCTCATGCTAAAATCCTCCTGCGTTGTTATTTTTGATTAACTGATTGGAATTAAGTATGACTAAATCTATTTTATCACTTATCCTTTAATCACCCCAACCGGTCGCAGCTTGGCAACTTTTTTGCTGATGCCGGCATTATGCATCACATCCACCACATCAGATACATCTTTATAAGCATAGGGCATTTCTTCAGCCACAGTGCGCATGCCTCGAGCCCGGACGACTACACCCATTTTTCTCATTTCCGCCAACAGGTCTTTCCCCTTGCCGGCCTTCTTGGCTTTTTTGCGACTCTGCAGCCGTCCGGCGCCATGACAACTACTGCCAAAGCTCTCGCTCATGGAGATGTCCTGGCCAACGGCAAGGTACGAATAGCGCCCCATATCGCCCGGAATCAACACCGGTTGCCCGACCTGTTTATATTTTTCGGGTGTCAGGGGATGATGGGGTGGAAATGCGCGTGTTGCCCCCTTTCGATGAACACAAACTTTTTTACGCTTTCCGTCGATTTCGTGATCTTCAATTTTGGCAATATTATGACAGACATCGTAAATCAGGCTGAATCCGAGATCGGCTTCGGAAATATTCAGTGCTTCCTGAAAACTTTTTTGAGCCTGGCTGTAAATAACCTGTCGATTGGCCCAGGCGAAATTGGCGGCTGCGGCCATTGCGCCCAAATATTGTTCGCCTTCCTGAGAGCGAATCGGCGCGCAAACCAATTGGCGATCCGGCAGAGAAATCCCATATTTTTGGATTGCTTTTCCCAGGATTCGCAAATTGTCTTCGCAGATCTGATGTCCCAGGCCGCGAGAGCCGCAATGGATCATTACCACGATTTGTCCGGGGAATAAGCCGAAAGCGTCCGCCGCAGCAGTATCAAATATTTCTTCTACCATCTGGACTTCCAAAAAATGGTTGCCGGAGCCCAGAGTGCCAACCTGATTATGGCCTCGTTCAAACGCTCTGTTACTGACATAGTCCGGTTCGGCCATTTCCATACAACCCCGCTCCTCGGTCGTCTCAAGATCTTCGGGTCTGCCATATCCATGCTCGATGCACCATTTCGAACCCTTTTTCAACAATTTCCCCAACTCTTTCTTGGACAATTTTTTGATCGCCCCGGAAGCGCCAACGCCAGTCGGAACATGATTATAAAGGGCGGTCACCAATTTTTCTATGCGGTCTTGTATGTCCCGACGTTCCAAGTTGGTTCGCGCCACCCGCACCCCGCAATTAATGTCATATCCAACGCCTCCGGGCGACACCACGCCTTCCTCGATATCGGTCGCTGCCACACCACCGATCGGAAATCCATATCCCCAGTGAATATCAGGCATGGCAATTGAAAATTTCTGAATCCCCGGAAGTGCTGCCACGTTGATCACCTGCTTGATGCTTTCATCTTCCTTGACGATACCCTCCATCATTTTGTTTGAGGCATAAACTTTTCCGGGTACCTTCATCCCTTTTTGTTGGGGAATTATCCAGGTTACATCGTTAACCTTTTGTAGTTCGATACCGTCAAATTTTAATGTTTTCATTGTCCTCAACCCTCCTCTCTATAATTTATATGTCAAAGACAACTCTTGTTTGATATTTTCCATCAAAATGTTCAATATTGAGCTGATGAAATGTGACTGCTTTAATATCAAAATAAATGTAATGACGCTCCGTGTCAAATGATTCACCACCAATCCTCCCATTTAAGCACCAATCGCTTTCTTCTTTGTTGATGAAGATTTCTTCAACTTCATTAAACACCCAGAATTGCGTTGTCAGAAAGAAGTTTAATTCACTCAGCCACTGAACCAACAAGTCTTCCGGGTCTGTTGAAACTAAAGAAATTTGTCGCGTCTCCTGGGAACGAATCTCCGCATCCTCTAATACCAAATCTCTCCACCCGGAAGCAGCATCAGTAAAAAGCGCTTCCAAAGATTCTGCGGTTAGTTCAAGAGCAATGTCTGCTGTATGAGAAATAACTTTGTACATTGTGAGTTCTAAAGTATGATCACCTGAAGGTCTATATTTTTACGACACTTACTGGAATGAATTGCGCCTTAAGAATAGAAAACGTACCTGAGCCCTGATAAATTCTTCTCAATCATTAGCGTCTACAGAAATGTTATAATAAATACTATCCAAAAACAAATAGCAATTGAATTATTTTATTTGATTTCTTTACCCTTAAAAACTAAATTTAGTGTTCCTTAAGAAGTGATACTATAATGAAAACATAGAATTAGGAGTAAATTGCTTATGATGGGAAGAATGCGTGACATGGCCAAATGGGTCCTTTATATATTGATTGCATCTTTTGTCGGATTAATGGTTTTTGAGTGGGGAGCTGATTTTTCCGGCTTGAGACAGCAAGGACCCAATACGGTTGGAGTAATTGAAGGCAATGAAATCAAAAAAGAAGTTTTTGATCAACGAGTAAGACAAGCCTATCAAAACCAGCGCGAACAGGCCGGAACAGAACTGAACGACGAGCAGGTCGATCAGATACGAAGCAGAGTGTGGGAATCGTTTGTTCGGGATATCATTTTAAAGAAGGAGCTTGAAAAGTTAGATATCAAAGTTACCAGTTCCGATATTGTTAGTTTTGTGGTGAACAATCCGCCCAAAGAAATCACCGAAAATCCACAATTTCAGACCAATGGAAAATTTGATGTGAATAAGTATAAACAACTCTTATTGCATCCGGATAATCGTCCCTATCTCGTTCAACAAGAGCAATTACTGAAAGAAGAATTGCCTTACCAAAAATTACAAAATTTGGTTTCTGCCTCCGTAATTGTCACCGAACAAGAAGTACGTGACGAGTATATGCAAAAGAATGTAAAGGCAAAGATAGAGTATCTTTCTATCCCGGTTTCCGCATTTAGCGACAGCACGGTGGAAATTAACGAAGAGGAGGTTCGCCAGTATTACGACAAAAATAAAAATGATTTTAAAGTCCAAGAAAAACGCTCTCTTAATTACGTTGAATTTTCTACGCTCCCCATTCCCGGTGATACTGCTCAAATTTATGAAGAGGCAGCACAGGTTAAGAAAAGAGCGGAAGCCGGAGAGGAATTCGCCAAATTAGCTGACAGCTATTCCGACGATCCTTCGGTTAGCAAGAATCATGGCGATTTAGGCTACTTCGATCGGAAATCAATGGTAGAAGAATTCTCCGAGGCTGCCTTCACCGCTGAACCGGGTGAAGTGGTTGGACCGGTCAAAACCCAATTTGGCTTGCATCTGATCAAAGTATTCGACAAGAAAGTGGAGGATGGCACTGAAAAAGTAAAAGCATCGCACATTCTTTGGAAATTCGAACCCAGCAGAAACACCCTCGACAATGCCTATCAGGATGCCAGTGAGTTCCGTGAAGAACTGGAAAGAACCAGTTTTTCTAAAGCGGCAGATAAGTTGGGATTTGAAATCAAGAAGACTTCTGAATTTTCTGAAAATGAAGCCGGACAAATTCCCGAAGTTGGTCGTACAAAGGGTGGAATGACCTGGGCATTCCGAAATGAGGAAGGCGATGTCTCCAACATTTTTAATACCGATCAAGCTTACCTGGTCTTTCAAATTGATGAGATCATTCCGGCTGGCTACCGCCCTTTTGAAGAAGTGAAGGATATCTGCGAGAATCGATTAATTCAACAAAAACGAATGGATTTAGCAAACGGATACGCCAAAAGAGTTGAGCCCCGGGTGGAACAATTGGGAGATTTTCAGGCAATTGCCAGCGGAGATAAAAATGATATCTTATCTGTGGACACCACCGATTACTTTGCCAAAAACATTTTCGTGCCAAAAATCGGACGCGCTCCTTCTGTCGTGGCGGCGGCATTTAATTTGCCTCTCAACACGCCATCGAACCTTCTGGAAACTAATCGCGGCTATTATTTCATCAAAGTCAAATCGCGGATTGGATTCGATCAGGAAAAATTTGAGGAGCAGCGCGCCTCGATTCGCAATCAGCTGTTACGGCAGAAGAGTCAGAGAATATTTAATGAGTGGTATACCAAACTGAAAGAAGAAAGCCAGATAAAAGACAATCGCTATATGTTCTACCGGAGCTGAGCGACCGATGCAGTTTATCAAAAAGGCGCCTCTGTTTTTGAGAGGCGCTTTTTTATTTTTCTCAATTATAAATTCTAACGAGTGTTCCAATTCAATGACAAGCATTAACGGATAGGAGGAAACGATGGCTATTGTAAAACCTTTTCGTGCCTTGCGTCCCACCAAAGAATTTGCCGAAAATGTTGCTTCCCCCCCTTATGATGTACTGAGTAGCGATGAAGCCAGAGAGATGGCCAAACATAATCCGATTAGTTTTCTGCATGTAAACAAACCTGAAATCGATCTGGAAAAAGACATCGATGTTTATGATGAAAGGGTATATAAAAAAGGCGCTGAAAACTTGCATAAGTTAATCGAGCAAAAAATAATGGTGCAGGAAGACACACCGAAATTTTACGTTTACAAACAAATTATGGGACAGCATCAACAGATCGGATTAGTGGCCTGTGCATCAGTTGAAGAATATAAAAAGAACATCATCAAGAAACACGAATTAACCCGCCCGGAGAAGGAAGATGACCGGGTAAATCATATTAACCATCTCAACGCACAAGTCGGCCCGGTTTTTCTAACCTATCAGGCAGACGAACAAATCGATCAGTTTATGAGGCAAATCACAGAGGAACCTCCGGAATATGATTTTATCGGCAACGATGGTGTGCGTCATGTATTGTGGGTCGTCCATAATTCAGAGGATATAAAGAACATTCAGCAAGCTTTTGGGAAGATCGATTATTTATATGTTGCAGACGGCCACCACCGTTCGGCAGCTGCAATGCGGGTGCAAGAGATGCGTGAGGCAGATAATCCGCATCACAGCGGGGATGAAGAGTATAACTTTTTCCTGGTGGTAATTTTCCCACACAATCAAATGCAGATATTGGATTACAATCGAATTGTGAAAGATCTAAACGGTCTTTCTGGAGAAGAGTTTTTGCAAACATTAAACGCCAATTTTCTGGTAAATAAAATTAAGGGAAATCAGTCAAAGAAGCCTGAAGAAACGCACCAGCTTAGCCTGTATTTGAACGGGCAATGGTATCAATTGATTGCCAGGGACGGAACGTTTGATAAGAACGACCCCGTAGGCCGGCTTGATGTTAGTATACTGCAGGAAAATGTTCTCTCCCCTATTCTCGACATCACTGATCCGCGCAAGGACAAACGCATTGATTTTGTCGGGGGCATAAGGGGGTTGGAAGAGCTGGAAACACGCGTTGACAGCGGGGACTGGCAGGCAGCGTTTGCCATGTTTCCCACTTCAATTGAAGATTTAATGGCCATTGCTGATGCGAATAAAATCATGCCGCCCAAGTCTACCTGGTTTGAGCCCAAATTAAAGAGCGGTTTATTTGTGCATCTGTTGGATTAATCAAAGTATGCCTAAGGAATCGATGGCATAGTGTTTTAGAGTGACGGTGCTTTAGTGGTAAGAAATTGGGTATAGCATAATGGATTGTTTGTGTTTGAAAACAAGAAGATCATCCAAGTATTCAAGCAGGAAGGCACTTTAACAGCAACATAGTCAACCACTTTGTTGCGATCACCCCCATTAATATCCTGTCCGCTTATATCATTTTAACCAGGTCATCCAGTACTTTTTTGATTTCTAATCGAATAAATGCATTATTCATATTGGGTTGACCTAATATGCTCAGATATGCATCCTGATGGGGGATTTTTTGCATGATAAAATGTCGATTGGAAAAATGAACTGCGGTGAATTCTAATTCCTTCCCTCTCATAAAGCGGCTCGAGTTTTCTACGGCATCGATGAGGGTAGAAATTTTGTTTCCCAGTTTATTCATTATTTCGGTCTTTTCGGTCATACCGCCCTGATAAAAAAGTGGAAAACCAAGACGAGTTTGGATAAAAATATGTTCAACCCCCTCTGATTTAAAAATATTTTCCACCAGACTTTCAATTTTGCGCTGTCGTTTACGTTTCTCGCGTTCGATTTCCCTTTTAGCCAAATCGGATCTTTCATCAACCCGGCGCAAACTTTCTAAAAGCAAGCCCTGCCATCCTTTATTGATACTTTCTCTGGGATTTTTATGATTTCTGAGTACCGAGAACTCCCCGCCTTGCCAACCCATAATGTGATAAAAAGCATTTTCACCTTCTAAGTATTCGGTTTCGGCGTGAATGATATTTCCTTCCTGAAAATAGATGGTGCCTTCTTCACCTTCGCAACTGACTTTGAGGGCCGAAGTCAATCGACCTAAACAGTTTAATTGAATAATGTCGCTTAATTGGAAATCAGACACACTCCCTTTAAACCCTTTTTTCTCGGTAATGGCATTCAGGATCAATTGACGCAATTCATTTATTTCAAACGGCTTTTCTATGTACTTAAAACAGCCTCTCTCATTAGCCTCTTTTTGTACGTCCGAAGTACCATAAGCGGTCATGATAATCACCTTGGTGTCCGGATATAAGTCTTTTATCTGAACCAACAATTCTAATCCGGAAACTTCCGGCATCCGAACATCAGTGATGGCCAGATTCACTGGTAATTGATTTAATACCTCAATGGCCTCTTTGCCTGAATTGACACAGATGAGCTCAAATTTATCGTTATCTTTGGAGAGTTTTTTCGAAAGGGTCCAGGTTAAATCTTCTTCATCATCAACGATTAGCACACGCTTCTGTCGTTCAGTCATTCTTTCCTCATCATTTATTCCTACAAGTCGGAATATTTAAAGAATTCTTTATGGGGCAAAGATAGGATTATCAAAAGATTTACAGGGTAGAATTTTGCTTAAGGTGTTAAGTAGTTTGTCGAAGAGGTCTTTACCTTTGCAGATTTCTCACTACGCTTTCCCAAGGGGAGCACTTCGTGCCGAACGGAGCGGCACGAAGTGCTCCCNNCTGCCTGCTGCAGGCAGGCGACCCCGCAACGGCGGGAGAGAAATCTCTTATGCCTCACAACTTAAGTTTGACAGACCACTTATGAGCCTAGCAGCCAGCAGTTTCGGCTGGGGATTTTATCGCGGGCGTAAAGTCCGCGGTTACCAGGCTTCAAAATCTGATTTAATTTTACACCGGAATTCGGGCACTGTCTCGAAATGCCTGACAGTTACCCGAGCATCGATGTAATTTCATCGACTCTATCCAGCTTTTCCCAGGTAAAGGAATCTTCATTACGGCCAAAATGTCCGTAAGCGGCGGTTTGGCGGTAGCGGGGGTTATATAAATCCAAATCTTTGATGATTCCGCCGGGTCGGAGATCAAATACGGTGCGAATAACATTGACAATCTTCTCTTCCGGTATCTTTCCGGTACCGAAGGTCTCCACCATTACCGATACCGGATCAGCGTGTCCGATGACATAAGCTAACTGAATTTCCAGGCGATCCGCTACCCCGGCTGACACTAGATTTTTGGCCACATGGCGAGCTGCATAAGCAGCAGAGCGATCGACTTTGGAAGGGTCCTTTCCGGAGAAAGCGCCTCCGCCGTGGCGTCCCATTCCACCATAAGTATCCACAATTATTTTTCTCCCGGTTAGACCGCTGTCCGAAACCGGACCGCCAATCGTCCAGATTCCGGTCCCATTCATGATGTAGGATTGCTCAGTGGGATCAAATGGTAATTTGTAATATGCAATTAAAGGCGAGATCACCTCTTCGAAAACCACCTCTTTCACTTCATTATTTTTAATATCCGGGTGATGCGGCACCGCAACGACCACTTTTTCCAGCGAAACCGGTTTTCCGTTTTCATATTTTACAGTTACTTGAGTTTTACCATCCGGGCGAAGAAAGGGGATTGTTTTTGTTAGGCGGGCTTCATCAATTGCTTTGATAATCTTGTGTGCCAGAGTGATGGGAAGCGGCATAAATTCCGGAGTCTCATTGGTAGCAAAGCCAAACATCATCCCCTGGTCACCGGCGCCGCCCTGGTCCACTCCCACAGCAATTTCAGGCGATTGTTTATGGATCCGATTGACAATTTCACAATTGGCATCAAATTCCAACTCCGGGTCAGTATATCCAATATCCCGAATGGTTTGTCTGGCAAGTTCCACATAGTCAATCGATTGATCCTCCGGAATGGATACTTCCCCTGCTAATACAGTAAAGTTTCGGGTTACCAGGGTTTCAATAGCAGCTCGATTTCTTCCCACATCGCCGTTCAGTTTATAAATTGCATCCACAATTGTATCCGAGACCGAATCACAGAGTTTATCGGGATGTCCGGCGGATACAGATTCCGAAGTAAAGAGATAGCTATTAGTCATTAAAATTCCTCCGGTTTGAAGAAGCCATTGAAGAGAGAATTACTTTATTCAAATTGAAAATTTAAGGGTATCCATTATCGGCAACAAGAACTAAATATTAATTCAGAGCCACTCTCATCCCTTACGTTTCCCTTGAGGTGTCCAGGTTTTGGGAGTGGCTAATTCCAAACTATTGCCGGCAGGATCGCGAAAGTATAATGAATAACCGCCTCCGGGCCAGCGAACTTCCGCTTCAATTTGAACACTGCTTTTCCGAAGGTATTCTCGCCAGCGGGGCAGCTCCTCATCTGATACTTCAAAAGCCACATGGCCTTCTCCATAAGCGCCGTGAGGCGGAATATCCTTACCGGGTTCCATAGTTTTATCGGGATTAAAGATCAGCAGCATCGACGAGCCACAGCGGAAAAATACATGGCGATCTTTAACTTTGGAATAGAGTTCAAATCCTAAGATTTCGGTATAAAATCGCTCGGTTTGCTTAAGATCCCGCGAATACAGACAAGTTTCCAAAACCTTTGTTAGCTTCATCGGCCATCACCCTGGTGGAATTTAATAAATTTTCATAGCCATTCAAGCACTTGTGGATGAACTTTACTAAACCTTTACTTATAAATAAAAATACCGATGGACAGAGAAACTGGTGCTTTGTGTTCTTTTATTCTCTGAACAAAAGCTTTAGTAAGGTTTAATCTTTGCGCGGAAATAGAACACACTGCCTATCACAGTTCCAGCTTTATTGCTTTCCCACAGGAAGAATATACAATGGGGCTTCCCGTTCCTCCAAGCTCAACAACTGTTTTACTTTTTCATCATTAAACGCCCCGACGACAACCATCCCTAAATTTAAGGAAACTGCCTGCAAAAAGACATTTTGAGCCGCATGTCCCGTTTCCATATGCACATAGCGAATCCCTCTCTTGCCATATTTCTGTGTGGTTCGCTCATGGACGGCAGCGATTACGATATTAACAGCGGCATCCCTGATCGCAGACTGACCGAGTGCGGCATTGCTCAATTGAGTCTGAAAACTTCCTTCCTTTTTTGTTATCAATTGATGATTTTGCGGGTCATATTTGTAGACGCCATCATCTACATCATTTACCCGATGTGCTGTCAGGTAAACTTCCAGCGGATAAAGCGCGCCGGCAGAAGGCGCAGTGCGAAACCCATTTACTTTGTCTGTAATCCCCTGAGCCGCCCACAAAAGCTGAGAAACTTCTTTTAATGATACCGACCGGATTCGGTATTCTCTTACTGAACGTCTCTTTGATAAAGCCGCTTCTACGGAAGTCTGGCTTTCATAATTTGGTTCCGGGAGCTGAATGGTTTTAAAATTTTGTCCGTTTTTAAAATCTGACGATGTTTGGGAAAAAGACTTCATCACCAACGCTCCTGTGCTAACCATCAAAATAATTAATGTGATACTTGGGATTAAATTGATATTTCTCATCATGACACCTGTACATATATCAACTTTCATTTATAATTCTTTTAGATTTCACCAGGCTAAAATTATTACTTACCTGTAAAATTCGAAACACTAAAATAAGATACCAGGAGGGAAGAAAGAAGGATTATAATCATCATAAAAACTGATTTTGGTCAGCTTTGCGAGGAATGTGGATAAGGTAGAGCTTGCCAACCAAATTTTTTTATTAGTCTATTCGCTCCAGTGAAAAGGTATCTTTTGGAAAATAACGACGATATACAATGTCGCTAAACTCCAGAGCTTCTTTGGAGTAGCAATCAACACCTGTTCGGGAAAAATAACCATCGATCAAGGCAGCGGCATGCTTCCAGGTCAAAACGCAATTTAACAATGTTAAAAATTCTTCATACTGCGATGTATTTTTATCAAACAATTTCTTAATGAAAGTTCGACTTTGATTGGCGGGGATCAACCCTTTTAAATCCAGAAGACATTCCCCGCTCATTTTCCTACCCACAATATCGGCAAGCTGTTCGGCGGCGGTTGACGTTTGTTGGCTATGATTAAGGTGTGCAGATTCACTTGCTGTTCTTCCTGATGGATAACTTTCCATCGTGTTTAAAACATGCATATAACTACCTCCTTGTTTGTTATCCTGTTAATAAATACTCTACTTTTCACTTTTTATTGTGCAACCCCTCACATCATATAAAAATGATTTCTTGTAACCAGGTTTGACTGATTTTTTTTTGCTTTGAATAACGTTTCTGTGAATTTATAATTCATCTAAATTTTAGAATCAGGTATCGAAGGCATGGCAAGAAAAACAGTTTTGATCATCGATGATAATAAGAATCTGGTAAATGGAGTGGAAATGATTATTGAGTTCCAGATGGAATCGGACATAAAGGTGTTAACAGCGTATGATGGCGAAGAAGGACTAAAGCTCGCCCTCCGCAAGCATCCCCAGCTGATACTTTTGGATTTAAACATTCCAAAATTAAATGGCTACCGACTATTGCAAAAGTTTCAGGAACGACAAATAGATTCCAGAGTGCTCCTTCTCACCGGAGGCGACCAAGTGCCCACCTTAGAAGGCGTTAATGGTTATTTGACCAAACCTATCCGTCCTGACCAGCTAATCCAGGCAATCAATCGGGAGTTAAAGGGTGGGCAATCCTGAACATTTAAAGATTTTGCGCAAATGGATTGAAGTGGTGGATCGAAGATCCAAAGTAGTGAATCGATCCATTGGGGTGGAAGCATGGAATCAGTGGCGGGAAGATCATCCGGAGATTCAACCGGACTTTTATTTAGCGGAACTGGCCTATTTTAATCTCTGGGGAGCAGATTTGAGTAACGCCAATCTTTGCGGCGCCAATCTCAGCCACGCCCATTTAGAGGAAGCAGATTTAACCAATGTCGATCTCAGTGACGCTGAGCTGAGCGGTGCGTATTTAGGAGATGCGAATTTAGCAGGAGCGAATTTGAGCAAGGCTGACCTCAGTCGCGCGAATTTAAATCGTGCCATCATTACGGATGCCGATTTAAAATGGACTAATCTATTCGGCGCCAACCTGTGTATGGCCGATCTGTTCGGAAGTGACCTTCGTAAAGCGAATTTAAATGGTAGTAACTTGGGCCAATCGGTGCTATGGAAGGCCAATCTGAGCGAAGCGGATCTAAGCACCGCCGATCTTCGTCAGGCCAACCTTCGCGAAGCGATTCTTTACAAAACCAATATGTGGAGCACCAATCTTGAGAATGCCA
>JABAHQ010024485.1_pt1 | contig 12431 bp, 15 predicted proteins | sample 7062091 | NCBI WGS metagenome assembly JABAHQ01 (sample SAMN14534359, study PRJNA622989) | marine sediment metagenome | biome: marine biome [ENVO:00000428]; feature: marine pelagic biome [ENVO:01000023]; material: deep marine sediment [ENVO:00002113] | place: India: Gulf of Kutch | collected...
ACCGGGTAGCGCCAGCACCAACAGGGTGGCGCCGGCGATCAGACACCACAGCAGGGGAATCGCCAGCAGTACCGGCAGCCACCGTTCCCGGGCGATGAGCACGATCAGGCCCAGGGAGTACAGGGCGGTGGGCTCCGGGTGCACGCCCACCACTTCCGCGTGCGTCGGGCCGTTGCGGGTCGCCAGCGTGACCAGGGACCAGCCCAGGCCGACCAGCGACAACACCAGACCCGACCAACGGCGCACTGCGGGCATGGTGCCCGCCGGATCAGCCGCCGGCAAAGTCGCGACCAGCAGCGCCTGGGCGTAAAAGGCCCAGGTGAACCCGATACCGGCCCAGTTCAGCTGGGTGTAGAACTGGTGCAGAAAACCGTAGCCCGCCCCGGCCCAAAGCAGGGCCAACAGGGGACCGGCCGCACGCCGCCGTCCCCGCAGGGCCAGCAACAGCGCCATCAGTGCCACGACGGCTGCGCCGATGTGCAGGGGCCAGTAGGCGGCATTGACCCGCTCCACCAGGCGCAGATACACCTCGCCGCTGAAGGGTATAAAGTCGGCGACCGAATAGCTGCTCCAGTCGTTCACCGCCGGGCTGACCCGCAAGTTGCTTCAGTTGCCGGGGAATGGCTCAAAGGGGCCTCAAAGGCTCTGCAGGTGGCGGATCATGCGCTGGCGCATCCGCGCGTTCGGCAAGGGGCCGCGCCCGGCTTCCATGTTCTCCCTCATGTGATCCACCTGGCTGGTGGCGGGAATGGCGCAGGTGACCGCCGGGTGAGCGACGATAAACCGCAGCAGAAAATCCGCCCAGGAACGACATCCAAATCCGGCGGCGGCCCAATCGGGAATCCGATGCCGTCGCTTGAGTGACTTGATCAGCTCACCGCCGGCGTAGGGGCGGTTGGCGATCACGGCGATACCCCGCTCCCGGGCCAGCGGCAGCAGTCGCTGTTCCGCTTCCCGGTGACCGAGGTTGTAGGTCAGCTGCACGAAGTCGACGGGTTCGTCGGCCATGATCCGTTCCAGCTCGCGGTGGCGGCGGCCGTGGGAGGTGGTAATGCCGACATAGCGAATGTCGCCGGCCTCCTTCATGGCCCGCAGATGGGCCAGATGCTCGCGCCAGCTCAGCAGGTTGTGGACCTGCATCAGATCGAAACGCTCCAGCCCCCAGGCGGCGGCCTGTTCGGCGGTTTGCTCCCGGGTCTTCTCGCCCTCCCGGGTCCAGACCTTTTCCGCCGAAAACAGACCGTCCGGGTCGCCCAGCTGGTCCAGGGCGTACCCCATCACCGCGGCGGCGGAGCCGTACATGGGGGAGCTGTCCACCATGCCGCCGCCATACTCGAAAAAGGTTTTCAACACCCGGGTACGCTCGTCCCGCAGTTGTGGATCATCCCCCACATTGAAGGTCTGCCAGGTACCCATGCCGATGGCGGGCAAGCGCTCCCCGGAGGCGGGAATGGTCTTGTGGAGACTTTCATCTCCGCCGGCCCGGATACGCCAGGGGGCCAGTGCCGACAGGGTCAGGCCGCCGCCCAGCAGTTGGAGAAACCGACGGCGGTGGAAACGCACTCTCATGGGTCAACCCCCCGGCACGCGTTTGTGTCGCCGGCGCGAGCCAGCCAACCCGGTCGCAGCAGGATGGTGGCCAGGATCAGAATGAAGGCTCCCAGCACGAACACCTTGTTGACGAACCAGTTGGTGCGCCAGATGGTCCATTCCGGGTCGGTCAGAAAGTCCACGAACAGGGCGACGATAATAGCGATCTCGGCAACCGATATGACAAGCGCCAGTCCCCGCGTCCAGGGTGGTCGGGTCAGTAGCGCCCAGCCCAGCCCGATATGCGCGACCGGCCACAGATCCCAGTAGACATGGCGGGTCAACGGCTCTCCCCGGAACCAGGCGTACCCTGGCGGAAAGAGGTACTTGATAAATATCGTCCAGGCCGCGACGACGAACAGAAGGTGGGCCAGGAAATCCAGCCATCGGCGCCTATCCATGGATTGAAAGTAGCCAGCCCGGCGGGGAGTGTCAATTCGTCGCGGTCGGCGTCATCCTGGGGAATTGACAAATACCGGCGTCACGCCGATATTGTTTGCATACCGCGTGTATGGAGGACACACTTGAGAAGCCGGAATCCGGGATGTTTTTCCGGCGTCCCCGTTGCGGGAGCATGACCAATAAGCCATTAAAAACCAGTAAGGAAACGCTATGACAACGCGACTCCTGGACGGCGCGCCCGATGCGCGCCCCTCTCCCCGTCATTGCCGCCGAATGTTGTTGCTCGCCACCTGCGGTCTTTTCGCCGGTTCCGCCCTGGCGGCGGACTCTTCCATCATGGAGGAAGTCATCGTCACCGCCCAGAAACGCCAGCAGGACCTGCAGGACGTGTCCGTGGCAGTGAGCGCCTTTTCCGGCGCGGCTATCGACAAGCTGGGCTTCGAGGAAGGGCTGGACATCACCCAGCAGGTGCCCAACATGAGCTTCTTCGCCATCTTCGGCGAAGCCTCCAGCCCCTCGGTGAGTCTGCGCGGTCTCAGTCTGGTGAATTTCTCCGATTCCTGGGAGTCCCCGGTGTCCATTTACGTGGACGACGTCTACCGCGGCAACCCCGCCGGCTCGGCGATCCAGCTGTTCGATCTGGAACGGGTGGAGGTGCTTCGCGGTCCCCAGGGGACCCTTTACGGACGCAACACCACCGGCGGTCTGGTCCACTATGTGTCCCGCAAGCCTACCGAGCAACTGGAGGCTTCCGCCAGTCTCACCCTGGGCAGTTACGACGAGCGCATTGTCGAGGGCATGATCAGCGGCCCCCTGACGCAAGGCGTGCGCGGCCGGCTGGCGGTGAAGTCCACCCGCAACGACGGCTGGCAGACCAACACGGTCAACGGCAACAAACTCAACGACACGGACAATCTGGGATACCGGGGACAGCTCGAGTTCGATATCGGCCGGGATGCCGAGCTGCTGCTCAACGTCCACGGCAGCGAGGCGGACCAGCACTCCGTGGGCTTCGCCCACATGGGCTATCTGGAGACGCCGGAGGCGGGCGCACCCACCTGTTCCATCGATCGTATCCAGGACGGTCTGTGCACCAGCGCCACTTTCGGTTTTACCGGGGCGGAGGCGGTGGACGGGCAGTTCGATCCGGAACACGTGGCCACCGGCGCCGGCGAAAGCCTGGTTACCGAGATCGACACCTTCGGCGCCTCGGCGCATCTGACCTGGTCGTTCGAGCATTTCGATCTCACTTCCATCACCGCCTACGAGGAACTGGACAAGTTCCTCCAGGACGACGGCGATGGCACCGAGGTGGTTTTCTTCGACGAGCAGTACAGCGTCGACGCGGAACAGTACACCCAGGAGCTGCGCCTCAACGGGGTTACCGACCGATCCAAGTGGGTGGCGGGACTTTACTACTTCAAGGACGACCGCGGGCTGACCACCGAGGCCCCCACCACGGCGGACGGACTCTGGCACCGGGAGATTGTCGCCCTGGATGCGGAGTCCTGGGCGGTGTTCGGTCAGCTGGAATACGACCTGGTGCCGGAGTGGACGCTGGTACTCGGCGCGCGGTATACCGAGGAAGAGCGGGATTTTGCCCAGCAGTCCGGCCCCAGCTTCTATACGCCGCTGGACGTGGAGGACGACCTGTCGGAGGACGCTTTCACCGGCCGGGTCGGTCTGGACTGGCGTCCCAACGAGANNGCCCAACGAGAATACTCTGGCCTACGCCAGTTATTCCACCGGCTTCAAGAGCGGCGGCTTTTCCGGCAGCTACAATGCCCTGTTGGCCGCCACCCGGCCGGTGGAGGCGGAGACCATCACCAACTACGAGCTGGGGCTGAAAACCACGTTGTGGGAGAACCGGTTGCGCGTCAACGCCGCGGCCTTCACCTATGAGGTGGAAGACTACCAGGCCCAGGTATTCCTCACGGTGGCGGACGGCAGTGTGATCACCAACGCCGGCGACGTCACCGGCACCGGTGCGGAAGTGGAAGTCACCGCTCGGCTGACCGACTCCTTCGAGGTGATCGCCGGGGCGGCCGTGCTGGACACGGAGTTCGACTCGGAACAGATCTTTCTGGTGGCCGGCGACGAATACACCCTGGACGGCAACGAGCTGCCCTCCGCGCCCGGTTTCAACTGGAACCTGGTGGCGCGCTACTACCTGAACCTCGATGAGTACGGGGAGGTCACCTTCCAGGGGGATTACACCTGGCAGGACGAGCACTACCTGCAGATCGAGAACGATCCCTACTCCCTGCACGACAGCTACGGGCTGGCCAACGCCCGGATCAGCTGGAGCTCGCCGTCGGGTCGCTTCACGGTGGCCGGTTTCGTCAAGAACCTCACCGACGAAGAGTACTTCACCTATCAGAACACCCTGGGCAGTGACTGGGGTTACGGGGTCTGGGGGAAACCGCGGACCGCGGGCGTGCAGCTGGGTTGGCAGTTCTAGGGCAACCCGTTTGAATCACTGTCCCCGGCATCGTCTGCAAGGGCGCAGGCGCGCCGGGGGCGGTGGTAACAACCGGGCCCGGATCCGCAGTCGATCCTGTCAGCGTCCCTGTGCCCCCCGGCGCAGCCAGTCGTGCACGAAGGCGAGCTTGTGGCGCGCGGCCTCCGACAGCACGAAGGGGTAGAGGTCCGACAGCCCCATGGAACGGTTGACGTGATTCACGCCCACGGCCAGGGAAGCCGCCACATGGATCAGGCGTGCGGTATCCGGCTCCGCATACGGATCCCAGCCCCCTTCCGGCAGCTGCGGGGAGGACAGGCCCGCCGCGATAAAACTGTCCGTGATATCGGTCAGGTGGAGCAGGTGGGCGGCCGTTTCCGCCCAGTCCTCGTGGGGATGTGCGGACGCGTAGGTGGTCAGGTAGCGCTGCTTCCAGTCGGGCGGCGGGCCCTGGTTGTAGTGGCGCTCGAGAGCGGCTCCGTAATCCGCGCGTTCGTCGCCGAACATGTCGCGGAACGCGTCCAGGAAATCCTCCCGCAGACTCAACCGCCACCACAGCATATGCGAGATCTCGTGGCGCATATGGCCGATCATGGTGCGGTAGGGCTCCTCCAGTGCCTGGCGCCGTACCGTGCGCAGGACCGGGTCCGCCTCCGCCACGCTGATAGTCACCACGCCCTCGGCATGGCCCATGGACACAGGGGTCGCGCCCTCGGCGAGCATGTGGAACACGGGACGGGCGCCGGGATCCTCGGGTCGGAACCAGTGCCAGCGCCCCAGGTTGTCGAGCACCCAGCGCTTGGCGGCCTCGGTCTGCGCCCAGTTGGGTATGGCGTTGGGAATCGAGGGGTCCGGCGCCAGTGCGGTCATCGCGCAGGACCGGCAGAAGGCCCCGACTTCCGGGGCGATCCAGTTGCACCCGATCACTTCCCGGTTGATGCAGAACGGCTGTACGGGCAAAAAAGCCCGGGCCTGGGGGTCGTAGGCCACGGGAGCGCCATCGGCGGTGGCGAGATTGTCGAACCACAGCGCTCCGGAGCCGATGGGGTTGGAGAATACGCGCATGAATCAGATACTCCGGGAAATACTGAGAGGCATTATGGTAGCGCGGGTTCCGGGAAGTACAGCCCTCCCGCCCGGATCGTGCGTTCCGGTCTACCGTTAGGATCCACAGGTTTTCGGGTGTGTTGAAAACGACAAGGGGTGCCTTTTGGCACCCCCTGCGGCTCGAGCACCGGGGATGATCCCCGATGATGCACCGGGTTATTGATCGATCTCTTCCAGGTAGTGGAAGAAGTCCGAATCGGCCCGGATCATCAGGGTGGCGTTGTCCCCCAGGGCCTTGTAGGTGTCCAGGGTACGGGTAAAAGCGTAGAACTCCGGATTGGCGCCGAACGCTTCCCCGTAGATGCGGATCGCCTCGGCATCCGCTTCGCCGCGGATTTCCTCCGCCTTGCGGGTGGCTTCGGAATTGATGCGACGCAGATCCTTCTCCATTTCGCCGGTAATCTCCAGGCTGCGGCCCTGACCCTCGGCGCGGAAGCGCTCGGCGATGGCCTGGCGTTCGGAGATCATGCGGCTTTCCACCTGCTCCCGTACGGAATCGATGTAGTTGAGGCGTTTGATGCGTACGTCCTTGAGCTCGATCCCCAGCCCCGGTGTGCGCTGGGCGGCGCTCTTGAGGATTTCCNNATTTCCGCCTCCAGCTTTTCCCGGCCCAGTTTGGGACGTTTGGCCAGTTCCACGTCGTCCCGGTCCTGCTCGACTTCGTCCAGCTCCTCCATATCCACGTTCCAGTCGCCGGAGCGCACGATTTCCTCCAGCTCGGTTCCCGAGATGATGTCCCGAACCACGGAGTCGATGATGTCGTCCAGTCGGGTACGGCCACCGCGTTCGTCGCGCACGCTGCGCAGAAACTGCAGCGGATCGACGATGCGCCAGCGGGCGGTGGTATCCACCTGAATGAACTCGCGTCCCAGGGTGGGGATCTGGGTCACATCGCCGTCCCAGACCAGCAGTCGTTTGTCGTACCGGCGCACTTCCTGGATAAAGGGCAGCTTCCAGTGCAGCCCCGGCTCGCTGATCACGTCGCCGCGCGGATCGCCGAACTGCACGATAATGGCCTGCTCCGCTTCATCCACCACAAAGGCGGCGGAATACAGGGTGATAGCGACGAGGATGGCGATAATGCTCGATGCAATGGCTTTCATTTGCTCTCTCCCTGGATCTGGCGGGCGTCGCGCACGTTCATCAAGGGCAATGGACCCACCTGTTCTTCCTGCACCATCAGCACCTGGCCGACGTTCGGCAGAATTTCCGCCATGGTTTCCAGGTAGAGCCGCGAGCGGGTCACCTCGGGCACTGTCTTGTATTCGCGCAGCATGGCCCGGAAGCGGGCGGTCTCCCCCAGGGCGTGGTTGACACGCTCGGTGGCGTACCCCTCGGCATCCGCAATCTTTCGCTGGGCCTCCCCCTCGGCGCGCGGAATTTGCTGGTTGGCGCGCTTGGTGNNTTCCTGGCGGGCTTCGTTGACCTCGTTGAAGGCCGGCCGCACGGCTCTGGGTGGCACCACGTCCTGCAGCTCCACGGTGATGATATGGATGCCCGCATCGTACAGATCCATGATGTTCTGGATCTCTTCCCGCGCGCCCTCGGCGATCTCCACCCGGCCCACGGTCAGCACGTCGGAGCCCAGCCGATTGCCCACCACCCGCCGCATGACGGACTCGGAGATGTCCCGCAGGGTGCGATCCGGCTGGCGCACCTGATACAGATACTTGATGGGATCCTGGATGCGGTATTGCACCACCCATTCCACGTCGATCACGTTCAGGTCGCCGGTGAGCATCAGGGATTCATTCCCGAAATCCTGCTGGGAGTAGCGGGTACGCTGGTCACTTTGTTGACCGGCGGTGCGAAAGCCGAACTCCTGTTTAAGGACCCGCGCGGAGGCCACCCGTTGTACCTGATCGACACCGAACGGGATCTTGAAGTGCAGGCCCGGGTCGGTGATCTTGATGACTTCCCCGAAACGTTTCACCACCGCCTGCTGTTCCGGCTGAACCGTATAGAACGACGAAAAAGCGCCCCAGATGGCGAGCAGTATCAGCGGGATCAGCAGCAGGGAAAGACCGGACGGCAGTTTTCTGAAAAGCTTGCCGACTTCCGCCAGCAGGTCGGGGGGGCCGGACGGGTCCCCCCAGGAATTATTTTTCATGAAATTATCCTCTGAACAGATGGGGCCGACGGCGGAGCCGGCGGCGCGGCATCCTCTCGATGCCCGGCAAGCAGCCTATCACAGGGCGATTGTTGCAGGTGGAACCGTTTTCGGTTGTCCGGATAATCAGGCTGTGCGCATCTTGCCCATGAAGTCCGCCTTGCCGACGGGCAGTCCCTGCCAGCGCAGGATGTCGTAGGCGGTGGTGGCGTGGAAGTAGAAGTTGGGCTGAGAGAACGACAGCAGAAAACTCTCGGCGGTGAAATCCAGTTTGTAGTTGCCCATTTCGAAGCGCATGGGCTGGCCTTCCAGTGCGTCCAGCTCCTCTTCGGTGACGCGTTGCAGGTAGTCGCGCGCTTCATCCAGGCGTTGGCGCAAGCCGTCGAAGTCCTCCGGCGGTGTCGCCGCATCCGGCGAGAACAGCCCCCTGAGCGCACCTTCGATGGCCCCTCGGGAGTGGTGGGCCACGGACGTGATCTGATAGGCGAACGGCTTCATATCGTCCGCCAGCCGGATCCCCGTCAGAGCTTCGGCGGGGAGCCCGTTTTCCCGGCAGTGATTCTCCGCCTTGTCCAGCAATCCGGCGACGGAACCGGTGATCTGCAGGTAGGAAGGGACGGTGACCTGATAGAGCGAAAGACTCATAGCGCTTGGACCTTCTGCTGATTGTGTTCGCGGCATTTCTGGATTGTCAGACGGCCTCTTATGTTACTTCGACGGCCGGGTTCGAGGCCAGCGGCTATTCGTTGCGTTTCAGGGCCCGGTAGAGGCCGTAGGCGGCTACGAGCAGAAAAATGGACATGGGCAGTCCCGTGGTCAGCGATGCCGAGCGCAGCGCCTGGAGTCCGCCTGCCAGCAGCAGCGTGGCGGCCACCGCGCCTTCCGCCACGGCCCAGAAAACGCGCTGGGGTCGGGGCGGATTGGGGTGGCCACCGGAAGTGACCATGTCGTCGACGAAGGAACCGGAATCCGAGGACGTGACGAAAAACACCAGCACCAGCAGTGTCGCCACCACCCAGGTGACTTCCGCCAGGGGCAGGTTGCCCAGCACCAGAAACAGTGTCGTGGAGGGATTGTCCCCGGTGGCGGTGGCGATGCCCTCATCCCCGCCCATGTACTGCTTGAGGGCGGCACCTCCGAACACGGAAAACCAGAAGAATCCCGCCAGACTGGGGACTAGCAGGGCGGTGCGAATGAACTCGCGGATCGTCCGGCCCCGGGAAATGCGGGCCACGAAGACCCCGACGAAGGGCGACCACGAGATCCACCAGCTCCAGTAGAACAGCGTCCAGTCCGCCTGCCACTTGCCGCCCGTGCCCTCGGTGGCGACCCAGAGGCTGGTGAAGGGCAGTTTCTGCAGGTAGTAGCCGATGCCCGACACGAAGACCTGTAGCTCGAACAGCGTCGGGCCCAACACGAACACGAAAGCCAGCAGAGCGACAGCCAGTACCAGGTTGGTCTGGCTGAGAAAGCGGATACCCCGGTGCAGTCCGCTCACGACCGAGATGGTGGCGATCAGGGTGATACACCCCACCAGTATGACCTGGGCGGTGGTGTCCACCGGGATGTCGAAAATCTTGTTCAGGCCGGTGTTGATCTGGATGGCGCCCAGCCCCAGCGAGGTGGCCACCCCGAACAGGGTGCCGGTGGTGCAGAGTATGTCCACCGCGTGGCCCCAGCCGCCGTGGATGCGCTGACCGAGTATCGGATAAAGCAGTGAACGGGGCGCCAGGGGCAGGTCGTGGCGGAAGTGGAAGTAGGCCAGCGGCAGGGCGATGGCCGTGTAGATGGCCCAGGGGTGCAGCCCCCAGTGGAAGAACGTGAAACGAAACGCCTCCAGCAGGGCCTCGGCGTCGCCCGCGGCCGTTTTTTCCCCGGGCGGTGTCAGATAGTGCTGAAGCGGTTCCGCCGCGCCGAAAAAGACAATGCCGATGCCCATGCCGGCGCTCATCATCATGGCGAACCAGGCCATGTAGCTGAAGTCCGGACTGGCGTTTCGCGGTCCCAGACGCACATTGCCGAAGGGGCTGAAATGCAGCCAGAGTACGAAAATCAGAAGCACGGTGGCACTGAGGATGTAGTGCCAGCCCAGCGCCGCCACGATCCAGGATTGCAGGGTGCTGAAGAATATCTCGGCCTGCTCCGAAAACAGGGAGCCGAGGCCGACGAAGAGCACGATAATCAGCGCCGATCCGAACCAGACCGGCGGGTTCATGGAGCGGGTTATCCGCTGCCAGAGCGCCTTCATGGGTGCACCGGGAGAAGCGGTGACGGCGGGTTGTTCAAGTGCTGCAACCTCGTCCAGTGCATACGATTTTCAAGATAGAACGGGGGCAAACAGGCGGTCAAATCGGACGGCCCGCGCCAGAGCCGTCCCCGGTGGACCACGGTCAGGGGAACAAGGTCTGCTCGACAAGCAGCGCGGCGAGAGCCAGTCCACAAATCCAGGTGCCCAGAGCGCCCGCGGCCCGCAGGGGGTGGGGACGTGCCAGAGTGGGGGAAACGAGGATGCCCGCCACCAGCATATAGCGACTCAGGGTGGCGAGCACCGTCAGGGTGAGCCCCGCGGTGCCCGGCGAGAAGCGGGCCACCAGATAGAACAACAAGCCCAGCAAGGGGGCGTATTCCGCCGTATTGCCGTGTGCCCGGATCAACTTGTGGAGGCCGCTGGCGGGATCCGCCGGACACCCCTGGAGGGTGCCGGTTCTCGCCCGGGCCGCGGATACGGCGAACCCCAGGCCAAAGACGAGAAACGCCAGCATGGCGATACACACAAGGGTTGTGGACATGGCAATCCTCCGGGCTGGCTCGTGCTCAACGGATTTTCCGGCGTTGATGGCCCCGGTGCAATGCCGGCGCCGACCTCTACCCGTTCCGTTCGGCGTCGATTCGTGGTATTGGTCGGCGGTGAGAATCCGCAGGGGCGCATCATGACAATGCTGGTGAATCTGCGCGGTGTCCCGGACGATGAACTGGAAGAGATCCGGGAACTGCTGACCGGTGAGGGTATCGACTTCTACGAGACCGACGCCGGCAACTGGGGCATCGGTCAGCCCGGTATCTGGCTGCGCGATCCGGAGCAGGGGGATCTCGCGCGCAGTTTGCTGGAGCATTATTGGCAGGAAAGAAGTCGGCGGGCTCTCGAGGATCGCGAGATGCTCAGACGGACGGGAAGGTTGCCGGGGCTCACCGACCTCTTCTTGCGGGCGCCGCTGCGTTTTCTTCTCGCCCTGGCCGCCATCGGCCTGGTGCTCTATATCTCCATCGCCCCGTTCCTGGATCTGGTAGGGGATTGATCCGCGGGGAGGGCATCACCGGGCGTTGACGCTGGCCGCCACCGAAAGCTGGCGCCGGTTCTCCCGGGAACCCGAACGACCGCCGAAGTCGCGGGCTTCGACCCGGAAAGAGAAAGAGAGCGACTCCTGTCGGGTGCGGGCGGCCAGCGCCGGCGTGCGGACCCGCCCCGAAAGCACAAGGGTGGTTCGGGGTTCGTCGCGGTTGCCCCGGAGGCCGATTCTGTAGGACACACCGGCGGCTTCCACCGTGGCTGCCCCGGGAGTGATCCCGATGGGCGTCAATTGCAGGGGCATTGTCAGTGTCATGCCCGAGACACCGCCTTCATCGGAGACCCGGAGCGTAAACTGGTAGACCGTGTCGGGCTGCAAATCCAGGTATTGCCCGCCCGACGGCCCTGTCCAGGTTTGCCTCGGAGGATTCGACAGGGTTCGCGTGCCTATGCCCGGGCCGGTGACAAGCAGCTGTACTTCGGGAGCGGTCCTGTCATTCTCCGGAATGGTGGCGCACCCGTACAGGATCAGGAGTGTGGCGGCGCATAGGAGCCTGATCGGTTCCGTGAATCGCTGAAAAGCACGCATTTCCATCTCCCGGGCGGTAGCACTGCTTTTCAACGCAGTATAGACGCTGGCGGCCGATGTCAGGGGGCGAGCGAGGCCGTGTAGACGGTGTTGGTGGCGGTGTTGTCCTGAAAGGGGTTGTGAAAGTCCACCGAATGGGCCCGGGGCTTGAGGAATACCTCGCCCAGCAGCGCCGTGAAACGCTCGTCCGGCGGCTCGTTGGACCACAGTGCGAAGACACCGCCCGGCCGCAAGTGGCGCGCCAGATGCCGTAATCCGCCCTCGCTGTAGAAAGGCACATTTCCTTCGTCCAGCACCGCGCGGGGGGAGTGGTCGATATCCAGCAGAACGGCATCGAAACGCCGGCCGGGTGTCTGCGGGTCGAAGCCCGCCTCGCCCGACGCCATGGCGAAAAAGTCTCCCTCCACCAGCCGGCAGCGGGGGTCGGCGTTCAGGGTGGTGCCCAGAGGCACTTGTTCTTCCCGATGCCAGCGAATCACCGGTGGCAGAAACTCCACCACCAGCAGTTCGCCGACGCGCTCGTCCTTCAGCGCGGCCTCGGCGGTATAGCCCAGCCCCAGGCCGCCCACCACTACTTGCAGGTCGCGGCCATCGAGTGCGGCCAGTCCCAGGTCCGCCAGGGCGATCTCCCCGTCGACAAACGCGGAGGACATGAGAAACTCATCCCCCAGCTTGACCTCGTGGATATCCCTGTCGCCCAGCGCCGGGATGCGTCGCCGGCGCAGGGAGATATCGCCGATGGGGGAGGGTTGCAGATCGATCTGTTCGAAAAGGGGATTCATGGGAGCCATTGTACCCCACGGGCAGGGTGGAACATTCAGCGGCCCTCGGCGATCAGGGCAGCGAACGAGTGCAACAGGGAGCCGGCCTGCGGTGTCTCGGTGAC
>JABAHQ010005805.1_pt1 | contig 12425 bp, 13 predicted proteins | sample 7062091 | NCBI WGS metagenome assembly JABAHQ01 (sample SAMN14534359, study PRJNA622989) | marine sediment metagenome | biome: marine biome [ENVO:00000428]; feature: marine pelagic biome [ENVO:01000023]; material: deep marine sediment [ENVO:00002113] | place: India: Gulf of Kutch | collected...
CACGTCGGGTGTTGTGATCGACGGGGCCGGCAGATGGAACGTGCCCTGCTGCCCGGCACCGGACTACGATGAATACAATCTGACGACCGGCGGACTTTTCGATCTCCTGAGCATCGATATCCTCCATTCCGACGGCGGGGATCCGATTGTATTTGGTGGCTATCTAGNNTGTGCAGGGACCGTCGGCGGCCAGGGAAGGCCGGCGAGAGCGTACAGGGAGGTATTCACAGCGTGTCCCGGCACAAGGTTCGGTACCCCCTGGCGTGTAGCGGATTTCGGATCACTTATCTAGGGGCGGCGCTGGTCGGTGTCGTCGCGGTTGATGCTCTAAACTATGGGTCTCTTAGCTTTGCCGGTTTGGGTTTTACAGGCCTCGATCGCGTGCACATCATTGTGACCGGCGCTTGGACGGACCCGACTTTCGACAACCTGACTTATCAGGTAAGCGTGCCGGAGCCGGCTACTGTCGCACTGCTGGGCCTCGGCTTGGTCAGCATCGGGTTCGCACGCCGCAGACAACCCAGGCGATAGGCGAGGCTGGTTCCGCACAGTTGGCATAGCATCCACAGGGCCCCGCCGCGAGGGGTCTTGTCATGGCGGTCGGCGTTCGGCTCCCCGCCGAAGCTGTCCCAGACCAGCCAACTGTCCAGGCGTTTGCTCCTACATAAAGAACACGACGGCGCGATTCGCGAAGCGGGTCACGGCCTCGATTCTGTTCGTATAGCGCGCAGCGCACCTCCCTTTGCCAGCGCCGCGAGCATCAATCTGATGCCGCCATTCGCAGCGTTGTGAAGCGCAATGTTCCGGTGCGCTGCGCCCCCTCTATTGTGACGCGCGCGGGCGAAACAGCCGGGGATCCAGGTGGTAGCGACCGAGCAGCTTGTAGAACTCGGTGCGGTTGCGCCGCGCCAGGCGCGCCGCCTGGGTCACGTTGCCTTCGGTCATCTGCAGCAGTCGAGTGAGATAGTCGCGCTCGAAGTGCTCGCGCGCCTCATTGAGCGACAGAAGCTCGCGCTGTTTGTCGCGCAGCGCCTTGAGAACCTGAGTGGCGGGGATCACCGGTCCGGGCGACAATACAAACGTCTGCTCGACTACATTGCGCAGCTGGCGCACGTTTCCGGGCCAGGGGGCCGAGACCAACGCCTCCATCGCATCTGGAGCGAACGATTTTGGCCTTTGATCGCCGCGCTCGGCAATCTGGTGCAAGAAATGCGTGGCCAGCAGCGGAGTGTCCTCGGGTCGCTCGCGCAGCGGCGGCAGCTCCAGCAACAGTACGTTCAGACGGTAGTACAGGTCCTCGCGAAACGTGCCTTCTTCTATGGCCTTTTCGAGATCGCGGTGGGTCGCTGAAATGACTCGCACGTCGACAGCCCTGGGGCTGGTCGCGCCGACCGGACGTATCTCCATCTCCTGAAGGGCGCGCAGGAGCTTCGCCTGGAAGGGCAGGGGCATGTCGCCCACCTCGTCCAGGAACAACGTGCCGCCGTCGGCGACGCACAACAGTCCGTCGTGATTGTTGATGGCTCCTGAGAACGAGCCCTTTACGTGGCCGAAGAACTCCGATTCAAAAAGGGGTTCAGGAATCGCATTGCAGTTCACGGGAACGAAAGGCCCGTCACGGCGGTTGCTTGCCCGGTGCATGGCGCGGGCGAGCAGCTCCTTGCCCGTTCCGCTTTCGCTCTGGATCAGGATCCCCGCCTCGCTTGCCGCGGCGCGCCGCGCATGCTCCAACGCTTCTTCCATGGCCTGGCTGCGACTGACGATCTCGCCGCGCCAGTCATCTTCGGCATCGGGATCGGTAGAGTTGCGCGACGCCCCGTGAATCTGCAGCGCCTGTTCGATTCGTTCCAACAGCTCCTTGCCTTCGAATGGCTTGGTCACGTAACTGTGAACGCCTCGCTGGGCGGCATCGACCGCGTCCGGTATCGTCCCGTGGGCGGTGAGCACGATCACGGGCAGCGCCGGGCTGCGCGCGTGCAGGTGATCATACAGGGCCATTCCGTCCATCCCGCCCATGCGCAGATCGGTGATGACAAGGTCCGGCTTCACACCCGCGAACAGTCCCAGCGCCCGTTCTCCGCTGTCGGCCACGGCGGGTTCGTAGCCGGCGGCAGACAGGCGCATCGACAACAACCGCAACAATCCGGGATCGTCGTCAACGATAAGGACCTTTGCCTTGTAGTCGCTCATCGGGGCGCTGCTGCATCCGTTTGATCGCGGCGGTGGAGTTGCTGCTCAATGTCCTTGAGCTCTTCGAGCTTGTGCTCCAGGCGTTCGCGGTGTTGCCGCTCGGCGGACAGGCGGCGTTGCAGACGTTCTCGTACCCATTGACGGTCCTCCAGATTGGCGGCAAGCATGGCGGCAAAGGCGTGCAGCCCCGGATCCTGGGGACTACTTTCGTGGAGCAGCTTCTCGAGCAAAGCCCGTGCGCGAGCCTCATCGTGAACCGAGGTGCCCGGCACACTGAGCACGAGCGCCAGACGGACCTGATCCGTCGCGCCGCCCGAGGCGCGGGCGCGTTGCTCGGCTTCGCCGCGGGCCGTTTTCAGCGTCTCCGGGGTCTGCTTGCGCAGCCATTGTGCATATTGAACCAGTCCTTGAAACGTGTCCGGACGTTGACCGCCCGTGTGGTTGTCGGCATCGCTGGTGGTCGTGCGAGTGGGAAGAAGCTCACATCCGATCAGCAACGCGGCGGCAAGCCATATCATCGCAGTCAACCTGAGCGGAGCGATCCTAACCATTGGCCGGCACCGTGGGCAGCGTAACCTGGAAAAGGGCGCCGCCGGGATGGTCGACGACATAGATGTCTCCGTTGTGCAATCGGGCGTACTCCCGCGCAATGCACAGGCCAAGACCTGAGCCCTTCACGTGACCCGCGTTCTGGCTTTGTCCCTGAAAGAACGCATCGAAGATCCGCTCGCGCTCGTGGACTGCAATACCCGGACCCTGGTCTTCGACTTCGATCACCGCGAGGCCCTTCTCGCGCCGCACGCGCACCCACAAGCGGCCGCGCGCGGGCGAGTATTTGACGGCGTTCGAGATCAGGTTGTCGATCAATGTATGCAGCTTCTCCTGATCGCCAGCGATCGACACCCGCTGCGTTTCGATGATCGGTTGCAGCTTTTTGCCGCGCAGGGCGAGCTGCTGATTTTGCAGCACTGACTCGACCAGCTTGTCGAGACGGACCGAGCGAGCGTCCGACAATCCGCTCGCCCGTCCGATCATACTGAAATCCAGCAGGTTGGTGATGAGTTTCTGCAGTTGCAGGCTGTTCTGCCTCAGCAGCTCGATGACCTCCTGCTGCTCGGCGTTCAGCGGGCCCACTGCCTCGTCGCGCAGCAGCTCCGAACCCTCCCGGATGCTGGCCAGCGGGGTTTTCAGCTCGTGGGACATGTGCCGCAGGAAGGTGGTCTTCTGGTTCTCCAGGTCCAGGAGGCGCTCGCGCATCCAGTCCAGGCGCCGCCCGAGATCCTCCAGGTCTCGGGGACCGCTGACCGCAACCGGGGTGCTGAGCTCGCCGCTGCCCAACCGGCGGATCGAGTGGTCCAGCTGTCGCAGGGGCCTGACGATCAAATAGATGAACAGTCCCGCCAGCACGAGCACGATCGGCACCAGGGCCGAGACCTGCCACACGAGCAGGCTGTGCGCGCGGGCGGCAGCCTGCTGGAGCTGATCGGCCGCCTCCGTAACCGACTGCCGGCTGAAATCCTGGAGCCGGTGCGCCTGGTCAGCGAGTAAGTCGAAACCGGCCAGGGCCTCGTCGGCCGCTTTTGAACCCGGCGCCAACGTGGTGACCTGTTCATGGACGGCGCGCTCCTCGGCTTGCAGTTGATCCAGGCGCTGGCGCTGCCCGGGCGCTAGGTTCAAGACGCCCAGCTCGCGCAAGGTCTGCATGAACTCCTTGCGGCGGTTGAGGTAGACCGTCATCAAGGATCGATCCCCCAGCACATTGTACTGGCGGGCGTTGCGCTCCATGCCGGTGAGCTGCTCGACCAGCAATTCGCTCGCCCGTACGGCGCTGGCTGCATGATAAACCGCCTGCTGGCCCTGGGTCGTGACCCGATCGACATAAATGGCAGAGGTAACCAGCGCGGCGACCAGGGGAAGGGTTGCCAGGGCGAAGCCGATCAGGATCAGCGTGAGGATGGAACGGGGACGGTAGCTGCTGCGCACAATCGCAATCCACGCCTGTGGTCGAGATGGAACATGCCCGCCCCTGCCGTTTCCGGCCAGTTCCCGGCCTACGCCGCACGGCGTGTGCATGTTACCACAGGGATGGAATGCGATTGTCTGAGCTCTGGCGGACCCACGGTTGCGCCCCGCCCGGGTTAGGGAGTTGGTCAGGGAATTGCGCCCGGCGGTACCGCGAAATCACGATAGGCGCCGGGCGCACATGGCGCACGGTGTCGAAACGACGTCCCTACGCGGCCGATGTCAGCCCTTTGTCAGGTGCTCGATGGCGGCCTTGTACTCGACGGGACTCAGCATACCGTCACCGTCACGGTCGGCCTCCTGGACCGATAACCCCCGCACATACCCGGCTTCCTCTGCGCTGATCTTGCCGTCTTCGTTGCGGTCAACGACCTCGAAACTTGGCATCGTACCGGAGGTCATCGCTGCCGCAGCATCCTTCTCGCCGCCCGGTGCGCCGGCGACGGCCGCGGCGGAGAAGACGCTCAGGAACGTGGCTGTGAGAATGTGTTTGCGCATGGCTGGTTTCTCCATTAAAGGCACAACAAGAAGACTCTTCTGAAGTAGCGATGGAAGTCCCTTTCCATCTCGCCCATTTTGCGCGCAAGCCCCGTGCCAAAAGTGGAAAGTCGCCAAGCAACAATACATTACGATGACCATGCGACGTCACGGCGGCACATTGTGTCGTCGGTCAACGACACTAAAACCCGGCGCGCAGCTCACGTCTCATTCGATCAAAGACTTGGCCATGTCGGGCCAGAACGACAGGCTGCGCTGCGGATCCCGGCTCGGACCTGTGCAACACATTGAATGGCTGGCACTTTGGACCCCAGAAAAGCCGGATTTTACGCTTAAACAGGTCTTCTTGGCGCCGAAAACGAGCCTTTAAGAACCAGCCTATAGGTGCGGTGGCGCCTCGGGTGTCGACTCGTGAGTGCCGCCGACCGATGGTGAATTTGTGGGTGTCCCGGATGGCGCGTCCCGGATGGCGGCAATGGTGAATTTGTGGATGTCCCGGATGGCGTAAACACAGCGCTATCCGTGGGTGTCCCAAACTTATCCGTGGGTGTCCCAAATCGCGCCAAATCGTGGGACGACCGGCGGGCCGTGATCAAGAAGCTATTTTTTCCCGACCGGCATCAATGCGAGGGGCTTCAGCCCAGAGGGCAGCTTGAGCACGGCGGCGACATCGTCGTCTTCAAAGGCTCCCACCATCGCGGTTCCCAATCCCAGGGCCTCCGCCTGCAGGTACAGATTCTCGGCGGTGTGTCCCACTTCCATGTGCACATACCGGAGGCCGCGCCTTCCGTATTTTCGTGTGGTGCGTTCGTAGACCGCGGCAAAAACGATGACTACAGCTGCTTGCTGAATCCAAGATTGATGGAGCGCCGCGTGCGACAATGCCTTGCGTTGATCGGTGCCGTCTGTCCATTCAAGGCGGTGCCGTCCGGGATCATAGTGATAGATACCGGTGGTCAGACCTTCCACCCCCGCAGCCACCACATACAGTTCCAGCGGATACAACGCCCCGGCCGACGGCGCCGTGCGCAGACCCTCCGGATCCGTGATCCCCTGCGCGGCCCAGAGCAGCTGCCCGACGTCGGAAACGCCGATGGGCCCGCCCCGATAGTCACGCACGGATCGGCGCTGCCCAAGAAGCATTTCAAGGGAATGCTGACTCTTCGTCCGCGGGGGTGGAAGCGTGACGAAATCATCATCTCGTGTGGACATTACGCCCCCTCACAGCGCAGCGGTCTTTCACAACTGCGGTCAACGCGCAGCCTATAGGGTACTCCGACTGAATCTCGAGACCAGTAGGGATGGGTTTAGGCCGGCGCCTTCGCCGGCCGTCGCGAAGCGGCGGGGGACGGGGTATGATTGAACAAGCCTGGTATTGCTTGGGAAGCACATGACGGGTCTGCGCCTTTTCCTGTTGTTCGCCGCCAGCTCCTTCGCGGGTGCCGAGGAGTTGCCGCTGTTCGACGCCCATATTCACTACAACAGGGATGCCTGGCGCGTCGTCTCGCCAGAGCAGGCGGTCGCCGAGCTGCGCGAGGCCGGCGTGGTGCAAGCCCTCGTCTCCAGCACCAGCGACGAGGGAACACGCAAGCTGTATGCCGCGGCGTCGGATTTCGTGATCCCCGCGCTTCGCCCCTACCGCTCCCGGGTCGGGCGGGACCGCTGGCTGCACGATGAAACGGTGATCCCCTATCTCGAAGAGCGGCTCGCGGAATACCACTACGTTGCCATCGGCGAGTTTCATGCTGACGGCGCCGAGGCGGATCTGCCCGTCATGCGCCGCCTCGTCGAGCTGGCAAGAGAGCATGATCTGCTGCTCTACGCCCACTCGGACGCCGATGCGGTCGAGCGCATCTTTCGCCAGGACCCGCAGGCCGAGGTCCTCTGGGCGCATGCCGGTTTCGAGGACCCGCCCGTGGTGCGCGAGATGCTGGAGCGCCACCCGCGGCTCTGGGCCGAGCTTTCCATTCGAAGCGACGTCGCCGACAACGGCAAGGTCGCCGAGGAATGGCGCCCCGTTTTGCTCGCTTTCCCGGACCGCTTCATGGTCGGTACGGACACCTACCTCCCGTGGCACTGGGGCACGGTCGTCGACCACGCCGCATGGACCCGCCAATGGTTGTCGGACCTTCCACGCGAGGTCGCCGAGCGCATTGCTTATCGAAACGGCGAGGCGGTCCTCGGCGCGCGCTTCCGCCGGCGTGCGGGCAAAGTCACGCAATAGCGTTCCAGCCAAAGAAACAAGGATGCACCGATCCCACCGCTTGTCGAAATCCGGATTGGATCGCAGTTTGGAGCAGGATTCAGCTCGGGCGCCCTTTTTGCGCCGATTGCCGGGCGAGCCGGTCGCGCGGGAGTCCAATGGCGATGGTATCCTTGGCACCGATGTCGACGAACGGAGGCACAAACCATGCAGCCACGTCGAACGCGAATTGCCTGCCTTGCCGTTGTCTGTGCGCTGCTTCTCCCCGGCCCGCTATGGAGCCCGTTTGTCGCAGCCGATACCGCGCCCACCAAGGTCGTGCTGGGCACGGCCACCAGGGGCGGCGGGTTTCAGCTTTTCGGCTGGAACATACAAAGGACAGGATGCGAAGGTCGATTCTGTCGGACTGTGGTCGTTGATCCTCGTCCGGCCGGGGCTGCCCGACGAGGTCGTCCACCGCTTGGCGCGCGCGATCCATCATGGTGAAGGCGCGTTGGCAGAGCGGCCCCAGCAGGGGCATTATACGACGGCGCGGAACACCGTGGCACAAGTATTCGCTGAGCGCCTGCACCCCGGCGCGGCGCGTTACTACCGAGAGGCAGGACTGATGCGTTGAGGTGGAAGGAGTGCGGCGTGCGGGGGTCAAACGAAATGACCAGGCGGTTTCGCGTTGTCGTCCTCGGCGGTTACGGCAACTTCGGGAAGCGCATCAGTATTTCCCTTGCACAGGACGAGCGCATCGCAGTCCTGATCGCGGGCCGCAGCGCCGTTCAGGCCCGTGCCCTGGCGGACGAAATTCATCAACGGTGGCCTCAGACGGTGGTCGAAGGTCTTTCGGCCGACGTGCACGGAGCAGACCTGTCATATTGCCTGAGCGAGCTTGCGCCGGATCTTGTGATTCACACCTGCGGCCCGTTTCAAGGGCAGGACTACCGAGTTGCCGAAGCGTGTATCGATGCCGGTGCGGACTACATCGATCTCGCCGATGCGCGGGATTTCGTGGCAGGCATTGAGGCACTGTCCGAGCGGGCCAGGGACCGCGGGGTCATCGTGGTGAGCGGCGCGAGCTCAGTGCCCGGTTTGTCGTCTGCCGTGGTTGACCGGTTTCTGCCGCAGCTCGCTCGACTGCGTTCCATCCGCCACAGCATTGCGCCGGGCAACCGGGCCGAGCGGGGCGAGGCGACCATTCGGGCGATTCTGAGTTATACGGGTCGGCCTTTCCGGCGTTGGCAAGCGGGGCGATGGAAGACGGTTCACGGGTGGCAGGATCTGCATCGGCAGATCTATCCTGATCCCGTCGGTCGACGTTGGCTGGCGAGCTGCGAAGTGCCCGATCTCGAACTCTTCCCCCGGCGCTACGCGAAGGTGGAGGAAGTGGTTTTTCACGCCGGGTTGGAGTTGGGCCTGCTGCATCTTGGAATGTACGGGATGTCTTGGCTATCGCGTCTGCGCCTGGTGGACAACTGGGCGCGCTATACCCGGCCCATCACCGGCATGGCACGTTGGTTTGAGGCCTTCGGCACAGATGTCGGCGGCATGCGCGTGTGCCTCTCGGGCATCGGTAAGGACGGTTCACCGCTGCAGATTACCTGGAATCTCATCGCTGGCAGCGGCCACGGGCCGGAGATCCCGGCCGTCCCGGCGATCGTATTGGCCCGGAAGCTTGCGGCAGGCGAGCGCCCGGGGCCGGGTGCGTTCCCTTGTCTCGGGCTGTTCACCGTGAATGAGTTCATGCACGAGGTCCGCGGCTGGGATATTCGTCAGGAAGTGGCGGTTGAAAGAATGAAAGAGCGGTCCGTATGACCAGCTTTGCATTCCTGAAGCTGATCCACGTCATCGGCGCGACGTTACTGCTTGGCACTGGATTGGGCATCGCGTTCTTCCTGTTCATGGCCAATCGCAGTCGCAACGTCGCGGCCATCCACGTGACCGCGCGCCATGTGGTGCTGGCCGACTGGGTCTTCACGATGCCGGCCGTGATCGCCCAGCCCATCACCGGATATCTACTTATGCGCGAGCTCAACTACGGATTCGACACGGCCTGGTTTGCCGGCGTCGTGGGGTTGTACCTGCTGGCTGGCGCCTGCTGGATTCCGGTGGTGTTCATCCAGCGCCGCATTCGGGATCTGGCCGGGAACAACCACGGATTCGACGAGCTGCCGGAGGACTATCACCGCCTGATTCGTACCTGGACCTGGCTCGGCGTGCCGGCCTTCACGGCGGTGGTGATGCTCTACGGATTGATGATTATAAAACCGGGGATGTAGACTGCGATTGGGAGCTCCAGGCCAGACCACGCGTTTCACAAAAACGTGGTCTGTGTGCTGTCTCCTGGCTTGCCCGGTGATGAGCAGGTGCAACGATCAGCGCCGGCGGCCGCGACCTTTTCCTTTGCCTTTCGGTTTTTCCTCGTTGACCCGCAGGCTCTTGCCCTTGAAGTCAACACCGTTGAGGGCGGCGATGGCGGCGCGTGCCTCGTGGCCTTCCATGTCGACGAAGCCGAAACCGCGGCACCTGCCCGAGAATACGTCGGTGGCCAGCTTCACGTTGCGCACCGTGCCGTATTTCGAGAAAAGCTCGCGGACGTCGTCTTCATTTGCATCCGGGGTTAAGTTACCTACGAACATGGTCTTCATGCGTTCCTCCTAATTTCTTGCCCGTTCAGGCGCCCCGTCGCTGCGCGCGGCGACCACGCTTGCGACCCGCGGAACGGCTCTTCGCAGCGGGGCGGTGGGCGCCGTGTCCCTGGCGCAGCCGCATTCGCGTCTCGTTGCGCGCTGGCTGCGCAGCCCGGGCAGCGTCGGGCTCGAATCCGGTCTGCACCGCCGTGTGGATGGCCGTGTTCAGCTGTCGCTGAATTGCAGCGAAATGGCCTCTCTCTTCTGCACAAACCAGCGATATTGCCGTGCCGCTTCGACCGGCACGCCCGGTGCGACCGATGCGATGCACGTAGTCTTCCGGGGTTTGCGGCAAGTCGTAGTTCACGACATGCGGAAGTTGCTGGATGTCCAGCCCGCGGGCCGCGACGTCCGTTGCGATCAGGGCGCGCACCGATTGCCTTTTGAAGGCCTCCAGCGCGCGTGTGCGCGCTCCCTGGCTCTTGTCTCCGTGAATGGCTGCGGTTTCGATTCCGTCCTTGCCTAATTGACTGGCCAGGCGTTCCGCGCCGCGCTTGGTGCGCGTAAACACCAATACCTGACTCCAGTTCTCCGATCCTATCAGGTACGCGAGCAGGGCGCGCTTTCGATCGCGGTCGACCCAGTAGGCAGACTGCGATATCGGCTGGGCGGCGCTACCCGGGCCAGCCACCTCGATCAACCCGGGTGCGTTGAGAAAGCGCCGGGCCAACTTCTGTACAGTATCAGAGAAGGTGGCCGAAAACAGCAGGGTTTGGCGCCGGGTGGGCAACTCGCCCAGAATGCGTTCGACCGCGGGCAGGAAGCCCATGTCGAGCATGCGATCGCCCTCGTCCAGCACCACGATCTCTACGGCCGAGAGGTCCACCGTGCCGCGCGCCAGATNNGGCCACCAGAATCTCGACGCCCCTGCGCAACGTCGTGATTTGGGGGCCGATCCCCACGCCCCCAAAGACGACGGCCGAGCGCAGAGGAAGGTGTTTGCCATACCGTCGCACGCTGTCCGCCACCTGGCCGGCGAGCTCGCGGGTCGGCGTCAGCACGAGGGCGCGAACCGTACCCCGCCGGCCGTCGCGCCGGCTGTGCAGGTTCTGCAGAAGGGGGAGGGTGAAGGCGGCGGTCTTCCCGGTGCCGGTCCGGGCGCCCGCCATCAGGTCCCGCCCCGCGAGAACGATTGGGATCGCCTCGGCCTGGATTGGCGTCGGCTGCCGGTAGCCCTGGTTTGTAACGGCCTTGAGGAGTTCGGGTGACAGGCCCAGTGAAGAAAATGACATATCGCGTAAGCTCCATGCTGAAAATACTGCCAAGGCGCCGGGGCCGAAAAGCTCCGGGCTCGCTGGGTCGTCGAGGTTTGGCCTTGGCAGGTGAGCAGACCGCGACCGGTTTGCGGGTACCGGCCTAGCAATGAGAAAAGTGCTTTGCGGGTACGTTGGGCGCGATCAGACACGGGCGCCCGGACAAACACAGAGACGCCATATTATCACACAAAGCAAACCGGGGACAGACTGAGCCGTCCCTGCTCTTCTATAGGTAGTCTGCGACGAATTCCACCAGGAAGTCGTACCAGTTGGCGGGGAAGGGCTCGGTGAGCTCCTTTGCTGCCGCAAAATCCTCGTAGAAGACCTTGTCCAGCAGTTTCTGCACGGCCCCCGGGTGGGAGGTGGCGAGATTGGTCTCGCGATTGACCCGAAAGCTCAGGCGATCGAAGTTGGCGGAACCGAAGCAGGCCCACCCATCGTAGATCGCCGCCTTGAGGTGGGACATATAGGGATAGATGTAGACTCGGATGCCTTGCTCCAGCATGGTATTCGCGGCGAGCACGTTGCTCTTGTTGATGGGACCGCTNNATGATCACCCGCACATCCACTCCCCGGCGGCGGGCCACCGCCAGCTCGTATAGGATCTCATCGTCCGTCAGGTAGGCGTTCTGGATGTAGATATAGCGGCGCGCATTGCGAATGGCCGCCAGCTGTGCCTGGTAGATCTGTGAGCTTTCCGGCAATGTTTGGAGGATGCGTACCGGGTAGCCCTCGTCTTCGGCATGATGGCGGAACGGGCTGAAGCGGCTGAAAAAGGCACCCAGGTCCCCCGCCCAGCCGGCATGGGCCCAGTCACGCTTGAACTCCCGCCGCAGCTTGTCCACGACCGGCCCCCTTACCTCGACCATGAGATCGTGCCAGTCATAGCGGTATTCCCGCCCGATATTCATGCCGCCCACGAAGGCCAGCGCTTTGTCAATGAACGTTCGCTTGCTGTGATCCCCGGCCAGCCAGGGATTCGTGCCGAGACGGAATTCCACGTCCGAGTCCGAGGTCAAATAGGCCTGCATGGAACCGGGCGCACGATGCGCGGGTGACAGAGTGGCGGACTGTGCGGCGCCGGCGCCGATGGTGCCGAAGCCATCAGCCAGAATCTTGACGTCGACGTCNNCGACGTCCTTGGAACGCCGCTTCAGGATGTCGGCGATCTTCTTGGCGTAGTCGTCGTTGTCGAAAATATAGGTCTGGATCTCGATGGATTTCTCGGCCTTGAGGAGGTGATCGATGAGTTGCGGGAAAAACTCCTCCCCGTCGACAAGGAAACGCAGCGTCCCCTTGCTCGCTTTTGTTCCGGCGATCTCGTCGAGCTGTTTTTCCCAGGCCGCAAGATCCATCGCCGCATGGTTGGCCACTGGAGGCACCGGTCCACCCGGCATAACCGTTTGGTTCGGCGTGAGCGTATCCCGGGCGGTGTCGGCGATCCGGAAGAACAGGCGGTTCAGGGAGCTGATCGGCCGTGCAACAAGCCCCGAGGTATGGCTGCGGATGAGATGACCGATTGTCTGGACGGTCTGCGTGCGACTCGCATTCGCCTTTGTCAGGATGGACTCGTGAATG
>JABAHQ010009966.1_pt4 | contig 12425 bp, 16 predicted proteins | sample 7062091 | NCBI WGS metagenome assembly JABAHQ01 (sample SAMN14534359, study PRJNA622989) | marine sediment metagenome | biome: marine biome [ENVO:00000428]; feature: marine pelagic biome [ENVO:01000023]; material: deep marine sediment [ENVO:00002113] | place: India: Gulf of Kutch | collected...
CTGGTACCGCAATACAATGACCCGAAAGACGATATTGCCCTGGGCAGGCTGCGCTGGTGTTTTCCGCGACACCGGATTATCGGTATCAATGCCCTGCCGCTGATACGCCAGTACGGCAGCCTGCATTGCGTCACCATGCAGCTGCCTGCTGGTATACTCCGGGCTTTTGGATCAGCACTACCATGACTGACACCCTGACCGTTGCACTGGTACAGCAAAGCTGTTCTGATGATGCTGCCAAGAACCTTGCGGCAAGCTGTGACGCCATCCGTCGCGCCGCCACGCAGGGCGCAAAGCTGGTTCTGCTCCAGGAACTGCATCGCAGCCTGTATTTCTGTCAACACGAAACAACCGATAATTTTGATCTGGCCGAAACCGTCCCCGGCCCTTCCACCGACGTCCTGGGAAAACTGGCCGGTGAACTGGGCATTGTCATCGTTGCCTCCCTGTTTGAAAAACGCGCTGCCGGACTCTATCACAACACGGCGGTCGTTCTGGAAAAAGATGGCCGCATTGCCGGACGTTACCGCAAGATGCATATTCCCGACGATCCCGGTTTTTATGAAAAATTCTATTTCACGCCGGGCGACCACGCGCCGGAAGCAAGTGGCTTCATGCCGATTGAAACATCTGTCGGGAAGCTCGGTATTCTGGTCTGCTGGGATCAATGGTTTCCGGAGGCAGCCAGACTGATGGCACTGGCCGGCGCCGACCTGCTGCTTTATCCAACCGCCATCGGCTGGGATCCCGGGGATGAGGAGGATGAACAACAGCGCCAGCTGGATGCCTGGCTCACCATCCAGCGCGCCCACGCCATCGCCAACGGCCTGCCGGTGCTAAGCTGCAATCGCCATGGCCATGAAAACGATCCCTCCGGTGTATCACCGGGCATCAATTTCTGGGGCAACAGTTTCATCGCAGGCCCGCAGGGCGAAATACTGNNTCATCGCCGACATTGACCTCGCTCGCAGTGAATCAGTACGGCGAATCTGGCCCTATCTGCGCGACCGCCGAATCGATGCCTATCAGGGGCTGCTCGCCCGCTATCTCGACGAGCAGAACTGAAACATGATTGATTTTTCTAAAGATTCCCGCCCCTGAAGCGGATACAATAGGCAATATTCAACCCCGGCGATGTTCGATATAAAATATCCGCTATAATCGGGGCGCAACAACTCTCACAACTGACCGCAGGAAATGATGCGATGATCCTGATTCTGAAACCCAATACCGACCATACCAGCCACGACTATCGACAACTCACAGAGCATCTGAACAATCTGCCCAATGTCGAATTCAGGGTACACCAGGAAATCGGCACCCAGCAGCACCTGACTGAAGTCTATCTGATCGGTGACACCAAGCCGCTGGATATGGCCGACATGCAGACCCTGCCCTGCGTCGAGCGTGTGGTTCGTATTTCAGAGGAATACCGGGTACTGGGGCGTCATCAACCGGTCGATGACCGCGCAACTTCCTTTGAATACAACGGTGTGAAATTCGGCCAGGATACCCTCAATGTCTTTGCCGGACTGTGCGCGGTGGACATTCCCGAGCATGTTGAAATGATGATGAAAGCCCTGCAGGAGCATGGTCAGGTCTGCACCCGTATGGGGGCCTACAAACCACGTACCAATCCCTATTCGTTTCAGGGACATGGAAAGGATTGCCTGCCCTATGTCTTTGAACTCGCCGGCAAGTATGGCATCAGAGTCATCGCCATGGAAGTCACCCATGAATCGCATGTGCATGAAATCAAGGAAGCACTGGAAGCAACCGGCAACCCGACCGGCGTCATGCTGCAGATCGGTACCCGCAATACACAAAACTTTGAATTGCTGAAAAGCGTCGGTCGTCAGCAGGAGTTTCCCGTCCTGCTCAAACGTGGTTTTGGCATCACACTGGATGAATCACTGAACGCGGCTGAATACCTGGCATCGGAAGGAAACCGCAAGGTTATTTTTGGCTTGCGCGGCATGAAGACCAACATGGGTGATCCGCACCGTAATTTTGTCGACTTTTCACATGTCCCGGTCATCCATCGCCTGACACGTATGCCGGTCTGCATTGACCCCTCCCATTCGGTTGGATCACGCGATCGTTCCCCCAACGGTATCCTGGATGTCATGAATGTCACAGCCCAGGGTGTGATTGCCGGTGCCAACATGATCCTGGTCGATTTTCATCCCAACCCGGCAAAGGCACTGGTTGATGGCCCGCAGGCCCTGTTAATGAAAGAACTGCCGCACTTTCTTGAAGATGTTGCCGTGGCACGCAAGGCCTGCGAAGAACGTGCAGCACTGGCGGAAAAATACCAAAATGCGTAGAAAGCCGGCAACCAGGTTCTGACAAGCCACTACACAGAGTAGTATTTTTATGTTCAAGAAGATAATAAACCCGGGAACTTATTCCTGGATCGAAAATATGAGATCGCCGGAATCAGTCAGTATTGCGTCCCTCATTCTAATCACATTTCTGGCACATTTTTTTCAATTCTCAAAATTTGGCCTTTATGAAGACGATTATGTGTTCATTCTTCTCGACAACAGTTTCAGGGAATATATCAGACTCCTTAAATACTCAATCACAGAATGGCCATCAGGCCGGCCTACCAGTAACATTATCCCTTTTACAATCAGTTATTTTGGAAGCCTTTTTGGCGGCCTTAAAACAATATACCTTTTCAGCTTCCTTCTCATAACCACAAACTGCCTCCTTCTTTATAAACTACTTAGAAAATTCTCTCCAGCTCCCATAGCTTTTACCGGAGCACTCATATACTGTCTCTATCCGGCAGATACCACGAAGATTCTGTTAATTCACAGCTTTGCTGTTCAGTCAGGTATANNATATCCCCGTACATATACGGATTTCTCGCAGTCACATGTTATGAAAGTACGCTTATTGCATTACTGGCTGCACCACTTCTCAGAGAAGAGAATAAAAATACTTTCATCAAATCTATCGTGATAAATACAGGAGTTATCGCCTCCATATTTATTTTCATGGCTGTACTAAGAACATTCATGGGAGAAGCCCGGGTATCAGCCCTGGGTGGCAGCGATGGAAATTCGATTGTTTTCAAGATTCTTTCCGCACTCGTAACGGGACCCGCATGGTCCGCAAGCAGCTTCTTTATCCGTCCTGTTGAATTCCTGAAAGAAGCCTCTCCTTCTGCCTATGCAATGGCCATTTTTACAGCGACATTGCTTGCGATAACATTTAACAGGATAAAAAAATTTACACCCGACAACAGCAGCTATTCAAGAAAAGACCTGAAAATAAACAACAGCTTTATTTCGCTGGATTCGAGCATTGAATATAACAAGGATGGAGTTAATATTATAAGGCTTGTGTCTGCAGGATTATTAATGTGGATATCAAGCTATCTCCTGTCTTTTACACACTACCCTCCGACAGCAATGCATGGACGTATGACATCAGTTCATATTTCATCCAGCATTGGTAGCGCGATTACGATCGCGGGCTTAATATGGCTCGCCTTACTAATAATAAAAAATAATAAAGCAAAAAAGATCGCTTATACTATCTCCATTGCCTATCTCTCAATCCTCACCGGGTGGCATTATGTAGTACAAACCGATTACGCAAAATCATGGGACAAGCAAAAATTATTCTGGAAAGAAATCGCTCAAAAAACACCGGATTTGCGTCACGACTCGGTTATACTTTTTGGTGACAAATCAAAAAGCATGGAATCAACCAAATACATCCTGACACACAGCTGGGCTAACGCACTCATTCCGGCAAAACTGTGGCAATTCGACAATCAGGGGAAAAAACCCAGATTCTATCCGATAACAAAGAAAATAATCTCAGGAATCTATAAAAAAAACAACAGGCTCTATTGGAGNNCACCCCGAGAAGGAACTTTCTCCTGACAGATTGATCATTATTGTTAGAGAAAACGGCGAATTCAGGAGAATTAGTGGAAACATAACACTGGGAAAAAACATAATTCGAATCCGCCCCGAAGGTAAAAGGACTGAAAAAACATACACAAATCTGTACAACATTATGACAGATTAATACACGCCTTATTAGATACCATCTCACACCATGAACAGATCGACTCCAGCCCTGGCAATTGTAGTTCCATGCTTCAACGAGGAAGAAGCACTTTCATCTACAATACTTTCGACCCGCCATACACTGGACACATTGATATCAAATGGCCACGTATCCAAAGACAGTTATATACTATTTGTAGATGATGGAAGCAATGATCATACCTGGGACATAATTGAAAAAGCTCATAATGACGACCCTTCCATATCAGGGCTCAGGCTCTCAAGAAACTACGGGCACCAGAATGCATTAATGGCAGGCATGCTTCATGCTCGTAACAATTCCGACTGCTGCATATCAATAGACGCGGACCTTCAACAGGACATTTCCAAACTGGAAGATTTTCTTCTCCATTACAAATCCGGATCAGATATTGTTTTTGGTATTCGTCATGACAGAAAGAGCGATGGATTTTTCAAGAAATGGACAGCTCTGGGGTTCTATGGATTAATGACAAAACTGGGTACCCCGCTCATCAGGAATCACGCAGACTATCGTCTCACCAGCCGGGAAGCCCTTGATGCATTAGCACAATACGGCGAAAGGAATATTTTTCTCAGGGGTATATTTGCCGATATGGGACTAAAAACAAGCAATGTTTATTTTGAAACCAAAGAAAGAACACAGGGCGAATCAAAATACACAATAAGAAAGATGATCCTTTTCGCCCTGCACGGAATAACATCATTCTCTATTGCCCCGTTAAGGTTTATTACATTTCTGGGTATTATCATTTTTACGCTCAGCACTATCATGGGGTTCTATATTATGGCAAGAAGCCTGATAATTGGCGACACAGTCCCTGGGTGGGCCTCTACCACACTCCCGATTTATTTTCTGGGCGGACTACAAACATTGTGCATTGGAATCCTCGGAGAATATATTGGAAACATATATATGGAAACGAAGTCCAGACCACGCTACCTTATACAGAAAGTTCTGGAAAAAAAATCATGAAACTGGCCTCACTGTTTACAATATATATCCTTATTAGCAGCTATGGTTTATATAAAATAAAGTCGTCCGCAGAAATATTCAATATTCCATTCATAATCGGACTCTCGTTTTATATCCTCGGATTTCTGATTTGGCTGTATATACTAAGAATTACACCTCTATCAGTCGCATTCCCTGTTGCAGCAGGCCTTCTCATTCTTGCAACATCCTTAACAGGNNCAGGGATATTCTTTCTGGAAGAGAGTTTCAACAGCACCAAAATAGCAGGCGCATTATTGATTACTGGAGGTATTACACTCATCTCCCTTTCAACAAACGGAAATTAACTTTCAAATGAATGAGACTGAACGACAAAGAGAGCACTTCGAAAATATTTCTGATACTTATTTCAGGGAAAGGCAAAACACAAATCACCTGCTTCTAAAAAGCCTGATCTGGAAATATTTCTTTAAACGAAACAACCTGAAAAAAATAAAAGATGAAACATTGGTTCTTGAGCCGATGTGCGGCTATGCTGAAGGAAAGAACATACTTGAGAAATACGGGAAACTGAAGTTCGCATACACAGGGTTTGACTACAGCAGGCCATTGATAAAGAAGATAAAAGAATTAAACCCGGAAATTGATGTCAGCTGGCAGGATATTACCCAATTCGATCACAATGAATACAATGAACGTTTCGACATAATTATACTGATAGGTGGCTTACACCATGTTTTTAAAAAAACAGATATTGTTCTTGAAAAACTCCATAAAGTACTTAAGCCCGGAGGATACTTTATCAGCCTGGAACCCACCCACAACTTCTTCCNNCGAAGAATAAGGGAATCTATTTATAAAAAGAATGCTCTTTTTGATGAAGAAACAGAGCAGGCATACGATCTCGAAAGCATACACCAGCACTTCAGCCATACAGGATTCAGGTTAGCAGATGAAATCTACCCCGGCCTCCTTTCCTATATCCTCTATTACAATCCTGATGCTTTTCCATTCCTTAATGTTGGAGGGAAAATACTGGTAAAATTCCTTTTTCATCTGGATAGACTATTCATTAGCAATGTTATAGGCAGAACATTCTCTTTTGCCACCCTGTCACTGTACCAGAAACCCGAAAAAAAAGAGAGCTAGGAAGCTCCTGCCTTTTCTCCTTGATTTCTTTCAAAGCGGGATATCTGCATCTTTCTTCCCGCAACCCAGGTCTTGCGCAGGTGCTTGAACACGGCTTTTGGCATACCTTCCGGCAAATCAACCGTGCTGAAGGTTTCATGAACTGTCACCCGGTCTATAAATTCGCTGTCAATTCCTGCCTCGTTGGCAATGGCTCCCACAATGTTGCCGGCTTTCACGCCGTGCATCTCACCANNTAGCGTTCCATTCCCGCTTTGGGGCTTGAAGACAGGGACAACTTCTTTCCACGCAGCCTGCTGTCTTTCTTTCCAGCCACCGGTTTACCGTCAGTATTTTTGCCGGCATATTCCCTGTTCCGCATACCTTCTTTTCTGCCATGGGCAGATTTGTCGACAGTTTTCCTGCGTCGATCACTCCGATCTGCTTTTCCTTTTTCAGTCATCTCCGGAGCACTCTTGCGCGGCATGTCCCTGGCCAGTAAAGGCATATCGCCCTGCACCAGCCTTGCCAGGGCCGCGGCCACCCGGGTTGCAGGTACACCATGCTCCTGCTCATAGCGCTCGACAAGGTCACTGAACAGGCCCAGATCTTCATTAGCCAGGGTATCAGTAATCCGCTGCATGAAAGTTTCCATGCGCTTGTTATTGATCTCTTTGGTAGTCGGTGGCACCAGTGGTTCTATTTTTTGCCTGGTGGCCTTCTCGATACTGCGCAGCATTCTTTGCTCACGCGGTGTTACAAACAATATCGCATCACCACTGCGCCCGGCACGGCCTGTACGACCAATACGATGCACATAGGCTTCGGTATCACTGGGAATATCATAATTGACCACATGACTGATACGTTCAACATCCAGTCCGCGTGCAGCAACATCGGTGGCTACAATAATATCCAGACGCCCGCGCTTGAGCCGGTCAACCACCTGCTCACGCTGTTTCTGGGCGATATCACCATTCAACGCCGCAGCCGCATAACCCCGCGCCTCCAGCTTTTCCGCAAGCTCCACTGTCGCGGTTCTGGTGCGGACAAAGATGATCATCGCATCAAAGGGTTCAACTTCAAGTATCCGGGTCAGTGACTCCAGCTTGTGGCCATGTTTGCCTATCCATACCCGCTGGCGAATGGTATCCGCCGTGGTCGTCTTTGCCCTGATCACCACCTCTTCAGGACTGGTCAGATGCTTTTTGGCAATACGCCGCACCTCTTTGGGCATGGTCGCGGAAAACAATGCAATCTGGCGCTCGGCAGGCGTCTGTTCCAGCACCCATTCAACATCATCGATAAAGCCCATACGCAGCATCTCATCTGCTTCATCGAGCACCAGCGTGGTCAGGCCATCAAGATTCAATGTGCCACGACGCATGTGATCCATGACACGCCCCGGCGTCCCGACAATCACGTGCACGCCACGTTTCAGGGCTCTTAATTGTGTACCGTAATCCTGACCGCCATATACAGGAAGCACATGAAAGCCCTTCATCTGCGCTGCATACCCCTGAAACGCCTCGGCAACCTGAATCGCCAGTTCGCGGGTCGGCGCCAGTACCAGCACCTGCGGTCTGGCCGATTTCAGATTAATTCTCGACAAAACAGGCAATGCAAAGGCCGCCGTTTTGCCGGTTCCGGTCTGGGCCTGCCCCAGCACGTCACGACCCGCCAGCAAATGCGGAATGGTCATGGCCTGAATTGGCGAGGGTGTTTCATAGCCGACGCGGGCCAGAGCCTGGAGCACAGCATGACTCAAACCCAGCTCATCAAAGCTGGAAACCGTTGGTAAATCAGACATATAGGGATACCCCTTAAGATAGTAAACATGGTCCCGTAAGGCTCCATGAACACCTCTAAGCGGTATATTGAGCAGCCCTAGAAGGGAAAATAATATAAATATAATTAAAGCACGCAATTATAGCAGATCCGGAACAAAATAGCTGGAGTGTCTGCAGTCGGGTTGTGTGCCGGGGCTCTGTCGGCCTCCTGACTATAACAGCCTCTTCTGAAACAGCCTCCTCTGGAACCGGCCCTTCCGGTATTATCCCGATCTAGAACAGTCCCTGATAGCTCATGCCTGCCCCGTCTCCGGGATCGGCCCACAAATCATCAAGATTGAAGCTGAAATGAAAACTGAAGCGGTGACGCTCATCCAGTGAACGATATGTCCAGCTGCTGCGTAACTTTCCCTGAATATAACTGCGCATCATGTCATCTGCCGGATTCAGCAGATAATCATTTTTTTCATCGACATCCCCGATATAAACACCCAGCCCCCAGCCCGCATGGGCACTGTAATTATGCTGCAGCATGGCATAGAGTTGCGTGGTGGAAAACAGGTAATCATAACTGCCACCGGCATCTGTCCTGTTGCGCATACGGTTGGCAAAAAGGTCAGAACGCAACCCCAGCGTCAACTCATCTTTTTCCCGGAAAGGGCGCACCCAGTAAATATCAATATTCCTGTGGCCAAGGGACTGAACACGATCGCTCGTCGTATCGGCAAGTGCCTTGTCCGTGATCCAGAAACCCAGTTCGATGCCAATCGACTCATCCGCGGAAAGAACGTAATCCAGCAGCATTTCGGCATTTTCACTGTTATGTCGAAACAGCCTGCCTTCCAATGGCATCACCAGAGTAAGCGGGCTGTCTCTTTCGATCGACAGACGTAACCGCCAGTCCGCAAGCGTACCGGCCATATCCAGAGTAACCGTTGTCGGTTGATCCTCATAATAGGCATCATCCATCACATTCTTTTCATTATAGAAATGATCGACGCTCAGCCAGGAAACGCGTATATAGTCTCCCGGCTGGTCACCCCATGACAGCGCATATCCAAGGTCCGACTGACGTTTGTCATGTGCAGCAGTACCGATAAATGAAAGTTCAAGTTCATTGCCAAACGGCCGCCAGCCAATATCCAGCAAGGGATGCTCCAGCGGTTTGATTGCATAATATACCCTGTATGCCTGATCAAACCGGATCGAAAAATAATCCGAAAGGCGCTGATGCAAACGAATTTCACTATCAACATAAGACAGATTCAGCCCCAGACTGCCTCCCGTCATACGCCATCCGCTTCCGGCAGCAAGCCATTGATCATCGGCCGATTTTCCAAAGGCATAGGCCTTCATATCAAGAAAATTTTCCGGATGAAAATTGGGTTCATTCAGGGAAATATCATCATCAAAGGCGTGAAGCGGGTCCACAGCGCCGCAAATAAAGAGAAAAATAACCGCAAGTGTGACGGCAAATCTGCGGCGCATAATAAGCCCCCCGAAAAATGCATGATTCATCCACGCCGATTTTGTAGAATAGTGGTCAAAAGTACAAGTAGAGACCTCATCTATCGGGAGCAGACATCATGAGTCTTGTGGTTTATCTAAGCGGTGAAATTCATACCAACTGGCGCGAGGAAATCAGAAAGGGAGCTGCGAATCAGGGCCTTGATATCCACTTCACCTCGGCCGTCACCGATCATGATGCCAGTGATGCGGCCGGTGATCATCTCGGCCCGGAAGACAGCAACTTCTGGCGCGATCACAAATCGGCCAAAGTCAATGCCATCCGCACCAAAACCCTGATTGAAAAATGCGATATTGCTGTTATTCGCTTTGGTGACAAATACAAACAGTGGAATGCCGCCTTTGATGCCGGTTATTGCGCAGCACTGGGCAAACCCTATATCACATTACATGCAGAGGACATTATTCACCCGCTGAAGGAAGTCGATGGCGCAGCAATGGCGTGGACAACAAAGACGGAACAGGTCGTCAGGATTCTCGAATACGTCACAAAATGAATGTCATATATTCAGGACGTTAAAACCAGCTCGCGTATCATTGATGTGGCATAACTTCCTGAAGGCAAACCGAACTCAAGCTTCAATCTATCCTTTTCAAGTGACCAGGCAAGATCATTAACTGTAACGCGCATCGCGCGCCGGGTCGCATCAACACCGGCCTTCGCTATCCCCTCGCCCGGTTCCTGATAAACTTCCAGCGCCTTCTTTTCTATCGCTGATGCCTTTCCTTCAGCCTGCTTGCCTCCTCGCCCCGGTAGCGGGCCTGCAGGATGCACATCAAACCGTCGACAACGCCCGATGAGCTCATTATCTACATCATCAATCGTGAAAACACTGTTGCTACCATCCAGCATCATCACATCGCCGTCAACGGGCTTGTTCCATAAACCCGACCTGACCCGCTCTGACAACACCGCATTGAATAACAGGGAGCGCGCCGCAGAAAGATAGATACCACGTTGATGACGTTTCGGTCTGACATCACCGCGAAACATGGCCAGTGCCTTATCGATATTGTCACGACCGAAACGTTGTTCGCCGAAATAGTTCGGTACACCCTGATCTTTTATCAACTCCAGTCGTGCAGCGATCTCCTCCCTGTCACCCTGCACATCCCGCAGGGTGATGACAAACCGATTCCCCTTCAATGCACCGCGTTTGAGTTTCCTGCGATGACGGGTGATATCAAGAATCCGTATATTTTCTGATTCAAGTTCAGACCAGTCAGGCTCGGGCTTTCCGGACAGATTCACGGTAAACCATTGTATGGTGACTGCATGCCTGTCTTTAAGGCCTGCATAGCCGACATCCACTTGTTTGACGTCAGCCAGCCTTGCAAGCTGACGTGCTATATATTCAGTATTCTCACCGCGCTTTTGTATCCTGAGCATGGCATGCTCTCCGTCACCATCAGGATCAAAACCAAGTACTTCCTCAACGACGAAGTCTTCCGGCGATTGACGCATGACAGNNAAATGGTTTATCGGAATAAAATCTCACCGTGAGATCTCTCCACTACGGTCGGGATGACATTGCTGTGAAGCAGTCCATTTTCACAACAGGATTATTCATCAAGCAGCACCACGGCATGAGTGGCGATGCCTTCCTTGCGCCCGGCAAAGCCCATCTTCTCCGTCGTTGTTGCCTTGACGTTCATGCGTGCTGTCTCGATACCAAGATCGGCCGCCAGCACCTCACGCATGGTATCTGTATGTGGCGCCAGCCTGGGTGCCTGGGCAATAATGGTAATATCAGCATTAGCAACAGAAAGCCCCCTGCTGCGTAACTGCCCCATCACACGCCGCAAAAGAATACGACTGTCTATACCCTTGTAGGCATCATCATTGTCCGGAAAGTGTCTGCCGATATCACCCAGCCCGGCGGCGCCAAGCAGGGCGTCACACAGGGCATGGATAACAACATCACCGTCAGAATGAGCAGCCATGCCCTGCTCATAAGCTACTTTCACACCACCGAGCATCAGATGATCCCCTTCGGCAAAACGATGCGCATCATAACCATGTCCGATTCTCATGCGCGGTTCTCCTGTTCACTCATATAGAGCTCTGCAAGCCGCAGATCCTGCGGCCGCGTTATCTTGATATTGTCTGCATGACCTTCAATCATTTTCGGAACAAAGCCTGCCAGCTCCATGGCACTGGCATCATCGGTAACATGCTGGCCGCTGTCCACGGCCCGCTGTAATGCATCACGCAGCATGCCAGGCCTGAACATCTGTGGCGTCAGCGCCCGCCACAGACTGCTGCGATCGATGGTTTCAATGACCCGCCCGTCAGCAACACGCTTGAGCGTATCGGTAACCGGCACTCCCAGCAGACCGCCCACCTCATCATCACCGAGACGATGAATCAACAAGGTGATATCCTCTTCCCTGATGCAGGGACGCGCCGCATCATGCACCAGTATCCGGTCATTATCGTCGGCCATATCGCCCAATGCATGCAGTGCATTCAATACCGAAAAATGCCNNCATGCACCGGCACGTCATAATCGGTCCTGATGTCATGCCAGTATTCATCAGCCTCTGAAATTGCCACCACCACACCGCTGATCAAGGGATGCGTCGCCAGCCGCTGCAGGGTATGTTCGATGACTGTCCTGCCTGACAGCGGCAGATATTGCTTGGGAACCGGGCTTCCCATGCGTTTGCCGCTGCCGGCTGCAGGAATCACGGCCCAGTAGTGCACAGTCTTTTCCAATGCCGTCATAGGGATTATTTTTCTTTCGGCGCTTCTTCGAGGGTTTGATAGAATACCTCCCCCTCCCTGATCATGCCCAGCTCACTGCGCGCCCGCTCCTCAATGGCCACCATGCCCTGCTTCAGGTCCTTGACCTCTGCTGCCAGGTTTTCATTACGCTCGCGCATCGCTGCATTTTGCAACTGCTGTGCCCGGATGGCATGCTGTAATTCGCGGATCTCGGCAATGCCGCCGTC
>JABAHQ010021843.1_pt1 | contig 12416 bp, 10 predicted proteins | sample 7062091 | NCBI WGS metagenome assembly JABAHQ01 (sample SAMN14534359, study PRJNA622989) | marine sediment metagenome | biome: marine biome [ENVO:00000428]; feature: marine pelagic biome [ENVO:01000023]; material: deep marine sediment [ENVO:00002113] | place: India: Gulf of Kutch | collected...
TGGGCCCGCACCCGCTGGATAGCATCCTCGATAATGTTGGCGGGCGTCCAGAGTGCCTCGCAGTCACAGAGATCGCGAACGAAGTGTTCGAAGATACGCTTGCCCTGAAGCGTGTGGGTCACCTCAGGATGGAACTGAATACCGTAGAGGGGTTTGTCCGACGCCCGCATGCCGGCGATGGGACAGGAATCGGTGGCGGCGATGCACTCGAACCCTTCCGGGAGCGTCACCACCTTGTCGCCGTGGCTCATCCAGACGTCCAGCAGCGCGGTGCCGTCGGCCGGATCCACATGATCCTTGATGTCCCGGAACAGGTCGTTTTCCTGCTCCACACGAACCCGGGCGTACCCGAATTCCTGAATCTTCGAAATATGTACCTGACCGCCGAAGTGCTCCGCCATGCTCTGCATGCCGTAGCAGATCCCCAGTACCGGCACGCCCATTTCGTACACCAGCGTCGCCGGACGCGGCGAGCTCTCGCCGGCGGTGACAGACTCAGGCCCGCCGGAGAGGACGATGCCTTGCGGCGCGAAAGCCCGGATATCCGCCTCGCTCATGTCCCAGGGATGGACTTCCGAATAGACACCCACCTCGCGGATGCGACGGGCGATCAATTGCGTCTGGGTGTACTGGGAACCGAAATCGAGGATCAGGATTCGCTGGGCGTGGATATTCTGGGTCATGGAGCGGCTTCCCGGGACTGGCTGGTCTCAAACCGACTTCGGGGCACTCAGGCCCCGAATCGATCAATATCAAGAGGTTGTACTCACTAGTTCGCGCAGATTCTTGCTATCGACCACTGAAGGGGTAGTTCGGGGATTCCTTGGTAATGGAGACGTCGTGGACATGGCTCTCGCCCATGCCCGCCGAGGTCACCCGCACGAAGCTGGGCTTGGTACGCATGGTGTCGATATCGAAGCTGCCGGTATAGCCCATGGCGGAGCGTACGCCGCCCATCATCTGGTGGATGATGGCGGCCACCGGCCCCTTGTAGGGCACGCGTCCCTCGATACCTTCGGGAACCAGCTTCTCCATGCCGGCGCTGGAATCCTGGAAGTAGCGTTCGCTGGCACCCTGGTGGCGCGCCATGGCGCCCATGGAGCCCATGCCCCGGTAGGCCTTGTAGGTGCGGCCCTGGTAGAGCTCGATCTCGCCCGGAGCCTCCTCGGTGCCGGCGAACATGGAGCCCATCATGACCGCGTGGGCGCCGGCGACGATGGCCTTGGCGATATCCCCGGAGAATCGGATCCCGCCATCGGCAATAACGGGTATATCGTGCTTTTCCACCGCGGCCACGGTGTCGGCGATGGCGGAGATCTGGGGCACCCCGACGCCGGTGACGATACGAGTGGTGCAGATGGAACCCGGGCCGATACCCACCTTGATGCCGTCGGCGCCGGCTTCCACCAGGGCCAGAGCGGCCTCGCCGCTGGCGACATTGCCACCGATCACCTGGATATCCGGGTACTCCGTCTTGATTCGACGAACCCGGTCCAGCACGTTGCGGGAATGCCCGTGCGCTGTATCCACCACCAGCACGTCCACGCCGGCCTTCACCAGGGCGTCCACGCGCTCATCGGTATCCGCGCTGGTGCCCACGGAAGCGCCCACTCGCAGGCGCCCCTGATCGTCCTTGCAGGCTTCGGGAAACTGTGCCGCTTTGTCGATGTCCTTGACGGTGATCAGTCCACGCAGGTCCATGCTCTCGTTGACCACCAGCACCTTTTCGATGCGGTAGCGGTGCAACAGGGATTTGATCTCCTCGGACTCGGTGCCTTCCGCCACGGTGACCAGGCGTTCCCTGGGGGTCATGACCTCGTAGATCTTCGACTCCAGGTCCGTGACGAATCGCACGTCCCGGCGGGTGACGATGCCCACCAGTTGACCGTCCCGGAGCACGGGAACCCCGGAGATGTTGTTGAGGCGGGTCAGGGCCAGCAGATCGTTGACGGTGGCGTCGTGGTCGATGCAGATGGGATCCTTGACCACGCCGCTTTCGTACTTCTTCACCGCCCGCACTTCCAGGGCCTGGTCCTCGACGGACATGCTCTTGTGGATGATCCCGATGCCGCCTTCCTGGGCCAGGGCGATGGCCAGGCGGGCTTCGGTGACGGTGTCCATGGCCGCGGAAACCAGCGGAATGTTCAGCTCGATTTCGCGGGTCAGGCGGGTCTTGAGGCTGACATCCTTCGGCAGAACCTCGGAATATCCCGGGATCAGGAGAACATCATCGAAAGTCAGGGCTTCTTGGCTGATACGCAGCATGGCGGGGGCTCCCAGGCGGGAAAAAGGAAGCGCGGCATTATACCCACGCACCCCCTTGCGCTCAATGCGGATATGAGCGACGGCACGAACGACGACAGGCACAGCCTCGCCGGAGTGACCGACTGGTCACGGTCGATCGATCACCAGCGCCACGGCAAACCCCAGGCGCTCGGCGAACTCGTCGAGAAACGCCTGAGTGAAACCGGCCTCGCCCCAGCCATTGAAGATGAAGCCCAGGTTGGAGAAGGCACACGCCGGGATGAACAGGAAACCGTTGATGTCGTCCTCGTGGCCGCATTCCGGGCAGGTGAAATTTTCGGTCTGCCGCGGCATCCACTCGTCCAGGCTTTCGAACAGCGCCTCGCCGATTTCACGCCGGCACTCGGGGCAACCGGCTTCCTCGGCGAAGCCCTGCGTCGGGGTGTAAATGCAGCGTTTGGTGACCACCTCAAGGCCGTTGATGGCCTCGCCAAAGGGCAAGCGCTCCGGATGCTGCACGACGCTGCGCGCGCCGGAAGCGATGGCGTAGCCCATGCCGCCAACACCGCGGCCACAGGTGGTCGGCAGCGACTCGACGATGCGCCGCTCGGCCAGCCAACGCAGAATCATCCGCGCCTTGGCTTCGTGCGCCGGGAACGTGGAAATGCGCGGCACGATGATGGCTTGACTGTGGCTCATGACGGCTCGGAACCGGAGATGGAGAAAGGCCGCGCAGCTTAGCGCCGCCCGTTGGCTGGTCAAGGCCCGCTGGACGGACGCCCAGCAGATTCGGTTTCCGCTTGGCCGCGCGCGGCTTATCATCGCCGCCATGCTCAAAGATCCCTTCCAGCGCCTCAATCTCGATCGCGAAGTGCTGACCGTCAGTCAGCTCAACGGTCGCGCCCGCCTGTTGCTCGAGGACGTGTTCGCCCAGGTCTGGGTCGAAGGCGAGATTTCCAACCTCGCCCGCCCCGCCTCCGGCCACGTCTATTTCACCCTCAAGGACAGGAACGCCCAGGTGCGTTGCGCCCTGTTTCGCCAGAATGCCGCGCGGGTACGCCAGGCACTGCGCGACGGCCTGGCGGTGCGGGTGCGTGGCAAGGTCTCGCTGTTCGAAGGCCGTGGCGACTATCAGCTGATTCTCGACATGCTGGAGCCGGCCGGCGACGGCGCACTGCGCCTGGCCTTCGAAGCGCTGAAGGAAAAGCTCGCCGCCGAAGGCCTGTTCTCCGCCGAGCGCAAGGCCGCCCTGCCCGCCCATCCGCGGCGCATCGGCATCGTCAGCTCACCGACCGGCGCAGTGATCCGCGACATCATCTCGGTATTTCGCCGCCGCGCACCGCAGGTGGAGCTGACGCTGATCCCCACCGCCGTGCAGGGCCGCGAAGCCACTGGGCAGATCGTCCGTGCGCTGCAGCTGGCGGACGCCCAGGGCTTCGACGCCCTGATCCTCGCCCGCGGCGGCGGCTCGCTGGAAGATCTCTGGTGCTTCAACGAGGAAGCCGTGGCGCGTGCGGTGGATGCCTGCGTCACGCCGATCGTCTGCGCGGTTGGCCATGAGACCGATGTGTCCATCGCCGACTTCGTCGCCGATGTGCGCGCCCCGACGCCGTCCGCGGCGGCGGAGCTGCTGGCGCCTAGCAGTGCCGATCTGCAGCAGCGGCTGAACGGCCTGCAGCAACGGCTGGTACTGCGCATGCGTGATCGCCTGCACCGCGACGCCATGCGCCTGGACGGCCTGACCCGCCGCCTGCGCCATCCCGGCGAGCGTCTGCAGCAGCAGGCCCAGCGTATCGATGACCTGGAGCAGCGCCTGCTGCGTGCCCTGGACCGCCGCCTGTGCAGTGGCCAGGAGCGCCTGGCCCGATTGGAAACACGCCTGGCCGCGCAGCATCCGGGGCGCACGCTGAATCTGCTGCGCCAGCGCCTCGACCATCTGTCCTCGCGCCTGCCGCGGGCGATGCAGGCCAATATTAAAGGCCGCCGCCAGCAGCTGCAGGGCCTGGCCCAGACGCTCAACGTGGTCAGCCCGCTGGCCACGCTCAGCCGCGGCTACAGCATCCTGCTCGACGACCGCGGCCAAGCGATCCACAGCGCCAGTCAGACGCAACCCGGCCAGCGCCTCAAGGCCAGGCTCGGCGACGGCGAGCTCGACGTACGCGTGGAGGACAATCATCTGCAACCGGTCACCCTGCCGCTGCTCTAAGCAAGCCGAGCCGGCAATCTCCTGACATTCTTGGCCCTTTCTCTTGCCCGAGGTTTACGCGAGGATGGGCCGTTTCCTGCAACGGACCCATCCATGTCTCGCGTCTTCGCCCTGCTGTTCGCCCTCTCTCTCGCATTGCCTGCCCACGCCGAGGGCTTCATCACCCGCCTGCTGAACAAACCGGTGCCCGGCGGCGTCGCCGTGATCGAACTCGGCAACGGCCCCAGCGCACCGCAGGCCCGCTATCAGGGCAAGCCGACCCTGGTGGTGCGCGAGGATGGCGAGCGCTGGATCGCCATCGTCGGCATCCCGCTGTCGGCAAAGGCCGGCCCCCAGCAGCTGGAGGTCGATGGCCGCAGCACCAGCTTCCAGGTTGGCAACCGCGACTATCGCGCGCAGCACATCACCCTGAAGAACCAGCGCCAGGTCAACCCGAACCCCGCAGACCTCAAGCGCATCGAGCGTGAACTGGATGAGCAGAACCGCGCGTACCGGCAGTTCAGCACCCGTCAGCCGAGCAATCTGTTGTTCGACCGCCCGGTGGACGGCCCGCTGTCCTCGCCGTTCGGCCTGCGCCGTTTCTTCAACGGCGAGGAGCGCAACCCGCACTCGGGCCTGGATTTCGCCGCCAAGACCGGCACGCCGATCAAGGCGCCGGCGGCCGGCCAGGTCATACTCACCGGTGACTATTTCTTCAACGGCAAGACCGTGTTCGTCGACCACGGTCAGGGGCTGATCAGCATGTTCTGTCACCTGTCCGAAATCGGCGTGAAGGTCGGCGATCAGCTGGCGCGCGGCCAGGTTCTCGGCAAGGTCGGCGCGACCGGCCGCGCCACCGGCCCGCACCTGCACTGGAACGTCAGCCTGAACGACGCCCGTGTCGATCCGGCGATCTTCATCGGTGCCTACAAACCCTGAACCATGAGGAAGCACAGCGATGCGCATCAAGGCAACGGATTCCACCCTGTTGATCGTCGACATCCAGGAGCGCCTGTTTCCGGTGATCCTGGACGCCGCCGCGATGGCCGAACACACCGCCTGGCTGCAACAGGTGGCCAAGCGGGTCGGCGTACCGGTACTGCTGACCGAGCAGTACAGCAAGGGCCTCGGCCAGACCATCGCCGCGCTGCGCGACGGCGTGGAAGACAGTGCGATCCTCGAGAAGCTGGACTTCTCCGCCGCTGGCGACGACGAGCTGTTCAAGCGCCCCGGTGGTGAACGTCGCCAGTTCGTCGTCTGCGGCTGCGAGACTCACGTCTGCGTGCTGCAGACGGTGCTCGACCTGCGTGCCCGCGGCAACGAGGTGTTCGTCGTCGAAGAAGGCGTCAGCTCACGCCGCGCCAGCGACAAGGCCCTGGCCCTGGAGCGCATGCGCCAGGCCGGTACGCAGATCGTCTCGCGGGAGATGGTCGCCTTCGAGTGGATGGAACGCGCCGGCACCGAGCTGTTCAAGAGCATCAGCCGCGAGTTCATCCGCTGAGCCGGACGCTGCGAACCGACGGGCCGAGACCACCGTGCGCTGCTGAGGTCGCGCCCGACCTTCTGTGATGGAGAACCCCATGTCCGACGACCTGGCCGGCTGGCTGGACTGGCTAAGAGCCCACCCCGAACTGCAGACGCTGCTCGCCAGCGCCACGCTGATATTCGCCGCCTGGCTGTCCAACTGGATCGTCAAGCGCATCCTCGTCCGCGGCCTTTACCACCTGTTGCAGCACACCCGCGAGAACAAGCTGCAGGACTTCGGCGTCATCAAACGGCTGTCGAACATCGTCCCGGCACTGGTGCTGTCGATCGGCGTCACGACGGTCCCAGGCCTGCCGGAAGGCGCCGTGACCGTGGTGCGCAACGTCTGCGGCGGCTTCATCGTGCTCACCATCGCACTGGCCCTGGGCGCGGTGCTGGACATCATCAACCTGATCTACCAGCGCCGTCCGGATGCGCGCCTGCACCCGATCAAGGGCTACCTGCAGGTGGTAAAGATCGTCGTCTATGCCATCGCGACGATCCTGATCATCGCCACGCTGATCGACCGCTCGCCGCTGATCCTGCTCTCCGGTCTGGGTGCCATGGCCGCGGTGCTGATGCTGATCTTCCAGGACACCCTGCTGTCGCTGGTGGCCAGCGTGCAGATCACGTCCAACGACCTGATCCGCGTCGGCGACTGGGTGGAAATGCCGCAGCTCAATGCCGACGGCGACGTGATCGACATCGCCCTGCACACCGTCAAGGTGCAGAACTGGGACAAGACCATCACCACTATTCCCACCAAGCGCTTCATTTCCGACTCGTTCAAGAACTGGCGCGGCATGCAGGAATCCGGCGGACGGCGCATCAAGCGCAGCCTCTATCTGGATCAGCAGAGCGTGCATTTTCTCAGCCGCGACGAATGCGAGCGCCTGCATCGCTTCAACCTGCTGGACGAGTACCTGACCGAGAAGACCAAGGAAATCGAGGAGTGGAACGCCAAGCTCGCCGAGCGTGGCAAGGAGCCGGTGAACACGCGCCGCATCACCAATATCGGCAGCTTCCGCGCGTACGTCGAACGCTACCTGCGCAGCCACGGCGGCATCCATCAGAACATGACGCTGATCGTGCGGCAGCTGAGCCCGACCGCGGACGGCCTGCCGCTGGAGATCTACTGCTTCACCAATACGGTGGCCTGGACGCAGTACGAAGCGATCCAGTCGGACATCTTCGATCACTTGCTGGCGATCCTGCCGGAGTTCGGCCTGCGCGTGTTCCAGCATCCGAGCGGTGCGGATATGCGCCACTGGGGCGAGTCGCTGATGCAACGCGGCACGCCGGCATTGCCCGAGGCACAAACGCCTCCGTTCGACGCAGGTGCCGATCAAACCGGCTAATCGTAGGTTGGCGCTGAGGCACGAAGCAGATGGCGCAGCCTTGAGCACTGCCCATTGCGTCCTCCCTGACGCCAGCGCCGCGGGCCACGCCTTCAAACCCCGCGCCTCAGCGCCAACCTACGTCCGGAGCGAGGGAACGCCCCGCTCCTTTACCGTCGTCAGTTCCTTCAGAAGCTCATGTCGACCCGCGCCCAGTAGGTGCGGCCCGGCTCGTTGACACGACTGGTGGGTTCGAGCCCGTAATCGGCAAAACCCGCACTACCGGCGAGATTGAGGTGCTCGCTGTAGGCCTTGTCCAGCAGGTTGTCGACGCCGGCGCTGAGCTTGAAGTTCTTGTTCAGCCGGTAGGCGCCATTGACCGCCAGTACACCAAAGCCAGCGCTCTCGTCGAAGTCCTTGCCGACCACGGTGCCCTGGTCCTCGGCAACACGGTTCTGCGCAGCGACGACTCGCCAGAGGCCGCTGGTGCTCCAGTAGTCGCGCTCGTAGGTCAGGCCAAGACGCCCTTCCAATGGCGGAATCTGCGGCATTGCGCGGTCATCGCTGCGGTTCTTGCCCCAGGCGTAGGCCAGGCTCGCGTCACCCTTCCAGTTGCTGGTGAAACGGTAGCTCGCACCCATCTCGGCACCGGCGATGGTGGCGTCGATATTGCTGACTTCGGCGCGGACCATGCCGGGCATCACGCCTGGCACATAGCTGAACAGGATGTAGTCTTCGACCACGCCGGCATAGGCGGAAACCCAGGCCTCCAGCGGCCCCTTGGCGTACTGCAGGCCGACGTCCAGCTGCGTGGTCTTTTCCGGGCGTACCGAGTCGAACGGCTGCACGGTGCCCACCGGGCCGGGGTTGGAGACGAACAGCTCCCAGTAGTCGGGGAAGCGTTCGGCATGGCCGAGGCCGGCATACCAGGTCGCCGGCACGCTGACCAACTCTTCCTCGTAGCGTACGAACCCGCTGTACAGCGTGTCGCGACGGGTCTCGCCGGCAGTGGGGTTGTCCCAGTTGCGCGAGACGATGGGCATGCTGGAAGGATCGTGGCTGCGGAAAAAGGCGCGCTCGTCGGTCGCCTCGTGCAGGTCCAGGCGCAGCCCGCTGATCAGCTTCTCGCGCTCGCCGAGCTGCCAGCTCAGCTCACCAAACACGCCGTAGCTGTGCAGCATCGCATCCGGCACCCAGGGCAAGGCGTCGCTGCCGGCGGCGTTGACCATCTGATTGGCGGCGCCAGCCGGGTTCATCACCTTGCGATGTTCACTGCGCTGGGCGTCGACCCCGGCCTTGAGCTCGACGTCGGTCCACTGCCAGGTGCCGACCAGACGGCCTCCCAGGGTACGACGGTCGACGCGCGACAGCGTCGGGTTGGGCATCATCATCGACGGCACGAAATCGCGCAGGCTGTAGTTGTCCATGATGTGATCGGCGTAGTTGTAGTAGACCTGTGCCTCCAGGCCATAGAAGCTCTCGCCAATGTTGGTCTTCTCGAAACGCAGGCCAAGGCTCTCGCGCTGGAACTGGCTGCCGTCCATGCCGCGCCCGGCATAACGGGCGAAGCCGTCGCCGCGGCCGGCGGTGAACTCGACGAGCGTGTCTTCGTCGGGCGTCCAGCCCAGGGCGACATCGGTGTTCCACTTGTCGTAGCGCGACGGCACGGTGTCACCGTTGCCATCGGCATAATCATCGGCCTGAGAGCTGTTGGCCATCAGCCGCGCGTAGCCCTGACTGTTGCCGGCGGCGGCGTCCAGGTTGCGGTCGAAGCGCCCGTTGGAACCGGTCAGCAGGCTGCCGTTGATGCGGTAGTCGGGCTCGCTGAACTGCTCCGGCTCGCGCTCGAACAGCACCGTCGCCGCCGAGGCACCAGGGCCCCAGAGTACGGTCTGCGGGCCCTTGATGACGGTCAGCTTGTCGAAGGTATCCGGGCTGATATAGGAACTCGGCGAATCCATGCGGTTGGGGCAGGCGCCGAGCATTTCACCGCCATTGGAGAGCAGTTTCAGACGCGAGCCGAACATGCCGCGGAACACCGGATCGCCGTTCACCCCGCCGTTACGCACCGCGGAGAAACCGGGAATGGTCTTCAGGTAGTCGGCGCCATCGCTGGCCGGCATCGGCTGGCGGGGGATCTTCGGGTCGGTGACGACCGTCAATGGCGATTGCTGGGCGACTCCGGTGATGACCATGGGCGCCAGTTCAACGCTGTCGCCCGGCTCGCCGTGGGCGGCATGATCATGCTCGGCGGCCAGGGCGCCGCTGGCGAGCATTCCCAGCAACGCGGCGTGGGCGAACTGCCACCGCCGCCGCGACGGTTGAATCAAAAAACGCTCGGACAGGCGCGCACGCGCCGTACAGCCATGAGTAATCCTGGACATAGAACTTCCACTTCTGCAGGTGATTGAACCGCCAAGGGCGGTCGATGACGTCAGCTGTGCAGAAGCGGGGGTGCGCGTGGATGACCACTGCTGCGTCGCAGCGCTGGTGGCAGCGGTTGTTCGGGAAGGGGCTGGAGATGGTCGGCTTCGTGGCGCGGCAGCACCAGCTGCAGGGCCAGACTGAGCGGCGGGTTGACCGTCAGCAGTTCGCAGTAGCCGCACAGTTCCAGCGCGGTCAGCCAGGCCGGCTCACCCGTGCGCGGCTGACCATGATGCCCCTGGGCGTGATGCCGCTGCCCAAGGTCATGGGCGGACGGTTGGTGTTCGGCGTGGTGATGGTGTTGCACGCCCGCTTGGGCGGCCTGGATGGCGGAGAACAGCGGGCCGGCATGAATCATCAGCATGGCGAACAGGCCAAGCCAGATGCTCATTGTCGATAGCCGTTTGCGTGTCACCGCCATGTCCTTAGTCGCCCGAACCGATCCTGCGGGGTTGACCGGATGATCGCACGTCCGCCGCGCCTCGACCGCTGCGACATGAGGCCGCAAGCCGAGCGAGCAATTGAACACGAAGATTTCCCCTTCAAGAGAAATAAAACGCTCAAAAAGCCAAATAATCGAAACAAATAACCAATTTTCTTCGATGTATTGCAATGCGTGCGTACGAAGCAATAGCTTTGCACCATAAACCGGTGTCCGCACCGGGCAGACAACTTGCTTAGCTCGAGCTTCACCTGGGGAAACGCCATGACCATGCTCAAGAATCCATCGAATAAATACCGTGCCTTCCCGGCCATCGACATCCCCGATCGCACCTGGCCGTCGAAGGCCATCACCCAGGCGCCGATCTGGCTGAGCTCCGATCTGCGCGACGGCAACCAGTCGCTGATCGAACCGATGGATGCCGCGAAGAAGATGCGTTTCTTCAAGACACTGGTGCAGGTCGGCCTCAAGGAGATCGAGGTGGGCTTCCCCTCCGCCTCGCAGACCGACTTCGACTTCGTGCGCCAGCTGATCGAGGACGACCAGATTCCCGACGACGTCACCATCCAGGTGCTGACCCAGGCGCGCGATCACCTGATCGACCGCACCTTCGAGTCGCTGAAAGGCGCCAAGCAGGCCATCGTCCATTACTACAACGCCACCGCGCCGAGCTTCCGCCGCATCGTCTTCAATCAGGACAAGGCCGGCGTGATCCAGATCGCCGTGAACGCAGGCAGGATCATCAAGCGCCTGGCCGAGCAGAACCCGGAGACCAACTGGCGCTTCGAGTATTCGCCGGAAATCTTCAGTTCCACCGAGCCGGAGTTCGCCGTCGAGGTGTGCAACGCGGTGATCGAGGTCTTCCAGCCAACGCCGGAACAAAAGCTCATCATCAACCTGCCGGCCACCGTGGAAGTCGCCACGCCCAACGTCTACGCCGACCAGATCGAGTGGTTCTGCCGGCACATTGACCGTCGCGACAGCGTGCTGGTAAGCCTGCACACCCACAACGACCGCGGCACCGGTGTGGCGGCGACCGAGCTGGGCCTGATGGCCGGCGCCGACCGCGTCGAAGGCTGCCTGTTCGGCAACGGCGAGCGCACCGGCAACGTCGACCTGGTCACCCTGGCGCTGAACATGTACACCCAGGGCGTCGACCCGCAGCTGGACTTCTCGGACATCGATGCCGTGCGCAAGGTGGTGGAGGAATGCAACCAGCTGCCGGTGCATCCGCGCCATCCCTATGTCGGCGACCTGGTGTACACCGCGTTCTCCGGCTCGCACCAGGATGCGATCCGCAAGGGCTTCAGCCAGCAGGACCCGAACGGCCTCTGGGAAGTGCCCTATCTGCCGATCGACCCGGCCGACATCGGTCGCAGTTACGAGGCCGTGATTCGCGTCAACAGCCAGTCCGGCAAAGGTGGCATCACCTTCCTCCTCGAACAGGAATACGGCATCAGCCTGCCGCGGCGCATGCAGATCGAGTTCAGCCAGGTGGTGCAGAAGGAGACCGATCGGCTGGGCCTGGAAATGAGCGCCAAGCAGATCTATGCGCTGCTGGAAGCCGAGTATCTGCAGGCAACCGCGCCCTATACGCTCAAGGGGCATCGTCTGCAGGAAGAGAACGGCACCAGCGCGGTGGATGTGGAAGTGGCTGCCGATGGCGAGGTCGTCCATTGGCGCGGCATCGGCAAGGGTCCGCTGGAAGCACTGGTGGCCGCGTTGCCGGTCAAGCTGGAGATCATGGACTACCATGAACACGCCATCGGCGCTGGCAGCAACGCCAAGGCCGCTGCCTATATCGAGGTGCGTCTGGATGGTGAGCGGCCATTGCACGGTATCGGCATCGACGAGAACATCACCACCGCCAGCATTCGCGCCCTGTTCAGCGCCATGAACCGCGCGCTGCGTGAAGCGCAGGAGGCAGCCGCCTGAGGCTGATCGCTCAGTTCTGACGTGACGACGGGCGCCATCCTCGATGGCGCCCGTTTTCTTATGGCAGCTCATCACCGCAGCAACATGCGGCTGAACTGTCCCCACCCGACGCTCTCCCAGTTCAGTCGGCAGCGCGAGCCTCGGCAATCAGCAGAAACACGTAAGCCATCGGCAGGATTGTGCANNTTGTGCAAACGATGCCGATGCGCTCGCCATTAGGCTTGCGCTGTGCAACCCCGATCATCAAAGGAGCCGTCATGAGCCAGACCCTCGGTTACGCCGCCCTCGACCCGAACAGCCCGCTCGCACCCTATTCGTTTTCGCG
>JABAHQ010005253.1_pt1 | contig 12415 bp, 10 predicted proteins | sample 7062091 | NCBI WGS metagenome assembly JABAHQ01 (sample SAMN14534359, study PRJNA622989) | marine sediment metagenome | biome: marine biome [ENVO:00000428]; feature: marine pelagic biome [ENVO:01000023]; material: deep marine sediment [ENVO:00002113] | place: India: Gulf of Kutch | collected...
GAGGCGTTCCTGAAGGCCGAGCAGCGCCACGGCGCGGAGGCCGTCTGGCCCTACTTCTACGCCGGCACCATGGGCCTGGTGCAGCGCGACGGCATCGAGCGCCTGCGCCACGTCAAGCGCTACTCGCGCCAGCACTCGACGATCTGCGTGACGCTCGCCGACGCCGGCCTGCTCGCCGCGCTCGGCGCCCGGCGCGGCAGCGACGGCCGCGAGATCGCCAAGGCGGACCTCGTCGTGGTGTGGGGCGGCAACCCGGCCAATACCCAGGTCAACGTCATGCATCACGCGGCCCGGGCGCGCAAGGAGCGCGGCGCCAAGCTGGTCGTGGTCGACCCCTACCGCACGGCCACGGCCGAGCAGGCGGACCTGCACCTGATGCTGCGGCCCGGCACCGATGGCGCGCTCGCCTGCGCGACCATCAACGTGCTGCTGGCCGAGGGCTATGCGGATCGCGCATACATGGCGCGCTACACCGACTGGGACGCGGAGCTGGAGACGCACTTCGCCCAGCGCACGCCGGAGTGGGCGGCCGAGATCACCGGCCTGCCGGCGGCGCGGATCGTCGAGTTCGCGCGCCTCTACGGCGCCACCAGGCGCGCCTTCATCCGCGTGCCGCACGGCTTGTCGCGCTCGCGCAACGGCTCGGTCAACGTGCACGCGGTGTTCTGCCTGCCGTCGGTGACCGGCGCTTGGGCGGTCGAGGGCGGCGGCGCGCTCTATGCCGGCACGGCCGCCTACGGGCTGGACAAGACGCTCATCGAGGGCCTCGAGCGCCTGGACAGGTCCGTGCGCGTGCTCGACCAGTCGCGCATCGGGCCGGTCCTGTGCGGCGAGCCGCAGGACCTGGGCGAGGGGCCGCCGGTCGCCGCCCTGCTGATCCAGAACACCAACCCCATCGTGGTGGCGCCCGACAGCCACCGGGTGCGCCGCGGCTTTGCGCGCGACGACCTGTTCGTGTGCGTGCACGAGCAGTTCATGACCGAGACCGCGGCCATGGCCGACATCGTGCTGCCGGCGACCACCTTCCTGGAGCACGACGACATGTACATCGGCTCGGGCCACAATTACCTGCAGGTGACCCGCAAGGTCATCGAGCCCTTCGCCGAGTCGCGCCCCAACCACTCCGTCATCTGCGAGTTGGCCGCGCGCCTCGGTGCCGAGCATCCCGGCTTCGAGCTGAGCGAGTGGGAGATGATCGACGCGACGCTGGCGGCCTCGGGCCTGCCGGACGCCGAGACCGTCCACGCCGCGCATTGGTGGGACTGCGCGCGCTCGTTCGACGAAATGCACTTCCTGAACGGCTTCCCGCACGAGGACGGCAGGTTCCACTTCAAGCCCGACTGGTCGGCGGTCGGCCGCGACGCCGCGGGCATGCCGCGCCTGCCCGGGCACTTTGAGACGATCGACGCGGCCGACGACGAGCGTCCCTTCCGCATGGTGACCGCGCCGGCGCGCCACTTCCTCAACACCAGCTTCACCGAGACGCCGAGCAGCTTGGCGCGGGAGCGGCGCCCGAGCGTGCTGATCCACCCGCAGGCGTGCGCGCGCCTCGGCATCGCGGACGGCGCGCGGGTGCGCATCGGCAATCGGCAGGGCTCGGTGGTGCTGCACGCCGAGGCGTTCGACGGCCTGCAGCCGGAGGTGGTCGTGGTCGAGAGCATCTGGCCCAACAAGGCCTTCGAGGAGGGCGTCGGGATCAACGCCCTGGTCAGCGCCGAGCCCGGTCGGCCGCGCGGCGGGGCGGTGTTCCACGATACGGCGGTATGGATTCGCCCGGCGTGACACCCCCTCGGCCGGCCGGTCCACCGCGGATCATCGTTCTGGGCAACGAGAAGGGCGGCTCCGGCAAGTCGACCACGGCCGCCCACCTGATCGTCGCGCTCTTGAAGCGCGGCTTCCGGGTCGGCAGCCTCGATCTCGACACGCGCCAGGCGACGCTGACGCGCCTGTTGGAGAACCGTGCCGGCTACGCCCGGGCCAAGGGCCTGCACCTGGACCTGCCGGAGCACCGCCAGGTGCACCGCTCCGCGTCGAACGCGCGCAGCGCGGCGGAGTGGGAGGAGAAGCGCTCGCTCGAGCGGGCGCTCGCGGACCTGGCCAACCGGGACTACATCGTCCTCGACACGCCGGGCAGTGACAGCTTCCTCTCGCGCGCCGGGCACGCCTGCGCCGAGGTGTTGGTGACGCCGATGAACGACAGCTTCCTGGACCTCGACCTTTTGGCGCGGGTCGACCCGGACGGGCGCCGCATCCTCGGCCCCAGCCTGTACAGCCAGATGGTCTGGGAGCAGCGCCAGCAGCGCGCCGTTGCCGGCTTGGCGCCGATGGACTGGATCGTCATGCGCAACCGCTTGAGCCACATCGACGCCCGCAGCAAGCGCGAGGTCGGGCGCCTGCTCGAGCTGCTCAGCCAGCGCATCCACTTCCGCCTGGCGCCCGGCTTCGGCGAACGGGTCATCTTCCGAGACCTGTTTCCCAAGGGCCTGACGCTGCTCGATCTGCGCGACGACGACGCCGAGATCAAGCTGAGCCTGAGCCACGTCGCGGCGCGCCAGGAGGTGCGCGCGCTGCTCCACGCCATGGGCCTGCCCGAGGCGCCGGCGGCCATGGCGGCGGCCGCCCCTGGACGGCGCGCGCCGCGCACCCCACCTTATTGATCCAGAGGCACTCCGGATCATGGTTGGCGGCAAGGACAAGGGCGGCAAGGACAAGACGGTCCCCACCACCGAGACCTCCAGCTCGGCGGAGGTCGAGGCCTTTCTGCGCCAGGTGGAGCAGGCTCCGACCGTCCACAAGCCGGGCGCGCGCGGCCGCCTGATCTTCGCCATGGACGCCACCGCCAGCCGCGAGCCGACCTGGGACCGCGCGTCCCACATCCAGGCCGAGATGTTCAAGCAGACCGCGGCCTTGGGCGGGCTGGAGATCCAGCTCGTCTACTACCGCGGCTTCGGCGAATGCCGGGCCAGCCCCTGGGTGACCAACTCCAACGAGCTGCTGCGCCGCATGACCGGCGTGTTCTGTCTGGCCGGGCAGACCCAGATCGGCAAGGTGCTCAAGCACGCCCTCAAGGAAACCAAGAAGAGGAAGGTGGGCGCGCTGGTCTTCGTCGGCGACTGTATCGAGGAGGATGTCGACAAGCTGGGTCATCTCGCCGGCGAGCTGGGGCTGCTCGGCGTGCCCTGCTTCATGTTCCACGAAGGCGCGGATCCGATCGCGCGCATGGCCTTCCAGCAGATCGCCCGGCTCTCCGGCGGCGCGTTCTGCCCCTTCGATGCGAACAGTGCGCAGCAATTGCGCGACTTGCTCTCGGCCGTGGCGGTGTACGCCGCAGGCGGACGCAAGGCGCTCGCCGACTACGGCGAGCGAAAGGGCGGGATCGTGCGGCAACTCACCCATCAGGTGAAGTGAGTCCTCTGCTACAATAGCCCGGCTTTGATCGCTTATCTCATCCTCGGTCTCTGCCTGATCGCCGGGTTCGTGCTCCTGGCGCGCTGGTTCGTCACGAGCGAGCCCAAGAAGGTGCTCTCGGTCCTGCGCTGGGTGGCCGCGGTGCTCGGCGTGATCGTGGCCGGCTTCCTGCTTTGGGGCGGCCGCCACACCTTGGCGGCGCTGGCTTTGCCCGCGCTCCTGCCGTTGCTCCTGCGCTGGCGCATGATCTGGAACCGGTTCAAGGCGGCGCAGGGCCCGAGCCCGGGCCGCACCTCGGAGGTGGAGACCCGTTTCCTCAACATGACCCTGGACCACGACAGCGCGGTGATGCGCGGCCTGGTCAAGGAGGGCCGGTTCCGCGGCCGCGTGCTGGAGGACCTGTCGCTCGAGGAGCTGGTCGCGCTGTGGGCCGAATGCCGGTCCGAGGACCCGCAGTCGGCGGCGGTTCTTGAGGCGTACCTCGATCGCACCCAGGGCGAGCCCTGGCGCGAGGCGGCGGCGCACAGCGGTGCCGGAGAGGGGCCGCGCGCGCCGCCCGGCGGCGCCATGACCCGGCAAGAGGCCTACGAAATCCTCGGTCTGGCCCCGGGCGCCGGCGCGGCGGAGATCCACGAGGCGCACCGCCGGCTGATGCAGAAGATCCATCCCGACCACGGCGGCTCCAACTATCTTGCGGCCAAGATCAACGAGGCCAAGCAGCTCCTGCTCGGCGAGTAGGGCGCAACGGCGCGGCTTGCCTCTGCCGGGTTGCTGTGGCATGACAGCCCGGCCCGTTCTCGTTTCGCGTGAGAGTTCAGCCGCGTCATGCCCCAAGCCCCGCGCAAGGCGATCTTTCCGCTCGGCGGTCTCGGCACGCGGTTCCTGCCGGTGACCAAGGCGCTGCCCAAAGAGATGCTCCCGGTGGTCGACAAGCCGCTCATCCAGTACGCGGTCGAGGAGGCGCGGGCGGCCGGCATCGAGGAGTTCATCTTCGTCACCGGGCGCGGCAAGTCGGCGATCGAGGACCACTTCGACCACAGCTACGAGCTGCGCGACACGCTGGCCGCGCGCGGCCGGGACGCCGAGCTCGAGGCCCTCGAGGACATGCTGCTCGAGCCCGGCCAGATCGCCTACATCCGGCAGCAGGAACCGCTCGGCCTGGGGCACGCGGTCTGGTGTGCGCGCCACATGGTGCGGGACGAGCCGGTCGCCGTGCTGCTCGCCGACGACCTGGTGCTGTCCAACACACCCTGTGTGCGGCAGATGGTCGAGGCGCACGGCAAGGTCGGCGGCAACCTGGTCGCGGTCATGGACGTGCCGCGCGAGCACACGGACCGCTACGGCATCCTCGACGTGGTCGAGGAGCGCGGCCGGCTGGCCAGGGCCAAGGGCCTGATCGAGAAGCCGGCGCCGGCGGAGGCGCCGTCCACGCTCTCGATCATCGGCCGCTATGTCCTGGACCCCGCCGTCTTCGTCGAGCTCGAGCGGCAGGAGCGCGGCGCCGGCGGCGAGATCCAGCTGACCGACGCCATGGCGCGGACCATCGGGCGCGTGCCGTTCCACGGCCTGCGGTTCGAAGGCACGCGCTTCGACTGCGGCAGCAAGGCGGGGTTCCTGGAAGCCAACATCGCGTTCGCCTTGCTGCGCGAGGACCTGCAAGCCGAGGCGCGCGCGCTGCTGCGGCGCTACGCCGGCCAGGCGGGCGCGGCCGCCGAAGCGGCCCTCAGGTAAGCGGTTCCGTCCACGGGGACGTAGGCCCATGCGTGTCGCCATGATCGGGGCCGGTTACGTGGGACTGGTTTCCGGCGCCTGTTTCTCCGAGTTCGGCATCGACGTCGTCTGCCTCGACAAGGACGCGGAGCGGGTCGCGCGCCTGCGGCGCGGCGAGGTTCCCATCTATGAGCCGGGCCTTGATGCGTTGATCGAGCGCAACGTGGCGGACGAGCGGCTGGCGTTTTCCACCGACCTGGGCGAGGCCGTCTCCGGCGCCGACGCGGTCTTCATTGCCGTGGGCACGCCGAGGCGCCGCGGCGACGGCCACGCGGACCTGGCCTTCGTGCGCGAAGCGGCGCACGAAATCGCCGCGGCCATGACCGGCTACACGGTGGTGGTCACCAAGTCGACCGTGCCGGTGGGCACCAGCCGCGAGGTCGCCACGATCGTTCGCCGGCGTCGGCCGGACGCCGAGTTCGACGTGGCCTCCAACCCGGAGTTCCTGCGCGAGGGCTCGGCGATCAACGACTTCATGCGCCCGGACCGCGTGATCATCGGCACGGATTCCGAGCGCGCCTGCGAGCTCCTGCGCCAGATATACCGGCCGCTCTACCTGATCGAGACGCCGATCATCTTCACCAGCCTGGAGACGGCCGAGCTCACCAAGTACGCCGCCAACGCCTTCCTGGCCACCAAGATCACCTTCATCAACGAGATCGCCGACCTGTGCGAGCGGGTCGGCGCCGACGTCCACGACGTGGCCCGCGGCATCGGCCTGGACGGGCGCATCGGGCGCAAGTTCCTGCACGCCGGCCCCGGCTACGGCGGCTCCTGCTTCCCCAAGGACACCCTGGCGCTGGTACGCACCGCGCAGCGGGCGGGCGCGCCGGTGCGCGTCGTCGAGGCCGTGGTCGAGGTCAACGCGGCGCGCAAGAAGCGCATGGCCGAGAAGATCGTCGCCCACTGCGGCGGCTCGGTCGAGGGCAAGACCATCGCCGTCCTCGGGCTCACCTTCAAGCCGAACACCGACGATATGCGCGAGGCGCCGAGCCTGGACATCCTTCCGGCCCTGCGCGCGGCCGGCGCCGTGATCCGCGCCTACGACCCGGCGGGCAACGAAGAGGCACGCAGGCTGCTCGACGGCGTCCAGTGGTGCGAGGGCGCCTACGAGACCATGGCGGGGGCCGACGCGCTGGTCATCATCACGGAGTGGAACGCGTTCCGCGCGCTCGACCTGGAGCGGGTCAAACAGCTCATGAAAACGCCGGTGATGATCGACCTCCGCAACATCTACGACCCCGGGGAAATGGCGGCGGCCGGGTTCCGCTACGAGTCCGTCGGCCGCGCCGCGCGAGCCGATGAGCCAAGCGATGCGCGCTGAAGCAAGCGGCCATCGCTTCGACCCGACGCTCCTGCGCGAGTACGACGTGCGCGGCGTGGTCGGACAGACCCTGTCGCGCGAGGACGCGGCCGCACTGGGCCGCGCTTTCGGCAGCGTCGTGCGGCGCCGGGGCGGAACGCGGGTCTGCGTCGGCTACGACGGACGGCTCTCCTCGCCCGAGCTGGCCGCCGCGCTGGTCGCCGGACTCGCGGCCTGCGGCCTCACCGTCTGGCGGATCGGGCGCGGTCCGACCCCGATGCTGTACTACGCCGCGGTGACCTTGCCCAGCGACGGGGCGGTCATGGTGACGGGTTCGCACAATCCGCCGGAGTACAACGGTTTCAAGATGATGCTCGGCAAGGCCTCGTTCTTCGGCGCCGACATCCGGCGCCTCGGCGAGATCGCGGCGGCCGGCGACTTCGAGACGGGCGAGGGGGCGATCGCGGATCGGCCGGTGTTCGACGACTACGTGGCACGCCTGCTGCAGGACTTCGTGCCGGGCGCGCGCCGGCTCCGCGTGGCCTGGGACGCGGGCAACGGCGCGGCCGGCGACGTCATGGCCGCCCTCGCCGAGCGCCTGCCGGGCGAGCACGTCCTGCTCAACCAGGAGATCGACGGCACCTTCCCCGCGCATCATCCGGACCCGACGGTGCCCAAGAACCTGGAGCAGCTGAAGGCCTGCGTGCTGGACACCGGCTGCGACCTGGGGATCGCCTTCGACGGCGACGGCGACCGGATCGGCGCGCTGGACGGGCAGGGACGGGTGCTCTGGGGCGATCAGCTCATGCTGCTCTTCGCGCGCGACCTGCTGGAGGCGCGCCCCGGCGCCACGATCATCGCCGATGTCAAGGCGAGCCAGGTCCTGTTCGACGAGGTCGCCCGCGCCGGCGGCAAGCCTCTCATGTGGAAGACGGGGCACTCGCTGATCAAGGCCAAGATGGCGGAACTCGGGGCGCCCTTGGCCGGCGAGATGTCGGCGCACCTGTTCTTCGCCGACCGCTACTACGGCTACGACGACGCGCTCTACGCCGCGGTCCGCCTCGTCGAGATCCTCGGCCGCTCGGAGCAGAGCCTGGCCGAGTTCCGCGACTCCCTGCCGCCGGTGGTCAGCACGCCGGAGATCCGCTTTCCCTGCGCCGAGGAGCGCAAGGCCGGCGTGATCGCCGAGGTGCGCGCGCGCCTCGCCGCCGCGGGGGCGGAGATGAGCGAGATCGACGGCGTGCGGGTGCGCACGCCCGAGGGCTGGTGGCTGCTGCGCGCCTCCAATACCCAGGACGTGCTGGTCGCCCGCTGCGAGGCCTCGGACGAGGCCGGCCTCGAGCGCGTCCTCGCGGCGCTCGCCGCCCAGCTCGAGGCGAGCGGGATCGAGGTGCCGGACCTCGGCTGAGCCCGCGCCGCTCAGGTGCGCGAGGCGGCGTCCGGCGGATCCGCCAGCGCGAGCCGCCGGCCGACCCGCACCACCAGGCAGTCGATCCTCTCCCGCGCCAAGCGTCGGCAGGCCGAGCGGGCCGCGGCCTCGGTGAGCCCGACCAGCCGCGAGCGGTAGATCCGGCCGCGCCGCCCCTTGATGTGGGTCACCGTGATGCGCGTGTCCGCGAGCAGATCGGGCAGGCGCTCGGCCACGGCCACGGCGGTGCGCTTGGCCGGCTTGTAACGGTAGTAGGCGCCGACCTGGATGCCCCAGGCACGGACCGGAACCGCCTCCTCGGCCGAGCCGATCTCGACGGCTGCATCCTCGATCGGTGCCGCGGCGGGCCCGGGCAGCGCCGAGTCGCTCGCTTCGCGCCCGTCGGCGGCCACGGCGAAGGCCGGCTTGCGCGGCGGCAGGCCGGGAATCTTGTCCGCGCCGATGGAGGCCAGCTTGGCGAAACCGCGGTCCAACAGCTTGGTGATGTGACGGTCGCGCGAGCGCGGCGTCTTGCCACCGAACACCGCCGCGATCAGGCGCTGGCCGTTGCGCGTCACCGAGGCCACGAGGTTGAAGCCCGAGGCCCGGATATAGCCGGTCTTGATTCCGTCGGTGCCGGCGTATCTGCGCAGCAGGCGATTGTGGTTGCGGTACCGGCGCCCCTTGTACGTGAACTCCTTGGTGGAGAAGAGGTCGTAGCGCCGCGGGAAGTTGCGGATCAGCGCCCGCGCCAGGGTCGCCATGTCGCGCGCCGTGCTCAGCTGGTGGCGGTTGGGCAGGCCGGAGGCGTTGCGGAAGCTGGTCCGCTTCATGCCCAGCTCGCGCGCCTTTTCGTTCATGATGCGGGCGAACCTGGTCTCCTTCTTGCCCAGCGCCTCGGCGATGACCACCGCCGCGTCGTTGGCCGACTTGGTGACCAGGGCCAGGATCGCGTCCTTGACAGTGATCCTTTCGCCGCGCTTCAATCCCAGCTTGGCGGGCGGCATCCCGGCGGCCCGGCGCGATACCTTGAGCCTCTGCTCGAGTCTCAGCCGGCCGCGCTCCAAGGCCTCGAAGGTGAGGTAGAGCGTCATCATCTTGACCAGCGAGGCCGGGTAATTGCGGGTGTCCGCATTGGTCTCGTGCAGCACCCGGCCGGTATCGTAGTCGATCACGATCGAGGCGTAGCGCGCCTCGGCCGCGGTGGCCACGATGAGCGCGAGCCCGAAGGCGATGGCGACCCCTGCGCCACGCATCACTGGAACGGAACTAAAGATTCGGGCAATCCTGGACAAGAGATTCGAATGCACAGGTGTTCCCCCCAACACTCCGACATTAACTCCATGATTCATCGACGATTCTAAGAATTAGCCGCGGTTCTGTCCAGGGTAATGCTTGGCTCCTTGCAAATTGGTTAACGTTTTATGTTTTGTCTTTTACCCGAACGGGTGAGGGCGTGCGTGCCGCACCGCAGGCCCGCCGCGCGGCCCGGCGGCCCGCGGGCAAGACGCGAGCGCGCCGTCGCGGCCGCGCCCAGGGCGCCCGTGGCCGGCCACGACGGAACCTTGCGCCGTTTCAAGGGCGTGCGCCGTCGGCTTGGTTCGGCGCGGCGCCCCGGGCCCGTGATCACGCCGCTTGGCCGGGGCCTGAGGCTCGCCCTGGTGGTGGCGCTCATGGCCGGGTGCACCTATCGGGGCGAGATCGACCAGCCGATCACCATCAAGCTGACCTGGTTCAGCTACCTCAACGGCGACGACATCCGCGCCGCCTGTTTGCCCGGGACGCCGCCGTACTACCGCTTGGTCTACAACGGCAATTACGAGGAGCAGCTGCGCCTCTACGAGGTGGTCGGCGACGGCGCCGGCGGGGCGTATTACAAGGCCCGGGTGCACAGCGGCCGCGGGCTCGATCTGAGCCGCTTGTCGTTCGCCGATCCGCAGGCCATGGCCCGTTGGACCACGTCGCAGGCGCGCCTGGGCCCGGCCGAGCTCGCGGCCTTTGAGGCCGCGCTGGAGGCGAGCGGCGCGTTCGAGGCGCCGCCGGACGGGCTGCGCCTGGCCTCGGAGCAGTTCTACTGGATCGCGGCGCTGTGCCGGGCCGGCCGGTTCCGCCTCACCGCCTGGCTCTATCCCTCGGCGCGCTTTGCCGGGCTCCGCTTCCCGCAGGCCCTGCTGCAGCGCGACGGGACCGGGATCGCCCTCAATCCGCCGCGCGAAGTCCTTGGAATCGAACGGGTCCGTCGAACCAGCCCGCCGGATACCGTGTCGCCCCACTTCGACATCCAGATCGGCAAGGACGGGCTTGTCGGGCATCACCCGCTGTTATGAGCGATCCCCGGCGTGTGAGAGGCTCTCGGCCGGCGGGTCGCGGCGGCGTGCGCGCCGCGATCTCGTCATGCGTGAGGTCCGGGTCGTGCGCTTCGCCCGCGCCCGGGTCGGGGCCGGCCGCGTGTTCGCCTCGGCGCGGAAATTTGTTAACAATGGGTCAACTATCATAGGACGGGCGGCCGCGAGCGGCCCGGCGCCGCGATTTTGTCTCGTTAGGGACTTTCGCGCGGGCCACGAAACCCGATATCATTAAGCAGTTCGAGCCGTCGAGTCACAGGCACATGTGCTTCAGCGATGAGTCACGGAGACAAAAAGGTCAGCAACAGGCCATCGACGGACGTGCTGGTCAAGACCAGGCCCAAGCCGAAAACGCCGTCGATGTACAAGGTTCTAATGCTCAACGATGACTACACGCCGATGGAGTTCGTGGTCCACGTTCTTGAGAAGTTCTTTGGCAAGAACCGCTCGGACGCCACGCGCATTATGCTGCACGTGCATCAGCGCGGCGTCGGCGTGTGTGGCGTCTTCACGTACGAAGTGGCCGAATCCAAGGTCAACTCGGTGATCGACTACGCCCGGCGGCATCAGCACCCTTTGCAATGCACCCTTGAAAAGGAATAGCCGACGCATGCTATCGGCCAATCTCGAGAAGACCCTTCACCGGGGCCTGGCCTACGCCAACGAACGGCGCCACGAGTATGCCACGCTGGAGCACCTGCTCCTGGCTCTCACCGAGGACCCGGACGCGGTCGCGGTGCTCAGGGCCTGCGGGGTCGACCTCGAGCGCCTGCGCGGCGAGATCCAGGACTACATCGACAACGAGCTGTCGAACCTGATCACGGCGCAGTTGGGCGACGCCAAGCCGACCGCCGGCTTCCAGCGCGTGCTGCAGCGCGCCGCGATCCACGTCCAGTCGTCGGGCCGCGAGGAGGTGACGGGCGCCAACGTCCTGGTGGCCATGTTCTCCGAGCGCGAGAGCCACGCGGTCTACTTCCTGCAGGAGCAGGAGATGAGCCGCCTGGACGCGCTCAACTACATCAGCCACGGCATCGCCAAGGTGATCGGCCAGGAGGAGGACCGCCCGGTCCACGGCACGGACGAGGACACGGCGGGCGAGAAGGTCGTGCGCAAGGGTCGCGAGGCGCTGGACGCCTATTGTGTCGACCTGAACAGGAAGGCGCGCGAAGGCCGGATCGATCCCCTGATCGGCCGCAGCGACGAGATCGAGCGCACCATCCAGGTGCTCTGCCGCCGGACCAAGAACAACCCGCTCTACGTCGGCGATGCCGGCGTCGGCAAGACCGCGATCGCGGAGGGCCTGGCCCGGCGCATCGTCCAGGGCGAGGTCCCGAGGGTGCTGTACGAGTCAACCCTTTTCGCCCTCGACATGGGGGCGCTCCTCGCCGGCACCCGCTACCGCGGCGACTTCTGTTCATCGACGAGATCCACACGGTGATCGGCGCCGGCGCCACCTCGGGCGGCGCCATGGACGCCTCCAACCTGCTCAAGCCGGCGCTGCAGAGCGGGCACCTGCGCTGCATCGGCTCGACCACCTACAAGGAATACCGCAACTACTTCGAGAAGGACCGGGCGCTGGTCCGCCGCTTCCAGAAGATCGACGTCAACGAGCCGTCGGTCGAGGACACGGTGAAGATCCTGCGCGGCCTGAAGCCCTACTACGAGGAGCACCACAACGTCCGCTACACGGACGAGGCGATCCGCTCCGCCGTCGAGCTGTCGGCCCGCTACATCAGCGACCGCAAGCTGCCCGACAAGGCCATCGACGTGATCGACGAGGTCGGCGCCGCGCAGATGCTGCGCCCGGAATCGAAGCGGCGCAAGACCATCGGCGTCAAGGAGGTCGAGGCGGTGGTCGCGAAGATCGCGCGCATCCCGCCCAAGAGCGTGTCCAAGGACGACCGCACCGCGCTCAAGAATCTGGAGCGCGACGTCAAGACCATGGTCTTCGGCCAGAGCAAGGCGATCGATGCGCTGGCGGCCGCGATCAAGCTGGCCCGCGCCGGCCTGCGCGAGCCGGAGAAGCCGATCGGCTGCTACCTGTTCTCCGGCCCGACCGGCGTCGGCAAGACCGAGGTGGCGCGCCAGCTCGCCCGTTCGCTGGGCATCGAGCTGATCCGCTTCGACATGTCCGAGTACATGGAGCGGCACTCGGTCTCGCGCCTGATCGGCGCGCCGCCG
>JABAHQ010012164.1_pt2 | contig 12415 bp, 12 predicted proteins | sample 7062091 | NCBI WGS metagenome assembly JABAHQ01 (sample SAMN14534359, study PRJNA622989) | marine sediment metagenome | biome: marine biome [ENVO:00000428]; feature: marine pelagic biome [ENVO:01000023]; material: deep marine sediment [ENVO:00002113] | place: India: Gulf of Kutch | collected...
AGGAACGAGGTCTCGGCGAAAGCCTGCAACGGCTCGTATACGTCGGGGACTTGTCCCCTCTCTGCCCATTGTTCACCCGCCCAGACCGTGATCGTCGCATCCGATGCTGCTCGGATCACAAAAGCGGCATGAGCGAACACCAGGAGCCCGAACGACGCCAACGCCAACGACCTCTCACCGGCCTCGAACAACCCCGATGCCAGAACACCGAACCCCACAATCAGCAGAACCCCATATATGGCCTGACCCTTAACGAGAGTCGCAAGAGCAGAAGCGTCACGACCGATCCCTTCAACTCCCATGAACGATGCGGCAACACCACGCATCTGACCCCTCATCGCAATCAAGACAAACACAGCCGCCAACACAGCAACACCCAGCAGCATCGCTGCACCGCCAAGCCTCAACTCAACCCGCAACGCGAACAACTCCCTTCGAGGTCACCTCAGACCATGTCTACACGAAAGAGAAAACCGATAGCGCACCGGATATCGGGCGTGTCGATCTGTTGATCTCGGGTCTGTGAGTCGAGCGTCATGCGCTGTGACTTGTGTGAGGATCGTCAATGGCTACGGCCCCCGGCGCGCACTGCACCTAATTCAACTGGGGTTTGCCGTGGTGATTATTCGATTCTTCAACTCCTCCGGAATGGGATGCAGCTCCTGAGGCATTGGCCAGCGGGTCGCAAAGCCAGATTCGATCTCGACAGACGATCCCATCGCATTTGTCCTGGTAAGACCGGTTGAGAAAGCACAACCTGTGCGCGACAGCTGATCTGGCGTGGGCAGGACACACAAGGCGCCGTGCTCGAGGCGACTGTGCATATATAGGGTCGAAAGTCCCAAGCTCTGGGACTAAAGGCACATGTGCACCCGCCGGGTCCCTCGATACTCTTCCATTGAGTGGTTCAGAGCACGAGCAACCTACGACCGTTGTGCTTGGCCATTCTGGTGGCGGGAATCCTGGTCTTTGCCGCATGTTCGCTTCCGCTTTCAAACGAAGGGAACATGGCTGTCGTCGATCTCGACATGAGGGAGCCTTTGCCCGCAGTAGGAGACCTGGAACAGAATCCGCTCAGGGTCGGGGTTGGTGCGATGCTCTCAGCTGAGACCACTTTCGATTCATACACCTATATCGCAGAGTATTTGGGCGAAAATCTAGGGCGGACTATCGATATCGTGCAGCGCCGCACCTACGCGGAGCTCAACCAGTTGATTGCCGAGGGCGACGTCGACATCGCCTTCGTCTGCACCGGTGCGTATGTGACTGGGAGTGCCGAAGGTTACATGGATCTTCTTGTGGTCCCGGAGGTGGATGGCAAGACCAGCTACCACTCCTCCTTGATCGTTCCCACCAAAAGCAGGGCGCAATCGCTCGAGGATCTGCGTGGTGCCCGATTCGCCTTCACCGATCCGATGAGCCTCACTGGTCGCGTATACGTCACTTCGCTGCTGTCCAGTCGAGGAGAAACTCCCGCCTCGTTTTTCGGTCACACAGTCTTCACCTACAGCCACGACCGCGCGATTAAGGCGGTGGCCGCTGGAGTCGTTGACGGTGCGAGCGTCGACCATCTCGTACTCGAGGATCTCGTCGAGCGGAATCCTTCGATAGCGGCCGGCGTCCGCGTCATCGGCCAGTCGCCGGAATTCGGCATCCCGCCTGTTGTTGTTCCGAGCGATACACCACACGTGGTGAGAGAGAGGTTCCGGCAACTGCTTTTGTCGCTGACGGTGGAACCAGGTGGGCGCAACATCCTCGACCCATTAGGTGTCGACCGGTTCGTCGACGCCCATGATGACCTCTACTCGGACGTTCGACTGCTACTTGGCGACCATCCGGTGGATCATGACTAGGGCAGCCGTCAACGCAACGGCGACAAGGAACAGCCTCGGTCTTCAGATCCGTGACCTGGCCGAAGCTGTAATGGACTTTGCGACCGGTGTGAGTGTTCGCACGAAAATCCTCGGCATAGTCGTGTCGATGACTCTGATGCTCGGGCTGGGAATCACACTACAAGTGAGATCAGTCTTGTCGGCCGTGCTAACCACGGAGCTCGACAACCGCGGGGTATCCGTTGCAAGTGATCTGTCGGCCAGAGCGGCTGATCCTCTTTTGCTAAACGACCCCTACACGGTGCATGAGCTTCTGAGCGACACCGTTGCTCATCATCCTGATGCCGAGTACGGCTACGTCATGGCCCGAGACGACACGGTGGTAGTCCACACTTTCGGGGATGCGGGGTTCCCGTCCGCGCTGCTGGACCGGGAAGCCGGATCTTCGGGCGCCCGTCTCGCACACCGCCACTTCGAGGCAAACGATTCAGTATTTCATGAGTTCGAGGCTCCGATCCTCGAGGGTGACGCCGGGACGGTGCATGTCGGTTTGAGCGAGGACCGGATAGACGGTGTCGTTGGCGGGGTCACGACCCAGATGCTCGTCATGACGGGCTTCGTGGCCCTCCTAGGAGTGGTCGCTGCCAGCTTCCTCACCTGGCTGCTGACAAGACCGATCCTCGAACTGGTTGAGACCACGCGAAAGATTCGCCACGGCGACTTGACGGTTCGGTCCGCTTACAGCGGCAGTGACGAGATCGGAGCGCTTTCCAAGGCCTTCAACGAGATGGTCGCCGAGCTCCAAGAAAACAAGACAGCTATCGAACTGAATGAAGCCGCCAGGAGCCGACTGCTCGAGAAGCTGATGAATGCCCAGGAAGAGGAGCGAAAACGTCTGGCCAGAGAGCTCCATGACACCGTCGGCCAGTCGCTCAGTTCACTGATGATTGGTATTTCCCTCATGGCGAGAATGGACCGAAGCCGGGCTATCACCAAGAGCGAGGAACTACAAGCTGCAGCCAGCGAAACCCTCACTCAGGTGCGTGAGCTCTCCCGCGACTTGCGGCCGAGTGCCTTGGACGACCTCGGCCTCGAGGCCGTTTTGGAACGGTGTGCGGAGCACTATTCCACGCGATATCCCGGCATCGAGGTGGAAGTTCACGTCGATGGAATCGGAAGGTTGCCACCGACGGTCGAAACGGCCATGTACAGAATCGTCCAGGAAGCTCTCACGAATGCTGTGCGCCACGGGCAGGCACGTTTCGTAGATATCTTGTTGGTACATCTCAACGGCACGGCCAGGGCCATCATCGAAGACGACGGTGTGGGCTTCGAAGTGGAGCATGCAGTCAGGTTCGGGAACAGCGTTGGAATCCACGCCATGCAGGAGAGGGCCGAGATACTCGGCGGAAGCTTCAGTATCGAAAGTGGCGACAGTGGAACCACTGTCTATGTGGAGTTGCCCGTATGAGCATCAAGGTCCTGATCGCCGACGACCACCCTGTACTCAGGACAGGTCTCATCTCCCTTCTCGCCTCAGAGCCCGACATCGAGATAGTGGGCGAGGCCGAGAATGCCACAGAATGTGTGCAAATGGCCTTGGATTTGGCGCCAAACCTGATCTTGATGGACATCAACATGCCCGGCGGATCAGGTTTGGAAGCTCTGGAGGAGATACGCAGAGCGGCGCCGGAGACCAAGGTTCTCTTTCTGACGATGCACGATGACGTCGGCTATCTGAAACATGTTCTGAGCAAAGGCGGCTCGGGATACGTCTTGAAGCACGCGGCTAGCTGCGAGTTGATCTCCGCTGTGAAAATGGTCGTCGGCGGAGGGATTTTCATACATCCTCAGCACGCCAGAGCCCTGGCTTCGGTGACCGATACGGCTGTGCCCAGGGACGATGTCGATATGCGAGAGCTTCTGGACCGATACGACTCATTGAGTCAGCGGGAGGCCGAGGTGTTCGAGCTGATTTGTCTCGGACACACCAACGCCGAAATAGCTGATGCGACTTCGCTCAGCGTCAAGACCGTCGAAACCTATAAAAGCCGACTCTCTGCCAAGCTGGGGATATCGAGCCGCTCTGGTTTGGTGCGAGCCGGGATCGACCTCGGCATCCTCTCCTGAATCGTCCAACCTGTAAGGGGAATTCCCTACATTCCTGTAGGGGGATCCCGCTTGGCAGGTCCCATTGCGATGACGATCGCCCCTATCGCTCGTGCTCCTGATGATGTCGTATTGGCTTATGGCTGTGGCCGCTGCATCGTGTCTGGCGAAGACCTCGTCAGCAGTCGTGCACCGAAGTGGGCCCGCAGCTATCGACCAACCGGATGCCAGATTTCACTATGGACCGAGAGCAAGGAGGGGCGATGTCTGAGACGTTCATCGGGATCCCGAGAGTGACTCGTAGGAGTTTCGTGAAAGGGACGGCGGCGGTAACCGGGACCGCTGCCATGGCGAACACGTTCCTGTTCAACAGCCTCGATGGAGTGGCTGCCGCGGAGACAGTTGCACAGGATGGTGTGGAGGATTTCATTGCCACCACCTGCTGGATCGGCAAGCAGGACTGCGGGATGATCGCTCGCCGAATCGATGGTCGTGTCGTGAAATTCGAGGGGAACCCAACCAACCCTCGCAACGTGGGCACTCTCTGTCCAAAGGGCCAGGCTCAGATCCAGGCGATCTACGACCCGAACCGGGTCAAGTGGCCCCTAGTGCGTGTCAATGGAAAGGGTGGGCCCGGGGAATGGCGACGGGCTTCCTGGGATGAAGCGTTGGATCTGCTTGCTGAAAAGGTCAACGACGTTCGCAAGCGGAATCCGAAGCTGGTGTTATGGCAGAAGGGCAGGAGCAAGGCCAAGGACTTCTACGACGACGCTTTCGTAAAGTCGACAGGCGCCACCAAGGTAGGTCATGGAGCCTTCTGCTCCGATGCCGGTTATCGGGCACTCGAGTACACGCTGGGCCCGCATGCCGTTCTACATCCCGACTTCCGGTTCTGTAACTACATGCTGTCCTGGGGCTGGAACATCACCAATGCTGGTGGCAACAAGTTCTGCTGGCTGACCTGGCCACGACACATGGTGAAAGCCCGGGAGCGCGGCATGAAGATTGCACACATCGATCCGCGACTTCGTTCGGCCGGTCCCTTCGCCGATGAGTGGCTACCGATCAGGCCCGGAACGGATCTCGCTCTCGCCTTGGCCCTGTGTCACGAGTTGATTCGGATGGGATATCTGGACCGGCCTTATCTCACCGAGTACACCAACGCACCCATGCTCGTCAAGAGCGACGGAAAGATCCTCAAGACAGTGGTTGGAGAAGGAGAGGAGGCTACCGAGGTCGGCCTTGTCTGGGATGAGGCAACCGAATCGGCTGTTCCTTTCGGTGAGACTGAGACCCCGGCGCTAGAGGGAGAGTTCGAAGTCGACGGGGAGACGGTGCGAACTGGGTTCTCGTTGTTCGTAGATCACGTGTCAGAGAGCACACCCGAGTGGGCTGCCGGCATAACGGGGCTTACCGTTGATCAAATCTCCCGGATGGCGGAGGACTTCGGGCGGGAGGCCAGAATCGGATCGACCATCCTCGTCGACGGTGTCGAGGTCCCCTATCGACCGGTTGGCATCATGGCCTATCACATGGCCCAGCAGGAACTGGGCTTTCAAACCGCCCGGGCCATGACGATGGTCCCGATGCTGGTCGGAGCCGTGGGGGCCGCAGGAGGTCAGCTTTCTGATTTCACATGGAAGGTCCACAAGAACTACGCAAAATTCGAGAAGTTGGAGGTGAATGACCCTCCCTATGACTTCCTGCTGAAAAACAGCAAGTACTTCCCAATAAATACCGGCTTTCCTGGGGTTGTAGCAAAAACGATGCTCGACCCCAATCGCTACGGAGTCGAGGAATTGCCTGAGGTCGCGATCCTTCACATGGTCAACCCTCTGGCGGCATTCCCTTCCCAGAAGGAGTATCTCGACTCCTACCACAAGTTCAAGTTCGTTGCTGTGATCAGTCCTTGGCTGTCGGAGACAGCGGATTACTTCGCAGATGTGGTTCTTCCCGCAGCCACGATCGAGAAGTACGAGGGTCCCACTTCTGCGACAGATCAATACACCGAGGCAGTGACCCTACGGGTGCCTCCGATGGAGCCACTGTTCGAGTCGAGGGGCGAGATCGACATCTATATGGACCTGAGCGAGAAGATCGGCGTCCTGTATGGCGATGACGGTTATCTGTCGATAGTCAACAAAGAGTTGAAACTCACAGACACCGAGTACGAGCTTCCCTTGGACCAAAAGCCCGAGGTGCGCCACATCTTCGATCAATGGGCGAAGAGTCTCGGTATCGAGGAAGGCGTCGACTTCTTCGAGGATCCTGCCAAGGGAGTCTTCGTGAAGGGGCCGATGAGCCCTAACAAGATGTACGGCTATGTGTTCGACCCGCCCTTCGGCGGAGCACTGCATCGGCTCTATGGAGAGAGTCTTCTCGATGCTCAGAATCAGATGAGAGAGAAGGGCGCTGAGGAGATCTACTGGCAGGACTACACCGCGTTTCCGACGTGGCGCACGCCCACCATGGAGAACTCACCCGGGGAGTACGAGTTCTACCTCCTCAGCTATCACCAGATCGAGCACAAACAGACCAGAACGAGCTTCATACCGATGCTCGCTGAGCTGGCACCAACGGCTCCTCTGGACATGAATCCCAAGGCAGCGAAGCGGCTAGGCCTCGAGGAGGGAGACACCGTCACTGTCGAGTCGCAAAATGCTGTGACCGGAGAAACAAGGCGCCTCACAACGACAGTCACGTTCTTGGACTCGATCCGTCCCGACACCGTCGCCATGCCTCACCATTTCGGCATGTGGACGCATCCTCAGAATGAGAAGCAGGGGCCGTCTGCAAATGAGATCTACTTCACAGGGGAGGGATACATGGCCAACACGGCAGATCAGTCATTCCATGTGAAAGTCAAAGTCACGAAGGGGGGTGATGCCTGATGGCGAAGTATGCCATGGCGGTCGATCTCAACCTATGCCAGGGCTGCAGAGGGTGCATGACTGCATGCAAGGTGGAGAACAACACCGTAGAGGGAAACTTCTGGATGTATGTCTTCCGGTTTGAGGAAGGAACCTTCCCCGATACTGAGATGAGTTTTCTACCGAGGCCGTGCCAGCACTGCGATAACGCTCCCTGCGTGAAGGTCTGCCCGGTGGGGGCCCGTTATAAGAGAGAAGACGGTCTTGTTCTGACCGATGCCGATCGATGCATCGGGTGCCGATACTGCGAACTCGCATGTCCATATGGAGTGAACTACTTCAACTGGCAAAAGCCGGAGGACGCTCAGTACCCGATAGTGAATTGGGGCGACCCCGACCTCGATCCGGCAACGGGTGGTTCGGTACCCCCTTACGCGAACCCAGATCTGGATCAGCTCTGGGGCGAGGAGCAGCGTCGCACGGCCGGCGGGTCTCACTTGGACGGGGTAATGGAGAAATGCACATTCTGTGTGCAGAGAGTCGAGCGGGGCCAGCAGCCGGCCTGTGTGGAAACCTGCCCGACCGACGCTCTCGTCTTTGGTGACATCGATGATCCGGAGACTCCGGTGAGCAAGTACATCAGGGACAAACAGACATGGACCCTCCTCGAAGAGGCTGGAACCAAGCCGAGTGTGTACTACATCGGTGGAAAGCCGCCGTCTGGTGAAGTCTCCGAGATCGAACGACCGAAAGCGACGGTGTGAGATGTTGACAGAATCCAGAACCGACCGTTCTCTGCCACAAGGCGTCGGTGAGGTCACACAGAGCTGGTGGGCATTCATCGTGGTTGCTGGTCTTGTGCTGGTGGCCGGGATCGCCGCTTACGTCTATCAACTGATCGAAGGAATGAGTGTTACCGGGCTGGCCAACACGGGCACTCAGGGAGGCGCTACCTGGGGCCTCTATGTGGTTGCTGTCGAGTACTTCATCGGTGTCAGTCTCGCTGGCATCGTCCTGGTGGCCTTTGCCAAGGTCTTCGGTATCGGATCGCTACGGCCGGTGTCACGGCTGGCCGTGCTGTTGACTGTCGCGTCGCTGTTGGTCGGGGTTCTGTCGGTGGTGGTGGACCTAGGCAACCCGATTCGGGGGATCATCAACATGATGCTCTATGCCCGACCGCAATCACCATTCTTTGGAACCTTCACACTCGTGGCAGTCGCATTGACCCTCATGAGCCTCGCCTATCTCTACTTGGATGGGCGCCCGGACGCAGCTCGCCTGGCAAAGATAGATTCAGGCCTGCAGTGGTACCACCGTCTGTGGGCAGCCGGCTACTCCGACACCCAGGATGAACGGGAGCGCCATCGGAGGACCATGTTCTGGATGTCGATTCTCATTGTCCCTCTAGTAGTCATTGCGCTTTCTACGGAGGGCCTGGTGTTCGGGATTCAAATCGGGCGGCCGGGTTGGTTCGGCTCACTTCAAGGTCCAGATTTCCTCGCTTTGGCGGCAGCGTCCGGCCTGGCGAATCTGATCGTATTGACCGCCATAGTGCGCAGAATCCTCCACGACGACGGTCGGCTGATCAGGCCTGTCGTTTTCCGGTGGCTTGGGGGTTTGTTGCTCACGGCAACAGCAGTCGCGATCTACTTTCAGATCGTAGAGATCTTCACTCTCTTGTATGCCACACCTGGAAGCGAGAGACAGCTCGCAGACGCCTTGCTGGTCGGTGCCTACTCCTGGATATTCTGGCCTAGCCTCGTCCTGATCGGAGGAGGTCTGGTCCTTTTGGTCCTCCAGGCAGCTCGCCGAGAGTGGAACATCGGTTGGCTCGTGGTCGCGAGTGTCTTGATCTCCACCGCAGCTCTGGCTGAGAGGTACCTGACCGTAATCCCATCTCAGACCCACGGGATGATGCTTCCCTACGAGCCGGGAGCCTATTTCCCTTCCTGGATCGAGCTAACAGTCGTCGCCGGACTGTTCGCACTGGGTGCCCTCTTGATCGGCCTCTTCATGAAGGTGTTTCCGATAGTGCCACTCGACGACGTCATGGAAGACGAGGAGGTGATCGTCGATGCGTAGCATCTTGACTTGGGTTCTGATCATTCTAGGACTGGGCTTGGCCGTTGTCGGCTATGTCCTCTCTGCGCCGTGGGGCACCGCCTCCGTCGCCGACAGCGATCCGGTAGTCGTTGGAGCACCCTTGATCTTCATCCTTGGAATCATCTCGATTCTCGCCGCCGCTGTCTTGTACGAGCTCCTCCCGTCGAGCAACGATGCTGGAACTGGCTGAAGAGGCACAAACTCGACAGGGTTTGTACCGGCTTGCAGGCGAGATTCTGCGCCCGCCAGCTATGGATACTCTTGTCTTGCTGGGATCGGCGACCGAGATCATGGACTCGAGAGGCCTCGAGAGATTCTCCTACGCGATGGCCTGGCACAGGTTGGTCGACGCGATCACCGGTTCATCGTCCATTGGCGCGTTGGAGCCCGAGTACGTGCGGCTGTTCGGGGTTGGGGTGTCGGGGACGCCTGCGACCCCGACCGAGTCTTTCTATCGCATTCCGAAGCGTAAAGGGGGGGTGGGCGACTTTGTAGCTCAGCTTCAAAGCGAGTACCGACACATGGGGTTGTCTCTTGCAAGGACCGAAGAGCCCCCGGACCATATATCGACCGAACTGGACGCAATGGCATGCCTGACCGGCGCAGAAGCCGAAGCCTGGCGGACCGGAATACCTGATGAAGCCTATCGCTCCCTCGAGAGTCAGGAGCTTTTCCTCGACCGGCATCTATCTGTATGGGTGCCACTCTTCGTAGCCAGGGCAAAGGCTGCCAGCCCATGTCCTTTTTACTCGGCCGTGGTCGATTTCCTCCACTCCTTCATCGTCCACGAGGGGAGCATGGTCCCGATCCTGCGCACTGAATTGGCGGCAACATGAATACCGTCGTGGTCGCCTGTGCGGCAGCCGGCCAACTGCTGCCGGATGTACAACCGGACTTCGAGTTCGATGATCTTTGCCGGACTCCGAACCAACTCGGAGTCTTGGGAGGGGTCGAGAGGCTCGTGCTGATCCTTCAGGCCGGCAAGTACGACCTACCAGAAGTGCAGAGAGCTGCCCGTATGATCGATGTTGATCCTCTCGGCCTGCAGATCATCGAGGTCGATGAGGCCTCTCTCAACGGCTCATTCCAAGCCGACTTAGCTGGAGTGGTAGCTCGGGCTTCGAAATTCGAGGGCAGCGTGCCGGAGCACGCCAAGCCGCTGGCTGCTCGTGTGATGACCAGACGTGGCTTCCTGCGTCCTCTCGCCCCCGCTTACGTAGCTGCGCCTTTCATCGACCCAGATATCTGCGTCTCGTCCGACGGATGTATGGCTTGCGTTGAGGAATGCCCAAGGGAGGCATACGAGTGGCGGAGTGGCCAAATCGAATATGACATGGACGTTTGTGTCACTTGCGGGCGTTGCGTGACAGTCTGTCCTGTGGGCGCTATCGGCGACCCTTCGGCTACACCCGCCATGCTTGAGGCGCAAGTGAGAGCTGCGGTCGATGCTTCCGCCGGACCGATCGGTATCCGCTTCGTCTGCTCTAGCGGATCGATGGCGGCTGATGCTGACTGGGTGGATGTCGTCGTGCCTTGCTCTTCGATGGTCACGGGCACCTGGATTCTGGGTTGCCTGCTACTCGGCGCCGCGGGAGCCACGGCTGTCCCATGCGCCCAGTCTGGCTGCTCGCTCGGGCTGGATGACAGAGCGATTGAAGTGAACGATCTTGCCTCGGCTGTCCTCGAAGACGTAGGCCTCGACCCGCAAGTGGTCACCGGAACTTCCCTTGGGGAGATCATCGGGGTATCGCGCGTCGAGGGCTTGTTCGACCACGACGCCGCACCGAGAGTGATCGAAGTCCTCGTCTCTGCTACTTCGGGCAGTATCGATGTAGACGATCCAGCAGCGGATCTCGGAATCGTTGAGATCAGCTCGGCTGCCTGCACCCTCTGCGGTCAGTGCGTCAAAACATGTCCGACCGACGCCCTCATGGAGTCCTTTAGCGGAGAAGAGTTCTCGATCACGTTCGACCCACGGCTCTGCGTCAATTGCTCGCAGTGTCTCCGCTCGTGTCCCGAGATCGTGAATGGAGCGATCACCGTTACTGGGAGTTACAACTCGGAGGCTCTCGCTGGTGATAGACGGATTCTCAACGGAGGTCAGTTTGTCAGATGCCAAGTATGCGGCGAAGAATTCGCGCCTATGTCGATGATGTCAAGGATCTCCGAGGTTCTCGGTCCAGAGTTCGATGCCACGATGTCGGTCGTCGGAAGTCGATGCCTCGACTGTCGGGGGCGGTGATTATCAATGAGGCTTTCAAGTGGTGGTGTCGCGACCCCTTACCTGATTAGCTGGGCGGCTACACGGCGGCTTTCCCGGTCGAAGGTCCTTGGTGTCTGCATGTCCTTTTCGCAAAACGAACGATCGTTGATGTAGCTAAGGGTCGGGGAGAGGAGATGGTATGAGGCCCATAAGGTTTGCACTGGGAGGAGCCGGTGTATTACTTGGCGCAGGTACGGTGTTCATGCTTGGGGGCGGGTTGCTCCGCGCGGCCGCATTCATGATCGGACTCGCCACAGTGCCCGTTGTGTTGGGCGTACTGCTCGATTCCTTTTTGGATCACTACATCAGCTTTCAGGGTCGGTTGCCACGTCTCCGGAGGGTGTTTGATCGGATTCAGTTTCGGTACTGGCAGCGGACTCGATGTTCGCTGTGTCGACAGCCGTTGGAAACCTCGAGAGGTGTTCGCTTCTGTCCTGATTGCGACCTGGCCCAGATCGCCATTTGATCTACCCGGCTGGTTTCACGTTCCCCGAGATTCTGGCCTGGCCCGGGGGTGAATGCAGGCGGTAGGACTACCTCGATGGTGTCACCCTCTTGGAGCGTTAACCCATCAACGCTCGGGTCAAGATCGAGAAACGAAATGACAAAATCAGTTGGCGCTCCGGCTGTAACTCCGTCAGGAGCAACCGGTGCTTTGGTGATCGTTAAATCCAGGCTGCCGTCCGAAGGATGGGCCGACGCAACCACAGTCTCACCAGCATCAGGACCACAGCAGACAACAAGGCAAAAGGCTTCTTCATGAATTCCTCCCTATTTGGTCACCGCGACACGGCCCCACCGAACCTACACATCCGACCGCAAACCGTGTTGAGGTACCCGTACATAACGACACTTCTCGAGGGGGTGGAGTCGTGTCTCAGCGCTTGGCTCCCTTGTTTGACTCCCGTTTGACCAGGTGTCTGGGATCGTCCATTTCAACTGCTGCGACTGCCTGTCTGGCTTCGACTGCGCCCAATTCAACCTGGGGGGACAACCATCACTAAATGTTTTCCATTCCGTCCGAGTGTGAAGTTGCGAGTTGGGTTGTCGGCGCCCGCATCACCTTGAGGACTCTCTGGCGTTTGACCCTCGTTTACACAAATCGCCTGGCCCCTCGAATCTCCAATAAACACGGGCCTCTTTGCTCGTACTGCACCTGATTCAACCGCTGGGGGAGAGGCCTCGTACACGCATGATTGCCTGTTTGTTTCTTGATTGGGGGCGTTCGGTATTGCCGG
>JABAHQ010029448.1_pt1 | contig 12415 bp, 11 predicted proteins | sample 7062091 | NCBI WGS metagenome assembly JABAHQ01 (sample SAMN14534359, study PRJNA622989) | marine sediment metagenome | biome: marine biome [ENVO:00000428]; feature: marine pelagic biome [ENVO:01000023]; material: deep marine sediment [ENVO:00002113] | place: India: Gulf of Kutch | collected...
GGACACCAGGCCCACCGCGGCCATGGATTCCATGAACATACCGATCAGCACAAACATGGCCATCAGGGCCGCCATCACCAGCAATGGGCTATCTAGATCTCGGAGGAAGGTCGCGGACACCGTTTCACCGCCCAGACTGGTGATGATCATGAAGGTGGACATCATCATCAGCAACCCACCGATGTGGATGGAAGCATCGGTCATGGAGTAGGTGAGGGAGCCCCCAAGGGTATCCTGGCGCTCCGGTTCATGGTAAAGCGGTTTGGCACGACTGAGTTTGCGTTCAAACACAATCCACCAGAAGATAATCACGGGCAGAATGATGGGGGCGGAGAACTGATCCAGTCTGGCATCCAGAATCAGCAGATAAGCACCGGTCACCAGGGCAAACACCACCAGATAAGGCAGCAGAGGTTTGGCGTTGCCAGCCATTTTCGGTAAGGCATCACCGGCTTTGGCGATCTGCATCGGGTCGCGCCGGGTGAGCATGGCATAAACGAAAAACACAAAAGCGGTGAGCAGGAATACCCGAATCCCCCAATGGAACAAATCATCGGTAACCACCTCTTTGTTGAGAATGGAGATGATTACCACGATCAGGCAGGGCTTTAACACGATACCGGAGCTGCCGCTCATGGCGGTGGCCGCCAGCGCCAGTTGGCGGCGGGTACCCACCTTGCGTAATTCGCGATAGACCACCGCGCCCATGGCCAGGATGATGATAGAAGAGGCGCCGGTGTAAGCGGTGGGCATGGCCATCACCACTATGGCGACAAAGGCCAGCAGCTCCGGCGGCAGACGCCAGGGCGTAAACAGACTAAACACCCGCTCCCCCAACTGGGTTTGCTTCAGTAGCATGCCGCACCACAGATACAGGGCAACATCGATATAGGTTCCCGAGTGATCGAAGAAAGCACTGAAATACAGGGACAGCCCGGCCGCATGTTGTTGCTGAAAAAACACGACTCCGGCGAACAACAACATAACCATGGTATAAAGCGGCACAGACAGCAGAGCGTGGCGCAACGATCCCCCCTGCGGCAGGTCTTTCGACAGTGTTATTAACTGATACAGCGATAACAGGGTCAGCGCCGTGGAGCCGATCACCAGGCCATTAATGATCTCGGGGTTAGTGGCGGCGATGTCGGAGGAGAGTGCATTGTGCCGGAAAATCCAGGCGGAAAAGGCCAGCGAGCCGTTGGCTACCAGTTGCAGGCTGATGGAAAGTTTATGATCCAGCGCTGAAATCATCGGGCGGAAACTGATGTGATGGCGTTTGGCCGTGGCAACACCGGCGGCGATGAACAGCAACGCCATTAACAGCAGAGTTTGATGCTCGGTGGAAAATATACTGGCCCGAGAAAACAGGTGTTCCACAGAGCGATACAGTTCCAGCATGNNTGCTCCACGGAGCGATACAGTTCCAGTGCGGGGGTGAGCTGAGCCAGATAGCGTTCAGCCTGATTATGGGCTGCCTCACACTGCTCCTGCTGTGCGATCAATGAAGCGCGGGAGGCTTCGCGATCAAAGCCTTCATCGAATAGGTCGAAATCACCGCCGCCGGACTTGGCTTCAAGTTGATCCAGGCGTTGGTTGATGTCGAAGTTCGGGTTGCAGGTGGGTGGATTGATCTCTGTACGCAGGACAAAATAGTCCTCCCACAGGTAAGCGCCGAACTGTGTCATCTGCCCGTGTACGCTTTCCCCCGTACGGGCGAAGATGACAAAAATCAATAATAATAGAATGGCAACAACAGGCAGACGTGACAGCAGGTTGTACTCTGTTGGGTGGGTTTGGGATTCCAGCGATAATTCTTTCACGTTACTACCTAGGGTTTGGCTTAGGGGTGGCTTGCTGTCGGAGTTATTCGGCATTAGGGTCGGTGCACTCAGCCCGGGTTGCGTCTTTCTTGCAGCGAACCTTGCGTAACAGGGTCAGCATCTTTGCGTCATAGATGTCATCCTCACGGAACGACAGACGCAGCTTACGGGTCTGGGCGTTGTATTCATCCCGTTTGTCTTCCGCCAGGGGAATCCACAGGTGTTTGGGGATGTTCTCCTCGGCGTCACGAATCATTTCCAGGCTTTGATTGAAGTTTTTAACGAAATATTCGCGGGACTTCTGCGCAAATTCTTGTGGGAGTTTTGACCAGCGGGCGATGTATTGGGTGTTACCCTGCAGAATAGGTTCGTCAATGATGCCGCCGTCGGGTTCCAGGCCTTTATGCAGCTCCATCATGTCATACAGAATTGCCGGGCCACCGGTGATATCGATAGCTTTGTTGTTGAATTTCTGGAACAGGTTGGTGAGGGAGGACGATACCGGAGTCATGCCCAGGTCCACCACCAGCTGTCGCATTTCCGGCATGCTGTCCATCACGCCCATGCGTTTGCCCGACAGATCGGAAAGGCTGCGCACCTGGTTGTCATTACTGAATATATAAACCGCCCCGGCCGGTTGTACACCCACCACTTCAAACTCGCCGTTGCGCATGTATTTCGCGGCAGACGGTTTGGCCAGGGTCAGCAGCACGGTATGCAGGTGATCATAGGTGGGCATGGAGGCGGGGGCATCCAGCGTTCCAGTGAACTTGTTGAACTTGCGCGCCTGCAGGCTGGACATATTGGCCAGGTCGCAGACCCCGGCTTTAAGTTCTTCCGCCACGATGTTTTCGTTGCTGTAAGATTTCAATTCAATCTTGGCACCCCAATTCAATGCTGCGGTCTGGTAATCCAGCAGCAGTTGATGTTCAGGGCCGCCTTCCCCCATCATCATAAAACCACACATGGTCAGATGAACCGGTTCATCCGCCAGTGCGGAGGATTGGCCCAGCAGCGCGCCGGCGCCGATCAGGGTGGAGAGCAAATAGTTGCGTGCGTGTTTTAAGTTCATCATTCAGCCCTCGTAAATATTCATAATGAATGGATTTGGCTAGCGACTGAGTATCGCCACCTGGGCGGAAGCTTCTTCCACACCCCAGAACCCACCTACGTTGCATTGCAAGCCAATTTGAGCGTTGTCCACCTGACATTTGCCGGCGTTGCCCCGTAGCTGTTGCGTCAGGTCATGCAGTTGTGCGATACCGGTGGCAGCAATGGGGTGGCCGCGGGACTCCAGTCCACCGGACGTGTTCAAGGGGATGCGGCCGCCGACACGGGTTTCACCCCGCTCGGCCATTACGCCGCCTTCGCCGGGTGGGCACAGTCGCAGATTTTCCGATTCGATCAGCTCCCCCACCGCGGTGGCGTCATGCAGTTCTGCCAATTGCACATCCTCCGGTGATACGCCGGCCTTTTCATAGGCCTGATCGCCCACCTGTCTTACCACATGCTGATCCAGTTGCTCCGCTGCCCGCTCCCGACCGGAGCCGGTAACCGATGCCAGGACCCGAACAGCACGATCTTGCACACCCAGTTGCGCCAGCTTGCTCCCTCTACACAGAATAATGGCCGCAGCGCCGTCGCTAATGGGGGCGCACATGGGCAGAGTCAGGGGATAAGTAATGGCCGGGGCATTCAGCACTTCCTCCAGAGTGAAGCTCTGTTGGAACTGTGCGTAGGGATTGTGGACGGAGTGTTGATGGTTCTTGGCGCAAATTGCCGCCACTTGTTGCGGCGTGCTCTGGTAAAGCGCCTGATGTTGGATAAATTCGGCTTTGTACACATCCATGAACGGGCTGTAACTCTGTTTGGCGCGGCCACCTTCAGCAACCGGGCCGACCGCCGCCATGGCGTTGATGGTCTCCATCTGCCAATCAGTACGCGCTACATCCCAGGCGCTGGTGAAAGCGTTAAACATCTTTTGTTTGTCGTCACACACCATCTTTTCTGCACCCACCGCCATCACAATATCAGCCTGATCCGCCAGCAGGCTGCGAACCGCCATATGGAATGCCATACTGCCGCTGGCGCAACCGCTTTCCAGGTTGAAAATGGGGATGCCCTGTAAACCCTGCTCCAGAAACAGTGCATGCCCTCGAATCATATGCTGCCCTTCCATGTAACCCTGAATGCAGTTGGCAAACTGGATTTCCTGGATCTGTCGACGCTCTAAGGCCGCGTCTTTCAGAGCGCTGTTAACGGCTTCTGCAGTAAGCTGTTTCAGGCTTTGCTGGGGGTGTCGACCAAATCGGGTCATGCCGACACCGATGATATAGATGTCAGTCATTCAGTAACCCTTGAACTGTGGTTTGCGTTTTTCCAGGAATGCCTGCAGCCCTTCCTGATAGTCCCGGGAGCGGAACTGGTCCCGTGCCATCAGCCGCTCATGGATGATGGCGTCGGTGGCGGATTTATCCAACGCGGTATTGGCCACCTGTTTGGTACGACGCAGGCCGATGGGGCTTTTATCGGCGATGGTGGCGGCTATGGTGCTTACCCGCTCCAATAACTGTTCATCGTCGACCACCTCGTTAAACAGTCCATAGGCGGCCAGTGCTTCAACCGGCAGAAGCTCGCCGGTAAACAGCAGGTACTTGGCTATGGGAGCCGGTAAAATTCGGGGTAACAGGGCGGCGCCTCCACCGCCCGGTACGATACCGTAGTTACAGTGGGCGTCTCCAACCCGGGCGCTGCGGGCGGCATAAATCAAATCACAGCAGAGCATTAACTCGGTGCCACCGGCCGCCGCGATACCGTTCACCGCCGCGATCACCGGTTTGGGAAAGCCCCGTATCTCATCGAACAGCTCCACGATGCAGTCCAGTACATCCTGCTCACCGGGAGCATTGCCCCGGGTCATGGTTTTCAGGTCTGCCCCGGCGCAAAAGCCTCGTCCATTGCCGGTTAAGATCACCACTCTGACGTCGTCATCGGAGGCAGCGTCGTTAAAGGCAGTGCGGAGAGCGGCCACCAGCTCGAAACCCAGGGAATTCAGATTTTCAGGTTGGTTCATGGTCAGCAGCAGGGTGTGTTCCTGATGCTGACTGGTCAATATGGATTCAGTCATGGGCCGCTTCAATTGTTGTTTTTTTCAGGGCTGAAAGTGGAATCCAAAAGGTATTGCAGGGGGGCTGGAATGTCCTAGTCCACTTGGACGATGGGTGGTCACGGCCTTCTCCGCATAATGAAATCAATTCCAATAAAGACCATAAAGCCAAGACAAAAACGGAACCATCGCGATGTTTGAATTAACGGACGATCAGAAGAATCTACAGAACACGGTACGTGAATGGGCTCAATCCGAGCTTGCCCCCATTGCCTATGAGTTGGACCAGAAAGCGGAGTTTCCCACTGATTTATATCTGAAAATGAACCGGGACATTGGTGTCTGTGCCATCCCTTTCAAAGAAGAGCACGGCGGCCTGGGGCTGGGCATTTTGGATATGTCGCTGGCTATCGAAGAGCTGGCCCGTGCCGACCAGACCTTTGCCCTGTCGGTCATGGTGGCGGTGGCTACCGGGCTCACCCTGCAAACTTTTGGCAGCGAGATGCAAAAGCAGGAGTTCCTGCCGGGTATCGTCGCCGGTACGGCGGTGGGGTCCATTGCCGGAACTGAGCCCCAAGCCGGCTCCTGGACTGCGGGCTTTACCACCCGCGCGGATAAGAAAGACGACAAGTGGTCTATTTCCGGTGAGAAAGCCTTTATCACCAACTCCGGTACCGACATTACCGCCTATAACCTGGTGGGTGCGGTCACCAGCCCGAAAGACGCCGCCAAAACCAAAATGAGTTTGTTTCTGGTGCCTGCAGGCACCCCCGGTGTCACCATCGGCAAATCCTACGACAAGCTTGGCTGGCGCTCCTCCGATACCCATCCGATCTACCTGGACGGGGCAGAAGTGGGTGACGAAATGATGGTGGGTAACGAAGGCGACGGCCGCTATATCGTACACAAAACCTACCAGTCAGCCCGTTGTTTCCTGTCGGCCTGTGCCCTGGGTCTGTCCCAGGCCTGCCTGGATCACTCCATCGCCTATGCCAAGGAGCGTGAGGCGTTCGGCCGCACCCTGGGTGGATGGTGCAGAAGATGATCGCCGATATGGCGGTTAAGGTGGAAACGTCCCGCATGCTGGCCCGCTCCGCCGCCATGAAAGCCGATGCCGGCACCGCCAGTATTTATGAACTGGCCATGGCCAAGTACTACTGCTGCGAGTCCTCCTCGGAAGTGGCGGACCTGGCAGTACAGGTACACGGTGGTTACGGCTATATGAACGATTGCCCGGTATCCCGTTATCTGCGTGATACCCGCATTACCCGCATCGGCGACGGTTCCAGTCAGATCCAGACCATGATCATCGCCAAGGAACTGGGGCTGGATGTGACCTTCACCTAAGGTTTGTTACTCAAGGTCGATTCCATGAGCCGCATCAATCAATTTCTGCAAGGAATCTATACCAAAACTTAATAAGCAGCAGTAAAAAGCCATTGTAGTGGGAATGGCATTTGTAATAACCGGGATAGACATAATTACAACGAGGAATCCACGATGAACATTCGAGACATGATGCGCCGTTCCGCCCAGTTTCATGCCGACAAACCGGCGATTATCGCCGGTGAATCACGGCTGACTTATGCCCAAGCCTGGCAGCGGGGTTGCCGTATGGCCAATCTGCTGTTGTCCATGGGGCTGAAGCCCGGTGATGCGGTGGCATCGCTGGAAGACAATACGCTGGAAGCTGTGGACTTCTTTCTGGGCGCAGCCATCGCCAACATCATCCGCGTACCGCTGTACGCCCGCAACGCCCGCAGCAGTCATTTGTATATGATGGAGCACACAAATTGCCGTGCAGTGGTGGTGGCAGAACACTATGCCGATCAACTGGAAGGTATGAATAATGAGCTGCCCAAACTGGAACACATCATTGTACGGCAGAAGAATGGCTATGATGACTGGCTCTCGAGTTTCCCGGACACCGATCCGGATGTAGCGGTGGAACCGGAACAGAACTATGTGATCCGTCATACCGGGGGCACCACGGGTAAGCCCAAAGGCGTTGCTTTCACCCATCGCTCCTGGCTGGAGATCGGTCGTAATTGGTTTTTCACCTTGCCACCGGTGTCACCCGGTGATGTGTGCATGCATATCGCCCCTATCTCACATGCCTCGGGCTATATGTTCGTCCCCATCTGGTTAATGGGGGGCATCAACCTGGTGGTGGAGAGGTACCAGGCCGATGCAGTGGTGGATTTGATGGAAACCGAAAAGGTGGCCTATATGTTTGTGGCGCCCACCATGGTGAACGACATCATGCACGTGGACGGCGTGGCGGAGCGTGATTACTCCAGCCTTAAAGTGCTGATGATCGGGGCAGCGCCCATCACAGAAGCGTCGGTACGCAAAGCGCATGCTATCTGGGGTGATGCCCTGTGCCAGTTATACGGTCAGTCCGAAGGCGTACCGGTCACCATGACCATGGCATCCGAGTGGGTGACCGAGGTGGAAGGCTCAAACCCGTTGCGTTCCCTGGGTAAAGTCCATCCCTTCTGCGAAGTGGAGATCCGCGATCCGGAAACCCAGCAGGCACTGCCCTATGGAGAAGAAGGTGAAATCTGTTTCCGTAACGATGGCCAGATGAGTGGCTATTGGGAAAACCCCGAANNATTCATACCGGGGATGTGGGTTACCTGGATCACAACGGTTATCTGTACATGTTCGATCGCAAGGACGACATGATTCTTTCCGGTGGTTTCAATATCTGGCCCACTGAACTGGAAAACGTATTGGCCACCCATGAACAGGTGGTTGAGGTGGTAGCGTTTGGCGTGCCCCATGAGCGTTTCGGTGAATCACCCTATGCCATTGTCATGGTGGATGATCCCACCAAGGTAACCGAGCAGGAATTGATTGACATGTGCGCCAATGAGCTGGGTTCCTACAAAAAGCCCATCAAGGTGGAAATTCAGACCACGCCTTTACCCCGTACGCCGGTAGGCAAAATGAGCCGCAAACTGATTCGTGAGCCCTATTGGGAAGGTACGGGCCGAACTAAATAATCCAGAATCTGCAGTGAGTACACTTGCATGAGTACAATAGCAACCAAAGTTAACCGCAACGCCGACACCTACCGTGAGAACTATGAGTATCACAGCGCACTGTCGGAAGAACTCCGTGGACGGATGGCCGAGGCCATTACCGGGGGGCGGGATCATCTGATTGAGCGTCATCGCAAGCGGGGCAAGTTGCTGCCCCGGGAGCGCATTGACCTGGTGGTTGACCCCTGCACACCGTTTCTGGAGTTCTCCACCCTGGCCGCATACGAGCAATACGGCGGTCGGGTACACAGTGCCGGTGTGGTGACGGGGATCGGCATCATTCACGGCGCCCACTGTGTGATTGTGGCCAATGACTCAACGGTTAAAGGCGGTGCCTATTATCCGGAGACGGTAAAAAAACATATTCGCGCCCAGGAAATCGCCGAACAACACAAACTCCCTTGTATTTATCTGGTGGATTGCGGCGGTGCTTACCTGCACGAATGGGATCGGGTATTCCCGGACCGTGATCACTTCGGCAACATCTTCTTCCGTCAATGCAACATGTCGGCAAAAGGCTTGCCGCAACTGGCTGCCGTGTTTGGTGTCAGTACCGCCGGTGCAGCCTACATACCGGCGCTGTCCGATGAGGTGGTGATGGTGCGGGATAATGCCACCATCCACCTGGGCGGCCCTTCCATCGTGAAAGTGGCCATCAATGAAGAAATCAGCCCGCAGGAGTTGGGTGGCGCGGAGATGCACACCACGGTCTCCGGCGTATCCGATTATATTGCCGAAACCGAGCAGGAAGCCCTGGCCCGTATGCGCGATATCGTTGCCGGTTTGAACCGAAAACCGAGCTGCTATCAACGCAGAAAAACCAGCCGGGCACCGCTGTATGATGTGGATGAGCTGAAAGGCATTGTGAGTAAGGATTTTGCCCAGCCCTATGACATTCGCGAAGTGGTTGCCCGGCTGGTGGACGCCAGTGAATTCCAGGAATTCAAGCCTCAGTGGGGCACCAGTTTGATCTGTGGTACGGCGCACATTGACGGCTACCCGGTGGGGATACTGGGTAACAATGGCCCGCTGTTCTCGGATGCTTCCGTTAAGGGCGCGCATTTTATTTCCCTGTGTGAGCAACGCAATATTCCCCTGCTGTTTTTACAGAATGTGCCCGGTTTTATGGTGGGCAAAGCTGCAGAGCAGGGGGGCATCTCCAAGCACAGCGCCAAGCTGGTGTACGCTATGTCCTGCGCTAAAGTACCGCGTTTTACCGTGGTGGTGGGGGGCTCTTACGGTGCCGGCAATTACGGCATGTGTGGTCGTGGTTTTCGCCCGAACCTGATGTTCGCCTGGCCCAATTCGGTGGTGGCGACCATGAGTCCGGACATCGGCACCAATGTCGTGATGGAGCTGGCCAAATCCAGTATCAGCAACAAGGCAACACCGGAATCCCTGGAGAAACTGGATCGGGAAACCCGGGCCATGTATGCAGAAAAAAGCAATCCTTACTACGCCACATCGCGCATTTGGGACGACGGCATCATTGAGCCGGAACAGACCCGTGATGTGCTCGCACTGTGCCTCTCAGTGGCGGCTACGCTGCCTCAGGAAGATGAGCGCAGCTATGTTTATCGGATGTAGGAAACAACAATGAATTACAACACCATTCGAGTCACCATTGATTCCCGTGGCGTGGCAACCCTGCTGTTGAATCGCCCCGAGCGCCACAACGCCATGAACGATGAATTGATTCGGGAAGTGACGGAAGCCGCCATTGAACTGGATGGTAATTCAGCGGTGCGAGCCGTGGTGCTGACCGGTGAAGGGGAGTCGTTCTGTGCCGGTGGCGATCTGAAGTGGATGCAGGGAATCTTTGATGCCAGTCGCGCTGAGCGGGTGGCAGACAGCGCCCGACTGGCGCGTATGCTGCGGACCCTGGATGAGCTCTCCAAACCCTTGATCGGTCGCATCAATGGCCAGGCTTATGGGGGAGGCACCGGTATGATGTCGGTATGCGATATCACCATCGCCGTCGAGTCCGCCAAATTCGCTTTGACGGAAGTGCGCCTGGGTTTGACCCCGGCCAATATTTCCACTTTTGTAGTGGCCAAGATGGGGCGAGCCAATGCCCGCCGCACTTTTCTTAATGCACGGCCGCTCACCGCCGCCAAGGCCAGGGATCTGAACCTGGTGGATGAGGTGGTGCCGGATGATCAACTGGACGCCGCAGTGGAAGAGGAACTGAAATACGTGTTGCAGTGTGGCCCCGGAGCCATTGCTGCCACCAAGAAGTTGATTTTTTATGTGGACAGCCATGATACCGATACCAACCTGATCTACACCGCCAACCTGCTGGCGGATACCTGGGAGTCGGAAGAGGGGCAGGAAGGCATTCATTGCTTTTTCAACAAGGAAACGCCGCGCTGGAGGCAGAAATGAGTGCAATTAAACGCTTGCTGATAGCCAACCGGGGCGAGATCGCCTGTCGGGTGATCCGGGCCTGTAAGCGCTTGGGTATCGAGTCTGTTGCCGTGTTCTCTGACGCAGACCGTCATGCGCAGCATGTGCAGCAGGCCGATATGGCGGTGCATATCGGTGGGGCCGCCGCAGCGGAAAGCTATCTGAATGCCGAGGCGATTGTCGCCGCTGCGCAGAAGGTCAAAGCCGATGCCATTCATCCGGGCTATGGGTTTTTATCGGAGAGCACGGCACTGATTTCACTGTGTCAGCAGCAGGATATTATCTTTGTGGGCCCCGGTGTGGAAAGCATCGCAGCCATGGGCTCAAAGATCGAAGCCAAAGCTATTGCCGAGTCTCTAGATATACCTACGGTACCCGGTTACAACGGCGAGGCTCAGGATCTGGACACCCTGCTGGATCAGGGGCATACCATCGGCTTCCCTTTGTTGATCAAAGCCAGTGCCGGTGGTGGTGGCAAGGGTATGCGGATCGTACAGCAGGCATCCGAGTTTGAGGGTGCACTAACACAGGCCCGTCAGGAGGCGCTGAATGCCTTTGGCGATGATCGGGTGTTATTGGAAAAATACATCGTTCGCCCCCGTCACATTGAGGTGCAATTGCTGGGTGACAGCCATGGCCATGTTTTACATTTGCTTGACCGGGAATGTTCCATTCAGCGCAACTATCAAAAAGTCATCGAGGAAGCACCGGTCAGCCATCTGGATGACAGTGTGCGGCAGCAGTTGTTCGACTGTGCCGTGCGCCTGGGGCAGCACCTGAAGTATCAGGGTGCCGGTACGGTTGAATTCATACTGGATGCCGATACCCGGGAAGCCTATTTCCTCGAGATGAATACCCGATTGCAGGTGGAGCATCCCACTACTGAGATGGTTACCGGGCTGGACTTGGTAGAGTGGCAGATTCGAGTGGCCCGTGGTGAGCCGTTGCAGCTGGCCCAGGATGATATACATGCCAATGGTCATGCCATTGAAGCGCGGGTCAATGCGGAAGATCCGGCGAATGACTATATGCCCGAGATCGGCACCATTACGCTCTACCGGGAGCCGGTAGCGGAAGGTGTGCGCATCGACAGTGGTGTGACTCAGGGCTCCGAAATCACCCCCTTTTACGATTCCATGGTGGCCAAGATCATCGCCCACGGCGGCAGTCGCGGGCTGGCGGCCCAGCGCCTGTTACAGGGTTTGAATAACTTTGCCATCGGTGGGGTAAAAACCAATCAGGAATTTCTCACCAGCATCATTACTCGACCGGCGTTTCATCAGGAACTGACCACGCAATACCTGACGCAGGAATTCCCCAACGGCTGGCAGCCCTGGGGAGAGTCCATGCATACCGCCATTGCCGCTGCTGCTTATGCCCTGCAACAGGAAACGGCACCGGCCGCATCCCCGGTCAGCGGATCACCCTGGCAGTACATGGGGGGATGGCGGTTAACCCAGTTGAGCGGTACCTCCGCCGTGAGCCGGGTCTGGTTACAGAGCGCTGCTGGTTTGCAGGAAATCCAGATTCAGGGTCATCAGGGTCGTTATCTGGTGAGTGTGGTGGAAGGCAATGATGAACAAGACGAACAGCTGACGTTCCCCATTCATCTGTATCGGCCACGGCAGAACGGCGGCCAGTGGCGGGTGGAACTGGAAGGTACCCATCGCAACCTGGACATTGTCATCAATGGTCAGCAGGTGGCACTCAGTTCACCCCGTTTGCGCCGCAGTTACAGTTTTGTCGGTCTGGAAGACTCTCAACTGGGAGCCGGAGCGGCCAGCCAGAATTCAGGTAATGAAGTGCGGGCGGCCATGCCCGGTCTGGTAACCGATGTGATGGTGCAGGAAGGGGACAGAGTGCAACAGGGCGATACCGCTGCAGTGATGGAAGCCATGAAGTTGATCCACAATCTACCTTGCCCGATCAGTGGCGTGGTCAGGGAGGTGCGGGTTGCGGCCGGGGACAAGGTGGAAGACGGCGCCCTGCTCATCAATATTGAAGCGGAGGACTGATCCATGTTGCCGACACCGTAC
>JABAHQ010003755.1_pt6 | contig 12414 bp, 14 predicted proteins | sample 7062091 | NCBI WGS metagenome assembly JABAHQ01 (sample SAMN14534359, study PRJNA622989) | marine sediment metagenome | biome: marine biome [ENVO:00000428]; feature: marine pelagic biome [ENVO:01000023]; material: deep marine sediment [ENVO:00002113] | place: India: Gulf of Kutch | collected...
AAGCTGTTTTCTGTAATCCTGACGCCCCTCAGAGGCCAGTACGAGAGAGAGTGTTGAGGGAGGGGAAGTCCTTGATTATGGCTACACCCCGTCTGAAGGAGGGGTTTCTCCTCTTGGATCCGGACACAATTCCTGGAGACCGTGTTGGTAGGGCGTCCACCATACGAGGAGCCTTCGAATATGGTCGCTCAGTGCAGGCCTCTGAGGTGGAGTTGTTCGTGGCAGGGTCGGTTGCTGTTTCTGTGGAAGGAGGAAGGTTGGGGAAAGGCTCGGGATATTCTGATAGGGAATTCCAAATGCTGAGGCAGGCAGGTGGACTGGCTTCGGATGTTGTGGTGGTGACCACCGTGCATGATCTACAGGTGGTGGAGGAGGTTCCACAGCATGATTGGGATGTGACGGTGGATGTGATTGTTACACCGACCAGAATCATTCGCACCGGATGACGGGATTTAATGCCTCATCTTCTTGTCTAGTATACTGTCTACCTGTTCTAGACCCAGCCGTTTCAGTGTTTCTGATGTGGGTATCCCGTCTTGGTCCCAGCCTACAGTTTGGTAGTATCTGTTCTTCATCTTCTGGAACTTATTCCTATCGACCTTCTTTCCTGCGTGGGGTCCCGTGGGTAAGGGTTGGTAGAATCTGGGTGGGTTGTCATCGTACACTTTAGGGTCCCATTGGTGGTCCGGTCCGCCCAAGAGGAGAAGGGTTCTCTGCAGTTGGAGTATTCTGAGGGCATTGGTTGTGTACCATTCTTCTGGGGTGATCTTCCAGCCGGTGACTGCTTGGAGGAAATCCCATTTGAGGCTCCTTCGCTGGTCAAACATATTGAAGTAGCAGTAGACGCCTGAGTCGTTGAGGATCATATCTAGTTCGCCGTCTTTATTTTTGGTGGGGATATGAGCAGTGGAGGTGTGGTCTCCGGCTTGTACAGAACAGGCGTAGGCTATCTCTGTGGGATAATCCTCTCCGCTTCTGATGCCGTGGGCTCCGATGGCGACTCCCTTCTCTTGTATAGCGTAGGGCATGACGTTTCTTCTGGTCATCTCTTGGATTTTGAGGGCTGCCCTGTAGGTGCCTTCTGCCAGTAGGTCTCCGATTCCTTCTCTGTGGGCTATCTTCTGGACTAGGGTGGCGAAGGCTTGGGTGTCTCCCCATCCCAGTTCTGCGCCCTCTAGGTGTTTCTTGGTTAGGATGCCTCTTTGGTAGAGTTCGGAGGCAAATCCTAAGACGTTTCCTGTCTGTATGCCGCAGAGTCCTAGGTCGTCTATCAGAGACGACAAGTAGACGACATCTTCAGGGGTGAAGATGCCTAGGTTGGTTCCTAGATAGGCTTGGAGTTCGTAGTCTGGGTTATCTCCTATGTGGCCTTTGTAGGATCCGGTTTTGGGCATAGCTAGTTTTAGGCAGGTGGTGGGGCAACCGAAGTCTCCCCAGTACCGTTTTATCCATACTCTGTTCTCGAACTTATCTACTCCGAAGCTTCTTTGGTCGTGCCATTCTTCCTGCCAGTTTCTGATGGGTTCGGAGCTAGTCTTGGCTCCCACTTCGTAGCCCATGGCTCCTGTTCCCCACAGTCTGAAGAAGTGGTGGTCGTAGCATTCTTCACAGACCTCATCTATTAGAGTCTTCACTTTTTCTATATCTTCGGCCTCTGGTAGGGGGCCTGTGCCCTTGGCCACTACAGCTTTGAGGTTTTTTGAGCCCATCACTGCTCCGTATCCGCCGTAGCCTGCTGCGTGACTCCATTTGGCCATCACAGCGGCTATCCTGGCTTGGTTCTCCCCTGCCGGGCCGATGTAGAGTGTGGAGGGTTCTTTCCACTCTCCGTGACGGGGAGAGTGTGTTTTAAGGTAATCCCTTCCCTCTCTGGTCAGTATTCGGAGGGTCTGTTTTCCATCCTCGCCCCAGATATGAGTGGCATCTTTGAGGTGAACCTCAGCATCTGTGACAAAGATATAGGTTGGTTTGGGGGCTCGACCGGATATTATGAGCCCATCATAGCCGGAGCATTTGAGTTCTATGCCGAATTCTCCGGCGACTGTGGAGCCGATGACGCCGTTGCTCTGAGGAGATTTTCCGGATATGCAGATTCTGCCTCCTGGGAAGTAGCCGGTCAGTGGACCGGTAAGAAGGAGGAGGATATTCTCTGGGCTGAGAGGATCTATGGTCTCCCATCCAGTGCCTAATCTATCCCACAGAATCTTGGTGGCCAGCCCTCTGCCCCCGAGGTACTGCCTGAGAAGCTGAGGGGCAAACTCCGCCTCTTTTGTCTGTTGGGTTGTGAGGTCGATTTCGAGGTGTTTTCCGGCGTAACCTTTCATCTCACATCAGCTCTTTGGCAGCCTCTCCGTAGAGGCCCACGATTAGGTCCTTAGTGATCTCTTCGGGCGTGCGGGCGTAGAGTTTGTACAGTCGGTCCTTTCTGGTCACCAGTTTCAGGGCGTTCCAGTCCCCTTCTTGGCAGGCCTCCACGCATTTGGGTTCTCCATGGCAGAGATCACAGATTATGGCGTATCCTTGGGTAGGATGAACGTGCGGGATATTGCCGGGGCAGACTTCAGTACATTGTCCGCAGGCTGTACAGTGCTCTCTGGCCACAGAGACGGCTGCGGTCTCCCTGTTTATGGACAGGGCTTCTGTGGGACAGGCTTCGACGCAGGGATAATCCTGGCACTGAACACAGAAGTGGGGTACTTCAGCTCCAGGAACCAACATAAAGACTCTGATCCTGGAGGCTTCAGGCCAGATCTTTCCTTCATGATGGAGGGAGCAGGCTATCTCGCACTTTCTGCAGCCACTACATTTGATGTAGTCTCTGGCGATCCAGATGGGCTCTATGAAAGACATCTCAGGAGAGCTCCTCAGGGGCTGTTAAGAAAGGAGTAGTCTTGAAACTAGGAATTTAACCTTTACTAGCTATCCTACATCCATATGCTAGTAAAATTTAAGCCTAATAAAGAGGTTTTTCAGAGACAATCTATTCTAGGAGAGGGGGATACTGGGATGAGCGGTGCGGAACTGGAAGATACAATTGCCAAGGCCTTCCAGAATGAAGGGTACATCGTCTTCACCAGGAAGAATCACTGTGATGTCTTAGCGGTCAAGCCAGACATGACCCTGGCCTATCTGATAGAATGCAAAGATTATAGCCTGTCCAGAAAACAGCAGAGCCTAGCAGTCAGAGAACTCAACAGAAACTACACCCACGCCCTAGAATTGCTAAACCATAAACACCTCCACCCCGAGAAAATTCTCAGAGTCCTAATAGCCCAAGCCTTCTCCCACCGATCCAGAGGCATACTCCAATATACGCCAAGAGAGTTCCTACGACACATCAACCCCTACCAACAAAAATAGAGATCCTGCTAACGGAGGCCCGCTGAGGGCAGTTATCTCCTTGTAGAAAAACGCAAATGAAAAAAGGAGAGTACACACAAATCACTCTTCGTGGCGTCCAACTTGTGGGATTGGCTGATAAACTTTGCGGAACAACTTGGTTACGTGGGAGTCTTCCTCACCAGCCTGGTGGGTGCCATGTCCATCGTCATCCCTGTACCCTACACCCTGGTCATACTCACGCTGGGCACCAGGATGAACCCCCTCCTTCTAGCGGTCGCCGGAGGCACCGGCTCAGCTGTGGGCGAGTTCTCTGGATACCTATTAGGCTACTACGGACGAGCCATAATAAGCGAGGAAAGGCAAAGAAAGATGAATCACATGTTGAGAGTATTCGAACATTACGGGGCAATAGCAATCTTCCTCTTCGCATTGACCCCCCTACCCGACGACCTGCTCTTCATCCCCTTGGGGATCATGCGATACAACTTTGTCAAGGCCTTTGTCCCATCTGTTCTAGGCAAGATACTCATGTCCTCCATTCTAGCTTACGGTGGGAGATTCTACTTCGATCTATTATCCATTGCCTTTGGCAAAGGGGAGAGTGGGCTAACTGGGATGATCTTCACCTCGGTGGTTACGGCTGCCTTGCTGATAATCATACTTGTTGCCCTGTTCAAGATCGACTGGGAAAGACTCTTCCCAAACTACACCCAGGAAGCTGAGAAACTTGAAGATAATAGCTGACCTTCACATCCACAGCAGATACAGCAGAGCCACAAGCAAAAGAATGGATATAGATCACATCACCCGTTTCGCACAGACCAAAGGCTTAAATCTACTAGGCACAGGAGACTTCACCCACCCCACATGGCAGAGAGAATTAAACAGCCAACTAGTCGAAATCCCGGACAAGAACCTTTACAGGCCCGCTAATGTCCACTCTCCACTCCATTACATGATAACCAGCGAAGTCTCCACCGTCTTCAGCCATCAGGGGGACACCAAGAAGATACATCACCTCATCCTATCCCCCAGCCTCAGAACATCGGTTCAAATCAACGACCGCCTAGCCCAGTACGGCGACCTCAATAATGATGGTAGACCCACGCTGAATATGAGTGCAGCACAGTTGGTAGAAGAGGTAATGGAGGTCTCCCACCAGAATGTGGTGATACCAGCCCACGCTTGGACGCCCTGGTACAGCCTCTTCGGCGCCTTCAGCGGCTTCGACAACATAGAAGACTGCTATCAGGACATGACCAAGTACATCTTCGCCTTGGAAACAGGCCTGTCCTCAGACGCTCCGATGAATTGGCGCCTCAGTAAGCTAGACAGATATACTCTAGTCTCCAACAGCGACAGCCACAGCCCCTGGCCCTGGCGACTCGGAAGAGAAGCAAACATCTTTGACCTCCAGCAGCTGACCTACCAAGAAGTAGTCAACGCTATCCGAAACAAGGATCCCCAACAATTCAGACTCACCCTCGAGACCCATCCTGCCTACGGAAAGTACCACTGGACAGGTCATCGACATTGCAATGTCTGCCTATCACCCCAAGAAGCAGAGAAATTCGGCAACCTATGCCCGGTATGCCGTAGAAAACTGACCAAAGGTGTAGAACAGAGAGTGGAAGAATTAGCAGACCGCGCCCCAGGCTTCAGACCCAAGGATACTCCTGGCTACAGGCACCTCTTGCCACTTTCAGAGATCATCAGAACCATACTGGACGTCACCTATCCTGGCACCGCAGGGGTCTGGAAGATCTACAACAAGCTCGTCGAGGAGTTCGAAGACGAATACCAAGTGCTCCTAGAAGCGTCTGAAGAAGATCTGACCCAGATCATCAATCCCAAGATAGCGGAGGCGATCATCCGAGTCAGAACGGAGCAAGTGAGAATAAACCCTGGCTACGATGGGGTTTACGGTCAAATTTTGATCTTTGACGAAGAAGGCGGGGAGAAGGCCGTTAGGAAAGTCAATCAACAGACCATTACCGATTTCATATAACCTAAAGGCTGATAGGGGGAAGATCAATGCAATCCACCAAGGATAACCTCCCAGATGAAATAGTTAGCTACTGCCATAGTTATCCAAGTATTCAAGAAGATTATGCTTTCCTCTCTCCCCTTTGCACCCACACCCCCGAAGGTGATCAGGAAAACTCCCGCCGCCCAAATGACAAGCCCCACCAAGAACTGTGGTTGAGAGAGGAACAATCGGTAAGCCCCATCACTAGACTCCAAACCCATCGCTGACCCATAGAAGAAGAAACCCAATATAGCTGAAAAGAGGCCAGTACCTTCCAGCGACATGAAAGTGGCACCACTCAAAAGGGGAGAATGGACACCCGAGGCGATGGCAAGAAGAATTACACCCAAACCAAAGGTTATCATGGCCACCAAATTCCCCCATACCACCTTAAGAACCACCGTAACCGAATCGGTGGCCTCGGTTCCAGTCATAAAGAACCAGGATATAACCATGACTACTGGACCCAGAAAGAAAGAACCGTCAGTAGCCTTTAACTCCACCATACGAGCTCCTAAAGAACCCTTTCTTATCCTCATTGAGATAAAACTTGTGTACTGAGAATCCACCTATTATCTTCAAAGATGCCCCTGATCAAGCGGATGAAAACTTTTATCACCCCAAGCATCATCTTTAAGAATCACGATATAAAATCGAGTAAAAAGGGGGCCCTAAAAGAATTGACTGAAACCGCAGACACCGTAGCCCGGGATGATAGGAGAATATTCGCCGTTGAGACCGTGAGAAAGATAATTCAGTTTCTGTGTTTTGTGCTGTTCAACGCTGCAGTCTTCGGCTTGGCTCCTCTGTCAGTGATCCTCCCGGTGGTTCATAGTTTAGGAACCCCACAAAAAACCATTGGTGATGCCTTCACCATCCTTCAAAAAATGCTGTATGAAAACCTCTTTCCTTGGCTTCCCTTAGCCTCCTTCGTCTTGGCAGCAGCTGTCCTAGGACGCTCTCTCTGCGGTTGGGTCTGCCCCTTCGGTTTCATCCAAGATCTGCTGGTGTACATCAAGAAGAGACATGCCAAAGTTTCACTCAGAACCCACCAGAGCTCAGTAAATGTCAAATATTTGATTCTGGCCGTAACCCTATTCATAAGCGGCACCCTCGCCGTATCCTTGGCCATGGGCGTGGGAGAGAGCTATCGTAGAGCACTAGGCGTCTTCGCTCCAGCCCCATTCAACGCCTTGAGTCCCTCGGACACCCTCTTCGCTATCCTGCCCCGAATCGTTTTGGAATCTTGGTATGGTCTGGTAGCTGAGAGCCTGTTAGCCTCGCCACTGCTCTGGGCGCGAATCTTCATCTTGGGAATATTCTTACTCTTGGCGGTTTATGTTCCCAGAAGTTGGTGTCGATATGCATGTCCTCACGGCGCGCTACTCGCTGTACTGAACCGGTTCAGCTTCCTCGGGTTGCAGAGAGACCCGGTAAAATGTACCAAGGACGGTTGCCGCCAATGTGTGGAGGTATGCCCTATGAGGATCCGCATCCTAGAGCTCCCCTGGGAGAAGTTCTCTGATCCCGAGTGCATTTACTGTCTGAAATGTGCGGCTGCATGCCCCACTAATGCCATAAAGCCGAAGTTTCCATAAGAAACGATTTGACTGGTCTCATAATCTCTTTGCGCGAAAGCTTCCACATTCGGCGGTCAATGTAATTCAAACAACACATGCAGGTGTTTATAGTCCAGCTCTGGACAGAAGAGACCGTCCTCGGTTGAGAATCGGATGGAAAAATATTAAGTGTCAAAGAATAGATTAAGATGGAATAATGAAAGTTACCCTAATCAATCCTGGGTCATCGTCAAAGGCTGAGGTATCCTCTGTATTAGCTCTGAAGGCGCCGCCCCTAGGCCTGGCTTTTCTTGCTGCGGTTCTTGAGAGAGCTGGGCATTCAGTGAGTATAGTTGACGCAGAAGTTATGGATCTTACATTCTCTCAGCTGAGGCATAGAATTGAGGGGGAACAACCCGATATGGTAGGGGTTACCTCCACAACCCCTGCAATTCATGATGCACTGGAGTGTGTGAAGGCGGTCAAGAAGGCTTCTCCTCACACGGTAAGTGTATTGGGGGGCCCCACATGTGACGTTTCTGCCAGTTGAGACAATGAGGGAAAACCCCTTGGTGGACATTGTCTGCATGGCCGAAGGAGAGAGAACTATAGTAGAGCTTGCCCATAAGTTAGAAAGAAATGGTGACCTACATGATGTAAAGGGCATAGCCCATCGTTCTGGCGATCATATCAAAGTGAACCAACCAAGGGAGTTGATACAGAACCTGGATAGCCTACCCTTTCCCGCCAGGCATCTGCTTCCCATGGATAAGTACACAGTTCTTGGCCAGGAACCTTCAGCAGGAGGGATTATCACAAGTCGCGGCTGTCCCTTTCAATGCGTCTTCTGCTCCTCCTCTCTTCTATCTGGAAAGAAATTCAGGGCGAGGAGCCCAAAGAACGTTGTTCACGAGATAGAGCATCTCCGCCATTACCATGGCATCAGCTTCGTCGAGTTTCTGGACGACCTCTTCACGCTTGACCAAGAGAGAGTTGTAGATATCTGTAAAGAGATCGGCAGGAGACATTTGGATGTAGAGTGGGTATGTTCTTCCAGGGTTGACGTAATATCTAAGGGATTGATGAAGATCATGAAGAAGGCGGGATGCGTCACCATATATTTCGGTATTGAGTCGGGTAGTCAGCGCATTCTCAATCTGATGAAGAAGGGGATCAGAACCGAACAGGCTGTAAAAGCTATTGAGTGGGCTAAGGAGGTGGGAGTGGAGACCGCTGCTACATTCATCATCGGAATGCCAGGGGAGACAAAAGAGGAGATCCTGCAGACGATCAGATTCGCTAACGAACTTGATCCAGATTACGCCCAATTTTCCATAGCCACCCCCTACCCCGGCACGGAGTTGTATGAAATGGCTAATGAAGATGGCCTAATCAAGACCCAGGATTGGTCACGCTACACCGTGATGAAACCGATAATCGCAACCAAAGAGTTCATGGCCAAGGATGTGGGAAAGCTTCTCTCAAAGGCCTACCGCGCCTTCTATCTGCGTCCACGCTTCCTCCTACGCCAGATACTGAAGAAACGTTTTTCCCTATTCAAGCTCGTCTTCAAGTCATATATTCTGCATCGAAACAGACATTTAACCCTCTAGCAGCCTGTTCCGACTCGGAGATATTTTTGATTAGCATCCACAATGATTCACCTCTACGTCTCCTAGCAGGAGGATCCGCAAGGTGAAAAGGGTAGTGAATCTAGGACGACTTGGCTGATGGGAGCTCCGAGAAGCCGGATGGCTCTCAAGCACCATCCAACTTCGTTTCTAGTCTGAAATCTTTGTTAGCTTGTATAGTGCTTTCTGAGGCAGATACGTTTTATCCAACCTTCGGTCTCAAAGAAAAGGAGTTCCTCACCTTCCTCCAGTTCTAGAAGGTCCCTAACCTCTTTTGGGATAGTGACTCTAAATCCACTGCCAACCTTCGCAGTAGCTAAGACTGCCATTTTCCATCAACGTAAGTATGTTAGGGACCCGATCCTAAAGTTTTTTGGTGTAAATGCTCATCGAGCATGGTATATACTAGGTAGTAGGACTTAAAGTAGTCTCTTCATCTTCTTCTGCATCTGCCAGTCCCAAGTAGTGTATACTAGATTGAAAGTTAAGAGCATTAATCATAGCAAATATGAGGAGGGAGGTGGCGTTCAATGGCTTATATAAGTCAACGAAGATATTAAGTTGGGTTCCCAAATGAGATATTCCGAGTGAGAAGGTATGGTCACATCTTTTACATCCATAGAAGATATCCTGGAAGGTCGCTACGTAGATGAAGAGGTGGAGATTAGGGGGTGGGTCTATCGGAAGAGAGAGGGCAAGAATCTGATCTTCATTGTTGTTAGGGATGTTACTGGCATAATCCAGTGTGTAGTTAGGAGGGGAGGCCCTGCGTGGGCCAACGCTGAGAAGGTGACCATCGAGTCTTCTGTGGCGCTGACGGGGACTGTGAAGAAAGATGAGCGAGCTCCTGGCGGCCATGAGATATCGACAATTACATTGAGAATAATAGGGTTGGCCGAAACGTTTCCGATCACTCAGGATCAGAGCAAGGAATTTCTCCGTGATGTTCGTCATCTCTGGCTCAGAAGTCGAAAACTGACTAATGTTATGAAAGTGAGAAGTAAGACGCTGAGATTTGCACATGAATTCTTCAGAGACAGGGATTTCATAGAAGTCTCGCCACCCATGTTCATATCTAGCGCCTGCGAGGGGGGAGCCACGCTCTTCGGACTGGATTATTTCGACCACGAGCTCTATCTCACGCAGAGTGCCCAGCTACACTTGGAAGTGCTCATCAACTCCCTGGAGAAAGTATATTGTGTGGCGCCTTCATTCAGAGCTGAGAAGAGTAGAACGATAAGACATCTCACAGAATATTGGCATGTGGAGGCGGAGCAGGCCTTCACCACCATGGAGGATATGATGGAGTTGGAAGAGGATCTTGTAAGCTATGTGTGCCAGAGAGTTGCACAAAGATGCAAGGGAGAACTGGAGGCTCTGAAGGTAGACCCATTAGAGTTGTCAAAGATAGAGCCGCCCTTCCATAGGATCACCTATGATGAAGCGGTAAACAGATTGCAGAAAGAGGACCTCGATATTCAGTGGGGTGAGGACTTCGGCTTCAAGGAGGAGAAGGCGTTGGCTGCTGAATTTGGACCTCTATTCGTCTATGCTTATCCGAAGGAGATAAAGGCCTTCTATTGCAAGGCGTATACAGAAAATCCAGAGTTGGTGATGTCGGTGGACCTCCTTGTCCCTAGGATAGGCGAGCTTACCACTGGTGGAGCCAGAATCGATGATCAAGAGGAGTTGATGGAGAGGATAGAGGAATTCGGGTTGAGGGAAGAGGATTACGATTGGTACATTGATCTCAGAAAATACGGCTCGGTCCCTCATACTGGTTTCGGATTGGGTATTGAGCGGCTTCTTGCTTGGATGCTCCGCCTAGAAAGTGTGATGGAGGCTATTCCCTTTCCTCGCACAGTGAGAAGATTCTATCCTTGAACGTCTGGCGCCAATCCTGGACCTGCTCCATTGTTGGTTATGCGAGGTTGCAGGCCAAAAACGTATTGATAATGCATTAAGGAGGAGCTATAGCGCAAAGATTATATTTAGTAATAGAACATGAGATCTTTCTTCAAACTAAAAGGAGCTAGTAAGGTTATGAATGACAAACTGGCAAATCCAGCCCCTCTTGGATTGATGGGGTTTGGAATGACCACGGTACTGCTGAACTTGCATAATGCGGGATTGATTGATGGATCAGCCCTGGGCATAATCTTCTCTATGGGTATCTTCTATGGAGGGTTGGCGCAGATCTTCGCTGGGATGTGGGAGATTAGGCGGGGGAACACGTTGGGTGCCACAGCGTTCAGCTCCTTCGGCCTGTTTTGGATCTCACTGGTTTCCCTGAAGCTCCTTCCAGTCTGGGGTTGGGCTGCCCAAGTTTCGGGGCAAGCTATGACTGCATATTTAGTGATGTGGGGGTTATTCACTGGGCTCTTGACCATATCCACCTTCAGAGCAAATAGGGCATTGCAGGTGGTCTTTATAACCTTGACAATCTTATTCTTCTTGCTGGCTGTTGCTGACTTCACTGGAAACAATCTACTGAAGAGGATCGCAGGGTTGGAAGGCATCTTCTGCGGACTCAGTGCGATATATTTAGCCAGCGCTGAAGTGACAAATGAGACTTATGGAAAAACTATGCTTCCCGTGTAAGCAAGAATCTGCATCACGCTGTGGACCATTAGGGACCTGAAGAAATATTTTTATGTTCCCAAGAGTGCTTCCAGAAACATTACGGGTAGTGATAAGATGGCAGAGAGTTCAGCCATAGACGTTCTGCTAAAAGAGAAGAGAGTTTTTAGACCATCTGAAGAATTTGTTGAACAAGACGAATGTTAAGAAATGGATGGATGAACATGAAATAGAGAGTTATGATGAGTTGCTTGACAGAGCTGAGGACTTGGAGTGGTTCTGGGGTGAGGTTTCAAAGGAGGTGGTGGAGTGGTATGAGCCGCCTCGGAAGGTTCTGGAGTGGGAGGCGCCCTACGCCAAATGGTATCTGGATGCGAAATATAATATCGTCCATGACGCCCTTGACAAGCATGTGGAGACCCATCGGAAAAACAAGGTGGCCTACATCTTTGAGGGTGAGCCAGGAGGAGTCAGAAAGCTCACCTATCGGGACCTCTCTGTAGAGGTAAACAAACTCGCTAACGCATTGAAAAATGTAGGCATTGAGAAGGGAGACAGAGTCGGCGTCTACCTGCCCATGATTCCAGAACTGCCAATTGCAATGTTAGCCTGCGCAAAGATCGGAGCCATCCACAGCGTGGTCTTTTCAGGTTTCAGCGTCGGAGGGCTACAGAAGAGAATCTCAGATGCTGGAGCTAAGGCGCTGATAACTTGTGACAGCTTCTACAGACGGGGGAAGACTATCCAGTTGAAGGAGCAGGCCGACGAGGCTGTGAGGAAAGTGCCCTCTGTGGAAAATGTGATCGTTTACAAGCATACTGGAGAGGAGGTGCGCTGGAATGAGGAGAAAGATCGCTGGTGGCACGCACTCATTGAGGGCCAATCAGCTGAATGCAAAACTGAAAAGATGGATGCCAACGACCCCCTCTACATCTTGTACACCTCGGGCACAACTGGAGAGCCGAAGGGGGTGATCCATGCCCACGGGGGATACGCTGTTGGCACAGCCTTGACGCTGAAGTGGGTCTTCGACATGAAGGATAAAGATATCTACTGGTGCGCAGCGGATATAGGATGGGTCACCGGGCACAGCTACATAGTATATGCCCCGCTGATTCTGGGAGCCACCTCAGTGATCTACGAGGGCGCTCCAGATCATCCCAAACCTGATAGGTGGTGGAAGATGGTGGAGAAGTACGGGGTAACTATCTTCTACACCTCACCCACTGCCATTCGGATGCATATGAGATACGGGGAGGAATGGGCCCAGAAA
>JABAHQ010005709.1_pt1 | contig 12414 bp, 8 predicted proteins | sample 7062091 | NCBI WGS metagenome assembly JABAHQ01 (sample SAMN14534359, study PRJNA622989) | marine sediment metagenome | biome: marine biome [ENVO:00000428]; feature: marine pelagic biome [ENVO:01000023]; material: deep marine sediment [ENVO:00002113] | place: India: Gulf of Kutch | collected...
ATCCTCGATGCTACCTGCCGCATCGAGGAGCTCTTGTTGAAGGCCAAGGAATACGGGATGGGAGCCTTGGCGCTCACCGACCACGGGACCCTTTCTGGAGCGATCGAATTTTACCACAAGGTAAAAAACTACGGAATTAAGCCGATCATCGGCGTCGAGTTGTACTTGGCCCCTCGAGGGCGATGGGATCGGATGCCCGGACCCAAGTATTACCACCTGCTTGCCCTAGCGGAGAACGAGCAAGGTTACAAGAACCTCCTCAAGCTCTCCAGCCTCGGCTATACGGAGGGTTTTTATTACAAGCCGCGGATCGACCTGGAGCTATTGGAAAGATACGGCGNNCTATTGGAAAGATATGGCGATGGTTTGATCCTCACCAGCGCCTGCAAGAGCGGAATCCTGGCCAAGCCGATCCTTCAAGGCAACCCTCAGGAAGCGGAGAACTGGGCCCGCAAGCTCCGCGACCTCGTTGGCCCAAAGAATTTGTTCGTCGAGATTCAGAATCACGGCCTGCCTGAGGAAGGGGAGTTGAACGAGTCGCTGATCGGGCTGGCCCGCCGCCTGGAGCTTCCGCTGCTCGCCACCAACGATGTCCACTACATCGCTCCCGGGGACCGCGAGGCCCACGAGGTCCTTTTGAATATCCAGTCGGATAAGACGGTCCTCTCCGAGGACCGTCGCTCCTTTGAGGGAGACCAATACTATTTCAAATCGGCCGAGGAGATGGTCGAACTATTCCCCGCCCAGCCCGAGGCGTTGGAGAACACCCTCCGGATCGCAGAGCGATGCAAGGTGAAGTTGGAGATTGGCGCAGCCCACCTGCCCTCCTTCGAGCTGCCTCCAGAGCAGAGCGGCCTTGAGGAGTATCTGAGAGAATTGGCCTTCCAGGGGGCGCAGGAGCGCTACGGCGCTCCGCTCCCCGAGAGGGTTCGCGAGCGGCTGGAGTATGAGCTGAGCGTGATCGAGCGAATGGGCTATGCTTCATATTTTTTGATCGTCCAAGACTTTGTCAACCATGCCAAGGAACAAGGGATCCCGGTGGGGCCGGGACGAGGCTCAGCCGCGGGGAGCCTCGTCTCCTATTGTTTAGGGATCACGGACATCGACCCCCTGGAGTACGGCCTGTTATTCGAGCGGTTTCTCAACCCCTCGAGGATCAGTTTGCCCGATATCGACATCGATTTCTGCCCCCGGCGCCGCGACGAGGTCATCCGCTATGTGACCGAGCGTTACGGCCCGGACCATGTAGCTCAGATCGTGACCTTCGACACCTTGGCCGCGCGGAGCGCCGTCCGCGACGTCGCCCGCGTCCTGGGGATGCCCTATGGGGATGCGGACCGCATCGCCAAGCTGATCCCCTTCGGCGCCTCGCTCGATGAGGCGCTGGGGAGCGTGGGAGAGCTCAAACAGCTTTACGACCGGGATCCCCAAGTTGAACGCCTGATCGAGATTTCCAAGCGACTGGAAGGCTTAGCCCGGAACCCTTCGACCCATGCCGCGGGGGTGGTGATCGCCCCCGGGGAGCTGACCGACTACGCCCCGCTGCTGCGCTTGAGCGATGGGGCGGTGGTCACCCAGTATGACATGATCGATCTGGAGGCCATCGGAATGCTCAAGATCGACTTCCTGGGCCTCCGGAACCTCACCGTGATCGACGATACACTGAAACTCCTCCAACAGGGCAAGGAAGAAGCAGTCCCGCTTGAGGAGATCCCCCTCGACGACCCCAAGGTCTACGGGCTCCTGCGGGAGGGGCGGACGACCGGGGTCTTTCAGCTCGAGGGTGCGGGGATCAAGGACCTGGTTAAGCGGCTGGCCCCCACGGAGTTCAAGGATATCATCGCCCTCCTCGCCTTGTATCGTCCCGGGCCGTTGGAGAGCGGGATGGCCGCGGAGTTCATCGCGCGGAAGCAGGGCCGACAGCCGATCGTCTATCCGCACCCGGATCTGGAGCCGGTCCTTAAAGAAACCTGCGGCCTGCCGATTTATCAGGAACAGCTTCTCCAGATGGCCCAAGCCCTGGCCGGCTTCTCCCTCGGCGAGGCGGACCTCCTGAGGAAGGCCATCGGGAAGAAGCAGCGGAAGACGATGGAGACGATGCGGGAGAAGTTCACCCAAGGTTGCGTCCAAAACGGGATTCCCATGGAGAAGGCTCTGGATCTGTTCGGCGACATCGAAAAATTCGCCCGCTATGGGTTCGGGAAGTCCCACTCGGCAGCCTATGCGCTGATCACCTACTGGACCGCCTATCTCAAGGCCAATTATCCCTCTCACTATATGGCGGCCCTCCTAACGAGCGTGGCTGATAACACCGACAAGATCGTAGAATACGTACAGGAGTGCCGGGACCTGGGGATGGAAGTCCTCCCGCCCGATATAAACGAGAGCAGTCTATATTTCACCGCCCACGATGGCCGGATCCGGTTCGGCCTGGGAGCGATCAAGAACGTCGGCCAGGGAGCGATTGAGTCGATGTTGGAAGCCCGGGGAGGAAAGCCTTTCCAGTCTTTCATCGACTTCTGCCGGCGGGTCAACCCGCGCCAGGTAGGCCGCGAGGTGCTGGAGAGCTTGATCAAGGCCGGGGCCTTTGACCGCTTCGCCTCCCGGAAGGGACTCTTGGGGCAGGTCAAGGTCGGCTTAGAACTGGCCCAGGTGGCCCACGACGAGCGGCGAAGCGGCCAGCGCTCCTTCTGGCCTGAGGAGGAGCTTGCTCCCGCTCCGGACGTCGGAGCAGAGGAGTTTCCCCAAGAGGTCCTCCTCCGTTTCGAGAAGGAGCTTTTGGGACTGTATGTCAGTTCCCATCCCCTGCTGGAGTGGGAGGAGGAACTCTTCCTCCTGTGCTCCTGCCCCCTGTCCGAGCTGGAGGAAGCCGAGCGGGGAAAGCAGCTCCATCTCGGCGGGCGGATCGACGGTGTGCGTCCGATCACCACCGCGAAGGGGCAGCGGATGGCCTTCGCCCGGCTGGAGGATCTGAAGGGAAGTGTTGAGCTGACCATCTTCCCTGGGGTCTACGAGCGGCGGGCCTCCCTTCTCCAAGAGGATAATCTCATTTACCTGCTCGGCCGGGCGGAGCAGCGGAGCGGGCGCATCCAGGTAGTAGTGGAGGAGCTCTACCCTCTGGAAGAAGCTCCCCAACTGATGGAGCTCCGGCTCCTTTTGCCGCTGGAGGAGGTCGATGACCGGCTTCTGGAGCGGCTGAGGAACATCTTTCAACGGTCGCGGGGGGAGACGCCGGTCCTGCTCCATCTGGATCACGGCGGGACGATGGAGCTAATCAAGGCCGGGGAGGAGTTCTCCGTCCGATTGTCCAAGCGACTAATGGAGGAGTTGGCGCAGCTTTTGGGCGGAGGGCGGGTCAAATTGGTCCGCCAAGGACGGAGCGACGGGAAGGGATGAGGCTTAAAAGGTTCCTCAGATGGCTTTACCCCGGGATGGCCGTGAAGCGGTGGGCGGCACTCGCCGCCCTCTCGATGCTCTTGATCGTCTTCGGCCTCGTGCTCCTGTTCGGCCGGGAGGTCGTCCGCTGGCTTTACACCCTGTTTGCTCCCGCGCCCGGTTATGCCCTGTTCATTGGGATTCTGCTCCTCGTCGGCGGGTTTGCCGGAGCGGCGGCAGGAACAAGAAAGTTCTTGCGCTCGATCATCAGGGGGATCGCCCCGGAGGCGCTCGGCCAGGCGGGAGAGGTAATCTACAGTCGGCGGCGGCTCTCCCGGGGGGCCAGCGCGGTGGCCTTCGGCGGCGGGACGGGTCTCTCCGCCCTGCTCCGCGGTTTAAAGGAATTTACAAGCAACATAACGGCCGTCGTCGCTGTGATGGACACCGGCGGCTCCTCCGGCCGCCTTCGCCAGGAGATGGGCATCCTCCCGCCGGGGGATATCAGAAACTGCATCATCGCCCTGGCGGACGATGAATCCAAGATAGCCGAACTCTTCGGGCACCGCTTCCTCGGAGGAAGTCTCAACGGCCATTCTTTAGGGAACCTGGTGATCGCCGGTCTGCAGGAGCGATTGGGGCGGTTTGATCTGGCGATCGAGGAGATGAGCCACATCCTGAACATCCGCGGCCAGGTTCTCCCCGCCACCCTGGAGCGAGTGGACCTGGTGGCGGAGATGGAAGACGGGGGGATCGTCCGGGGGGAGGAGCAGCTCGCCAAGGACCCTCGCCGGATCAAGCGTGTCCTCCTCTCGGAACAGCCGGTCCCACCATATGAGAAGGCCTTCAAGGAGTTCCGGCGGGCAGAGCTGATCGTGCTCGGCCCGGGGAGCTTGTTCACCTCGATCATTCCCAACCTCCTGGTGGACGGCGTGGCCGGAGAGCTGGAGCGGGCACGGGGGAAGAAATTTTACGTGGTCAACCTGATGACCCAGCCGGGGGAGACCGACGGGTTCACCGCCAAGGACCACCTCGAGGCTCTCAGGAGGTATACCGATATCTCCCAGTTGGACTACGTGATCGTCAACACCGAACCTATTCCGGAGCACCTGCTTCAGCAATACGAAGCCGAGGGCTCAATCCCGGTGGTCAACGACCTCACTGGATTAGAGGGGCCGGAGGTGATCGCGGAGGAGTTGTTGGAGATAGTCGAGCTGGAGGGAAAGCCGACGGTAAAGCACGACTCGCGGAGGCTGGCCAAGCTGATTTGGAGCAGGCGGGCTAAGTAATCCTCAATTTGCGTGGTCAAATTGGCCATAGGCTGCCAGATTCAAAGCTGGCTTTGATAGGAGGCTTGATACTGTGACCAGGAGAGCGAAGCTGATGATCCCCGGGCCGGTCGAGCTGGACGAGGCGGTCCTCCGGGAGATGTCCCGACCGCTTGTCCCTCACTACGGGACAGAGTGGGTCAAGGACNNTCCGGACCGAAAGCGATGTATTCCTCATCCCGGGGAGCGGCTCCGCCGGGTTGGACGCGGCGATCGGGAGCCTCATCGGCAATGGGAGCAAGGCCGCAGTTTTGTCCAATGGCTTCTTCGGCCAGCGGCTCGTCGCCGTGGCCCGCGCCTACTCCTCCAAGGTCAAGGTGATCGAGGGGGAGCTCGACCGGGCGATCCCGCCGGAGCGCCTGGAGGAGGCGCTGCGCGCCGATAGTGCCGGGATGGTCGCCGCCGTCCACTGCGAGACCTCTACCGGCGTCCTCAACCCGATCCGGGACTACGCCGAGCTCTGCCGGCGACACGGGGCCATCCTGGTCGTCGATGCCATCTCCTCCCTCGGGGGGGCCGAGCTGCGCTTCGACGAGTGGGACCTTGGGATTTGTGTCAGCGCCTCGCAAAAGGGCCTGGAGGCCTCCCCCGGTGTGGCACCGGTCGCCGTCTCCAAAGCCGCTTGGGAACGGATCTCTCAAAGTTCAAGCCCCGGATGGTATCTTAATCTTAGAACCTGGCGAGCGTTCGCCGAGAGCTGGGCCGACTGGCATCCCTATCCGGTCACCCTGCCCATCAGCCTGCTGTTCGCCTTGAAGAAGAGTTTAGAAAACATCCTCGATGAAGGGCTGGAAGAGCGATTGGCCCGCCATGAGCGGATGGCCGACCTCCTCCGCCGAGGCCTTCAGAACCTGGGTTTTGAGTTGTTCGTCCCTCAAGGGCAGCGCTCTCCGACGGTGACCACGGCACGGGCCAACTCCGTTATCAGCGCCGGGGAGGTGATTCGCTTCCTCAAGGAGGAGCAGGGGATCCAGATCGGGAGGGGCATCGACGAGCTGCGGGGAAAGATCTTTCGCATCGGCCACATGGGGCCGCAAGCGACATTGGAGATGATCCTGCCGCTGCTGTTCGGGATCGAGGAAGCGCTGCGCGCGGCGGGAGCCGACGTCGAGCCGGGCCAGAGCCTGCGTGGCCTGGAGATCAAGGTGGGATGAGGTCCCCCTGCTGCTTTCAATTGTTTGACCAGACATTCCCTGATGTTTGAAATCCCGCGCGAATCGGCGGTGACTGCGATCTCCGCTCCCGATTTGATCTTACTTTGCAGATCCAGCTTTTTCTAGCTTTCTCCTGACCTGGCCTTCAAGGTCTTCAATCTCCAGGGAGGGCCGACGCCAGCGGACCTGGGCCACTCGAGGCTGGTCCTCATAAGAGATACCACTCAATCTCTCGAACAACTCTTCCCCCATCGGCAATAATCCTACCTCAATTGGGATTTCTGAAGCTACTGTCAGGTTCGAGCCTTGCTCGATCTTGATCGGCGATCACATCGAAGCTATAATGTTTAATGAGAACTGATAGGGAAGTTGGTCTACCCAAGGCTCTGGCAGTGTCGGTTCGGTGAATGGTTTTGAGGGGGAGATAAAGAAGAAGCAGATGTCTATGAAAACAGTCTTCCTCAGCTCCACAGCCAAAGATTTAGCTGAATACCGTCAGGCAGCCTATGAGGCCGTCGAAGGCCTGGACGATTGGCACTGCATCCGGATGGAGGAGTTGGGAGCGCGTGATGCAATGCCCGACGAGTTCTGTGAGGAGAAGGTGGCCGAGTGCGACGTTTTTGTGGGCATCATCGGAGATTGCTATGGCAGCATCTCCGAAAGCTCCGAGAAGTCCTACACGGAGCAGGAGTACGACGCAGCTATCGCGACCGACAGGCCGCGCCTGATATTTCTGGCACCAGAGGACTTCCCTCTGCCCGCCAACTTGATTGAGCCAGACGAGAAGCGAGCTAAGCAGTCTGCCTTCCGCGAGCGTGTGAGCAGCGAGCGCATCCGCGACACCTTCACCTCTCCTGAGAGCCTGGCCTGGAAGGTAGTGCGAGCCATCCGCAACTGGGAACATGAGCAAGCTACAGTCGAAGAGCGACCATCGGCACGTCCTGAAGGTGTGCTGCCCCTCCCACCCCAACCCTACTTCGCTCACCCATACGCCTTGCAACAGAACTTTACTGGCCGCGCTCGGGAGAGGGGGATGTTGACAGAATGGCTCGTCAGAGATGAGCGTCCAATCTTGGCCTTGGTCGCCCTGGGTGGAATGGGCAAATCGGCTCTGACCTGGGTCTGGCTGCAGCGGGACGTGCTGGGTTTGCCACTTCCAAGTATCGCCGAGGAGGCACGGGCGCAATTGGCTGTCTCCGTACCTGAGGCGTCGCGGCCGGGAGGCGTGCTGTGGTGGTCCTTCTACGAGCGCGAGAGCAGCTTCCAGCAGTTCCTCGATCAGGTGTTGACCTACGCCAGCGGTGGAACGGTTGACCCCAAGGACGTCCCTTCCATCCGCGAGAGAATGCAGGTGCTGTACAACCTGCTCTGCCAGCGCCGCTTCCTGCTTGTGCTGGACGGCATGGAGCGCATCCTGCGGGCCTACGCCCACCTGGACGCCGCCTATCACGGCGAGGAGTTCGAGAGAGACGAGCGAGGCGACTTCCGCTCTTGCACCGACCCCCACGCTGGCACCTTTCTCCAGTGGCTGGCATCAGGAGCAATGAAGAGCAAGGCCCTTCTGACCAGCCGCCACTTTCCCCGAGAATTAGACGACTTGGCAGGTTGCCACTATGTGAAGCTAGATGCTCTTGATCCAGAAGACACTGTTGCCTTCTTCCATGCTCAGGGCGTGGAAGGAACGCGGGCTGAGATTCAGGCCGCCTGCGCCCCCTACGGCTACCTGCCGCTGGCGCTGCGTCTGCTCTCCGGCTTGATCGTGCGGGACAAGCGGACGCCCGGCGACATCCAAGTGGCGAGGCGATACTCTGTGCTGCCAGAGCTCAAGGGCAAAGAGCAGCACCACATCCTGCAGGTGGCCTATAATGCCTTGGACAAAAAGAAGCGCAAGCTACTGAGCCGCATCTCTGCCTTTCGCAGCCCGATGGTATATGAAGCACTGTCCGTCTTTAACACGTACACGAGCGGGGCAGAGTTTGACGCCGCACTGGACGAACTGATTGACCGGGGTCTGCTGCTTTTCGATAGAGAGCGGAGGCGCTACGACCTGCACCCCATCGTGCGGAAGTATGCCTACGACCGCCTGGCCGACAAGGAGGGCACCCACATCCGCCTGCACGAGTACTTCGCCGCCTTGCCCGCTCCGGAGCAGGACAAGGTGCAATCCCTGGACGACCTGTCCTCAGTCATCGAACTCTACTACCATTCGGTATATGCTGGTCAGTACGATGAGGCCGCGCATCTATTTCATGACCAGCTGAAGCAGTTGCTTTATTATCGCTTTGGCACCTACCAGACTTGTATTGAACTTCTACGCGCACTCTTTCCTGAGGGCGAGAACCGTCCGCCTCGCTTGAAGGATGAGGGGTGGCAGGGTTGGACGATTAATGAACTAGCAGTCGCTTACGCCGTCTCAGGTGAGCCTCGCCGTGCTCTGCAGCTATTTAACGTGTCAATAGAGCTAGCTAGAAAGCGAGGGATCAAGAAAGGAGTGGCCGCAGCGCTTGGCAACCTTGCAACACAGCAAATCGCTCTTGGTGAATTAGCGGGAGCAGAGGACAGCCTGCACGGCAGCATAAAGCAGAGTAGGGAGATCGGGCACAAGTTCTGGGAAGCTGTTAGCCGGGGATACCTGGGTGAGTTATGGGCCTACGAAGGCGCTTTCGATAGGGCTGGGGAGGAACTAAGCATTGCCCAAACATTGTTCAGCAAGTTGAGCAAGACCCAATCCGAATGTGTCGTCTGGGGCCAACGCGCCCGCCAGGCTTTGCTGATGAGAGATGCAGGGGGTGCGTTGAAGGCCGCAGGCAAAGCCAAAGAAATTGAAGATAAGGTTTCGAGAGCTTTCCATCCATACGAGCGTGACTCTATTCAGAATGAATGGTTAGCGGGGGCGGCACTAGTGTTCCTCGCTGATAATAGGGTATCCAGCAGAGGTAAGCTTCTCTGTCAAGCGGAAACTCATCTGACCAAAGCCCTAAGCCGTTGCAGGCAGATCAATCTGGTGGAGCTAGAGCCGGACATCCTGCTGGAGATGGCGCGACTGCGGTGGGCAAAATCAGGGGTGGAGGCACATCGCGATGCGCCCCTACAAGAGGAAGCGTTGGGGTTGGCGAAGGAGGCGCTGGGAATTGCAGACCGGTGCGAGTACCGGCTGAAGCAGGCGGATATCCACAACTTCCTAGCTCAAGTGGCACTGGATGGAGGGAATTTGGCAGAAGCCCAGAAACACGCTGAAATTGCCAAAGAGCGGGCGTGGTGCGACGGGCCGCCCCATTGCTACAAGCCGGCCTTGGATGAGGCAGAGAGGCTTTTAAACGAGACCACTGAGGACGAGAGCAAGGAGGGATAAATGGGACCAAAAGAGACTTCGCCTATGCGCACTCTTGAAAGAAGCTTCCTCGGCGGATACTGCCTTCTTCTCACCCTTCTATTGCTGTATCTGATCATCTCCATCCTGCCCATATCTATCGACGGTGAAGCTGTCACCATCTCCCTATTTGGTCAAGGATTTGGGCTAGGACTGGAGACGAGGCTGCTTCTCCTCGTTGCCCTGGTCGGAGCACTCGGGGCGTGCATCCATATGGGGACCTCGTTCGCGCTCTTTGCCGGCCTGTCCAAGCTAGATGCAAATTGGCTCTGGTGGTACATCTTGCGACCATTTATCGGAGCGGCCCTGGCTATCATCGTCTACCTCGTGGTCCGAGGGGTAATGTTCTCCACTGCCGCCGACTCCAAGGCGGTGAACCTCTTCGGCATCCTGGCCTTCTCGGGGCTGGCGGGGATGTTCTCCAAGCAGGCGATCGAATGGCTGCGAGACATATTCAGATGTTCCGCAAGCTCAAAGATGTGGAGGAGGAGTGAGGCCCCATGAGCAATCTCTACGAGCGGATTTATGAAGTGGTGCGCCAGATCCCCAAAGGCAAGGTGGCGACCTACGGGCAGATCGCCCAGGTCGTTGGCCCGCCCTGCGATGCCAGGAAGGTCGGCTGGGCCCTGGCGGCGCTCCGAGACAACCCTGTGGATAAGCCCGTACCCTGGCAGCGGGTGATCAACGCCCAGGGGAAGGTGAGCACGGGTGATTATCAGCAAGAACTGCTGGAGAAAGAGGGAGTCATCTTCGATGAGCGGGGGCGGACCGACCTGGACCAGTTCGGCTGGGATGGCCCGGATTAAGACCCCTTTCGCAGCCGCTCCCACTGCTCCAACCGCCTGGCCACCTCGGCCTCGTAGCCGGAATCCCTCGGCCGGTAGTATTTCCTGCCTTTGAGGTTCTCCGGGAGGCACTCCATCTCCGCTATCCCACCCTCGACATCGTGAGCGTATTGATAGTCCTTTCCATAGCCGACTTCTTTCATCAGCTTCGTTACGGGGTTGCGCAGGTGCAGGGGAACCGGTTCGTTCCTGGTCTTTTCCACATCCTCCCTCACCGCCCCAAAGCCCTTGTAGACGGAATTGCTCTTCGGCGCAGTGGCCAGATACACCGCCGCCTCGGCCAGGGCCAGCTCCCCCTCCGGCGGGCCGAGGGCCTCAAACGCCTCCCTAGCACCCACTGCCACCTGCAGCGCCCCCGGATCGGCGAGGCCGATGTCCTCGGTGGCCATGCGGATCAACCGCCGGGCGATGTAGAGCGGATCGGCACCGCCGGTGAGCATTCGGGCCAGCCAGTACAACGCGGCGTCGGGATCACTATTCCTGACCGATTTATGCAGCGCGGAGATCAAATTGTAAAACTCCTCGCCCCGCTTGTCGAACCGGGCCACCCTCCGCTGGGCCGCCTCCTGGACGAATCGGAGGTCGATCGGGCCATCCTGGGCCAGATCGCTGGCCAACTCGAGGATATTCAACGCTCTCCGAGCGTCGCCGTCGGAGACCCCGGCGATGAACTCGGCGGCTTCGTGCTCCAGCACCGCCTCCGATCTTCCCAGCCCCCGTTCCCCATCTTCGAGCGCGTTGTTCATTATCTGCTTTATCTCCGTTTCACTCAACTGCTCCAGGACGAACACCTGGGAGCGGGAGAGAAGCGGAGCGCGAAGCTCCAGCGAGGGATTTTCCGTCGTCGCCCCCACCAGCACGATGCTCCCCTCCTCCAGGAAGGGAAGGAACACGTCCTGTTGGGCCTTGTTGAACCGGTGAATCTCATCGACAAAGACCACGTCCCTGCTCCCATAGGAGCGGAATTTCTTCCGCGAATCCTCCATCGCCCCGCGGATCTCCTTGATCCGGGACAGCGCCGCGGAGAAGGCCCGGAAATTCCCGTTAATCCGGTGGGCGATGATCCAGCCCAGGGTGGTCTTCCCGGTGCCCGGCGGGCCCCACAAGACGAGGGAGCGCAGCTCCGCCGACTCGATCAATTTTCGCAGAGCCCGGCCCCGGCCGACCAGCTTCTCCTGACCGACGAACTCCTCCAGAGTCCGGGGCCGCATCCGCTCGGCCAGCGGCGGGGAAGCCCCCTCAGCGAAGAGATTGCCCATGACCACTCCATTTTAATGGTTCAATGTTACGGTCGCAATAACATGGGAACTCCCAGGAGAGGAGTTTGACAGCCAAGTCCCAATCCGATACCATGCCCGTGGGCCGCTAGCTCAACTGGCAGAGCAGCCGACTCTTAATCGGCGGGTTGGAGGTTCGAGTCCTCCGCGGCCCACCAGATTTTTGTTTGCTGGTACATTTCCCACCTTCTCCGGATAGAGGCTGGTATTTGATGAGATCAGAGCGCGAGCTTTTGCAGGAGGCAGGAACGCTCTTTGAGCGCGAGCCGAAGCTGATCGAGCTTCGGGGCGAGCGGGCGGTGTTCGTCGGCGACACCCACGGGGACCTCCAGCCGAGCCAGCGGGTCGTCTCCCGATATCTGCAATCGGGGATGAAGCTCGTCTTCCTNNCACGGGGACCTCCAGCCGAGCCAGCGGGCCATCTCCCGCTACCTTGAGCCGGGGACGAAGCTGGTCTTTCTGGGGGATTACGTCGATCGTGGCCCCTACTCGCGGGAGAATATTCTCTATCTGCTGGAGCAGAAGCTAGAGCATCCCCAAGAGCTGTTTCTTTTGATGGGCAATCACGAGGGTTGGCTATTTTCTCAATTCTCCCCGGCCGACTTCTGGCTGGGGCTGGACCGGGAATTAGCCGGGGCCTATGCCGAAGCGTTGGCCAAGCTTCCCCTCGCGGCGATCTCGGCCAACGGGATCATCGCCCTCCACGGAGCGCTTCCTGATGTGGGAACTCTGGAAGGGATCAATGAAATTGAGCCGAGAGGAGAAGCCTGGCGACAGGTCACCTGGGGAGACTGGGCCGACGTTCCCGGCGACTCCTTAGAAGGAATGGGGGGAAGGCCCCAGTTTGGCCGAGGGTATTTCGAACGTAGAATGGATCGTTTCGGGAAGCATCTCCTGATCCGCTCCCATCAGCCAAATGCCCCAGAGCGGATGTTCGATGGAAGATGTCTGACCATTTTCACCTCCTCGGCCTACGGCGGTATTCGAGCTCAGCGGACGGTGGCCCTCGCCTCGCTCCAAGGGGAGATTCGCTCGGCGGCTGATGTGGAGCTGGCAGTGATCTAAACT